>Ga0316194_10000467_pt1 | contig 25826 bp, 17 predicted proteins | sample CroRivsedime1_MG_FD_204936 | JGI IMG/M metagenome (GOLD analysis project Ga0316194, IMG submission 204936) | Coastal sediment microbial communities from Maine, United States - Cross River sediment 1 | ecosystem: Environmental > Aquatic > Marine > Coastal > Sediment | place: USA: Maine...
CAGTCGGTCCGGGATGGGGCCGGTGTCGATTTCGCGGCCCAGGGAGTCCCGATCGAACCCGAGGTAGACCTCGTCGATCAGGTCGACGATGCCACGGAACTCCTCCCCGGATCCGTCGGGGTACTGGATACAGACCGGTTCGGCGTGGAGCTTGTCTCGCATCGACCGCACCGCGGCCTCGAAATCGGCGCCGACCCGATCCATCTTGTTGACGAACGCGATCCGGGGAACTTCGTAGCGATCGGCCTGCCGCCACACGGTCTCGGACTGCGGCTCGACACCCTCGACGCCGTCGAAGACCACCACCGCCCCGTCGAGCACCCGCATGGCCCGCTCGACCTCCGCGGTGAAATCGACGTGGCCAGGCGTGTCGATGAGATTGATCTGGTGGTCGGCCCAGTACAGCGTCGTGGCCGCGGCCGAGATCGTGATCCCGCGCTCGCGCTCGTCAGGGCGGAAATCCATCACGGCCTCGCCGTCGTGGACCTCGCCGAGCTTGTGGCTCTCCCCGGCGTAGAACAGGAATCTTTCGGTCGTCGTGGTCTTTCCCGCATCGATGTGCGCCACGATTCCGATGTTCCGGATCCGTTCTGGCGGAATGGCAGGCATGAGACAGGCACTCCGGAGGATGTCTCGTGGGAAAGACGCGCGGTTACATCACGTAGTCGCCGCCCTCGTGCTCGGGGCCGTCGGCGTGGCCGTCGTCGGTGTCCATCGCCTGCCGCGCTCTCTCGTTCTCGATGGCCTGAAGTATCTCTTCTTCCTCGGGAATCCGGACGTTGTGGATCGCGCCGAGCAGCAGGAGCGCCTGGCCGACCATCGCCGGATCCTCGTCGAGCCAGTCGCGCAGCGGCTCGATCAGCTCTTCCGAGCCGAACAGGCTGGCCCACTCGGCCGAGGGGCCCGGCCCTACCTCTTCCATGAACCAGTCCAGGTGAGCGACCGTGGCCTCGTAGGCGCTACGGGTTCCGAGATCGCACAACAGGACCAGGAGACTGTGCGCGGCTTCCGGATCGACCGCGCCTGCTTCGAGCCGAGCGCGGACCGGGCCGACGACGGCCTCGCCCATCTTCGACAGCACCCTCTCCGCCGCGCCGTAGACGTAGGAGTTCTCGTCGGACAGGTATTCCACGATCTCCGAAATGAAGTGCACGGCGCGAAGCTCGCCGAGGGTCTCGAGGGCCACGACCTTGGGGAAGAACGGGCCCTGGGCCTCCAGCATCCGCAGGCACCAGTCCTGAGCCCGGTGGGTCCGCGCGTCGTTGTCGCTGCAAACCACCGCGATGGCCGACGGCAGCTCCGGAAGGACAAACGCGGTCTCGACCTCGGCCAGACTCAAGAGCCGCTCCAGATTGCCCCGTGCGCGCTTGAGTGAGAGCGCCATGTTGCGGTAACGAGCCACGGCGAAGGTCGCCGAGAGTTGGAACCCAACGATCCACTGCTGGAGCTGGTTTCCGGGACGCCGGACGTCCTGCACTGCGGCGGCGGCGGAGAATGCGTCGACTGCCGCGGCGATGCGCGCCGGGAGATCGTCTTCGAGATCCTCGGGCAATCCCTCGATCGCATCGCGGGTCCATTCGGCGAGGGACTGCACGGTCTCGGCGAGATCACCGGTCCGGAAGCGGCGGGAGATCTGCCGGATCCTCTGCTCTCCCAAGGCCTCGAGGATGTCGCAATCGTAGCCCGACTCCACGGCCTTGATCGTCTTGCGGAGCTCGATCCGGCCCGACGGCCCGGTCCGGAAGCACCACGCGGCGTCGTCGATCTGCAGGGAATCCATCAGAGTCCGGAAACCGTCTCCTGCACGCCCGCTCCCGCACCACCGGAGCGCCGTCAGGAACCGGGCCAGGACCTCGGGAATCTCGTCGGCCTCGACCACCTTCAGAATTCCGCGCAGCGCCGGCGGCTCGGCCAGCAGCTCCGTCTTGCGGAAGACCATGTCGCGCGCCAGGTCGCGGGCCTCTCGAGTCCCCAGCTCCGCCAGGGCCTCGACCACCGTGGCGAGAGCCGGATCGGTGAGATCGGTGCGCTTCGACGCGGACGCGGCCAGATCCACGGTGGCGGGATAGCCCAGGCGGGCCAGAGCCTGCACGCAGTGACCCGGGGCGACGCCCCGAAGGAGGCGGAACGCGCGAGTCAGGATCGCGTGGTGGCTCGGATCGCCGTGGCGTCCGAGATGCCTCGCAACCATCGTCGGCGTACTCTCGTGATCGTCGAGCAGGTAGTCGGCAATGACGTCACAGCACGGATTCGGGTAGTGCCGGATAAGGCGGTCGATCGCCCAGTGACGCACCTCGGGGTCGTCCCACTTGGTGAACCGCGTCAGCTCGTCGAAGCTCCAGATCAGGTCGGGCATGGTCGAAAGTCACCTCCGGGCATCCGAGGCCCTTCAGACGGTTCATTCTAGCAGGCTCCCGGTCCGGGCCACCGGGGAGTCGGAAGGTCAAGGCAAAGGGGGGATGGGACCGGCGGTCAGAACTCGACTTGCATCCCGAGCTCGACGGTGCGGGGCGGCCCCGCGATGCCGATGGGGCGGCCGAAGTTCGCGGCGGTTGCCCTGCCCTCGATGAGGCCGTAGTTCTCTCGGTCGAGGACGTTGAAGATCTGGACGTAGAACTGGCCGCCGCCCTTGCGGTTGGACCACGCGAACGGTTTCGTCAGGCGGACATCCAGCTGGGCCAGCCACGGCTCTTCGACCTGGGTCACCGGATCGAGCCCTTCCTCGGCACGGATGGCGTTGACCACGGTCAGGTCGGTCTCCGCGCCGGTGTTTCTACCGATTCCCGGTGGACGGTCGCTCTTGATCCCGTCGAGGTTCACGTCCGTCCCCGTCGTGACGTTGAAGGGGACCCCACTCGCGACACGGAGCACCCCGGAGACCCTCATCCCCCACCACGGCAGCGGGCTCTCGGCGGCGAGCACGAATCGGTGGCGCCGATCGTGGTCCGACCTGCCCTTCTCGGCGCGGAGATTCGCGGAGTCCGGCGGGAGGTAGATGCCTCCCTTGAGAGGATCGGGGCCCAGATCCTCGGCTTTCGAGAGTGTGTACGACGCGGAGTACCACTTCTTCCTACCAAACCACTTCCAGGACAGGTCCAGCCCCGTGTACCAGCTTTCCCCCTCGGTGACGACGGCGGCGATCGACCCGGTGGACGGATCCTCGTGGATGGGGAACTTGCGGTAATCGAGCAGATCTTCGGGTGTGTCCGGGTTGGCACAGGGATCGCGTGGATCGTCTTGCTCGTTGAGGAAACACGCCACGGGATTGAGATCTTTCATCATCGGCAAGTTGAAGCCTCGGACCCGGATCAGGTCGGCGCTCCACGAGGCGCGCGCGCCCAAGGACTGTTCGAATCCGAGGTTGGCGTGGATGGCGTAGGGCGTGTTGAGCTCGGTGCCGGTGGAGAAACGAAGTACGAGGGACTCGGGAAAGAACAGGTACTCCTCGATGAATTCGATTCCTTCTTCTTCGACGGTATCCTCGGTGATCTCCAGGGCGAATCCCTGGGTCGGCGACAGGCCGATCGAGGTCCCCGAGGTGACCGCCGCGACCGCCGGGAAGGCGAGCACGAACTTGTCGTAGAACACCCCAGCCCCGCCGCGCAGCACGATCTTGCCGCTGGACGAGGGTACGTAGGTGAATCCGAATCGCGGTGCGACGTTGTCGTAGTCGCGGTCGGCGCCCCCGTTGGGAATGGTCGAATCCACGCTGGCGGCCTCGGGTAGCGTGTAGGTACTCATATCGTAGCGCAGACCGTATTCGAGCAGGAGCGCCGGTGAGACCTGCCAGCTATCCTGAGCAAAGACCGATACGCGGGTGTCGTCGAGCGTGGCGACGGCGTCTCCTCGGACGAGCGTGAATACGGTCGGATAGGTTTTTCGGTTGGCGTCTTCGTCACAGCCTTCGTCCGTGGCCGGATCGCAGGCACCGAAAGGCGTACAGTTGGGGCCGACGCAATCGCCGTCATCGTCGAAACCCGGAACGCCGGGACAGGGTGCAAAGTCGCCTCCCGAGGCCCCGAGACAGTCGTTGACCCTGAAAACGTAACCGTCGCCAGCCTCGAAAGCTTGGTCCGTACCGTAGAGAAATCCCCCGTTGCGGTTGAACTTGACGTCGAGCTTGGTGCTCGAGTGGGCCACGTCGAGACCGAACTTCAGCGTGTGGCTGCCGGTTCTCCAGGTGACGTTGTCGAGAATCTGGAAACGAGTCTCGTCGCGGAACTGCGAGCCGAGGGCATTCCCGCCGAAGATCCCGCCGGGACGGTCAACTCCGGAGAGCGGGGAGTTGGCGTACTGGTCGAAGGCCGACGTGCCGGCGAGAAAGCGTACCTCGTTGAGCAGCCGTGGCGAGACGATCGTGGTGAGCGAGCCCCCCAGCTGGAAGTCCTGCTCTTCGAGCCGGAAGCTGGCCTCGGGTGTGATGATCCCGCCGACGTTCATACCGTCCGAATCGCGGTCGTCGGCGGACAGCCTGAACATCAGGATGTTGTCCTGGTCGAGGTTGAAGTCCATACGGAGGAACAGGTTGTCGCTGCGGTCGGGCGAGACCAGCCACCCGCCGGCCTGTCCATAGCGGTCGATCCCGGTGTAAGGGAGGATGCTGTCGCCCTGCTGGTGCTCGTAGGCCAGGAAATAGAACGCCTCGTCCTCCACCATGGGACCGCCGACGCTGAATCCCGTGGCGAGCCTCTGGGGAGTGTCCTGACCCTCGCCGGGGAGCGAGTCCACGAACTCTCCGGAGCTGCTCCAGTTGGCGGACGCCCCCTGGACGAACATCGAGGCGGCCGGTTCGTTGGTGCCGCGTTCGGTGACGACGTTCATGATGCCACCGGTCGCCCGCCCGAACTCGGGCGAGTACTGGTGGGTCAGCACCACGAACTCCTTGATCACCTGCTGGGAGAAGTGCGCGTTCTGCGCGGTCCCGCTGGTCTGGTCGTTGTTGTCCAGGCCATCGACCAGGAACGAGTTCGCCCTCCCGGACTGGCCGTTCAGGACAAAGACCGCTCCCCGCTCGCCGTAGAATCCCCCGACCGCCGCTTCCTTGACCGACGCGTCCAGCAATGCCAGGTCGGTGATCTGACGGCCCGAGATCGGCAGCGCGTCCGCCTGATCGCCCTGAATGCTGTGCTTACCGCCCACCTGCTGCGAGTCGAGGATCGGTGACTCGGCGGTGACCGTGACCTCCTCGGTCAGACCGGATCCGACCACCAGGTCGAGGGTCGCACTCTGTTGCAGGCTCAGGGTGACGGTGCGGGTCTCGCTGGTGCCGCCGGCATCGGTCCGTGCGACCAGCAGCCACGTGCCCGAAGGCAGCCCGTCGAAGTGGTAGAGCCCTTTCTCGTCGGTGATTGCGCTCCGAACCATACCGTTGCTCGAGGACTGCGCCTGGACGAAGGCCTCCGCGACCGGTCGGTCCGACTTGTCGCGCACTGTACCCTTGAGCGACGCGGAGGTGGACTGCGCCCGTGCGATGCCGCCTCCCGCGAGGATCAGCGCCGCGAGCATCCATGCCTGCAGTCGCACCCACCGGCTGGCAGGTGATCCTCTTCCCATCAGAAGCCGACGCCCCCTGTTCCTCGGCCGCGAACCACGAAGTAGCCCGCGTCCGGATCACCGGTCCAGCAGGTTGCCAAACCGGTCTGAGAGATCGCAGAAAAGGTGCCAATGGGAGATCCGGAATACATGACGTCGTAGGCGTCGAGACACGAACTGCCGGATGGGGCCCAGCAGATCTGGACGCCTCCGTCCTGGGTCTTGTCGACCGTCAGACAATCCGACCCGCTCGTACACGGCGAGACTTCGTCAATCGCGGGCGTGCAAGACCCGCCGGTTGTCGTTGCCTGGACCTCGATGGGATAGATGAAGCCGGGATCGCCGGAGACCTGTCTGGGGTACAGCAGGCTCTCCATGGCCGTCGTGACCGCCGTCGAGGAGTTCGTGTAGTCCACCCGGGTCGTCACCGTGAAGTAGTAGGTGGTCCCGGGGCTGAGGCCGGTGACCGTCGCTGGGGGTGAAGTGTAGACGGCGCTGTTGGCATAGGACGTGTCCGCTCCCGAGTCGATGTCCCAGTAGACCTTGTAGTCCTTGACGCGGTGGGTGTCGTTGCCGGGGTCCCACCAGATCTCGACGGAATCGGAACCCACGGTCCAGACCGCGATCGACTCGGGGGGGAGCAGCCCGAAGTTGATGTTGGTCTCCTGCAGCTCGCTGAACGAGACCAGATCGGGCGGGCCCTCGACGGTCGGATCGGTCTGCATCAGCGCCACCGTGCCGACGTACTTCGCCTGCCAGAGGTAGACGAGAGTCCGCACCTCCGTTCCGAGGAAGTCGCACCCGCCGCCGATGGCGTAGGTGCAGAAGTCCGCGACCTGGCGCACGAGAGTCGTGTTGACCCGGTGTCCCGAGGGGAGCTTGGCGATGCCTCCCTTGAGTGCCTCGGCCGATTGCGTTCCGGTGTTGTCGTTGCAGGCCGTGATCCGGAACATGTCGCCTTCGAGGAAGCACCCCTTGGACTCCAGACAGACCGTGTTCCAGATGTTCTCCTCGCAGTCGAAGACCCCCGAGGTCCACGTGTCCTGGGCCTGGAAATAGTAGCCCTCGCCGTCCTGGTTCGGGAACCGCCACAGCGGGACCTCTTCGCGAGGATTGCCGTTGTCGTCGGTTCCCTCGTAGCACGTGCCGCTCTCTCCGTTTCCGAAGCACAGACCGGAATTCTCCCGCTGGACGACGCCCCGCAACCAGATGGTGACGTCGCTCCCACGGTTCTCGGCCTCGGTGACCTGGGCGTTGAAGCGGCCATCGCTACGTTCTTGACGGCCGAGCCTCCGGCCGGCGACGAAGCCGCAACGACCTTCGTTACAGGTCTCCGGGGAGGTCAGGGTCACGATGGTCTGCTCGACCTCGGTCGTGCCCGAGGTATTCACGGAAAAGTCCCAGTAGTCGAGAGCGATGACGTCGCTCATCAGGACGACGCCGTCGTTGTTGCCGAGAAGCTCCCCGACGGTGATCCCGGCGCCGCGGTCGTAGCCGAGGTTGAGCGTGCCGAGAATCGGCTGCTCCACCTCGTCGACGTAGAGCTTCATCGTGGCCGCGTCGTCGACGCCGCCGTCCAGTACCGAGACGCTCTCGACATCGATGCGTCCCGTGCCGTCGGCGCTGACCGTCCCTGAGATCTGCGCGACCACACCGAGCCGGGAGTCGATCCAGCGATGCACGAGCAGATCGCCACCGTCCGCCCGCACGACGATCCCGCGCTGGAGAGTGGCCTCGCGTGTCGCCGCCGGCAGACGCACCTCACCGGTCGATACGTTGACCCAGCTGCGCGGCCTCAGGTCGGTCGCGTCAGGCGATCGTTCGGCGTCGATGACGGCGTTGCCGCTTCCCTTGAACGTGACGTTCGATAGGTCCCAGTCGGTCTTGCCCTCGGGATTGACCAGATCCAGCGGTAGGCGCCCGGTCGGGTCCAGCGCCTCGAGCTCCGGCCGACGAGCCTCGGCCGAAGCACTCGCCATGAGAACCGTCAACACGCAACAAATTAAAACGATTATCCAACGCGGCATGCCCTTTCCCCTTCCACCATCGACGAACGACACACCGGTTCGCACCGAGGCATCTCACGCCAGACGCAAACTAGCGTTTTTATTGTAGCCGAATGACGAAGCGAAAGGAGACCGGCTCCGGCTCGGAACTCGTTAACAGCGTTCACTTTACAGGGAGTGCTAGCGGTCGGTTGCGACTCGCGAAGCGTTAACGGCGTTAACGCCTTCTTCGGCGATCCGGATCCATTCCTTCGCGTCGATGACCCCGCGCGCCTCGCTCTCATCGGCCAGCTCGAGGGCGCGCACGTAGGCGTGAAAGGCGTCGTCGTACTCCTCGACGGCGACGAGCGCTTCGCCGAGAGCGAGGGAATTGGGAGGGTAGTCGGGCCGGAGCTCGACGGCGAGGCGCGCGTGCTCGAGGGCCAGGTCGGGATCGCCAGGACCGGCCGGCCAGGTAGGAGCCCGAAGGTAGACCAGGGCCAGTGCCCGGTTCGGGCCCGCCTCGTCCAGGAGCGGGTCCGCCTCCAGGGCCTGCTCGAACAGATCCACGATCCGGGGAAGCGCGTCGAGAGCCGTGCTGCGCCGCTCGCGCGCCTGCACGCCGAGGGCGGCTCCGAGCCAATAGAAGCACCGTGGGTTTTCCGGGGAGCGTCGCCCGCACCACTGTGCGGTCTGGACCGCGGCGGTGCTCGCCCGCTCTCGGGCGCCGGACTTCGGTTCGTGCTCCGCGAGCCAGATTCTCGCCCGTAGCGCCCAGATCAGGTCGTCGAGCTCGTCGGGGCTCGCCTGTGCAACCGCGGTCCACAGCCTCGCGGCGTCCCGAACAGGCGCGACACGTCTCTGGTCGTACTTCTGCTGCGCGCGCTCGCGGTTCTGGTCGATCTCACCCGGCGACAGCGTTAGCGAGCTACCCGCGAGCTCCTCGAGACTCGGCGGTTCTTTGAGGGCGGACACACAGCCGGAGAGCAACACCACGACGCCCGTCAGAACGACGGTAGCCCATGACATCTTCGACCACGCAGGAGCACCGACGCACGTCGTGTCGTCGATCGAGCGCGAGGAGTGTGACGAGATCGTGTGAGAGGGCACTATTTCCGATTCGCCGCCCGCTCGCGCACCGACTCGATCTGCTCGATCCGGACGTCGTCCAGCGTCTCGAATCGGACCAGTCGGATCTGCTCGAGCACGTCGGCGCCTCCCTGCTCGTCGTGGAGCTCCAGCAGCGCCGCGAAGAGCGCCGCCGCGTCTTTGTCGTCGAGCCGGTCACCGATGGTGCACGCCACGAATGCCGGGAGCGGCTTCGACGTGAAGACCACCTCGAGATCCTTCGCGAATGAGAGCGAGCCGAGGGCCGCGCTCTGCTCACCGTCGAGCAACACCGCGACGTTTTCACCGGTGGCGGCCTTTCGAAGGCGCGACACGATCCGCGTCGTGAACTCGATGGTCGCCGTCTCCGGCAGATCCCACCCATCGAAAACCACACCGCGCACGAACTCCGGCGCGTAGCCGGCCCGGCTCGCCACCTCCCAACCGTCGAGAGATCGTGGTTCGGCGGCGGTACCCTGCGGGGCGACCAGGGTCCACGCTTCCACCGGCCCGGTATTCGGAACGGCGAGAAGCCGCGGCTCGAGCCCGAGCGCATCGGCCTGCTGCGCGAAGAGCGAAAGCGGCACCAGGGCCACGGCGGCATCCCCCGTCTTCATGGCCTCGACCCCCGCCGCGGCGGTCTCGAAGTAGGTTGCGGTCAGACGACCTTTCTTCCAGCCGGCCAGGGACTCGACGTTCTCGGCGAAGGCGTCCATGGTCGGCTGGGCCTGTTCGGTGTTGCCGGGGTAACCCGGGGCGCAGACCACCAACGCGACCGACGAGCTCGGCTTTGCGCCCGCGAGGAGCACCACGAGCACCACGATCCACGGCAAGTGCATGAGCTTTTTCATCGCTTCCAGGGTACCTCAACGCCGAATTTCTGCCGACCCTGGTTAGCGGCGCGTCTTCCCGAGGGCCACGAGGATGTTCGGCAGGACGAGGGTAGAGGTCACGAGGCACGAGCCGACCCCCAGGAGCAGCACCTTTCCGAGACTGGCGAGGCCCTGATGGGAAGCCAGGCCGAGGCTGCCGAAGCCGATCATGGTCGTGAGCGAGGCGATGAGGATGGCGCGACCGGTGTGGCGTAGCACCACCGACATTCCTTCCGCGCCCTCGAGGCGTACGCGGTGCACCACGTGGACGCCATTGTCGATGCCGACACCGATGATCAGGGGGATGGCCACCAGATTGGCGAAGTTGAATCTCAACCCCGCGAGCCCCATGAAGCCCATCATCCAGACCACGCCCATCGCCAATGGCACCGCCGCGAACGCGACGTCCCGGATGTTGCGATAATCGATCAGCAGGATGATCAGCACCAGGATCGACCCCACCGCGACCGCCCAGTAGAAACCCGAGGTGATCTGTTCGGTAACGTGGAGGAAGACGATGGGAAACCCCGTCACATGGGGCGCGACCCGTTTCGCCGCCCGAACGTAGACGTTCAGCACCTCGGGGTCGAAGATGTCGCCCTCGGGCTGCAGGTAGGCGATCATGCGGCCCTCGGAGGTCACGAATCGTTTGCGAATGACCGTGGGGAGCGCGTCGAGGTCGGGCGGCATCGCGGCGGCGGCGCGCTCGAGGCCCGCCAGCAGGCGCTGCACCCAGTCGAGTAGCTCACGCTGGCCGTCGTTCCACTCGGCCTCGGTGCTCTCGGAAGCCGCCGCAACGGTGGAGGCCGCCGCCTCGACCTCGGCCCGCGCCTCGTCGAGAGAGCCTGCCAGCTCCCCCATCCCCGCACCGAACGCGCTCTCGGTGGACAGCTCCAGCGCGTCGTGAAGCCGTCGAAGCGATACCTCGAGAGCCGCGCGATCGACAGGCGTCACCCGGTCCGGCAGCTCGAGCTCTGCGAAGAGAGCTTCCAGCCGCGCGGCCACCTGCTGCGATGCCTGGGGATCGGCCGGCAGGTACTGGAGAACCGAATCGAAGCGCCGGATCGAGGGCTCGGTCTCCGAAACCGCCTGCATCAATCGGAGCTCGTCGAAGCTCTCCGAGACGGCCATGGCGGAGACCGGCGAGAGGTCCGACTCCATGACGAGCCGGCGCTGGTATTCCGTCGCTTCCGAGTTCTTCGGGAGGAGGTCGAGGAGGTTGGCGTTGAAGCCGATGCCTCGGGCCGCCCACCCCAGCAGCGCGGTGATGACGAGGGCGCCGACCGCCACCGTCCTCGGGTAGCGAGTGACCTTCGCGGCGCCCCGCTCGACCCACAGGTGGTCGACTGCGGTCGCCCCCCGACGGTCTCGCGCCTCGCGGTCGCGCCGCCGGCGGCGCGTTCCATAGATCACCAGGACCGCGGGAAGCATCACCAGGGAAGCCGTCAGACACAGCAGCACGCCCACGCCCGCGACGAGTCCCATCTCGGCGAAACCCTGAAAATCCATGAGCTGGATCGACAGGAACGCCGACGCCGTGGTGACGGCAGCGACCGTGACCGGCGCGCCGGTCCGGTGGTAGGCCTCGCGCACCGCCTCCACGGGATTGACGGTGTGGGCTCCGGCGAGCTCGTACTCGGAGACCGGGTGGATCATGTAGGCCACACCGACACCGATGAGCGTCGAGACGAACGACGACGTCACCAGGTTCAGGTAGCCGAACTGCACCGCGACCCAGCCGAAGGTCCACACCACGCCGCTGGCCAGGGCCGCCAGGACCAGGAAGGCATGCCTCCGCCACCGAAAGACCAGAAGGGTCAGCGCGACGACCCCGACCAGGGCGACACTCGAAGTGAACCAGGTGTCCCTTCGAATCGTCTCCATCTCCTCGACGTTCATCGCGGGCTGGCCCGTGAGCCCGACCCGGAAGCCGGCGTGTGTTTCCGAGACCTCCCGTGCGATGGCCCTCAGGGAGCGCACGAAGCGTCGCTGGGCAGGCAGGGAATCGTCCGGGTCTGCGGGCGAGACGACGAGAAACGTTTTCGTCCCGTCGCGGGTCGTGACGTAGCCCTCCGCCGCGAGACCGGGGCGCTCGTCCAGGGCCAGTAATGGAGGACGGTCTCCGAGATTCTCCACGAAGCCTTCGGGATCCTCGAGGAACCGCCGCTCGCTCCGAAGGAAACGGAGAAGGTAGGCGATCCCGCGCTCGGCCTCCGGGGGCGGCGTCGAGGCTCCCTCGAGGCCGGCCTCCATCCCCCCGGCCAGCTCGTCGTTCAGCTCCGTGAGGCTCGAGATCCGCGAGATGAAGTCGAGGGACTTTCGATTGCGCTCGAGTTCGTCGGCGACCTCGCGAATCGTATCGGCGGGCACGAGGTAGAACGAATGCTCGAGAAACCAATCCAGCGGGACGCGATAAAACACCTTCCCGACCAGAGGATCGGCCTCGATCTCACCGGCGAGGGCATCGGTGAATCCCTTGAGCTCCTCGATCTCGCCGGACGAGCCGGGTCGCGGTTCCACGCAGACGATCAGAACCGAGGCGCCGCCGACTTCCTGCACCAGACGATCGAGGCGCTGCTGCTCGGGATCGTCGGAGGGCGCAAGCTCGGCCCTGGAGGTCCGGAACTCGACTCCTCCACCGACGATGCCCGTTCCGAAGATGATGGCGAGGATGGCCAGAGCGGCGGATGCCACCAGGACGTGGACCGGACGGTCGAGAATGATTCCCTGGAATCGAGCCAGCAATCGTCGGAGCACGAGGCCTCCCATCGAGCGGGTCCATTATTATTCATGTCCCGGCCGGTCTGCCCAGGGGGTTATTCTCACGATCCATGGTTATGGTTGAAGATCTCCTCGTCGAAGGGCCCGACCGCGGCCGGACGCTGGTGCTGGCCCACGGAGCCGGTGCCCCGATGGACTCGCCGTTCATGCGCCACATGGCCGAGGGCCTGGCCTCGGAAGGCCTTCGAACGGTGCGGTTCGAGTTCCCCTACATGCAGGAGCGGCGGCGGACGGGGCGGCGGCGCCCGCCCGATTCCGGAGAATCGCTCTCCTGTGCCTGGCGGGAGGTGGTGGAGCGGCTCGGGGGCGGCGAGCAGATGGTCATCGGTGGCAAATCGCTCGGGGGCCGGATCGCGAGCATGATCGCCGACGACATCGGGGCACGGGGGCTCGTCTGCCTCGGCTATCCCTTCCACCCCTCGGGCAAGCCCGACGTGTTGCGAGTGGCTCACCTACGAGAGTTGCGAACTCCGACCCTCATCGTGCAGGGAACGCGGGACGCGCTCGGCAGACGCGACGAGGTGGAGGGCTACGATCTTTCGCCGAACCTAAGATTGATCTGGCTCGAGGACGGCGACCACTCTTTCAAGCCGCGGGTCAGGTCCGGGCGGACCGAGCGACAAAACATGGATCAGGCGATCGAGGCGGTCGCCGGGTTCGTCAAGGGCCGATGATCAATGCCAGCGCTCGGTTTCGTCGCAGCGCCTCGACACCTCCCGAACGGCAAAGTCGACGTCCGGGTAGATGTGAAAGACACAATCGAGCCCGGAGATCCGGAAGATCTCCCTGACGGCCTCGTTGAGACCCGACAGGACGAACCGTCCGTTCTTCTCCGCCACAGAGCGCTCGAACTCGAGCAGGCTCTCCACACCGTCGGACTCGAAGAAATCGATCCTCGACGCGTCGAGAACCACGAGGGATTCGTTCCCGATCTTTTCGAGCACGTCGGACTCGAATCGCTTGGCGTTGTCGTGTCCGACGACGACCGAGTCCAGGGCCTTGATGACCCTGACGCCTTTCTGTGTGCTGTGCCTGAGTCGCATGATCTATCCCCCATCGGGCTATAGACGCCTATCGTTGCCTATGTTTATGCATATCAATCGACGTCTTAATTGTTTTCTATTGTGACGTGTATACATATACGATTATTGCTTGGTGCCATCAATCAGAACTTATTCACATATGTAAGTTAGAATCCAAGAATATTCATCGTACGGGGAAAGCGACCCGACGGCTCCATGCCTGCGACGAGAAAACTTGCCGTCAAGCCGTGCTACCATCCGGAGCAACCATTCCGAGGCTCGGGCATGACCGTTGATCCCGGCAGGAGGAATCTTCGCTCTGGAGGGGAGGGAGCAAGAATGGGCCACCGCACGAGCTTGCTTGTTCTAAATCTTCTGTTCGCTGTCGCTGCCGTTACAGCGGCCCCCGGATGCTCGGAAACCGAGGCCGCCGAACCCACCATGAGCGACCAGGAGATCGAGCACTTCCTCCTCAAGGGCAAGGTGGTCGATTCCAAGGAGGTCGGGACCGGCATCACCAAGCCGTGGAAGGTGACCCTCGAGCTCGACGGCAAGACCCTGCGAGCCCTGTTCAAGGACGTCGATGTCTACAAGCCCGGGATCACGAAATTCCCGGGCGGCAAGTCGGAGATGAACTTTTCGGACAAGTACATCTACGAGCGGGCGGCGTACCTGCTCGACCGTCAACTGGACATGGACATGGTTCCGGTGGCCGTGAACCGGCAGTGGAGCGGCAAGAGCGGAGCGATGATCGAGTGGATCGAGAACGGGATCGCCGAGTACGAGCGTCTCGACCAGGGTCTCGAGACCGACGATCCGGTCCTGACGAACCACCAGGCGGCGATCATGAGATTGTTCGACGCTTTGATCTACAACGTCGACCGCAATCAGAGCAACATGTTGTACACCCGTGACGACTGGAACTTGCACCTCATCGACCACTCCCGAAGCTTCCGACGAAACAAGAACCTCCCGGAGGCATTCACGTCCAGGCCGGCAAGCCTCCCGCGCTCACTCTACGAGAAGCTGGAAGCCCTGGATGAGAAAGAGCTCAAGGCCCTTCTGAAGAACCTGGTCACGGGGCCTCAGATCAAGGCCATGATGCAGCGCCGCGACCTCATCCTGCAGAAGATCGCCGATGACCGCCAGAAATACGGCGACAATTTGGTCTTCCAGGACTGAGGGGTCCGGGCTAGAACTGTTTCTCGTATCGCTCGACGGTGTATTCGGTTTCCGGTTTGTCGATCCAGTAGGTCGGCTTACCGTCCTTCCACGCCAGGTCGAGAGGCGCCCTGCCGAACAGGCGCATGACCAATCCGATCGGGGTCAGGACCAGAAAGAAAAAGATCGAGAGCAGTACGCGGGTCATCACCCACGACAGCACCTCGGCGAACTTCATCCACCACCTGAACGCCTCGAGCCACAGCGGGAAGAAGGCGAACGTGCACACCAGCACCGCCCCCGCCCCGGAGGCCACGAGCGCCGCGCGCACCGTGTGGTCTCTCCAGAAGGAGAACCCCGCCAGGGCCAGCAGCAGAAAGGTCAGGATGACGCCGAAGCGCCGCGCCTCTTTCGTCTCCGATCGTGTCTTTCTGGGCATCGCTCAGTCCAGCTCGAATTCCTGCTGCCAGCTGTCGTCCAGCGGCGGCAGGTCCTGGTCTTTCTTGTCGATCACGAACGGCCCAAGCACCAGGAAGTCCATGTTGGTCCGCGCAAAGCACCGAAACGCGTCCTCCGGGGTGCAGACGATCGGCTCCCCGCGAACGTTGAACGACGTGTTGACGATGACCGGGCACCCGGTCTTCTCGTGAAAGCTCTTCAGCAAGCCGTAGTACAGGGGATTGTCGTCGGGAGCCACCGTCTGCACCCGGGCCGAGTAGTCCACGTGGGTGATCGCCGGGACCTCCGACCGCACGGTCTTCAGCTTGTCGAGCCCCTTGAAGCCGTCGGATTGCGCCGCAACCCGTTTGTCGGGGGCGACACCGGCCACCAGCAACATGTAGGGGCTCCCGCGATCCAGCTCGAAGAAATCGCCCACGTGATCGATCATCACCGAGGGCGCAAACGGGCGGAACGACTCCCGGAACTTGATCTTCAGGTTCATCTTCGTCTGCATGTCGCGGCTGCGGGCGTCTCCCAGAATCGACCGGGCCCCCAGAGCGCGCGGGCCGTATTCCATGCGCCCCTGGAACCATCCGACCACGTTCTCGGACCCCAGGATCTCCGCCACCCGATCCACCAGCGCGTCGTCGTCGTCGAAGCGGGTCGCCACGATGCCCTCGCGAGCGATGAATGCCTCGATCTCCCCGGGGGAAAACGCCGGACCCAGCAGCGTCGCCTGCTGCAGGTCGCGACGGTTGTCGACCTCCCGCCCGCCGTCCAGCAACTGGTGGTTCACGAACAGCGCTGCACCCAGCGCACCGCCGGCATCCCCGGCCGCCGGCTGGATCCAGAGGTCGTCGAAGATCCCCTCACGAAGCACCTTCCCGTTGGCGACGCAGTTCAAGGCCACACCGCCGGCCAGCACCAGATACCTGCACCCGGTTTCCCGGCGGGCGAAGCGGGCCATGTTGAGCATGATCTTCTCGGTGACGACCTGCACCGAGGCGGCCATGTCCATCTCTCGCTGGGTCAGCGGGGTCTCGGGACGGCGCGCCGGACCGCCGAACAGCTTGGCGAACCGCCGGTTGGTCATCCGAAGCCCGGCGCAGTAGTCGAAGTGCTTCATGTTCAGCTTGAACGAGCCGTCCTCCCGGACGTCCACCAGCTCGTCCAGGATCAGATCGACGTAGGTCGGCTCACCGTACGGCGCCAGACCCATCAGCTTGTACTCCCCGCTGTTGACCTTGAACCCTGTGAAGTAGGTGAACGCCGAGTACAGCAGCCCCAACGAGTGCGGGAAGTGGATCTCCTTGAGGATCCGGATCCGGTTGCCCTCGCCGATCCCCAGGCTCGCCGTCGCCCATTCCCCCACCCCGTCGACCGTCAGGATCGCGGCGCTCTCGAAAGGAGACGGGAAGAAGGCGCTCGCGGCGTGGGCCTCATGGTGCTCGGTGAACAGCACCGGCCCGTCGTAGTCCAGCTCGTCGCGAATGTTCTCGCGCATCCAGAGCTTTTTCTTCACCCACAGCGGGATGGCCATCATGAACGACTTGAGGCCGTGGGGGACGTAGCGGGTGTAGGTCTCGAGGAGACGCTCGAACTTGACGATCGGCTTGTCGTAGAAGACGACGTAATCGACGTCGTCGGCCTTGTCCAGACCCGCGGCTTTCAGACAGTAGTCCACGGCATGGGACGGGAAATTGAAGTCGTGCTTCTTGCGCGTGAAGCGCTCTTCCTGCGCCGCCGCCACGATCACGCCGTCGTCGACCAGACAGGCCGCGCTGTCGTGATAGTAGGCCGATATCCCGAGGATTCTCTTGCTCATACGCCGCCAATAGGTACAGTGTCCGTGTGGTACTGTCAATCTTCGATCCGTCCCCGGCACAGGCCGCCCCCCGGAACGGGCTCGGCTCGCGTCTCGCGGGTATCGCAAAGAACCTCGCCGTGCTGCTGGTCACGCTGGCGGTGCTCGCCGGATGCCTCGAGGTCGGCGCACGGCTCTTCACGAACACCCCCCCCGCGATCGGCGTCCGGGACACGGTGGTCGGCAAGAGACATCGCCCGGGTTTCGCGGACCACGTCTTCGTCGAGGAAGCCGGCCGAGAAATCTTCCTGCGATTCAACCGCGAGGGCTTCCGTGGCGCCGACTTGCCGTACGACGCGAAGCCGGGGACCCACCGGATCGCCGTGCTCGGCGATTCGTTCGTGGCGGCCGTCGCCTGCGACGAGGAGGACACGGCGGTCGACCAGCTGAAACGACTGCTCGACGGATCGCACCCCGAGGTCGGCTGGGAGGTCATGAACTTCGGTGTGAGCGGCTCGAGCACCGGACAGGAGCTCGCGCTCTACCGGCAGATCGTGGCCCGTTACCGGCCGGAGATCGTCCTTTGCGCCTACTACATGGGCAACGACTTCGCGGACAACTCGACGACGCTGAGCGGGGGTAATCCCCGGATCTACTTCGAGCTGGACGATCAGGGGGAGCCGGTACAGGTTCCCAGCTCGTTGACCCGCCGGAAGCTCTCCAACTGGTTGAACCTCCACAGCCGGTTCTACGTGTGGCAGAAACGGGCCAACAACATCATCCGGAATCGCACCAACCAGGGCTACTTCGCGTTCTCGACGGAGTCCTCCGCCGTGCTCGACGAAGCCTGGGAGCTGAACGAGCGCCTGATCGTCACCCTGGCCGAGGAGGTCGAGAGGGACGGCGGACGGTTCGTGCTCGTGCTCTACCCCGATTCGGCGCAGGTCCACGACGACCGCTGGGAAGCCGCTCTACGGGGCGCCGGCGATACCGCGACCGACTTCGACCGCGAGCACCCCGAGCGGCGTCTGGTACAGATTGCCGAGACACACGAGATCCCGGTCGTGACGATGACCGAGGAGTTCCGGCATGCCGCCGGGGGCCGCCCGGCCGCCGACACGCCGCCGGACGAGCACCTGTACTTTCGCGGCTACGGGCACTTCACACCCCGGGGCCACCACGAGGCAGCCTCGGCAGTTCACCGGTTCCTGGCGGAGGGCGAGGGCCGCCCGATCCTCGAGGCGGTCTTGAACGCCTCACGTCGACCGTGACCGTGCCGCTCAGGCCCTCCGGACGTACTCGAAGTCCAGCGGCTTGCCGTTGATCCCACGGGCCGGGGCCGCCACCCAGTTGGCCATCTTCCCGGGCTCGATCACCGGCTGCATGAGAGTTCGGATATAGGCTCGGTCCTTGTCGTTGGGCAACCATTCGTCGCGCCGGGCCTCGAACCCTTCCTCGGACACCGGCCTGCCTTCGGGGTCGAAGTGTCGATCCCGGTAGATCCCCATCTTGCGGTTGAAGCGGCGGTGCGGGAGCTTCAGCTCGAAGTCGATGCCGTTTTCCCGGATGCACTTGTTCCAGCGGGCCACGCCGCGCGCGTTGTCCTCGACGTACTGGTCGCGCAGGACCTCGTTCATGGCGGTGCGTACCGGAACATGCTTGGACTCGATGTGGCCGTTCTCGAGAACGTCGATCTCGTAGCTCCCCTCGAGGGCGACGTGGTCGTCGAACTTCTTCGTCTCGAACGCGCGGCCCTTGAGGCCGGCGCCGAAGAAGTCGGCCGCGTTGGAGGAGATCTCGCCGCCGAACAGGTCGAGGCTCGAGGAGTACCAGAAGTTGATGTACCTCTGGATCGTCGGCAGGTCGACGCCGCCCTGGGCCCGGACGTCCTCGTTCGGATCTTTCTTCATCAGATCGCACGCCCGCTGGACAACCCGCATGACGCCGGTCTCGCCCACGAACATGTGATGCGCCTCTTCGGTGAGCATGAACTTGGTCGTTCGGGACAGGGGATCGAAGCCGCTCTCGGCCAGGGCGAGGAGCTGGTACTTCCCGTCACGGTCGGTGAACATCGTGAACATGAAGAACGACAGCCAGTCGTCGATGGGCTCGTTGAAGGTCGAGAGGATTCGCGGCTTGTCGAAGTCCCCGGAGCGGCGCTCGAGCAGCTCCTCGGCCTCCTCGCGGCCGTCGCGGCCGAAGTGGGCGTGCAGGATGTAGACCATCGCCCACAGGTGGCGGCCCTCCTCGACGTTGACCTGGAAGAGGTTGCGGCAGTCGTAGAGGCTCGGAGCCGAGGCGCACAGCTTTCGCTGCTGCTCGACGCTGGCCGGCTCGGTGTCGCCCTGGGTCACGATCAGGCGTCGGAGGTGGTTGCGGAACTCCCCCGGAACCTCCTGCCAGACCGGTTTCCCGTACGAGTCCCCGCACGGGATCGTGCGATCCGCTTCCGGCTCGGCCAGGAAGATCCCCCACTTGTAGTCGGGCATCTTGACGTAGTCGAAGTTCGCCCACCCCTTGGCATCGACGGAGATCGCCGTCCGAAGGTAGATGAGGTCCTCTTGAAAATCGACGGGACCGGCCTCCCTCCACCAGTTCAGGTAGTTGGGCTGCCACTTCTCCAGGGCGCGTTGCAGGCGCCGATTCTGGGAGAGGTTGACGTTGTTGGGAATCTTCTCGTAGAGCTGCATCAGGTCCTCCTCCAGTCGAACGCGGGTCGTTCCGGCTTGCCGTACAGGGACAGCGCCCCCCGGTCGCCGACGGCGTTGGGGCGCTGGAAGATCCAGTTCTGCCAGGCGGTCAGACGGCCGAAGATCTTGCTGTCGCAATTCTCCGCGCCGGGAAACCGCAGGTTCGCCTCCATCCCGGTCAGGGCGTCCGGGGAGAGGCTACTCCGCTCCTCGACCGCCACGCGCACCTCGTCGTCGTAGTCGATGTCGTCGGCCACGACGGTGACGAGTCCCGCCTCGAGCGCTTGCCCGGGATCGTAGCGCCGAGGCTCGGCGGCGATCCGCTCGGCCCGCCCCGGATCGCCCAGAAAGCGGGCGGCGAGGCGTGAAATGCCGTGGCTCATCGGGTAGGCTCCGGCGTTGAGCGCCGTGACCGCCATCTGAACCTCGCGGTCCGGATCGTCGAGCATGTAGGACCGGTCGGCGGCCAGCGCCACCTCCAGCAGCGTGCCGCCGAAGCACGAACCCGGCTCGATGAGCGCGAACAGGGACTTCGCGGTCAGATCGAGACGACGGAGGGTGCGCGCGATCATCAGCCGCACCTCGTTGACCAGCCAATCGTCCCGGAGGCTATCGAGAACCGCGTCGACGGCCTCGATCCCTTCGAGATCTCCCTCGGTCTTGAGCAGGACGAGTCCGATCGAGTCCTCGTTGGTCCGCAGGTGCAACAGCGCGTCGTCGAGCTCACGAAACGCCTGGAGCGGCCACCAGGACGCCCCCAGGGCTCGAACCCCCTCGGCGTCGCAAGGGAGCTCTCCCGACGGACCCCTCACGGTCAACGTGGCCACCCGGCCCTCGCGATCGAGATCGAGGCGGACGTGGCGATACTCGATGCCGTTGCCGTCGATCTTCTTGTCGAGAGGCGGAAGCTCGATCCCCTTGTCGGCCCGAACCGGTGACGACTCCGCCAGCCCACGGGCGCGCTCCGACACGGAGTCCTCGAAGCGACTTCTCGGAACCACGTCGTCGACCAGCCCCCACTCGGTGGCGCGTTTGCCCTTCACGCCCTCGGCGGTGGTGCAGAAGACGTCCGCGAGATCTCGACGGACCTTGCGCTTGTCCACCAGCCGAGTCAGCCCCCCGGTTCCGGGAAGCACCGCCAGCAGCGGAGTCTCCGGCAGGCTCACGGCGGAGTTGCCGTCGTCGATCAAGACGATCTCGTCACAGGCCATGGCGAGCTCGTATCCCCCGCCCGCACAGGTTCCGTTGAGCGCCGCGAGATACTTCTGCCCGCTCCCCGAAGAGGCGTCCTCGATGCCGATCCGCGTCTCGTTGGTGAACTTGCAGAAGTTGACCTTGAAGCCATGCCCCGAGGAGGCCAGCATCTGGATGTTGGCGCCCGCGCAGAACACCCGGTCCAGGGCCCCGGTCACCACCACGCAACGCACCTGGGGATGCTCGAACCTGAGGCGCTCGACCACGTCGCGGAGCTCGATGTCCACTCCCAGATCGTAGGAGTTCAGTTTCAACTGGTAGCCCGGCCGCAGCGGCGCGTTCTCGTCCACCGCCATGGTCAACCGCGCAACGGCCCCGTCCACAGCCAGCTTCCAGTGCTTGTAGCGGGAGGGATGAGTCTCGAAAGATATGGGCTCGGCCCGAGTATCGGTGTCCATCAGTCTCCTCGTAGCAACGGTAGAATCCGTCCGGCACCCACGAACCGTCCCGCGGTCCGCAGGCGAAGCCACCCGCCCCCATTCAACCTCCCCAGGACGTCCCAGGGCCGGGCAGCTCAAGCAACCCAGGCGATGAGCCGCGAGCGAAGCTCGTCGGCTCCAACGCCGGCCAAGTATTATAGGGCATTATTTTTGTCCTTGTAGTCCTAAATTCAATGCACTATAGTGCACTAACAATGGCCGGCCCACCCGACACCCCAAAAAACGGAGTCCTCCATACCCTTTCGGCTAGGCTCCGCCGCCTACGCCGTGCCCGGGGCTGGTCGCGAGCTACCCTCGCCGAGCGCTCCGGCCTTTCGATCCGCTTCCTCGCCCGGGTCGAGGCCGGCGACGGCAACATCTCCCTGCTCCGTCTGACCTCCCTGGCCCACGCTCTCGACACGACCGCCGACGAGCTGATCCGCCCCCTCGACGGTGACCGCCCCGTCGTGATCCTCGTGGGGATGCGTGGCGCCGGCAAGAGCACGGTCGGGCCGATTCTCGCCGAGCGGCTCTCGATGCCGTTCATCGAGATGGACGCCCGGATCCAGGAGTCGAGCGGACTGCCGGTGGACCAGATCTTCGAGCTCCACGGCGAGCGCTACTACCGGCGCCTGGAGCGGGAGATCCTCGCGCGAATCCTCGCGCACCGCGCGCCGGCTCTGGTCGCGGCGGCGGGCGGCGTTATCAACGAGCCGGCCACGTGGCACGTCTTGCGTCGCGAGGCCAGGGTCGTGTGGCTCAAGGCGTGTGCCGAGGATCACTGGAACCGCGTGGTGGCGCAAGGCGACCGGCGCCCGATGGCCGACAATCCCGACGCCATGGCGGAGCTTCGCGCCATGCTGGCCGCCCGCGAACCCAGCTACGCTCTCTCACATCTCGTGGTCGACACGACCGGCCGTACGCCGGAGGACGTGGCGCAGGAGGTCGAGCGCAGGCTGCGCAACGACGACGGCGACTCCCGCGAGGGATCGGCGGCGACGAAAACGGAGGAGGGCCGAACGCGATGAGCGACTGGATCGGTTGGCTCGCGTGGGGGTGCATGCTGGTACCGGGACTCGGCTGGATCGGGTCGGGGAAACGACCGCGGTCGCTCGGCCCGGCGGTGGCCGGCTCCTGGTATCCGGGCGACGAGGAGAGCCTCGCGCGAACGGTCGATGACCTGCTCGATACCGCAGGGAGCGACCGGAATGGCGATCCGGGCCGCATCGTGGCGCTGATCGGACCTCACGCGGGCTACGTCTACTCGGGCCGTGTTGCGGGACGGGGTTTCGGGAAGATCCGAGGAAAGAAGGTCAGCCGGGTGATCCTGATCGGCCCGAGCCACTACGAGGTCTTCCACGGCGCGGTCGTTCCCGACGTCGAGGTCTATCGAACACCCCTCGGCGACGTCGAGCTCGACCGCGATGCGATCGAGGAGCTGGCAGGCCATCCTCGGATCGCAACGTCGAACCGTCCCTTCGAGCCCGAGCACAGCCTGGAGTCGGAGATTCCGTTCCTGCAGCGCGTGCTGTCGCCGGGGTGGCGGCTCGTGCCGCTCCTCCTCGGGTCCGGCGCATCGGGAGCGATGGCGCAGGAGATCGCGGACGGCCTTCGCCCCCTGCTCGACGAGACCACGCTGGTGGTGGTGTCGTCCGATTTCACCCACTACGGACCGCGCTTCGGCTACGTTCCGTTCCACGACGACGTCCAGGAACGGATCCGGGACCTGGATATGGGTGCCGTCGAGCGGATCGAGCGGCGAGACCTGTCGGGATTCGAGGACTACCTCCAGGAGACCGGTGCCACGATCTGCGGGCGCGACGCCATCGACGTTCTGCTGCGCCTGCTGCCGGCCGAGGTCGAGGGGCGGCTGACGGCCTACGAAACTTCGGGAAGCCTCACCGGGGACTGGGAACACTCGGTGTCGTACGCGGCGGTCACCTTCCAGCGTCCGGGCACGGACTGATCCCGATGGACGAGCCGCTGACCCCGGATGAAAAGCGAACCCTGCTGGGGCTGGCCCGGGCGGCGATCGTCGATCGCCTGAAAGGCGACGGCGCCCTGGAGCGGTTCCGAGACAACGCCCCCCTGACCCCGGTGCTCGAACAACGGCGGGGCGCGTTCGTCACGCTCCACGTCCTCGCGAAGGGCGGAGCAAGCCGGCTTCGCGGCTGCATCGGCTCGATCACGCCGCGGGAGGCCCTGCACCTCAACGTCATCCACAATGCGGTCCACGCGGCCTTCGACGATCCTCGCTTCTCGCCCCTGGCAGACGGTGAGCTCCCGTTCCTGAGCGTCGAGATCTCGGCCCTCACCCCGCTCCGGGCGGTGGAAGGGCCCGACGCGGTGGTGCCGGGTCGCGATGGGGTGGTCCTCCGGCGCGGTGCGCGTTCTGCGGTCTTCCTTCCCCAGGTCGCCACCGAACAGGACTGGGACGTCCGGGAGCTACTCGAGAACCTCGCTCTGAAGGCCGGGTTGCAGCGGGACGAGTGGCGGGAGGCGGACCTGGAGACCTTCCAGGCCGAGGTTTTCGGTGAAGGAGATCCGGCCTAGTTATAATTCCCCTGAATGGCCACGGTCTTCTGTCCGAACTGTTCCGACTTCGTGGCGCGGGAAGGTCACCTCTGCTCGCGGTGCGGTATCGATCTGTCCGCCACCTTCCTCGACGGCGACTTCGAGGCGCCCGCGATCTCGGGAAGCCACCTCGAGTTCCCGACCGGCGCCTCCTTCGCCGATCGGTACACGATCATCGAGCGGATCGGTGCGGGCGGGATGGGCATCGTCTACAAGGCGATCGACACGATGCTCGACGCCGAGGTAGCCCTGAAGGTGATCCAGCCCGCTCTGGCCGAAGTGCCCGGATTCATCGAGCGCTTTCGCCGCGAGGTCCGGGTCACCCGACAGATCACGCACCCGAACATCTGCCGCTTCCACGACATCGGTAACGACCAGGGCATCTTCTACGTCTCCATGGAGTGGATCGAGGGCGAGACGCTCCGCGAGCTTCTCGGGAAGACCGGCATGCTCCGCGAGGGGCGTGCCCTCGAGATCGCCGAGAAGATCGCGCTCGCACTCGAAGCGGCGCACGTCAAGAGCATCATCCACCGCGACCTCAAGCCCGCCAACGTCATGGTCGACCGGCGCGGCAACGTCCTCGTGCTCGATTTCGGCCTGGCGCTCGAACGAGACGCCGACGAGATCACGGAGACCGGGGTCGCGATGGGCACGCCGGCCTACATGTCTCCAGAGCAGAAACGGCTCGCGACCCTCGATCAACGCACCGACCTCTACGCGCTGGGCCTGATCTTGCGCGAAATGCTGACGGGAACGAGGCTCGACCCGGTGCCCGGCCTGACACCTGCAATCCGCTCGGCGCTCAATCCCCTGGTCGTGCCGATCCTCGAGAGCCTTCTGGCGGAACGACCCGAGGACCGCTGCCCGTCGGCGGCCGAGGCCCGGAAACAGCTGCGCGCGCTCCTGGACAACCCCGCGATCTCCACCGTGGCCACCCTTGAAAAAGCGCCCTCGATGAGACGGACGCGCCAACGGATGCTCTACGGAATTCTGGGGGTCGCGGCCGTGGCCCTCGCGGTAACGCTATGGGTCGTACTGAAGCCAACCCCGCCGGAGCTCCACCCCGAGGCGGCGAGATTCTACGAGCGCGGGATTCTCTACATCGAGGAGCAAGGGGAGACGAAGGAAGGACTCGCTTCTGCAATCGTGCAGCTCAACCGAGCGCTCGAATACGAGCCGGACGCGGCGCGGATCTGGGCCGCTCTCGGTCGCGCCCATTGGTTCCATTACCGGTTGACCGGGGCGACGGTGCACCGCGAGGAGGCGGAGCGCGCCGCACACCGGGCTTACGAGCTCGATCCCACGCTGCCTCAGGTTCTCAACCTCCGCGCGCTGGGGTTCCTCGAGCAAGGCCAGTTCGAGGCCGCCACGCGAGAGCTAGAGAAATCCGTCAAGACGGAACCCGAATCCGCGGCAACGTGGTTGCTGGTGGGCGCGGTTCGCCAGGCGCGCGGCGAGTTCGCGGGCGCTCTCCAGGCCTACCTCAGGGCCGAGGAGCTGCGCCCCGAAAGCTACGCGCCCCAGCTCTATCTGGGGTTGTACCACCAGGCCCTGGGAGAGTACGGCGAGGCAGCCTCGTACTACCGGGAGGCCACCCAGCTCAAACCCGACAGCTCTCGATCGTGGAGCAACCTCGGTGCGGCTTACCTTTACACCGGCCGCTTCGAGGAGTCCGTGCCCATATTCGAGCGGTCCCTCGAGATCAACGACGGCGCCTCGACGCGCTCGAATCTCGGGACGGCCCTCTACTACCTGGGTCGTTACGAGGAATCGGTGGAGCACTACCGACTCGCCATCGAGCTACAGCCCGACCACGCGATTCACCGGGCCAATCTCGGCGACGCCCTGTTCAAGCTGCAGAGGAACGAGGAAGCTCGAATCGCCTACCGCGAGGCGGCGGACCTCGCCCTTGCCCGAGCCCAGCGAGAGCCGCTGAACCCCGACGTACAGAGCAGTCTCGCGCTCTATTGTGCGAAGGCCGGCGACGAGACCTGCGCCCTGGACGCAGCGAAGGCCGCGGTGGAGCTCCAGCCTCAGGGCGCGAAGGCGGCGTTCAGCAACGCCATCGTCCGATGCGTGCTCCGTCTCGACGGACCGTGTCTGGAGTGGCTCGAACGGGCGGTCAAGCTAGGCACGACCCGCTCGCAGATCGAAGCGCAGCCGGAGCTGGAGCGTCTCGCGGAT
>Ga0316194_10000469_pt1 | contig 25775 bp, 25 predicted proteins | sample CroRivsedime1_MG_FD_204936 | JGI IMG/M metagenome (GOLD analysis project Ga0316194, IMG submission 204936) | Coastal sediment microbial communities from Maine, United States - Cross River sediment 1 | ecosystem: Environmental > Aquatic > Marine > Coastal > Sediment | place: USA: Maine...
CGTGTTCAAGACCGCCACCTCCGCTGCGCTCCGGCAACAAGCCCCCTCCGCGTTCGAGCGAATGCTCGAACGCGCCTCCCCCACTCCGTGGGAGAGGCAAAGACCCCCACCTTCTCCCCTCCCTCACGAAGTGGGGGACGGTGCCCGAGCGCAGCGAGGGCGGGAGGGGGCGGCCTGGGAGCCTGCATCGCGGAGATGAGGCCTGGCGCTCGGGTGTCCGAGCCCAGCGAGGGCAGGAGGGGGCGGCCTGGGACCCGGGGCGGAGATGATGAGTCTCGCGCCCTACGTACGGCTTCTCCCGAACGCCGCGAGGAGGACATGTTCGGATTGCTCACCCTCCAACCCCCTTGTGTCGAGAGCGAAAAGCTCAGCCGTGTCTGACTCCGGTTTGCCGATCTCGCCGAACGACCATTCGACGAACTCAGCTCGGATCGAGGCCGGTGGATCCACCGCCTGTGCGATGTCCCACGAGTGGATGATCAATTCGTGGAGTCGGATTCGGAGCACCTCCCTGCCGGTCAGCTCGCCGGCAACGTGATGGAACGTCCGATCGGGCACACCGGGTTCGTCGAAGGCCAACAGTTGCTCGTTGATCGACTCGAGAGCGGCGGCACGCGGTTCGTGACGCTCGCCGAACGATGCCACGGTCTCTGCCATGGCGGCGTCGGCAGATTCCCCGGCGAGAATCCGAGTCGTGAACCGATTCCCGCCGATCACATGGTCGAGGAGCTGCTCGAGATTCCACTCCGTGCAAGGTGTCGGCAACGACCATTGAGGGTCACGTATCGATGCGCAGAGAAGCTCGAAGTCTGAGCTGACACGAGCCAGGAGGTCAAGATCACCCGCATCCTCAGCGTTCATCCCCGATCCTCCACAACCCCTGCCGTGCTCGGCCCACCGTCGAGTCTATGACGCAGGCGCAACGGCATGTCAGATACTCTGGCGCAATGTCATGGGATCCAGACCGCTACCTCCGCTTCACCGATCAACGTTCGCGTCCCGGCGAGGATCTGCTGGCACGAATTCCTGATATCAATGCTCGCCAGATCGTCGACCTCGGATGCGGAACCGGGAACCTCACGGCACAACTCGCCCGACGATGGCCCGAGGCCAAGGTGACCGGGATCGACTCGTCCGAAGAGATGGTCGAACGCGCTCGCAGGACCGATCCATCCATCGACTGGAGCATCGGTGATATCGAGACGTGGGTCCCCGACGGACCGATCGACCTGATCTTCTCCAACGCGGCTCTTCACTGGGTCGATGACCATCGGGCGCAATTCCAACGGCTCCGGTCGCTTCTCGCAGACGGCGGTGTCCTCGCGGTACAGATGCCGGGCAACTGGGATGCTCCGACCCACCGCATTCCAGCCGACGTGCTCGACTCCGAGGAGTGGCCTGATGCCGCCAGGGCGGCGCTCCTGCGCGACCGTCTCGCCCCGGCCGCGAGGTATGCGGACTGGACCCAACCTGCCAGGGTCGACATGTGGCGCACGACATACTTCCAGAAACTCACCGGCGACGACCCGGTGTGGACCTGGGTCACGGGATCCGTGCTACGTCCCGTTCTTGCCAACCTCGGGCGCGCGGACCGCGAACGCTTCGCCCGACGGTGCCGCACCCGCTACCGAGAGGCCTACCCCGTGGAGCCCGACGGAAGCACCGTCCTACCGTTCAACCGCTTCTTCCTCGTTGCGCAAGCCACCGCACCCCGGATCCGATAGGAGCAGCCGGGCAGCCACGGCCGGCCTGAAGAGCGCGCTACTCGAGAACGAAGATGTTCCGTTCCGCGCATAGATCCTTGAGGACCTGCGGCCACACCGTGACCGACACCTCCCCGAGGTGCGCCTTGCGAAGCAGGTACATGTACGTGCGGGACTGCCCGATGCCGCCGCCGATTGACTGCGGGATCTCATCGTTCATGATCGCCTGGTGATACGGCAGTTCGAGGAATTCGAGTTGTCCGGTCATCTCGAGCTGCTGCACCAGGGTCTCCTTCGTGACGCGAATGCCCATCGATGTCAACTCATGCCGGCGCTTCGTGACCGGATTCCAGACAAGGATGTCCCCGTTGAGCCCATGCATCGGCCGGCCATCGGCAGATACCGTGGCCGTCACCCAGTCGTCGTAGTCGGCGGCGCGCATCTCGTGCGGATACCCGTCCTCGAGGGTCCACCCGATGCCGTAGATGAACACGGCCGCATGCTCCTGGAGGATTGCGGTCTCCCGCTGCTTGCGCGGCAGGTCCGGATAACGAGCGAGGAGGTCCTCAGCGTGGATGAAGTGCAACTCTTCGGGTATCTCCGGATATCGGGGGTCATAGAGCTGGGGGAACAGATCCAAGGCATGTTGCGACGCACCGTGGAGCACTTTCCAGATGCGCTGAACCGTGTCGGTCAGATACTCCAGGGTGCGGTCGCCCGGACGGATGACCTTCTCCCAGTCCCACTGGTCGACGTACGCGGAGTGGTCGTGGTCGAGGAAGTAGTCCTTGCGAACGGCCTTCATGTCGGTGCAGATGCCCTCGCCGGGTTGCATCCCGAACTGACCGAGAGCGACTCGCTTCCACTTCGTCGCAGCCTGGACGATCTGACCTTCGATTGGATTGAGGTCGCGATCATTGCTGATGTGGAATTCGACCGGGCCCCGCGACCCGTCACGGTCGAGGTAGTCGTTGACACCGCTGGCTTCATCGACGATGAGCGGCACCTGCACCATCATCAGCCCGAGCGCGCGACAGAGGTTCTCCTCGATGTACGACTTGACGGCGAACAGCGCCTCCATGGTTTCGCGGTGGCTCAATGCGGATGAGTAGGCGTCGGGCAGGGCTTCTGCCAGGTCCTCGTAGTTTCCGATGCCGGGTCCGGCAAGGTCGGCGGCTTTGTCAGTCATGGCACGCGCCTCCTGCAGTCCTCGCTTCGTTCAACTCGAACCGTATTCGTCGGATCGGGCGCCTTGTAGGGCCCGGAGTCTCTAAGGCCAGAGACTTTCGGCGGTAACGGGTATCGAGGCCGAGCGATCCCCTTCCGGTCAGCGTTCGAGTTGGGAGGCGATCCGCACCGCTCCGACCAGCGATTCGCTGACCGGCACTCCGACGTCTTCGAGATCATCGAGGTGGTGTGATCCGCCGTCGTAGAGCACGCATGCCGTTCCCACAACACCGGCAGCTACCGCATCATCGATTGAGTCCCCGATCATCACAACCGAGCCGACATCGAGACCAAGGGTCGCGACATGTTTCAAGAGATGACGTGCCTTCTCACCGCCTGGGTCGTTCACATTCCCTTGGACCAGCGCCATACGATCGAGGAGTCCGTGTCTTCCCACCACGTCGAGAAGCTCGTCTTCCCACCACATAGAGAGGATCGACTGGCTCCAGCCTCGAGCGCCCACCGCGTCGATCGCCTCCACGGCGTCGATCGCAAGCGGCACACGATCAAGGGCATCCCGATATTGGTTGTGAAACACACGGTCGAGGGTGTCCCATTCGTCGGCTGAGATCGACCGCTCCAGCAATCGTTCGTAGAACCGCCCGACGGGTCTCGTGAAGTACGCGCGATAGTCATCCTCGGTAATCGACCCTTCGCCGATAGCGTCGAGCGCGGCATTCACAGATTCGACAACAATCGGAAGGTCTTCGACGAGGGTGCCGTTCCAGTCCCAAACCACGTGGATCATGACGCCAGAGATTAGGTTGGCCCTCGATGCGATCTTATGAGTTCGGCGATCCCGAAATCGACACGGCCGTGGACACGCTCATTGAACGTGTAGCGGAGACCACGAGCGACCACGGCGAAGACCTTGTGCGCGAGATGGTTGTCACGTCGCTGAAGATGCTGGTCGACGGTACCGAGCGCGGTGACTTGAAGATGATGAACGCCGCCCTCAAGGAGATGCGCTACTCGTTTCTCGTGTTCCAGCACTATCGGGATGTGCGGAAGGTCACGATGTTCGGCTCTGCGCGCGTGGAGCCGCACGATCCGAACTACGAGCTCGCTGCGGCCTTCGCAGCACAGATGGTCGACCGGTATCGGTGGATGGTGGTCACGGGAGCGGGTCCGGGCATCATGGAGGCGGGAAACCGGGGAGCCGGGAGTGACTTCTCCTTCGGCGTGAGTGTCAGGCTCCCGTTCGAAGATGGCGCCAACCCCTTCGTCCACGAGAGCCGCCTCATCAACTACAAGTACTTCTTCACCCGCAAGTTGACGTTCATCAAGGAGTCCGATGCGTTCGTTCTCTTCCCCGGTGGATTCGGAACCCTCGATGAGTCGTTCGAACTCCTCACCCTCATCCAAACCGGCAAGTCCGATCTGCATCCGGTAATCATGCTCGAGGCCCCCGGCACCGGGTTCTGGGGCCCCTGGGCCGAATTCGTCAACACACTTGTCGGTCAAGGCATGATCGCCGCGGACGACCTCAACCTGTTCACGGTGACAACGAACGTCGACGAAGCGATTGCTGAGATTCGGTCGTTTTATGCCGTATATCACTCGCAGCGGTATGTCGACGGCGATTTGATCCTTCGTCTCACGGCCGAACCGAGCGATGCAGTTGTCGACGAGCTCAACGAGCAATTCGGGGACATTGTGCGGACCGGCCAAATCGTCAAGATCGGGCCGACACCAGCCGAAATCGCTTCCAATGACCTCGTCGATCTTCCCCGCCTCAGGTTCCGCTTCGATCGTCGGCAGTTCGGCCGCCTTCGTCGCCTCGTCGACCATGTGAACGGGATGGACCGGCCCCTCCCGAGCGAACCGGAGTAACAGCAGCGCCTGTAGAATCCCGTGGATGCGGGAGATCCTTTCCGACCTTGTCGCCGAAGAGCAGCACCTGGACCAATTCCTCCAGGGCTTGTCGACGCGTGACTGGCAGAAGAAGACACCTGCGCCCGGCTGGACGATCCAGGACCAGGTCAGTCATCTCGCCCACGTCGAAGGGTTCGCTGCCCAAGTGATCGAGCAGGGCCAGTCGCGGATCGATGAGGAGAACATCACCGACTTCGATGCGTGGACCGCCAAAGGTCCGGCCGAGGGACGCGGTCAGCGCCACCAGGAGGTAATCGAATGGTGGAGGCACGGGCGCGCCGACGTCGTCGATGCACTCTCTCGGATGCTCGCGACCGACCGAATCCCCTGGATCTGCGGTGAGATGAGCGCACGAAGCTTCGCAACGATGCGGCTCATGGAGACCTGGGCCCACGGAATCGACATCAAAGTCGCAATCCTGGACCGCATGACCCCGATCCCGGAAGACGATCTCGAAGAAGACGAGGAAGACCCGATCGCCGATACCCCGCGGCTTCGCCACATCGCTTGGCTCGGCCAGAAGAGCCTTCCGTTCGCGTTCGAGCAGGCCGGGGAGACCTACCCGGACCAGGGAATCCGAGTTGAACTGATGGGGCCGAAATACGCAGCATGGCGGTTCGGACCCGAGAACACCGATCAGGTGATCCGAGGCATGGCCGCCGATTGGTGCAGGGTGGTCGTACTCCGGCAACCGGCCTCGGAGACCGGCTTGAAGGCAGTTGGCAGTTCCGCCGAACGGGCACTCGAAATCGCGCGGGCGTACTAGATCGTGAAGCTACCCCGCCTGATCGGCATGGTTCACCTCGAACCACTCCCTGGTGCACCCGGGTTCGGCGGCTCTATGCGGCCTGTTCTCGAGCGAGCAATCGCGGATGCTCAAGCTCTTGTCGAAGCCGGGTACGACGGAATCATGGTTGAGAACTTCGGTGATGCACCCTTCTTTGCCGACGACGTCCCGAAGGTCTCGATTGCGGCAATGGCACTCGCCGTCGCCGAGGTTGCCTCGGTTGGTCTGCCGACCGGGGTGAATGTGCTCCGCAATGACGCCCTCGGGGCACTCGCCGTCGCGGCGGCAACCGAAACCTCGTTTATTCGGGTCAACGTCCTATCCGGCATGATGTACACCGACCAGGGGCCGATTATCGGTCAAGCAGCGCACATCGCTCGCACCAGACACGAACTGTGTCCCGCCACCGCGATCATCGCCGATGTGTTCGTCAAGCACGCAACACCGCCGGCGGGCCTCTCACTCGTCGACGCGACCAACGACCTCGTTGAGCGCGCCGGCGCCGATGCCGTGGTGGTCTCGGGCGCGGGGACCGGGTCACCGACGGATCTCAGTGACCTCCGCTCGGTCGCACAGCACTCGCATCTCCCTGTGTATGTCGGTTCAGGCGCCACAGCGGAAACGATCGCGGAGATCCTCTCGATCGGCGACGGGGCCATCGTTGGATCCGCCACGAAGATCGACGGCATTGCCACCAACCCTGTCGACCCTGAACGCGCCGTCGCGATCGTACGCGCCGCGTCGCTCTGACCAACTGTCGGCACGCGCTCTCCAACACCTCCTCTTCCGATTTGGGACGGGTTTGTGGCCACATTCGCGCCGCGCGGCATCAACAGCGTAATGGGCGGTTCTTACCCACCACGGCGTGTGTAAGACGATTTTGTAGTTTGCGGTCGCCTCAAGTGCAGGTTGAGACTTCGGGCGCAAACACTATCGGTTGAGCGATTCCTCGGACTCTCTACTCCCACCTGAGGGTTCGTCCGCGTCTGCATTCGGTAGCCTGGAGCGCATGTATCCGACCGAGCGATTCTCCGAACCAATCCGACGTTGGTTCACGGATTCGTTCGCAGAACCGACAGAAGCGCAGCGTCGCGGGTGGGACGCGATCGCCACCGGCGGCCACACGCTCATCCATGCCCCGACGGGATCCGGCAAGACACTCGCGGCGTTCCTGTGGGCGATCGACGGTCTCGCCAACGCACCGCTTCCCGAATCCGGCAAGAGCTGCCGCGTGCTCTACGTCTCTCCGATGAAGGCGCTCGCCTACGACGTTGAGCGGAACCTGCGCGTGCCGCTCGCCGGTATCCGGGCCGAAGCGGAGCAGATCGGGGTGTCGCTCTCCCCACTCACCACGGCGATGCGAACGGGTGATACGCCACAGGCCGAACGCAGAGCGATGTTGCGCACACCCCCGGACATCCTCATCACCACTCCCGAGAGCCTCTACCTCATGCTCACTTCGCAGATGCGGTCGGCCCTGTCGTCGGTCCGAGCGGTGATCGTTGATGAAGTGCACTCGGTAGCGGGCACGAAGCGGGGTTCCCACCTCTCGATCTCCCTCGAACGCCTCGCTGCGATAGCGGACCTCCCGCCGCAACGGATCGGGCTGTCGGCCACACAACGCCCGCTCGAAGCGATCGGGGAGTACCTCGGTGGAGGGGAAATCGAAGAGGGCCGGTGGACGGCGCGCCCCGTCGCGATCGTGGACGCCCCTCGAGAAGAGAACCTGGATCTGGAAATCATCGTTCCGGTTCCCGATCTGACCCGGCCTGAGGCCGGGGTCACTCCTCGAGACGATGAGCCGCCCACACGATCGATCTGGCCTGCGATCTACCCGCAACTGCATCAGTTGCTGATCGACCACCGCTCAACCATCTTCTTCGTCAACTCGCGCTCACTGGCCGAGCGCCTCGCCGGTGAACTGAATCGACTCGCCGGCGAGGAAGTTGTGCGATCCCATCACGGCTCGGTCTCGCGCCAACAGCGGACCGAGATCGAGGAACGGCTCAAGAACGGCGACCTGCGCGGTGTTGTCGCCACCTCCACCCTCGAACTCGGTATCGACATGGCAGCCGTCGATCTGGTCGTGCTCGTTGAAGCTCCGCCGTCGGTGGCAAGCGGATTGCAGCGTGTGGGGAGGGCCGGGCACCAGGTTGGGGTTACCAGCGTCGCGAAGGTCTTCCCCAAGCACCGTGGCGATCTGCTCGAAGCCGCAGTGGTTGTGGAGCGGATGTACAAGGGAGCCATCGAGTCCACCAATATCCCGCAGAGTCCGCTCGATGTGCTGGCGCAACAGATCGTTGCGATTGCTGCCGATGTGACGATTGCCGTGGACGCCCTATTCGATCTGATCCGGCGAGCCTCCCCGTATCGCGATCTCACGCGACCGGTGTTCGAGTCGGTGCTCGACATGCTCGCCGGACGCTACCCGTCGGACGAATTCGCGGGGCTTCGGCCGAGGATCGTGTGGGATCGAGTCGCCGAGACCATCTCCGGTCGCAGCAACGCTCGCATCCTGGCGGTCACGAATCCCGGCACGATCCCTGATCGGGGGCTCTATCGGGTCACCTTGCCCGACGGCACCCGTGTTGGTGAACTCGACGAAGAGATGGTCTTCGAGAGCCGTGCCGGCGACCGGTTCGTCCTCGGCTCGTCGACCTGGCGGGTCGACCAGATCACCCAAGACCGGGTCGTCGTGACACCCGCTCCCGGGAGCGCCGCAGGCAAGATGCCGTTCTGGCACGGCGATCGGGCCGGCCGACCGCTCGAGCTCGGCCGCGCCATCGGAGCATTCACCCGCAGGATCAGCGGTCTCGAACGGACCGAGGCCGCGGCGGTTCTGGAGTCGGAGTATCACCTGAACGCCTGGGCCGCGCAGAACCTCGTGGCGTTCATCAGCGATGAACGCTCCGCAACCGGCACAGTGCCGTCGGACCGCAGCATCGTCGTGGAACGGTTTCGAGATGAGATCGGGGACTGGCGCGTCGCCCTGCTCAGCCCGTTCGGGGCACGCGTTCACGCGCCGTGGGCGCTCGCGGCACGGCGGCGCTACCGCGACTCCCGCCACTCCGATATCGACGTCATCTGGGCGGACGACGGGATTCTGTTCCGCTTCCCCGAGGCGGATGATCCACCTGCAACGAGCCAGCTCTTGGTCGATCCGGAGGATCTCGACGCGCTCCTCCTCAGCGAGGTCGCAGATTCGGCCCTGTTTGCCGCCACATTCCGCGAAGCGGCCGCGCGTTCTCTCCTCCTCCCCCGCGGTCGGCCCGGTACTCGGACCCCGCTATGGCTCCAGCGTCGCAAGGCCGCAAATCTGCTCGAAGTTGCCCAGGGGTACGGCTCGTTCCCCATCGTGCTCGAGACGTACCGCGAGATTCTCCAGGATCACTTCGACGTACCGGCCCTCAAAGAGGTGCTCGAAGACATCGAGCAGCGACGGACGACCCTCGTCGAACTCGATCTGCCGGCTCCGAGCCCGTTTGCGACCTCACTCACGTTCGACTTCGTTGCATCGTTCATGTACGACTACGACGCGCCGGCCGCGGAGCGAAGAGTCACTGCGCTGTCGCTCGATCGTGCGCTCCTCGCCGATCTTCTCGGTGAGCCGGAGTTCCGAGATCTTCTCGACGCCGAGTCCATCCAGGACGTTGAGTGCGATCTCCAGAGAGTCGCGCCGGACCGCCGGGCACGGTCAGCGGATGCTGTCCACGATCTGCTCCTCCATCTCGGGCCTCTCGATGTGGAGGAACTGCGCGAGCGCGTCGATGACCCTGGCGGTCTCGACGACTATCTCGAGGAGTTGACGACGTCGGCCCGCATCGGGATGGTGCGGGTCGGGGATTCACATCGGTATGCCGCGGTGGAGGATCTTTCCCGCCTTCGAGACGCCCTCGGTGTCGCTCCGCCCGTGGACACGCCGGAGGCGCTGCTCGAATCCGTTGACGACCCGACCGGAGACGTTGTGAGTCGGTATGCACGGACCCACGGTCCGTTCACGGTGGCCGACACTGCGACCGCGCTCGACCTACCGCTCGCCGTCGTCGCCGAAGTCCTTGTTCGCCTGGAGGCCGCCGGGCGGGTTTCTCCCGGCGGCTACCGGCCGGGCGGCACGGAAACCGAGTGGATCGACACGAACGTTCTTCGCCGCGTCCGACGAGCAAGCCTGGCGCGCCTCCGCTCCGAGGTCGAGGCTGTCGACCCGCGAGATCTGGCACGCTTTCTTCCTCGCTGGCAGGAAGCCGGGCCCGCAGCACCACGCGGGGCCCCGGATCCCGCCGCCGTTGTCCAGCGGCTCGCCGGTGCCCGGCTCATCGGGTCGTCGCTCGACAGGGATATCCTCGCCGACCGAAGCGTCAGTTTGGGGCTCGATCAACTCCTCGCTTCCGGTGATGCCGTATGGATCGGCCGCGGGAAGATTGGAGACCGGGACGGAGCGCTCGCTCTCTACCCGCGCGCATCGGTCCCGCTACTTCACTGGGCAGGGACCACCGATGCACCGGATGGACCCGTCCACGAAATCATCAGGATGCGGCTCGGCGAGGGTGCTTCCTTCTTCGCGGACCTGTATGCCGCCGTCGGTGGTGGTGATCCGTCCGACACGCTTGCGGCACTGTGGGATCTCGCCTGGGCCGGCGAGGTCACGAACGATACGTTGGCTCCCATGCGAGCCTTCATCGGCGGCGGTATCTCAAGTCGCCGAAGACGTAACACGGCTCTCTCCGCCACCACGCCACCCGCCGGCGTTGGCCGTTGGTACTCGGTCTCAGACCTGCATCGCACAACACCGTCGGCCGAGGAATCTGCAGCAGCCATCGCGAGTGCCCTGCTGGACCGACACGGCGTCGTCGGTCGCGACACGGTCCTCGCCGAAGGTGTGCCGGGCGGATACGCGGGCCTCTACCCCGTGTTGGCCGCACTGGAGGGCATCGGCACCGCCCGGCGGGGTTACTTCGTCGAAGGACTTGGCGGTGCACAATTCGGAGTCCCGGGTGCGGTCGACCGTCTCCGGTCTCGAGACGCAATCGGACTCTTCGCTCTTGCCGCTTCAGACCCGGCAAACGCATACGGCGCTGCCGTTGCCTGGCCCGATCATCCGACCGCGAGCCCTGCGCGCCGAGCGGGGGCCTACGTCATCATGGACGACGGCGCACTCGTCGCCTTCGTCGATAGAGGGGGCCGCTCGATCGCCTCCTTCACCGAGGACGGCGCCGTCTTCGCCCGCGGCCTTACCCTCCTTGGACCGCGCATCAAACGCTGGACCGTGGAACGAATCGACGGAGAAGCGGCGGCGGACTCCCCCTACCGTCCCGACCTCGTCGATGTGGGCTTTTCAATGGGCTACAAAGGCCTGTCGTGGCGCGAGAAGCCGATGCCTGCGCGCCGCGGGAGCTGAGGAGCGGAGCGTTTGCGTGTTCGTCTCCACCACGCAGCGGGGGGGGCGCGACCGAGCTTGGCTCGGTCGCAGAGGGGGCGGCCCGGGAGCACAAGTCCGGAACTGAGGTCGACCGCGGACCCTGGCTCGCAGACGGCAGCTCTGCCCTACCCCTGCCCCAGCCTTCTCAACTGCCCATACGGGTAGATACCGTCATGGTGGTTGTCGCCGAAGGTGAAGCTGACGGCGTATCCACCAACCAACTGAGCGTCGATGATCGTCGACCGGTCGCCGAGTTGAATGGCCGGCGTGGCGGCGGCGGTGTGTTCTCGACAATCGGCACACGGACATGCGTCTCGCAAACGGCTGCCTGAAAGCACCGTCGCCACGCCGTCACTCCATTCGATGGTGACCGACTCTCGCTCGACCGTGATGCGCTGGGGTTCGTACTCCACCCCCCGAACGGTACCAGTGGCTCTATCGTCCGGTATATGCCAGTGCCCAAACTCAAGATCCGACCCGGAAACCCCGACTTCCTCGACCTCCCCTGGGATCTCCCAATCCTCGAATGGAACGATCCGCATCTCGTTGAGATGCCGACCGGGATTCACCGTCACCCGGTTGTGTTTGTTGCGTATCCCGAGGGTGTCTATGCCATCAAGGAGCTCCCGATCCGGCTGGCCAAACACGAGTTCAGAACCCTCCGCAGACTCGCAAGAAGGACCACGAGATCGGCACGTCCGGCCGGGCTTGTGGTGCGCGGGTGGGCCGATCCCCACGAGGAGTACTCCGGCGCGTTGATCACGCGGTTCGTGAACTATGCGTTCCCGTACCGGGAGCTGGTCTCCGGCGGTGGGTTCGGAAGTCGCAGGAGACAGATGCTCGACGCCTTCGCCGGTCTCCTCGTCGAGCTCCATCTGGCCGGGTGCTTCTGGGGCGATTGCTCCCTCTCGAATGTGCTCTACCGCTACGACGCAGCGAAGATCGAGGCGGTGATGGTCGATGCCGAGACCTCCCGCCTCTACGACGAGTTGAGCGTGGGCCAGCGACGCGAAGATCTCGAGATCATGCAGGTCAACCTCGCCGGCGACATGTCTGATATCGCTGCGTCGCAGGGCTACGACCTGGAAGAGGCCGATCTCGAGATCGGATTCGACATCACCGACCGGTATGTCGCGCTGTGGGATGAGTTGACGACCGATCTGGTGATCGCATCGGATGAGCGATATCGGATCCGCGAGCGGGTCGGAAGGCTGAACGATCTCGGCTTCGCCGTCGATGACGTCGAGATCATCCCTGACGGGTTGTCAAGCCTCGTCCGAATCGCTGTGAGTGTCGGGGGCCGAACGTTCCACTCGCAGCGCCTCCGGGAGCTCACCGGCATCGACGCCTCGGAGAATCAAGCGCGCCAGATTCTGAGCGATATGCGCTACCACCGGGCCAAACACGGCGGGAAGTACAACCCGGATTCAAAGACCGCCAGAGCCGTGTCGGCGATGAATTGGCGCATCAACCGCTTCGAGCCTTTCACCGCGCGCATCGCGCAGCTCCGCCCGTCCGCCGATCCGATGCAGGTGTTCTGCGACTACCTCAACTTCCGCTACGCGATTGCGTCAGAACGTGGAAGCGACGTCGACAGCGCGGTCGCTTTCGAGGAGTGGATCAAGGCGGAGCTGCCCGGGTTTGATCCGCTTGTCACAACCCTGGAACAGGACTCGCTCCCGTAGCACCACCATCGACCGGCAGGATCGTGCCGGTGATCCACGACGCCGCGTCCGACGCAAGGAATAGAACGGCTGCGGCAACGTCCCGGGGTTCTCCGATGCGCTTCAGTGGATGAAGCGCCGCGGTGCGCTCCTCAATCCCGTCCCACAGCGCCGCGGATAGCCTGGTGCGTACGACGCCAGGGGCCACGGCATTCACTCGCACCCCCGGCGCCAATTCGAAAGCGAGCTGTCGCGTGAGGTGGATCAACGCCGCCTTCGAGACGTTGTATGCGCCGAGGGCCGATCCGGGCTGGAGTCCTCCGACCGAAGCGATGTTGACGATCGAGCCGCCGGCCTCGCTCATTGACTGACGCCACGCCTCGCGTGACCAAACGAGCGGGGCGCGCTGGTTCACCGCCCAGGTCTTGTCCACCGCCCCCAGGTCGACGTCCACCAGCGGCCCAGCGGACGGATTGGTGCCCGCGTTGTTGACAAGGATGTCGCAGGACCCGAACCGCTCGACTACCTCACCGACCGCTCGCGCGGCCGCCGCCTCGTCGTCGGCACGCGCCTCGATTGGGAGAAGCCGGTCGCCACCACCGAGCCGTGAAGCCACGCCGGCGAGGTTCTCCGCACGGCGCGATGTCACGGCAACTCCTCGGGCACCGGAGCCGAGGAATTCCGCCGCGATGGCCTCTCCAATCCCGCGACTGCCGCCCGTCACGAGGACGACGCGCTCGTCGAATCGGATCTCCATGGATACTCCGTTCAGTGTCCGCCTCTTCGAACGCCACCGTACTTCATCCGTGTGTCTTCCATCCTCGCGACCTCGGCATCCCGACCCCCCTCGCCGAAGCCGACATCAACGACCTCGCCGAGGAACAAGTCGTGGGTGCCGACGTCAATAACCTGGGCCACACGGCACTCGAGCCACGCCACCGCTTCGTCGAAGATCGGAACGCCCGTCAACCCGGTTCGAACGGGCCGGCCGTTGAGCATCTGCCCATCCTTCTCGGCCGGCGTTGAGAACTTGCGGAACACACGCGTGTCCTCGCGATCCCAGAGATTGACTGAGAACGCCCGACCGTCGCGAATGAGACGATTCGTCACTGCCTTTCGATCGACGGAGATAGCGATCAGTACCGGTTCCATGGACACCTGCGTCACCCAGGACTGGGTCATCCCATTCCACTCGTCGCCGTGGCGCGAACCGATCAGACAGAGCGCGTTCGGGATCGACCAGGTCACGGCGTTGACCGTCTCTGCATCCATCATCCCTCCCGGGGTAGTCGCGTGTGTCCCTACCCTAGAATGGCGCTATGCACGTTCTCATCGCGACATCGGGCGTACTCAGCCCGGAACCGGCCGTTGAGTTCACTCGCCACCTCCTCGGCCAGAACGGGCGGGTCACACTCATCACCGTCATCGAGGTCCCTCGTGCGTTCCTCGAAGACCTCCACGCCTCGGACGGCCGACCGCTGTCATCAGAGGACGGGCGCGAAGAAGCGGTCGCTCGATACCTCGAGGAACGGGGTCGCAAAACCGTTGAACCGGTGCGGGTTGCGCTCGAGGCTGCGCGTATTCCCTCCGTGGTGCGGTTTGTCGAGGGCGACGACGCTGCGACCGGGATCACGCAGGCAGCCGACGCGCTCGACGCCGATGTGGTCATCCTCGGAGCCACGCGGCCGATCTTCAACCGGGACGCGTGGGAGAGCATCTCAGCACGCGTCATGCTGGAATCCGGCCGCACGGTGCTGGTTGTGCCGGCGCCGCCGAGAGATGACGGTGTGGAACCCCGGGAGATGGCCCCCGATCCCGTCGAGGAGTAGTCGATCCACCCTTGATCGTCAGAGAGCCGGAACCGCCACCGTCACCGTGGTTCCGCAGAAGCCAACCACGGAGTCGCGAGCGGCAATTTCAACGGTCGTCACCGTCGCCGGGATCTCAACATCAGTCAGCGACCGGGTGAATGGCTGCTCGTCAACGTGCGGGTGGGCCAGCACCCGGGTGCCGAGCACATCACCGTCGGTCGTTCGGACCTCCCACGCATCGGCGTAGCGGTCCCATCCGGTGTCAGCGCTTCGAATGGTTGCGGTCACCACAAAGCGGTCACCCGAACGCTCCACGGCGGCATCAACGACATCGGCGCACCCCTCCGCAGCGGCAACGGTTTCAGCTACGTTGTCGGCTTCGCTGCAACCAGCGACCAACACGACAACGACCAAGGCGACCAAGCTGTTTCGAAGGACCGCTCCTCTGCGCCCGTGCCGTGGACCGTAGATTCGCTCTCTCCTCATCTCGCGGCTCCACATCGGAGGTCAACCACCGGCCCACGAGCCTCGATGCCACGCTGGAGGGTGGTGCAGGCAGCAACCACCCTCGGCTGAGCGTCCGAGAAGCCGGAGGAAGCGATGGCGCGGTCGATGTCGTCGAACGTCGTCGCCATGGAAAGGTCGGAAAGCAGCGGAGCGATGCCAGAGCGTGAAGCCTCGAGGGCCATCACGTACGCACCGTGATCCGTTTGGAGTTCGGACGGCACGTCGAGCCCGTCGAGGTCCTGCACGTGGCGGTCGAGGGCGTCGCCGATCCCGGCAAACAGCACCGCGGCAAGCCTGGCAGTCTCGGCAACGGCAGCCTCCGCAAGCGCCTCACCCTCGAAGTCGCGCTGGAGACGTGCAACGGCAACATCGAGCTCGGAGATGTTCTTGTCGGTGAGTTTGGTGACCTCATCGGCGTACGCCCCTGCTCGAGTCTCAACGGCCGATGCGTATTCAGCAGTTGAGAGACCATCACCGGAACATGCGGAAAGGATCACGGCGCCGGTCGTGAGCAGGGTGGCCAAACGTCTCATGACACCAGCAAGTCGCTCAGCGGCACGAACGAATCCACGATCGCGTCGCAGACCGCGTCGGTGACCGACGCTTGGCAGAACAGCTCGTAGCGGAGGCCGGATTCGGTCCAACCAAGACTCAAGCCGTCCGGAACGATGATCGGAACCACGTCGCTCCTTGCAGCGCCGAGTCCTTCGGGTGCCGGCCCGACTCGGAGTACGCCAATCTGACCGCTGTCTGCCGTGTACGGCTCAACGGTCCAGAGCCCAAATGCGGCAGACGTGTCGGCATCGAGGAGCCCGGAAGCCGGATCGTACACGAGCTGGCTCGTGACCCATCGAACGTCCTCCGGCACCGCTTCCGGAAACCGGATCGTCGGAAGCGCCGTAGCGATCTCCACCCGGCTCGCCTGAACAAACCGGCTGCCCAGTTGGCGGTTCCAGACAGTGGCGATCATGGCCTGCGGATCGTCATGAGACTCGGCCGGTCCGATGTCGTCGTTCACCCAGATCGTGTCCGTGGCCCCGACAAGACCCTCCTCCCCAACCTCGATTACCACCGGAGGCGACGTTGTCGTGGGCAATGTCGCAGCTGTTACCCAGGCACCGGTTCTGTCGCCGAGACCTTCGAGTGGACCAGCTTCGCCACACGCGCCCAACACGAACGCGAGTGCAGCGATCAACACGACGACGTATGGGACGCGCACGCTCGACACGGCGTCAAGTGTGCCACCGTTCAACGAATACCGACGGTCATCTCTCTACGCTCGTCCGATGCCCGATCACACGGTCGCCGTAATCCAGTCGGGATTTGAGGACGCCACGGGCCTCGATACTGGGGTCTCGCACGCTCTTCTCGAGCGTGTCTCAGCCGGTGAACTCCCGGAATCCTTTCGTATCTACCAACCGACTCGCGTTGTTGCGTTCGGCAAACAGGATCGGCTGGCCACGGGATTCGATCGAGCTGTCCAGATCACACGTGACCACGGCTTCGACCCAATCATCCGCATGCCGGGCGGCCGGGCGGCAGTTTTTCATGAGAAGACAGTTGCGTTCTCGTGGACGATCCCGAATGCCGATCCGGTACGCGGCATACGCGAGCGGTTCGAGGCGGCGACCTCCGTGATCACCCGTGCGCTCGGCCGCATCGGCGTTCCGGCGACGGCCGGGGAGATCCCCGGCGAGTATTGCCCGGGCGAATTCAGTGTGAACCACGCCGGACGGGTGAAGCTCGCCGGAATCGGCCAGCGCCTGGCTCGCCACGCTGCGCATGTCGGCGGTGTGCTCGTTGTCGGCGATACCGAAGCAACACGAGCCGTGCTGGTACCAACATATCGCGCGCTCGGTATTGACTGGGATCCGGACACCGTCGGCTCGATCCATGACATCGCTCCCGAAGTCGAAGTGTCGAACGTGATCGACGCGATTGTGGGCGTTGTGGGCGAAGGGCGCGCAATCGTGCCCACATCGATTGACGCAGCCACACTTGCCGGCGCTCGCGAATTCGCACCGCTCCACGTCCCGTGACGATCTGCCCTTGCGCGAAGAACGCTTCCGGCCGAAACTAGCGACCATGCGACTCGTCATCGTCAACGGTCCGAATCTCAACCTCATCGGAACGCGTACGCCGGAGATCTACGGGACCACGACCCTCGAGGAACTCAATACCGCTTGCCGCGGCTGGGGAATCGAGTCCGGGTGCGAAGTCGAGACATTCCAATCGAACCACGAAGGTGACATCATCGATCGGCTCCACGCCGCCCGCGACGCGGATGGTGTTGTCATCAACCCCGGCGCATTCACTCACTACTCCTACGCCATCCGCGACGCGATCGACGCCATCGGGCTGCCAACGGTCGAGGTACACATCTCCAACGTGCGGGACCGTGAGTCATGGCGCCGAGTCTCTGTGGTGTCCGAGGTATGCGCCGCCACCATCTTCGGCCGCGGTGTCATCGGCTATCGCGACGCAATCCGGCATCTCTCCGCACGCGCCGCATGGCCGGTTGAAACCATCGCCTACGGCCCCGACGCCGACAACGTCGGCGATTTGCGCATCCCGCGCAGCGAGGGCCCACATCCCGTTGCGGTGCTGATCCACGGCGGCTTCTGGCGAGACACGGCAGCTCGCGACCTTCTCGATCCGGCCGCCGTCGACCTCACGCGTCGAGGCTGGGCGACGTGGAACATCGAGTTTGCTCGTGTCGGATCCGGCGGAGGGTTCCGGTCGACAACCGCCGATGTCTCGTTGGCCATCGGATCACTCGCCGACTTCGCCGAAGGCCACGATCTCGACCTCGACCACGTCGTGGTGATCGGCCACGGGTCGGGCGGCCACCTCGCACTCCAGGTAGCGCTAGGGATGAACGAGGTTCCGATCTCCGCCGTCGCGGCGCTCGCTCCGATTGGGGATCTCGAAGCCGCCCACCAGGCTGGCATCGGGGATGGAGCGGTTGAAGCATTCATGCGTCGCACTCCCGACGAATCGCCGGAGCGGCATGTCGCTGCGTCCCCGATCATGAACCTGCCGATCGGCGTGCCGCTGCTCGTTGTCCATGGCGACGAGGACGACCGCATACCGGCGGCGATCAGCCGTTCGTTCGCCGGACGCGCCGCCGACGAGGGCGACACGGTTGTCTATCACGAACTCGAGGGCGTTGGCCACGAAGCACTCACCGACCCCACGACGCCTGCATGGGAGAAGGTCGTCGACGAGGTCGACCGTCTCAGGTAGCGAAGTCGACGAGGCGCGTCAAGCCCTCTTCGAGATCCTCGTCGGCCAGAGCGAATGAGAATCGTGCATACCCCGGCGCGCCGAAGGCTTCCCCGGGAACGATCGCGATGTTGATCTCATCGAGCAGCAACGCCGCAAGCTCCATCGTCGTCTCGGCCTTGCGCCCGCGAAGGTCGCGACCGAGCAGACCGGTCATGTTGGGGAAGGCATAAAACGCACCCTCCGGATCGAGGCATTCCACGCCGGAGACCTCGCCGAGGAGCCGGATCATCGTGCGCCGCCGTCGATCGAATGCTTCGCGCATGGTCGCCACGGCATCCAGCGGTCCCTCCACGGCGGCGAGTGCCGCACGCTGCGATACGTTCGCAACGTTCGACGAGATATGGCTCTGCAGTCTGATCGCCGCTGAGGCGATCTCCTGGGGTCCCACGAGCCAGCCAACACGCCATCCCGTCATGGCGTAGGTCTTGGCGACGCCGTTCACGACGATGGTTCGGTCGGCGATCTCTGGTGCAACAACCGGCATCGAGTGGAACACCGCGTCTCCGTAGACCAGGTGCTCGTAGATCTCGTCGGTGAGCACCCAAATCCCCCGGTCGGCAGCCCAGCGCCCGATCTCGGCAATTCGTTCGCGCGGGTACACCGCGCCGGTTGGATTGGACGGCGATACGAAGATCAGGGCCTTTGTACGAGCGGTCGTCGCAGCCTCGAGTTGCTCGACCGTAACCTGGAATCCGTCGCGATCGCTCGTCGGCACCGCAACCGGAACCCCGTCAGCGAGCCGGATCGCCTCAGGGTAGGTAACCCAATACGGCGCGGGGAGGAGCACCTCGTCGCCCGGATCGAGGAGCGCCTGCAATGCAAGGTAGACGGCCTGCTTTCCTCCGTTGGTAATGACAACCTGTGAGGGGTCAACCACGAACCCGGAGGTGCGCGCCATGGCGGCTGCGACCGCAGAGCGGAGCGGCGGGAGACCTGCCGCAGCGGTGTAGCGATGTGTGGCGGGGTCGTCCACGGCGATGCGAGCGGCATCGACGATGTACGCGGGTGTGGGGAAATCCGGTTCGCCGGCTCCAAATCCGATGACTGGATGTCCTGCGGCGCGCAAAGCGTTTGCCTGATTCGTGATCGCCAGCGTTGCCGACGCTTCCACGCCGAGCGCTCGTTTTGACACGGCTGATGCGGATGAAGCCATAGCCACCTTCTCTCGGGGAAACAACCACGATAGGCATTTGATCCTCACGCGACGATTCCGCGACTGCTCGGCGATTCGGAAACGATAGATTGCCGCCATGGAACCTTTTGCGAACTACGCGCAGCACGACGCGGTCGGACTCTCGGAACTCGTCGCGGATGGCGAGGTCCATCCCCTCGAACTCGTCGAAGCCGCCGCGGAGCGCATCGAGACGGTGAACCCGGCCGTCAACGCAGTGATCTGGGAACGGATCGATGCCGCCCGTCTCGAGGCCAAGTCCGGCGGCCATGCTGGCCCGTTCGGCGGTGTCCCGATATTGATCAAGGATCTTGTCGTCGAGGAGGGCATCCCTGTCTCGTTCGGATCCGTCTTCCTCCGCAACTATGTCGGCGGCGAGACCTCCGAGTTCCGTCACCGCGTCGCCCGCGCCGGCTTCGTCGATCTGGGTCGCACCAACACCCCCGAGTTCGGCCTGCTCCCAACGACCGAACCTGTTCTCCACGGCCCGACGAGAAACCCGTGGGATCTGAGTCGTTCGGCCGGCGGTTCGAGCGGCGGAGCGGCCGCCGCCGTTGCCGCTGGAATCGTCCCACTCGCCCAAGCAAGTGACGGTGGCGGGTCGATCCGCATCCCGGCGTCGACGACCGGCCTGTTCGGCCTCAAACCCTCTCGAGGGCGCGTCCCGCGACGGCCGGGCGGAAGTGTCGACTACCTCTCAACAGAACATGCCGTGACGAGAACCGTACGCGATAGTGCCGCGTTCCTCGACGCGGTCCACGGGGCCGCTCCGGGAGACCAATACTGGGCTCCCCCTCCGTCCGCGCCATTTGCTGAGGCTGTAGATCGGGATCCCGGACGATTGAGGGTCGCCTTCAGCATCCGGGACTTTCGAGGGGACCGGGTGCATCCCGAGTGTGAGACCGCCGTTCTCAGGACTGCCGCCATGCTCGAGGACCTCGGACACACGGTGGTCGCCGCCGACCCCGGCATCGACGGGGCGTCGATGGCCGCTGCTTTCATTGAGCTATGGGCGGCGCTTGCGGCGCACGCGTTCAGCCTCGTGCTCGACACGGCAACCGAACGTATGACCGTCGTGCGCCGTCTGCGGCGCGTTGCCGGTGACCGACAGGCAATGCGAATGATCGCCCGCCTCGATAAGAGGGAGTCCGGCCTGCCAGCATTCGAACCGTTCACGGTTGCCCTTGCTGAACGGTCCCTTCGCCGTTCGCAAGCGGATCTCCAGAACGCCGAAGCCTCGCTTCAGGCGGTCGCTCACCAAGTCGGCGACTTCCTCGCCGACTACGACGTGTTCCTCACCCCTGTCCTCGGCTCACCGCCGGTGCCTATCGGCACGTTCGATCAAACGCTCCCGTGGGACGAGTTGATCGAGTTGGTGTATCGGTATGTGGCATTCACGCCCCTCGGCAACTTCGCCGGACTCCCCGCGATGTCGGTCCCACTCCACTGGACGCCCGACGACCTCCCCGTAGGATCACACTTCCTCGGGAGGTTCGGATCCGAGGAGATCCTGCTGTCCCTGGCTGCACAGCTCGAGAGCGCACAGCCGTGGGCCGACCGTAGGCCGCCGATGCCGACCTAGAAACATCGAGCGGGTCCTTGTCCTCTGTTGGAAACGTACGCTGAGGGCGAAAGTGGAGAACGTTCGGGGTAGCGATCCCCGTGACATCGAATGGACTGTGCAGAGAGGTTCTTGGTGCCTTTGACGAAGAAGCGCCGGTGCTTGGCGAAGTGCTACTCGTGACGACGGCGGTATCCCCACAGGCTGACGCGGAGAACAATGCCTTCTGCCTCGCAGGCAAGGCAACGGTGCGGCGGATCAGACGCTGGAAGTTCCCCGTCTTCGAGCTGAGACAAGACGGAGACGTGCTGGCCCGCATGGGTAGGACGGGTTGGATCAAGGTCTACCTGGGCTCCGGCCAGCGAGTTGAACTCCCAAATGGGGACCGCTGGACGATTCGATCCATCGGTAGTGGCGGAACGTTCTCTCCGATCATCGTTGATTCGAGCGGCCGCAAGGTCGCCCTCGCGGGCATGTCCCACGGGACCTACGGCATCAACGGGAAGGACTACTCATGTGTCCTCGCCCCGGTGGACGAGCCGATGATCGGTCGCGCCAACACGTGGATTCTGCGTCGGTTCGAACACGAAATCGCGACCATCACGCGATACCCGCTCTCGGTCGACGCCTCGCTCCCGGTACATCTTGGCGCCGTGCTCATGTCCTTCGTGCTCGTGCGCTATGGACTCCCGGAAGAGTCAACGCCACGCATCCCATCGTTCCACTGGTAGCTGAGGTAGGCCACCCCGACGCTGATGTACGGCGGTAGCACCGGGACCAGATAGTGTGCGAGGTGTCGTCCTTCCGAGCACGACACTTCCTCTAGCCTCGGGTATGGGTGTTGCTGCTCCCAGGGACACCCTCTGAGGAGAGGATGCTGGAACGTATGGGCACTGATCAGACCGTCATCGAGGAGTTTGGGGTGGATTCGATGGTCGGTGACCTCCGGCAGGTGGCCATGCGCCGGCCGGGGGCGATCCTCACGGCCGACGCCGGCGAGTGGCACTACGCGAAACCCATCAACACCGACGCCCTCGTCGATCAGTACCAGGCGTTTGCTGATCTCGTCGAAGCCAGCGGTGCCCAGATCCACTGGCTGCCGAGCGACGACCACGACGGTCTTGCCGACTCAGTGTTCACCTACGATCCTTCCTTCGTGATTCCGGCCGGAGCGATCATCCTTCGTCCGGGAAAGAAGGCGCGTCGCGCAGAAGCAGAGCTTCACCGCACCTTCTACGAAGGATTGATGCCGATCGTCGGAACCATCGAGGCGCCCGGGTTGATTGAGGGCGGCGACTGCTGCTGGCTCGATGCGACGACACTCGCTGTTGGACGTGGGTTCCGCACGAACCAAGCCGGCATCGATCAGCTGGGTGCGATCGTGGCGCCGTATGGGATCGATGTCGAGGCCTACGACTTGCCCTACTGGAAAGGCCCGGACGCTTGTCTCCATCTCCTCTCCCTCGTGAACCCGCTTGACGACGACCTTGCACTTATCCATGCGCCGCTGCTGCCAACGGCGCTCCACGAGCGCATGATCGAGATGGGGTACACGTTGATCGATGTACCCGCCGACGAATACGCGGCGAGTGCTGGACTCAGCCTCAACGTTCTCGCAGTTGGCCCGCGCCGATGCATCGCAATCGACGGCTTCTCGCGAACGGTCGACCTCATCCGAGCTGCTGGATGCGGGGTCACCGTGTTTCGCGCGAACGAACTCTGCCTCCCCTGCGAGGGAGGCCCAACCTGTCTCACACGGCCGCTGCATCGATCAACGGGTTGACCTGCAACCCCCGACACCTGATGCGTTGCGTGAGGCGGGCGCGTACGGCTACTCGGCCGTTCCGCGCGCTCCGAACTCTCGATCGAGGAACAGCATGGCCTGCGGGCCGCCCTCCGCGAGGGCCAAATCGTCAAGAATCTGGGAGAACGTCGCCTCTTCCTCGATCTGCTCGGTGACGAACCAATCGAGGAGCGGGACCGAGGCGAAGTCACGGTCTTCGGTTGCCGCGGCGTAGAGGTTGTTGATGGCAGCCGAGACGTCCTGCTCTTGAACCAGGGCAGCTGCGAAGACCGCAGCGACCGAGTCGAAGTCCGACGGCGGCGCTTCGAGTGATCCAAGGACCACCCGTCCACCCCGGTCCAGGACGAACTGATAGAACTTCATGGCGTGAGTGGTCTCCTCCGCCGACTGAGCCTGCATCCACGCCGACATCCCCGAAAAGCCCGCAGACTCAAGCCAGGCGCCCATCGCCAGGTAGTTGTGCGCTGCCTGCAGTTCCAACGTGATCTGGTCGTTGAACGCAGCGTTCATGGTGTCGCTGATCTGCACTTCGCCTCCCTTTGTCCGGATGTGGATGATACCCGGCTCGTCGATAGGCTGGCCGCCGATGTCTCCGTTCGCGGTTGCTTTCACTGCAGCGTGCGCAGCGGCCCTCGTGTGGGCCGAGGTTCATGGTTCACGCATGTCGCGCCTGTTCAAAATGGCGGCGTCGACCGGTTTTGTCGCGATCGCGCTCTCGGTCGGGGGATTGTCGAACACATACGGCCGCATTGTCCTCGTAGCGCTTGCCTTCTCGTGGACCGGCGACCTGCTGTTGACGTTCGCTTCTCGACCCGCGTTTCTCGGAGGTCTCGTCTCCTTCCTCCTTGGTCACGTCGCCTACTCCATCGCATTCAGCGTGCTCGGTATCAATGCAGCGATCGCCGCGGCAGCAGCGATCGGGATGACGATTGTCGGAGTCCTGATCTGGACGTGGCTCGGCCCCTATGTGGGTGACATGATCGGACCGGTTGTTGCGTACGTCGTGGTGATCACCGCGATGGTCGTGATGGCGATCGCAGCATTCGGGGCAGGCGCCATCATCCTCATCCCGATCGGTGCCGTCCTCTTCTACGCGTCCGACATCGCCGTCGCCAGAAACCAGTTCGTCGCTCCCGGGATCGTGAATCGCATGTGGGGTCTGCCGCTCTACTACGTCGCACAGGTGCTGCTCGCTTCGACAGCGGGCGGATGAATCGAACGGGTAACCTCGCTCCATGCCAAGACTCATGCTGCTGCGTCACGGAAAGTCCGACTGGGACACCACGAACCGGGGTGACCGCAACCGCCCACTCAGCCGCCGTGGTGAACGAGCGTCGGCAACGATGGGGCTTGTGCTCAGGAAGATGGACGAAGTCCCAGACCGAATCGTGTCCTCACCAGCCTTGCGGGCCGAAGCCACGGCCACGATCGTGCGGCTTTCAGGTGGTTGGGATTCACCCCTCGAGATCGCCGAGGATCTCTACGGGGCAGGACCGGAGGCAGCGCTCGAGGTCGCCGCTCGCTGCGGCGGGGATGCCGAACGCCTCATGCTGGTCGGCCATGAACCCACGTGGTCGTATCTCGCGGAGCACCTCACCGGAGGTCGGATCGCCGTTCGAACCGCGACCGTCTTGGCATTCGATCTCGACGCGAGCTCATGGGCGGATGCCACACGGTCCCGCGGCACCCTGGCATATGCCCTTCACCCCAGGATGTTCGACCAGGGCGAGTGGGCACTCCAGTGATCGACCTCCGCTCCGACACAGTAACCCGGCCGTCGCCGGAGATGCGCGAGGTCATGGCGTCCGCTCCGGTGGGTGACGACGTCCTCGGTGACGACCCAACGGTGACCCGTCTCGAAGCTCGCGTCGCCGAGATCCTCGGGAAGGAAGACGCCGTCTACGTTCCGTCCGGTTCGATGGCGAACCAGATCGCGGTTCGCGTACACACCCGCCACGGCGACCGGATCGTGATGGACGCCGGATCCCACATCCGGGTCCACGAGAGCGGTGCACCTGCTGCGCTCTCCGGCGTTTCGATCGTCCCGGTCAACGGGGAGCTCGGCGTCTTCACACCGGCGCAACTCGTCACCGCGGCCCCGGGGCCATCTCCGGAGTTTCCCCCCGGACTATTTGACCCGACCACGCTCGTGACCATGGAGAACACCCACAACGAAGCGGGTGGGACGATCTGGCCGCTCCAGGACATGCAGGCGGTGAGCACAACTGCGAGGGATCTCGGCCTCGCCGTCCATCTCGACGGAGCGCGGCTGTGGAACGCGTCGGCGGCCACCGGCGTCGCTCTCGACGCATACGCGGCGGCCGCCGACACGGTCAACGTGTGCTTCTCCAAGGGCCTCGGCGCCCCGATCGGCTCGGCGCTCGCCGGCCCGAAGACCCTGATCGACCGAGCCCGGTGGTTCAAGAAGATGTTCGGCGGCGGTTTCCGCCAAGCCGGCATCATCGCCGCGGGAGCCCTTTACGCGATTGAGAGCAACCGTGACCGACTTCCCTGGGACCACACCCATGCCCGGTTGTTCGCCGAAGCGATCGATGATCTGCCCGGGCTGGTTGTAAATCTCGACGCTGTCCAAACCAACATCGTGTACTTCGACGTGCCGGAGGCGCTCGAGTTCGCGGCCGCACTCCGGGCGAGCGGTGTCGACACTCTTACGGCTGGGCCGGACCGGATCCGTGCCGTATTCCATCTCGACGTGTCGGAGGATGACACGCTCCGCGCCATTGAGATCCTGCGCGAAGTCGCCGCCGCCTAGTCCTAGCGACACCGGACACGCAGAGCGTTTCCGCGAACGCGGACTCGCGGGTACCGTTCGGACTCCAGAGAAGGAGGTTGCGGTCCCGCTTGCTGCGCTGCTGGTTGCCGCGGCCATTGGGCTCATCGCCGGCCTCTACCCGTCGTGGCGTGCCGCCTCGCTCGAACCCATCCAAGCCCTGAGAAGCG
>Ga0316194_10000470_pt1 | contig 25761 bp, 24 predicted proteins | sample CroRivsedime1_MG_FD_204936 | JGI IMG/M metagenome (GOLD analysis project Ga0316194, IMG submission 204936) | Coastal sediment microbial communities from Maine, United States - Cross River sediment 1 | ecosystem: Environmental > Aquatic > Marine > Coastal > Sediment | place: USA: Maine...
AGAACTACAACGAGTGCTATCACTGCGGTCACTGCCACCCCTCGTTCGCCAGGGGCATCATCGATCCCGCATCCTACTCGATCGAACCCTATGCCGATATCAAGGTTCTGCACCACACATCGAAGCCGTCCAGCAGCGACGAGGCCTGGTACGATGTCAGCGGCGCCGACTACGGCAGCTTCTTCCTGTGGCCGGCGACTTCCATCCAGTTTTATCCCGGCGGGGTCGTCAATAGCTTCACCTGGCGTCCTCTCGCGGTAGACGACGTGCGTGTATTCCGCACTTTCTATTCCAACGACGGCGAAGTCGATGAAACCCTGCACAAGGTCATCGAAAACGATAGAGAAACCACTTTCCAGGAAGACCTCGACATCGTCAAGCAAGTCCAGCGCGGACTCAACTCGCGCGGTTACAAACCCGGCCCGCTGGTGCTGAACCCCGAAGGTGGCATCAACAACGAGCGACCGATCCAGAAACTGCACGAATGGCTCAGAGCAGCCGTCGATTAACCAGGAGTCACTAACAATGTCATCAACTGCAAATCAGCCAGCGTCCGCTTCCATGTCACAACGCGAGTTGTTTGAAATCGCCGACCGCGTATTGCCCGGTTCCGGTCTCGGTAGTTACTCGCTAGCGGACGACATCCGTCTGATCTATTCGCATGGCAAGGGCTCGCGCATGTGGGACGTCGACGGCAACGAGTATATCGACTATGTCGGCGGTGCTGGCGCCCTGATCCTCGGCCACTCACATCCAGCCGTGGTCAAGGCCGCACAGGCGCAGTTCGAACGCGGCGCGCATATGTTCGGTTCGCTGAACGAGGTCGCGGTGCATCTCGCCGAACGCCTCGTCAACGATATCCCCTGCGCCGAAAAGATTGCCTATGCGACCACCGGCTCGGAAGCGACGGGCTACGCAATGCGCCTCGCGCGCGCGTTTACCGGGCGCAGCAAGATCCTGAAGTTTGAAGGCGCGTATCACGGCAACCACGATTACGCCATCGTCTCGACCTTCCCGCAAGAAACCGGCAACTATCCGCAGGGTGCGCCCGATTCCTGTGGACAGCCCGAGGCGACGGTTTCGACCATGCTGGTCTGTCCCTACAACGACCTGGAAACCCTGCGCAAGATTGTCGCCGAGCATCATGCCGATATCGCAGCGATTTTCGCCGAGCCGGTGCAGCGTATCATTCCGGCCGAAGCCGAGTTTCTGCACGGCATCCGCAAGCTCTGCGATGAATTCGACATCCTGTTCATCCTCGACGAAGTGGTCACTGGATTTCGTCTCGGCTACGGCGGCGCGCAGCAGTGGTATGACGTCAAACCGGATCTCTCGACCCACGGCAAGGTTGTCGGTGGCGGCGGCCCATTATCCTGCATCGCCGGGCGAGCCGATGTGATCGGACTTTCCAACCCGAAACTGAAAGGCCAGCAGGGCTACACTTATTTTAACGGCACCTTGCATGGCAACCCGGTTGCCGCGGCAGCGACAATGGCGATGCTGGACGAACTCGGCAAACCAGGTGTTTATCAGCGCATGAACGGCTTTGCCGACGATCTCTGTCGCGAAACCCAGAAAATCCTCGACCAGCATGGCATTCCGGCGATCGCCGAACACACCGGCTCACTGTGGCAAATCCTGTTCATGGATAAAACCCCGCGTAACTATGCCGACGTGCTCGCCAGCGACCAGGCGGCTATGCGCAGGCTCGATACGCTGCTGATGAAACAGGGGCAGTACGTGTTGCCCGGCGTGCGCCGCTTCGTCTCTACCATGCATACCCCGGAAGACCTCGAACAAACACTGCGCGGACTCGACAGCGCCTGCCGCGAATTCAATAAGTCCTGAATTCACCCCCCACACAGGCGGCGACATTAAGAGCCCACCATCCTGAGATCCCCGCTTGCGCGGGAATGACAAAGTAATTCGACGTCATCCCCGCGCACCAAAAGTTAGCACTCCTGCACCGTACTAAAGCATTTTTTCAGAAAATAACTCTGACTTGACATAAGTCAAGTTAACCCCAAAAAATTGATTTAGCCTGCCCCTAAACCACAAGTTTCATGTGGATAAAAATAGCTAAATCGGGGGAATGTTCGATGGACAGGTTCGGTAAGGCACTTGGGTTAATCATTTTATTTCCACTTCTCTGGGCAAGCCCGACCGCATCGCCTGCGGCCGACTCAGGCTGTCTTGCCTGTCACAACGGCATCGAGTCGATTCGCGAAGAATCGAGTGGGATGTTGCAATTAATCAATTCCCTGAGCGCGGTGCACGGCGATACTGCGGGCTGCGTCATGTGTCATGGAGGCGATCCCACCGCCAGCGCTGCAGAAAAGGCACACGAAGGATCACCCAAGTCACTGGTCGATTTCCAGGGGCCGCAAACCTTTTACCCCGATCCCGGCGCCATGGACATCAACAAGTTCACTTGCGGACAAAGCGCCTGTCATGCCGGCTATGAAGAACGCCTGGAAAAATCCCTGATGAATACCGAAGCAGGCAAAATCCAGGGTAACTTACACACCTGGGGTATCCCGGAAGTGCAAAACCACAAGGTGCCGTGGGGTAACTACGACGTCAAGGACGCGGACGGACCGGTCCCGAGCGTCGGCACCGACGCCTACAAGGCTTACATGAAAGACATGATCGCCGCGCACCAGGAACAGTTCCCGACCGAACTCACGCAGATTCCGCAGCCCAGCGTCGACGAAATCGAAAAGGATCCCAAACTGGCCGGCTTTACCTACCAGCGCCAACAGTGCCAGCGCTGCCACGTCACCGTCAAGGGACGCGAGAAGCGCGGCGACTACCGCGGCCAGGGCTGTTCGTCCTGCCATATCCCCTACGGTAACGAAGGTATTTACGAGGGCGGCGACCCGACCATCGACAAGACGCAAAAAGGCCACATGCTGACGCACCAGATCCAGGCGACGCGCAAGTCGAAGGTCACCGTCGGCGACATTACCTATTCGGGTATTCCGGTCGAGACCTGCAATTCCTGCCACAATCGCGGCAAACGCATCGGCGTTACCTACCAGGGCCTGATGGAATTCCCCTACGGCTCACCGTATAACGCCAAAGGCCAAAAGCAGCCCAAGCTGCACACCAAGAATTACCTGTTTATCTCCGACGACCTGCACCACCAGATCAAGAGCCGCCCGGAAAATCCGGAAGGCGGCTTGCTATGCCAGGATTGCCATACCACCATCGACATGCACGGCGACGGCAACATCCCGGGCACTACGCTGGCACAGGTCGAGGTCGAATGCGAGGATTGTCACGGCACTCCGGAACAATTTCCGTGGGAGCTGCCATTGGGTCACGGCGAGGAATTCGCGCAGCCGATCGGTGATACCCCTCGTGGCCTCGCCGATAACCTGCTGCAACAGACCGCGGCTTTTGCGACAACTTATGAAAAGAAAGACGGTTACCTGTTGAGTACGCGCGGAAATCCGTATGGCAACGTCGTCAAGGATGGCAAAGAGGTCATCATGCACTCGGCCACGGGTAACGACTTCAAAGTTCCGCTGCTTAAACAGTTGAAGCTCGACGATGCGTGGAAGAGCCCCAACGCGATGGTCGCTATGAACAGCGTCAAGAAGCACGCCGAAAGCCTCGAGTGTTACGCCTGCCATGCTTCCTGGGTGCCGCAGTGTTACGGCTGCCACGTCGACGTCGACTACGGCAACGACAAGGACGGCAAACCCAAGCACGATACCGACTGGATCGCCTCCGGCAGCGCACGTAATCCCGATGGTTCCACTGCCGAGTCCCCGCTCGGCACCAAGGGCATCCAGAGCCCGGGTAAGGTTAGCGAAACCCGCTCCTACCTGCGCTGGGAAGAACCGGTGCTCGGCATCAACGGTGAAGGCCGCGTAACTCCGCTGATGCCCGGCTGCCAGGTCATCTGGACCGTGCGTGCTCGCGACGGTCGCACCGTGGCCCTCAACCAGATTGCGCTGGCCCACGACGAACAGAAGGAACTGGGGCAGGAACGCACTCCGCTGGGTCTCGATATGGCACCGGTGCAGCCGCATTCGGCGCAACGTAAAGCGCGTACCTGCGAAAGCTGTCACAATAATCCGAAAGCCCAGGGCTATGGCATCTCTGGCGGTGTCTACCAGTTGCGTTACCCTGAGAACGTTATCGAAGACCTGATAGATCAGAAGACAGGCAAGGTCATTCCGCGCAACTTCCAGATCCAGATTCCGAAGATCGAAGCGCTCGATTTCGACCTGTCAACAATCATCAAGGACGGCCAGCAAGTGCAAACAGTCGGCAGTCACTGGCCGCTATCCAGAGCACTGCCGAAAGATGTGCGCGATGCCATGGATCGAACCGGCCTGTGCATGGGTTGTCACCGTGAAATGACTAACGCCGAACTCTGGTCCAAGGTGTCAGAGCCTGGCAGACTCACCGACGCCCAGCACATCGAGTTGATGAACAAGATGTTGCAGGCCTACAGTAAAGAGTAGACATGGCATACATCAGACCCAGAAGCCGGGTCGGGCAGCTAGCAGCAGGGATGCTGGCGCTCGGCCTGTACGCCGGCAGCTGTGCAGCCGCGAGCGAAAACGACGAACCCAGCGAGCCGATGAAATCTTTTCTGGAGGCGCCATCGCAATCGGGTGCGCACGGGCAACAGAGCGATCCCCACGCAAACCTTGGCCCGCAGAAAATGGCGCAGGTAGCGCTGCAGCATCTCGACGAATCCCGCGAGCAAATGGCCTTCGAAACCCTGAATGCAGCGATCGTCAAGTACCCCGGCGACGCCATGCTGCTGAGTATCAGGGCCAGCCTGTTTCTGCAAAAGCAGCGAACCAGTCTCGCCCTGGCCGATCTTAACCAGGCCGTCGAGTTGAATCCACACGACCCGATACTGCTGACCAACCGCGCGCAGGCATTGCGACAGTTCGGGCGAAACGAGGACGCCCTGCGTGATCTCGACAGCGCACTCGAACTCGACCCCAGGTTTGTTGCAGCGTATTTCAATCGAGGCAGTGTTAACTTCGAGGCTGAAAAATATGCCCTGGCACTGGTGGACTTCAACCGCTGCATCGAACTCGAACCCGAGGTACCGGCTGCCTATTTCAATCGTGCCTCGACCTACGAGGCCATGGGAGAACGGCAGCGCGCCATCGACGACCTGCAGCATTTCCTGACCCTGCAGCCGGAGGAAAGCTGGGCGCAAATCGCCAGGGACATGCTCAAGCAATGGGACCCTGGCCTATCATGAATCCAACCCTGAAACATGTCTGCCTGCTGGCACTATTTGTGGTATCGCAATCATCCGTGGCAATCGACAAAAACGCGAGACAGGCTTTCGATGAGCTAATGGTCGAATCCGGCTTGCACATGCAAACGCCGCAAAACTATGTCGATGTTCCGGTCCAGGCAAACCCGGTGTTTCCCTACGAGCATGCGATCAAGCACGAATCCGGTGCGCTGGAAATGCGCTTTATAGTACGACCGCTGAGCCGAATCCTGATCGACTATACCGATCCCCATAATGCAGCTCCGGAGCCAAATCATCTATTCCCGCTGCTGTTCGAGTCAATTACCAATCAACTTTCTACTGATAGCGACACCCCCAGCAATACTTTTTCCGAGTCGGCGGCACAGGATCACTTTAATGCCCACTGGGCGGCGGCGGCCGCGTTTGACGTCAATCCCGAGTTTTCCTCCGGCTACCGCAGTGCAGTGTTGATCGGCATGCATAAAAACCAGGTGGCCGATGCTTATACCCTGTTCCTGTATAACGACCACGAACAGGCAAAAACCCTCATCAATGCCGCGCTTTCTACCCTGGCGTTTATTCCCGCAACGACCGAAACTCAGTAACTCGCGTCACAGCATTACCCGGTTCCCAGCTCTTGACTAGCGTAAAGCTTTTCCTCTATGGTGGTCCGAATATCTTGTTGGGTCCGGCGCAATGCAAAAAACCAGTGACATAATCTGGCAGGACACGCAGCACCAGGTTTTGTTCGAGTTGATCGACAAAATCAAGGAAGTCCCCTTCGATCCGGACATCCTGGTGCGTCTAAAACTTTATGCGGAACATCATTTCACCCTTGAAGAAACCTATATGGTGGAACTTGGCTACCCCCATAAGGATGAACATATCGAGGCACACGACCGTTTTCGCGAAGAACTCCTGGCAATGCTGGAAACCGATCCGACCATGGGCCAGTTCCTGCAGGACTCCCTTTCCGACTTTCTTTACAAATGGCTGAAGCTACACGTGCTCGGCATCGACAAGAAGCTCGAAGATTTTGTCATGAAATCCGACTTGAAATAATGTCGATGATAGCCATCCCCCCGAAAATATATCTGTCATTCCCGCGTAAGCGGGAAGCTTTTGCGAACCGCTCGATCTTAACGGTGTAAACATCACGAGATCCCGGATAAGCGCTACGCACTTTCCGCGATGACATGATTGCTTTCCATCATGTCATTTGCCACTGCCCGCAATTTGATCGCCGTCTCGAGTCAGGTAAAACGCACCCAGGATAGGCAGGAAAGTAACCAGCACAACGACCATAGCCACGACATTGGTAACGGGTCTTTGTCTTGGCCGAACCAGTTCTTCCAGCATCCAGATTGGCAGGGTCTGCTGCTGACCGGCAGTAAAAGTGGTCACGATTACTTCGTCGAATGATAAGGCGAAAGCCAGCATCCCGCCTGCCAGCAAGGCGGTTGCGATATTGGGCAATATCACGTAACGCAAGGTCTGGAATCCATCCGCCCCCAGGTCCATCGATGCCTCTATCAGCGATGCGGAAGTGCGACGAAAGCGCGCGACCGCGTTGTTATAGACCACAACAACGCAAAACGTGGCATGCCCGAGAATGATGGTCCAGGTCGAAAAAGGTATATCGGTCAAATTAAAAGCAGAACGCAATGCAATGCCGGTGACTATACCCGGTAACGCAATTGGTAATATGACCATCAATGAAATAGCCTCCCGGCCAAAGAATTTCGACCTGGACACGGCCGCGGCACAAAGAGTTCCGAGCACCAGTGCAATCAGCGTCGACACCGAGGCGACTTTCACCGACAGCGCGAGGGCATCCCAGATATCGGGGCGATTCCAGGTCACCGCCAGCCATTTTGTCGTCAATCCTGGCGGAGGCCACTGGTAGCTTCTCTCCTCGGTGGTAAAGGCATAAACAAAAATCAGCAGAATCGGCAGATGCAGGAACAGGAGGCCCGCGCCGGCGGCAATCTTGAGTTTCAACGGTGCCTGGTACTGGTTGCTAGAGCGCATCGAAGGCTCCGGCTCGTTTCGCCATCCACAGATAAAAACCCATGATGACAATCGGCACCACGGCAAACGCAGCGGCGAGCGGGATATTGCCGGCGGTTCCCTGGTGGCTATAGACCGCCTGGCCGATGAAGAGTCGCGACGAACCTATGATCTGCGGGATTATGTAATCACCGAGGGTCAGGGAAAAGGTGAAAATCGATCCGGCGATGACACCTGGCATTGCCAGCGGCAGGACGACGTGACGAAAGGTCTGGCGCGACGAACCGCCCAGGTCTGCCGATGCCTCGAGCAGATTCATTGGTACCCGTTCAAGCGCGGCCTGCAACGGCAGAATCATAAACGGCAGCCACACATACAGGAACACGAGGAAGGTGCCGGTATAGCTAACCGATAACGAATTACCACCGATAACAGGTATCGACAGATAGGCTTCAAGTAGCCAGGTCAAATGTAACTTGGCGAAAATCCAGTTCAGAATTCCCTCCTTGGCGAGAACCAGTTTCCAGGCATATATCTTGACCAGGTAGCTGGACCACAACGGCAGCATGATACCGATGTAAAATGCCGCCTTCCATTTACCGCGTGCGTATCGGGCCGCATAAAAGGCTATCGGAAAGGCCACCACGACAGCGGCAAGGGTTACCGCGGCCGCCATTGAAACAGTACGTACCAGAATATCGAAATTGGCGGGTATCAACAGCTCACGATAGGTCTTGAGCGTAAATTCATAGTTGATCAGACCGGAAAATTCATCGATGGAAAAAAAACTCTGCACCAGTAGCGCCACCAAGGAACCGAGGTAGATGACACCGAGCCACAATACCGGTGGTGCCAGCATCAACAGGAGCAGTAAGCGCGGATGTCGCCACAGGGTATCGGCGAGCCGCCGCAATACTCCCTGTCGTCCCGGAAGAATCGCCTCGGCTGGCGAACTCAAGCGCCTTCCTCCATCAGATGCACATCCTGTCGCTCCCATTCGATGAACACTTTTTCCCCGACCGCGGGAACAACCGAAACAGAGGGCACTATTGCGTGCAGACGCAGGCTGCCGACATCCAGCGCCAGGCGGGTAGAACCGCCGAGAAAATTGCTCGCGATCACAATGGCTTCATGACCGCCCGACTGGGTCAAACGGATCGACTCCGGCCTCAGGCTGGCCCAACGGGATGCGCCCATGATGGTTGCGACGAAATCCGGCGGCAATACGTTCGAAGAGCCGACGAAATCGGCGACAAAACGCGAGTTTGGTTGCCGATAGATTTCCTGCGGTGTCCCTACCTGGACCACCCTGCCCTCGTTAAACAAGGCTACCCGGTCCGCCATCGACAGGGCTTCATTCTGATCGTGGGTCACGAAAACAAAGGTGATACCCAGTTGTCGATGCAGCGTTTTCAGCTCTTCCTGCATCTGCTCGCGCAGCTTGAGATCGAGCGCCCCCAGGGGCTCATCGAGCAACAATACACGTGGCTTGTTAACCAGCGCTCGCGCCAGCGCGACCCGTTGTCGCTGCCCGCCCGAAAGTTCGCCTGCGCGGCGTGAGCCGAGACCAGGCAAGGCGACCAGTTCAAGCGCCTCGGCGGCAATGCGATAACGCTCTTTTTTTTCTACACCCCGAATCATCAGGCCGTAGGCGACATTATCGGTCACGTTGAGATGCGGAAACAGGGCATAGTCCTGAAACACGGTATTCACGTTGCGGCGAAATGGCGGCACGCCCTCGGCGGTTTCACCGAAAATTTCGATATGCCCGGAGGTCGGTTGCTCGAAACCGGCGATCTGTCGCAGACAGGTTGTTTTGCCCGAACCGGAGGGTCCGAGCATGGCGAAAAATTCTCCTTCCAGTACCTCGAGATCAACCTCGTCCAGGGCCTTCACCAGGCCATAGTGACGTGAGACCTTCGAAAACAGTACGGCTGCTGTCATGATTCAGTTCGAAAACAAGTGGCGAGGCCCCAATCCATGCGGATTGCGGCCTCGCCCCTGGATGAATCCGGCAGGTTACCGACCGCCGATGACGCCGATATAATCGGAGACCCAGCGGTAGTAGGGCACGCAGCTGGCCTGGGTTTTGCACTTCGAAACCGGCGTGGTCCAGAAGCTGATTTTTGCAAAATCATCCAGCCCATTGGCGGTGCAGCCTGCGGCATTTTGCATACCACGACCATCGGTACAGGCCGCCGGGACACTTGGATTGGCCCCGAACCAGACTGAAAGATCGCTCTGCAGGTTTGACGCCAGCGTGTGCTCCATCCACATATAAGCGCAGTTTGGATGGCTTGCGTCGGCGTGGAGCATGGTCGTATCCGCCCATCCGGTCGCTCCTTCCTGCGGGATGGTCGACGCCACCGGGTGTTTTTCGCTTTGCAATATATTGACCTGGAACGGCCAGGAACCCGAAGCGACCACGCCCTCGTTCTTGAAGTCATCCATCTGAATAAAGGCATCATGCCAGTAGCGCGCGACCAGCTTGCGCTGTTGGCGCAACAAATCGAGTGCCGCCTTGTATTGATCTTCATTCAATTCATAGGGGTCTTTGATGCCGAGATCCTTGCGATGATACATCAGGTAGTTGGCGGCATCGGCGACATGGATCGGACCATCATAGGCCTGGACTCTACCCTTATTCGACTTGCCGTCACCAAGGGTGGTTTCTTCGAACACGACACTCCAGCTCTTCGGTGCCTGCTTGAACGCCCTCGTGTCGTACATCAGGACATTGGGACCCCACATGTAGGGAACGCCGTAATGCACGCCGTTCACGGTATGCCAGGGTGCATTCTGCAAACGTTTATCGACGGTGTTCCAGCTTGGCACCAGCTTGATATTTACCGGCTGGACCCGCTTGCCGGCAACCAGTCGTAACGAAGCATCTCCCGAGGCCGTTACCAGGTCGAACCCGCCTTCGTTCATCAGCGCGACCATTTCATCGGAGGTGTTGGCCGTCTTTACGTTTACCTTGCAACCACTATTTTTCTCAAAAGTCGTAACCCAGTCGAAATTGGGATCGGTCTCGCCTCTTTCGATATAACCAGGCCAGGCAACGATATCCACCTGCCCTTCGGCCTTGCCCAGTTTCATCTGCATTTCCGCCGCCATAGCCTGGGTCGTACCCAGGGCGAGCAACGCTGACACCATGCCGGTAATTATTTTTTGTTTCATCTTTGGTCACCTGTTGGTTTGGTCGATCGACAATTCGTCCCGGCGCCAAGCCGTGACATCTGTCTTGAACAACGATTATTTATGCTTTTTTATTGGTTGGATATGTTATCAGGGGTGTCTTTGGGGTCAACTAACATTTTATCGACTGCGGTCGGAAGCGGGTTTAACATGGCATCAAAACAGGAGGCGGATCATGAGCGAAGCAAAGCTAAGCGGTCATTGCTATTGCGGGGCCATTAAATTTGAAATCGACGGTAAATCCGACTGGGTTGGTCACTGCCACTGCGAATCCTGCCGGCGACAGAGTGGTTCAGTTATGACGACCTTTGCCGGCTTTAAGCTCGATCAGGTCAAATTCACGGCTGCAATACCGAATCGTTTCATCACCGATGACGGCGTCACGCGCAGTTTTTGTGGGCAATGCGGCTCCCCGATCTCCTATGAATACACCGGCCGCCCGGATGAAATTCATATGCAACTCGGGCTATTTGACGACCTCGAACCACTGGCGCCGCGCGATCACAGCTTTCTGCAGGAAAAACCCGGCTGGCTGCATGCCGACGAACATCTGCCCGAGAGTAACTGGGTCGCTGAACAGCTGGATTAATCGCTGAGCAGGTTGTCGCCGCGAGACTCGAGTATCTCTGTTCCGACGATCTTGGAAATATTGGCGTTGGCCCAGACGTACTTGTTTATCTTGCGCGAAATGACCTGCCCCGAAGTACCGGCGAGCAACGGGATTCTTTCAACAAACGCCCCTTCCCCGTCGAGTCGAATCAAATCGGCAATACAATCGCCCTTTTCGACCCGATCCCCGAGTTCGACACAGTAAGCGAGCAATCCTGCCTGTGGCGCGCGCAGATACTCGGTCGCGCGTAAATCGGTTGGCACCTCAGCCGCGTTCTTTTCACCGACAAGCTTTCCGGAAATCAAACCCTGCTCCTGGAAGTAAGCGTACAGGTTTTGCGCATCCTGCCGGTTGAGGTTATCGAAGGTGTCGAATTGACCGCGATATTCCAGCGTACAGGAAACTACCGGCAACGGCACCGGTTTATCCGCACATTCACCTGCAAGTCGCAACCAGACTGCCGGCCAGACCTCGTCGAACGAACCACCGCCGCTATCTTCGGCCAGCAATGTCGCCGCGGCACCGGTCCAGTTGGCGAGCTGTTGCATGTTTTCCGCTTGCTGCGGAATGGTAAAGATATGCACCAGCGAATCATCGTCACAATGCACATCGAAGACGTAATCCGCATCACAGGCTTCACTGATCACGCATTGACGCCATTGCTCGAAAGCGGTTACCCGCGGCAGGTTTGCAGCCCACTCACGCAGCGCATCCCGTATCAGCAGAGTATTCTCCGCGGCATCAGCACCCATTTTTTCCACCAGTCCGGGACCCACGGCGTCATAGAGGACCGGCCAGTCACGATTGTGATTGACCCCGCTACTGCGGTTATAACGGCCCTGGTGCTGACCAAATTCGATATCACCCATACCGAGCGGATTAACCATCGGAAACAATACGAACTGCGCTTTGAGTTCACCCGCGGCGTCGGCATCGCGCAACAATTGCAGCAGGTGGTGCAGGATGAGGATACCGGGCTGCTCATCCGCATGCAGGGCTGCCTGCAGGTAAACTTTTTTCGAAGCGTCAGGCGGACCGATACGGAAATAATTGAGCTCGGTGCTACGCCCCGGAGTATCACCCACCAGGGTCTTGCTGATCCTGTCGAAACTCATGTAACGATGGCCCCACCATCGACATCGACAATCGTACCGGTAACGAATTCGTTTGCGAGCAGGAAAATCGCTGCGGACGCGACTTCTGCGGCGGTACCCGCACGTGGAATCAAATAGTCCTTAGTCCCATTCTCGTAGTATTCGCGCCGCGCATCACCCTCGAGCGGTGACATCGGAGTATCGATAAAGCCGGGGCTTACACCGTTGATACGTACCGGCTTGATTTCATTCGCGACCAGGTGGATGAAGGCTTCGACCGAACCCCCTACGCTGCCGATCGCGAGCGCACCCGCACGCCATTTACGCGCCGGGTAGCCGCTAAACAATACGACCGCACCATCCTGCGACATTTGCGGAACCCCAAGGCGCACGCTATTGACATAACCCCAGAGCTTGGCGAATGAATTCTGAAATCCCTCGAGATCCATTTCAAGGAAAGGGCCGATCGCCCTGGGACCGCCAGTAGCCGCGTTCACCAGGTAATCAAAACCCTGGTGTTTCTCGAAAAGTTCAGCCAGTGCCGCCCGGTCGAGCACATCAATCTGCACGCACTCCATACCCTCGATTTCACATTCACGCCGACTGCCGGCGATCACTTCGGCGCCACCATCACGCAGCATTTCGGCTGTTGCCAGGCCGATCCCCGAGGTGCCACCCAGTACGATTGCTTTTTTATTCTCGAAATTACTCATTTTTTTACCTCAGTTAAATACTCAAACCTGGTCGCCAGCGATTCACGCTAACAGGGACCTCTTGCTGGCAAGGCATATTATAAGATTCCCGCTAGCGCGGGAATGGCTCGTTTGCCGGACTAGATTATCCCGCTCTCCAGGCTGGCTGCCATCAGCATCCCCAGCTCTTCGCAGCGGGTTTCAAATTCACTTCGATATTCACCCTGCAGAATCATCGGTTCCTGCACTGCCTTCCATTTCAAACCGCTCGTAATCTTGCCGATGGCAATTTTAGTACCGGTACCATCGAGACCGGCGCGGATGTAAGTGGCAAAAGGCATCGCCTCGGTTTGTTCCAGGCAGGGATAATAAATACGGTCAAAGAAGTCCTTGAGCGCCCCGCTCATGTAGCCAAAATTCTCGGTCGTGCCTAGAATAATTGCATCGGCCCGGAGTACGTCGTCGGCAACCGCCTGTAATGGCGGGATATGTTTCACAGCAACCCCTACGATATCTTCGTGTCTGGCACCGCGTAGCGTGGCTGCAACCAGCTGCTGCGTATTAGGCGAAGGATCATGGGCGACGATGAGCAGGTTTTTGGGTTCCGGCATAGCACGATAATAATGGCTCGGACGTGTAATGCATAGTGCATCGCCTGGACTATTAAATTGTCAGTTTTAATTGAAAACGAAAATGATATTACCCAATCGAACATTTTTTCGAACCAAACGAAAAGCAAAAATTGACAATATGAAAATCCGGGCGTAGATTCGCAGCTCGTGTCGATGTAACCAGTAACCAAAAATAAGGGGAAAACTCTCATGCTTAAGCAAATTGCGCTAGCTGCCACGGTCGCTGCGCTATCTTCTCAATCTGCCTGGGCCGGTATGGCCGAAGCCAAGAACTGGGTAAACACCGAGTTCCAGCCTTCTTCACTGTCAAAACCGGATCAGATGAAGGAGATGGAATGGTTTATCAATGCCGCCAAACCATTCAAGGGAATGGAAATCAACGTATTATCCGAAACGATTCCAACCCATGAGTACGAATCCAAGACCCTGGCCAAGGCGTTCGAAGAAATCACCGGCATCAAGGTCAATCACCAGCTACTCGGTGAAGGCGAAGTGGTGCAGGCTGTACAAACCCAGATGCAGACCAGGCGCAATCTCTATGATGCCTACATCAATGATTCAGACTTGATTGGAACTCACTCCCGTTTGCAGCTCGCCGTCAATTTATCGGACTGGATGGCGGGTGAGGGCAAAGACGTCACTAATCCGATGCTCGATGTTGACGATTTCGTAGGCAAATCTTTCACCACGGGCCCTGACGGCAAACTTTACCAGCTGCCTGACCAGCAATTTGCCAACCTGTACTGGTTCCGCAAGGACTGGTTCGATCGCGCAGACCTGCAAAAGAAATTCAAGATAATTTACGGTTATGACCTCGGCGTCCCGGTTAACTGGTCGGCTTACGAAGATATTGCCGAATTTTTCTCGGTCCACGTCAAGATAATCGACGGCTCCCGGGTCTATGGCCACATGGATTATGGCAAGCGCGCACCCGATCTCGGCTGGCGCATGACCGACGCCTGGCTATCGATGGCGGGTGCAGGCAGCAAGGGCTTGCCCAATGGCGTGCCGGTCGATGAATGGGGTATTCGCATGGAAAAGGGTAGCTGTAATCCGGTCGGTGCATCGGTAACCCGCGGTGGCGCCGCCAATGGCCCGGCCGCGGTCTACGCGATTCGTAAATGGGACGAGTGGTTACGCAAGTACGCACCCCCGGGAGCGGCAAGCTATGACTTCTACCAGTCGCTGCCAGCACTGTCGCAAGGTAATGTCGCCCAGCAAATCTTCTGGTACACCGCGTTTACCGCGTCTATGGTGGCCCCTCAGAGCGCTGGCAATAATACCGTCGATGGCGATGGCAAACCGCTCTGGCGGATGGCACCTTCACCGCATGGACCCTACTGGGTTAATGGCCAGAAACTCGGCTACCAGGATGCCGGTTCGTGGACCCTGTTCAAATCCACCCCGGTTGATCGTCGCAAGGCAGCCTGGCTCTATGCCCAGTTCGTGGTTTCAAAGACCGTCGATGTCAAGAAGAGCCATGTTGGTTTAACCTTCATTCGCGACACGACTATCAATCACGAGTCGTTCACCGAACGTGCGCCAAATCTGGGCGGACTGGTCGAGTTTTATCGTTCGCCCGATCGTGTGCTGTGGTCACCCACCGGTGTCAACGTGCCCGACTATCCGAAACTGGCGCAAATCTGGTGGCAGCAAATCGGGGATGTGAACTCCGGTGCGTTCACGCCACAGCAAGCCATGGATCGTCTGGCCAGTGAAATGGACCTGGTCATGTCACGTATGCAGGCCGCGGACGAGAAAGCCGGCACCTACGGCGGATGTGGTCCGCGCCTGAACGAAGAAAAGGATGCTGAATACTGGCTGGGACAGCCGGGGTCACCCAAAGCCAAGGTTAACGAAAAGCCCAAAGGCCAGACCGTCAATTACGACGAGTTAATCAAGCGCTGGAAGAACTAAGGCTCAGAACTGATCTTCAAGGACGCTTGGTCACCGGGGCCTGTCTCCAGGTCTCGGTGACCAGTTCCGTCATCAGAACGTGTAATAAATAGATGAGCGCTGAAATCAGCAGACGACAACACCTGATCATGGACTACATCCGCGAGCATGGGTCAGTGCAGGTCGATCAGCTATCTAATCACCTGCGGGTCACTCCGCAAACCATTCGGCGTGACTTGAATCAACTTTACGAACAACAATTGTTGCAGCGCGTCCACGGGGGCGCGGTGGTGAAGGATAATGTCGAAAATCTCGGTTACGGGGCCCGTAAAATCCTCATGGCGGAAGAGAAATCCGATATTGCACAACGCGTCGCCGAGTTGCTGCCGGATAACTCTTCATTATTCATTAACATCGGCACCACTACCGAACGCGTGGCGGAGTATCTTTTCCAGCGCAAGGGAATGCTGGTGATCACCAACAACATGAACGTCGCCAGTATGTTATGGCCCGCGCCCGGACTGGAAGTGATGATTACCGGCGGCTCAATTCGCCGTGCGGATGGTGGAATTGTTGGTTCAAGCGCCGAGGAGTTTATCGACAACTTCAAGGTCGATTACGCGATTATCGGTTGTTCCGCGATTGACAACGACGGTGATTTCTTTGATTTTGATCTGCGCGAAGTTCGCGTAACCCGCACCATAATTCAGCATGCACGCTCGGTAATCCTGGTAACCGACTCGATGAAATTCGATCGCCGCGCGCCGATTAGAATCGGCAATCTGGCGGCGATTGAAACGCTGGTCACCGATGACGGCATACCCGGTGAAATGATCGAGCTTTGTCGACAGCACGATGTCGATCTCGAAATCATCGGGCACGATATACCCGGCAAACAAGCATCGGGCCGCAGATAAATGGCGATTGAGCTGCGCAATGTTTCGCTCAGGGTGGGTGCCGAAACGCATATCTACGAAACCAGCCTGTCGCTGGAACCCGGACAATTCAATATTCTGCTCGGCACCACGCTGAGCGGTAAAACCTCGCTGATGCGTTTGATGGCCGGACTGGAAAAACCAAGCAGTGGCACGCTCTGGGCAAATGGCGAGGAAGTCACCGGGGTCCCGGTGCAGAAACGCAGCGTCGCGATGGTCTACCAGGCTTTCATCAACTACCCCAGTTTCAGTGTCTACGACAACATCGCTTCGCCGTTGAAAGTTGCCCGTCTGCCAAAAAATGAAATCGACGCCAGGGTACGCAAGTTTGCCGATTTGCTGCAACTGACCCCAATGCTTGAACGCCTGCCCGCCGAACTCTCCGGTGGGCAGCAGCAGCGCACGGCGCTGGCGCGAGCGCTGGTAAAAGGTGCCGAACTGGTTTTACTCGACGAACCGCTCGCCAACCTGGATTACAAGTTACGCGAAGAATTGCGCGACGAACTGCCAAAAATGTTCGCCGATACCGGTGCTACGGTCGTTTATGCCACCAGTGAACCCCTCGAGGCATTGATGCTGGGAGGCTATACCGCGACCCTCAACGAGGGCCGGGTGATTCAGTTTGGCAAGACTTCGTCGATTTATCGCCACCCGGAAAACCTGGAAAGTGCGCGCGTTTTTTCTGACCCCCCGGTCAATATAGCCGCTATCGAGAAACGTGGTGACACCGCCTACCTGAATAATTCAGTTAGCTGGAATGTTCCTCCAGAACTGGCCGCGATGCCCGATGGATATTACAAGATTGGTTTACGGCCGCATCACCTGTCACCCGACGGCGCTGGCGTAGAGGTCGAAGGTGAAGTTCAGATTTCCGAAATCAGCGGCTCTGAAAGTATTGTGCGCGTGATAGTCGAGGGTAATAACTGGGTTAGCGAAGCGCATGGAATTCATAGTTACGAGTTCGGCCAAAACGCCAGTTTTTTCTTTGATTCGAGTAGATGCATGTATTTCGATGCGAACGAAATGTTGATCGAGACACGGGTGTAGCCTGCATGTCGCGAATCGAATTCAAAGATGTGCGTCACGCCTACCCTCCCGCAGCCGGCCAGACGCCGGTCTATGCGCTCAAGGAAGTCAGCCAGGTCTGGGAAGATGGTGGCGCTTACGCCCTACTCGGGCCTTCCGGCTGTGGCAAGACAACCTTGTTGAACATTATCTCCGGATTGCTGACACCCTCCGAGGGTTCGATCCTGTTCGACGGTCGCGAAGTCACACAACTGCCAACCACCGAGCGACATATCGCACAGGTTTTTCAGTTCCCGGTGGTATACGACACGATGACCGTGTTTGACAACCTGGCCTTTCCGCTGCGCAATCGCGGCATGCCCGAACCACGCGTCAGGGAGAGAGTCGTCGAGATCGCCGCAATGCTGGATCTGTCCGATCGATTGAAACAACGTGCCGCCGGACTGACGGCTGACGGCAAGCAGAAAATTTCGCTGGGTCGAGGACTGGTGCGTGAGGATGTCAATGCGATTCTATTCGACGAACCGCTGACCGTAATCGATCCGCACCTGAAATGGCAACTGCGCTCGAAACTGAAGGAATTACATCAACAGATTGGCGTAACCATGATCTACGTTACCCATGACCAGGTGGAGGCGCTGACTTTCGCCGACCAGGTAGTCGTCATGCATGACGGCGCCGTGGTTCAGGTTGGCAGCCCGATAGATCTTTTCAACAAGCCGAAACATACCTTTGTCGGTTATTTTATTGGCTCGCCTGGAATGAATGTCCTGCCCTGCAAACTCGAACAGGGGCAACCTGTGTTTGCCAATAACCTGCTCTCCTCGGGTTATCCGGTCGATACCGATTTGAGCGGTAAGCTTGAAATCGGTATTCGACCGGAATTTGTCAGCTTTTGCGATGATGGGATTCCGGTGCAGATAGAAAAAGTGGAAGACCTCGGACGTTACCAGGTGGTGACCGTCAAGCATGAGGCTGAACAGATTAAAATGCTGGTTGGTGAAGACCAGGAGATACCGGCGATAAGCCCACAGATTGAATTCGATCCCGACAATCTTCGTATCTACTGTGACGACTGGGCGGTGGAGCCACAGAATGCGTAAATCGACCAATCAAAAGGCCTGGTGGCTGGTAGCGCCAGTGCTACTGCTGGTAGCGTTCAACGCCTTCATCCCGTTAATGACAGTGGTTAACTATTCGCTGCAGGAAACCTTCGGTGATAACGTTTTTTTCTGGGAAGGCCTCGGCTGGTTTGAAAAAGTGCTGCGTTCCGAACGCTTCCATGATTCGTTGCTACGCCAATTACTGTTTACCGGCATGATTATCGTCATCGAAGTCCCGCTCGGCATCGCGGTTGCGCTGTCGATGCCGCGCAAGGGACCCTGGGTATCGGTATGCCTGGTACTGATGGCGCTGCCGTTACTAATCCCGTGGAACGTGGTCGGCGCGATGTGGAATATTTTTGCGCTACCCGACATCGGTCTGCTCGGTTATTCGCTGAACTCGATGGGGTTTGATTACGACTTCACCCAGCAGCCGGTTTCAGCCTGGATGACGACCGTGGTGATGGACGTCTGGCACTGGACTTCGTTAGTCGTATTGCTGTGCTATGCCGGACTATGCTCGATTCCCGACGCCTACTACCAGGCCGCACGCATCGATGGCGCGAGTGGCTGGGCGGTGTTTCGTTACATCCAATTACCGAAAATGAAGCGCGTACTGACAATCGCTATCCTGTTGCGCTTCATGGACAGTTTCATGATTTACACCGAGCCTTTCGTACTCACCGGTGGCGGGCCGGGCAACACCACTACCTTCCTGTCGATCGACCTGGTGAAGATCGCGCTGGGACAATTTGATCTTGGGCCAGCTGCCGCGATGTCGTTAATCTACTTCCTGGTCGTGCTGTTGATTTGCTGGGTGTTTTACACCGTGATGATGCGTAACGAGGAACAGTGACAGCATGAATAAAAAATGGATTCTGCCAACCCTTTACATCCTCTTCCTGATGTTACCCATCTATGGCCTGCTGTCGATGTCATTCAAAACGACGAATGAAATCCTGGGTGGATTTTCTTTCTTCCCGCAACAGTTCACGCTGGCCAACTACAACAAAATCTTTACCGACCCGACCTGGTATAACGGTTATATCAACTCCCTGATTTACGTGGTTATCAACACTGTCATCTCGGTTTCGGTGGCATTACCCGCAGCCTACGCTTTCTCACGCTATCGCTTTCTGGGTGACAAACATCTGTTTTTCTGGTTATTGACCAATCGTATGGCGCCGCCAGCCGTGTTTGCGCTGCCTTTTTTCCAGCTCTACTCGGCGATCGAACTGTTTGATACCCATATCGCGGTAGCCCTCGCGCACTGCCTGTTCAACATACCGCTGGCGGTATGGATTCTTGAAGGCTTCATGTCCGGAATCCCCAAGGAGCTCGATGAAACCGCCTACCTCGATGGTTATTCTTTCTGGCGATTTTTCGTGCGTATTTTTATCCCCACCATTGCCGCAGGTATCGGCGTCGCAATGTTTTTCTGTTTCATGTATTCGTGGGTGGAACTGTTGCTGGCCAAAACGCTGACCTCGGTTAACGCCAAACCCATTGCCGCCATCATGACCCGCACCGCGAGCACTTCGGGCTACGAGCTTGGCTTGCTGGCCGCTGCCGGTTCGCTCACGATAATACCCGGTGCAATCGTCATTTACTTCGTGCGTAACCACATCGCCAAGGGCTTTGCCCTGGGCCGGGTTTAGCCCGGTGACAATGTCATGATCGACTTATCCTGGATGGCCTGGACCTGGCCGACCGTCGCGTTTTTCGTGGTGGTCGTGCTTTCCATCGTAACTATGGGGATCTGGGAAAAATTCAGCCCCGGGGGCAATCCGCGCCGTGGTGTTTTCGGCATCGATACTACCCGTGGAGATCGACTCTTCATTTCATGGCTGGGTAGCGGCTTTATCAACCTCGGCTGGCTGGCTTTTTACGGTGCCCCGTTGTGGGGTGCGCTGGCACTGATGATAGCCTGGTTCGTTTTCGTATTCCGTAAAGTCTGAGGTAGCTTTGCAACAGCACAGCCGGGAAACTATAGAATAGAACTATGAAACTGAGAGATACCAACATTGCGCGCCTCGAAAACGAAGAATTTGATGTGCTCATCGTTGGCAGTGGTATCAATGGCGCGGTTTCGGCTGCGGCGCTGGCGGCGCGCGGGATAAAGGTCGCCTTAATAGACGCCGCCGACTTCGCCGGTTTTACCAGCCAGCAGTCTTCCAACCTGGTCTGGGGTGGCATCAAGTACATGGAAGGCTACGAATTTGGCCTGGTAGCGGGGCTGTGTAAATCACGCAACCAGCTGCTGGATAGCTTTCCATCCACAGTCAAGGAAATACGTTTCCTGATGACGATCAACAGGCAGTTTCGCTTTCACCCATGGGTGATCCTGGCGAGTACCTGGCTGTACTGGATTCTGGGTCGGGGAAGGACGCGCACGCCTCGACTGGTTTCATCCCGTCATATCAAACAAACGGAACCGCTGATCAATACTTTCATCAGTACCGGTGGCGTCGAATATTCGGATGCGTTTCTGCACGATAACGACGCCCGATTTGTTTTCAACTTTGTACGCAGTGCGATGGATAAGGGTTGTGTTGCCGCCAATTATGTCAAATCGAATGGCGCGGCACGCGACGCCAGCGGTTACTGGGCAACGCAGGTGGAAGACCAGCTTGAAGGGAATCGATTCACGATTCGTTCGAGGATACTTATCAACGCCGCAGGCGCATTTGTCGACCAGCACAACCTGCTTACCGGTATCGAAACCGAATATCAGCACCTGTTATCGAAAGGCATCCACCTGATCGTGCCACAGATTTCTGACAGCCATCGCGTGCTCGCTTTTTTTGCCGATGACGAGCGGCTGTTTTTTGCGATTCCGATGGCGAACCGCACCTGCATCGGTACCACCGATACACGGGTTACAGACCCGGTCACCGCGGTCACCGATGAAGACCGGGACTTCGTACTGTCGAATATCAATGCCCGCCTGGATTTACCGATCCCGTTGACGCGCGAAGACGTTATTGCCGAGCGTTGCGGTGTTCGTCCGCTGGCGACCCGCAAAAGTATTGATCAGTCGGTTGATGTTCAGCAGCTGTCGCGCAAGCATGTTATCGAAATGACGGCCGAACAAAATCATATCAGTATATTCGGCGGCAAACTGACCGACTGCCTGAATGTCGGTAATGAAATTTGCGCCTGCGTCACCAGGCTGGGGCTGGCGCCAAAAAGTGTCGGCAAATGGTATGGTGAACCCGGCCGCAAGGAACGCGCAGCCTTTTTCAGCCGCGCGCACAAACTCGGTATCGACGAAATTGTCGCCAGTGATACCAGCGAGGCACTGAGCGAGCGTTTATGGCGTCGTTATGGCGCAGATGCGCAAGGCATGCTCGATGCCATCGAGCAGGACCCCTCGTTATCTGAACCCCTGGTTGAAAACACTGGAATCCGTCGCTGTGAGATCGATTACCTCGCAAAAAACGAAATGATCGTCAAACTCGAAGATTACCTCAGGCGCCGTTCCAAGATAGAGTTACTGATGTCGCGCGATACCCTGCGTCAATCGGCAGGATTATTCGAGGCCTGCGAAAAGTTGTTCGGTGACGACGCTAAAATACGATTCGATGAGTATTTTGCATAATCACTCCGTATCGCTTATACCCTTGCCATATATCGGGAGGTTCAGATGAGTCAGTATATTCTCAGCATCGATCAGGGCACCACCAGTTCGCGCGCGATGTTGTTCGACGAAAATGGGCATACCAGCTTCACCGCGCAACAGGAATTTACCCAGCATTTCCCGAAAGACGGCTGGGTCGAACACGATCCCGAGGAAATCTGGGAAACGACCCTGAAGGTAGTGCGCGAGGCCCTGCAACGGGCACATGCGGACGCGCGCAGTATTGCCGCGATTGGCATTACCAACCAGCGCGAAACCACGGTGGTATGGGATCGCAAAAGCGGCAAACCGATTTATAACGCGATCGTATGGCAGGACCGCCGCACCGCCGCATACTGCGAGACACTGCGCTCCCAGGGCATGGAGGCATCAGTAACTGAAAAAACTGGCCTGCTGCTTGATCCCTATTTCTCCGGCACCAAGGTGAACTGGATTCTGGATAACGTCGACGGTGCCAGGGAGCGCGCCGAGCGTGGTGAACTACTGTTCGGTACTGTCGATTGCTTCCTCATCTGGCGCCTGACCGATGGCGAGGTCCATGCCACCGACGCCACCAACGCATCACGCACGCTGATATTCAATATCCATCAGCAACGCTGGGACCAGGAATTACTCGAACTACTGGCAATCCCTGAATCGATGCTGCCCAGGGTGCTCGACTGTGCCGATGACTACGGCACTACCAGCAAGACTTTGTTCGACGCGGAGATTCCGATCGCCGGCGTCGCGGGCGATCAACAGGCAGCACTGATTGGCCAGGCCTGTTTCGAGCCCGGCATGATCAAGAGCACCTATGGTACCGGCTGTTTCATGATTTTAAATACCGGTGACCAGGCGCTCGCGTCAAACAATAAGTTATTGACCACGGTCGGCTACCGGCTGGACGGGAAAACAACTTATGCGCTGGAAGGTTCTATATTTGTCGCCGGCGCCGCGGTGCAATGGCTGCGCGATGGCATCGGCATCATCGATACTGCGCATCAAACCGAAGCCCTCGCGGAATCACTCGATTCCAACAACGGCGTTTACCTGGTGCCCGCATTTACCGGGCTCGGCGCCCCGCACTGGGATCCCGACGCTCGTGGTGCCATCTTTGGTATCACCCGCGATACCGGGGTGGCAGAACTGGTTCGCGCTACCCTTGAGTCGGTCTGTTACCAGACCTTCGATCTGCTTGAGGCCAAGCGCCGTGACGGCCTGAAACCAACCCGACTGCGGGTTGATGGAGGCATGGTGCAGAATAACTGGTTGTGCCAGTTTCTTGCCGATACGCTGGATATCGTCGTCGAGAGACCGGCAGTAACCGAAACTACCGCGCTCGGTGCCGCTTACCTGGCGGGCTTACAGATCGGATTATTTGCTTCGCTTGACGACATAGCGCAACACTGGCAGGCGGAGCGCGAGTTTGATCCTGCAATGGAATCCAGTCGACGTAACCTGCTGCTCGCCGACTGGCACGAGGCGGTCATCAAGGTCAAAACGAAGGGCTGATAGACAGCCGCTAAAGCCTGCGCGGCAGGAAAGTCGCGGTAATGCTTGCACTGAACAGCATTAAAGCCAGTACCAGGTAAAACACTTCAAACGGAGCCAGCAAAAGCACCAGTGACACCAGCAGTGGGGTTAATAATTGTGAGGCTTCGCGCCAGGTTGAAAATATCATTGTCATTTCAGTTCTTTCCCGTGGCTTTACCATGCGCATGAACGGAATATTACCGAGCACGTCTATGGTGGCGCCTCCGAGCGCGGCCAGCACCCAGCATAGCAGGCCGACAGGTTTTGGCTCACCGACAAAATAAAGCAATAGAATCGAACTGCCGGTTAGTATAAACGCACGAACGATCACAACCCGGGTTCCATAACGACTCGCCAGCCTGCGAATCAAAGGGCTGATCAGCAGCAGTCCACTCACCAACGACAGCAAGCCCCCGGCAACCCAGCTGGGCAGATTGGCCTCGACCACGTATATGGGGCCATAGATAAATAGTGACATCCAGAACACCGAACGCGACAAGGTAATCCAGTAAGCGATTCGCAATGCCGGCTGTTCAAAATAGCGGGGTATTATCTTGAATACATTAACCGAGGGCTTCTTCGCTGGCTGCAGCACCTGGCTATGTCCCAGCCGCAGATACCAGAAGTACGCGAGCATAGTGGATGAAGCGCAGGCGGTTAGCACGAATGGCGCCCAGTCAAAATACTCTTCCCACAGCCACAGACCCAGCACCGGACCGATCATCCAGGCAACGCCGGTGTAGAACAGGCGTTTGGACTCGGTAAAAATCAGCTCCTTTTTACCAATGTAATCCATGATGTAAAGCGAGATGCAGACCGAGAAGATGGAAGCCGCCGCCGATTGCAGGCCAATCGCCAGTGAGATCATCAGCCCATCGCCAAAGATAAAAATCATCGTCGCGCCGACCGTAAAACAGACACCCAGCGTCAACACCCAGCGTCGCTGCAACAAACGCTCCAGTAGCGCAAAGTTGAGCGTGATCATTAAGGTGAGTATGGATGCCAGCAGGTAGGCCCGGGTTACCAATTCCTTCGAACCCAGCGCCTCCAGCGCCAGTAACGGGATAATGCCGATGATCAACGAACGCGCAAAGCCCTCGAACGCATTTAGCCTGGCGATGGGTTCCCCGGCATTTCCCTGGAATGCCTGTAAGCCTGTGGGCCTTCGATCAAACAATTATTCTTCTCGAATGTTTCGCTATTGCCAGCATCCTATTGCAAAAAGACGGGCGAAGATAATCATGAATATCGATCACAATGATCGATACTATAGATGTTGTTGCTAGTCGATACGCAAGACTATTTTCGGTGTCGGACAGCTGCCCTTCAACAATTCGTCAAAAGCCTGCGCACCACCCGCCAGGGGTCGCTGTTCTATCCACGCAAGACTACCCAGCGCACCACTGTGCAGCTTGAGCAGGGTGGCACGCAAATCGACCGGAGTGTAGGTACCGATAATCGATCAGTGCAGTTGGACTTCAGGCATTTCTTTGCTCGAGCTTTTTCATGAAACGATCGCGGATTACCACGGGATCCATTTGAATAACCGGCACCTTGATATTACCCGACTCGCACTTGCAAACGATGATGGTCATCTGGTTGCTGTCGAGCGCCTGTTGCACGGTCTGTGCGGCTTCTTCGGCCTGGCATTCGATAACATTTTCACAGCCACAGGCCCTGGCAACCGCGGTCAGCGAGGTTTTCTGGCCCGCATAGGTCGGCTGGTCTCCGGTCGATCCGTAACTGCCGTTATCGATGATGAGCAAGACAAAATTATCGGCCACGTTATTCGCGATAGTCGGCAAGGTGCCGAAGTTGGTCAGCACCGAGCCATCGCCATCGATGGCGATGACTTTTTGTTTTTGCGCCAGCGCCAGACCCAGTCCGATCGAGGACGACAGGCCCATGGTGCCGAGCATGTAAAAATTGGTCGGTTGATCATCCAGCATGTGGAGTTCCTGGCTGGGCAAGCCGATATTACAAACCACGAAATGATCGGAAATAACCGGGATCAGTTGTTTTATGACTTCAGAGCGGATCATGATTAGTACCCCTTCCAGAATGTGGCGTCGGTTAATATGGCGACCGGTTTGTTACACATGAATGTGTACTTCAGGATTGAATCCAGCTCGCTGGCATCGTCTTCCTGGTGAAAATGGTAGGTCGGTATATGC
>Ga0316194_10000471_pt1 | contig 25748 bp, 16 predicted proteins | sample CroRivsedime1_MG_FD_204936 | JGI IMG/M metagenome (GOLD analysis project Ga0316194, IMG submission 204936) | Coastal sediment microbial communities from Maine, United States - Cross River sediment 1 | ecosystem: Environmental > Aquatic > Marine > Coastal > Sediment | place: USA: Maine...
AAAGACACAAAGCACAACACGAAGGGATATCTTTGTGCGCGCCTTCGTGACTTTGTGCCTTTGTGGTTGTGACGGAAGGCGCTGGCTCCCAGCTACTCGTCGAATGGAAGTGCTCTGTAGGCGGGTCCTTACGGCGCCGCAGTGCGGCTTGCGACCAGGCGTCCCAAGCGGGCGACCGATGACCGATCTCTACCCACCATTCCATTTCGGTCGTCGGTCGCATTCCGCTTCCGCCGCCAGGTTCAGGGCCCGCCAACGGTCATCTCAATGCCCTTCTCGCGCGTCCTAACGGACGCGCCTACAGTTCATCTCCTGGAAGAAGTCGAGCGCTAGTTCGCTTCGACGCCGGATAGCCACAAACACGAAGGCCCGAAGACACAAAGCACAACACGAAGGGATATCTTTGTGCGCGCCTTCGTGACTTTGTGCCTTTGTGGTTGTGACGGAAGGCGCTGGCTCCCAGCTACTCGTCAAATGGAAGCCATCGGTACCGGGCGTAAACGACCCGCCTACAATCCCATCTCACGCGTTGTCCCGAATTGGATTCCTGTCCCGTATAGTGCACTCATGAAACGACTCCTCAACATTCTGTTTTGGTCGGTCATCGCCGCCGCGTTTATTGGCCCGGGGACGGTGACGACGGCGGCGCGGGCGGGCAGCGATTTCCGATTCGCCCTCGCCTGGGCGCTGTTGTTTTCGGTCATTGCCTGCCTCGTTCTTCAAGAAGCGTCCGGCAGGATCACGGTTCTCACCGGCAAAGAGCTCGGGGAGGCGATCCGCGGCCGGTTCTCGGGCTCGGGATGGGGCCGTTCGGTTCCAGTCCTGGCGGCCGTCGGCATCATCCTCGGTTGTGCGGCCTTCGAGGCCGGAAATCTTCTGGGGGGAGTGGCCGGTCTGAGGCTGCTCGTCGACGTTTCGCCCGCGGTCCTCACCTTGATTGCCGGTGGTGGGGCCGCTCTCCTGCTGGCAACCGGAAACACGAAGTGGATCGCCCGCGCCGCCGGTGCGCTGGTTGCGGTCATGGGCGCGGCCTTTCTCGTTACAGCGATTCGCCTGGGTCCCGACATCGGCGAGCTGTTGCGGGGCCTGCTCGTGCCGAGGATCCCGGTCGGCGGTACCGTCCTCGTCCTCGGCCTTATCGGGACCACGGTTGTCCCCTACAACCTCTTCCTCGGTTCGGCACTGGCCCGAGAGAGCAAGATCGAAGAGATGCGCTGGGGTCTTGCGGTGGCGGTCATCGGCGGAGGCGTCATCTCTCTTGGCGTGCTGGTCGTTGGCACTGCGCTGGGTGGCGGTCTCGAGTACGAGCGCCTGGCGGCGGTCCTTGGCGACCGTCTGGGTGGTGGAGCCGGTGCTTCGCTCGCGATCGGTCTCTTCGCGGCCGGATTCACGTCCGCCGTGACCGCGCCGTTGGCCGCGGCTTTGACCGCGCGCTCGCTGCTCGGCGAAAAGGACGACCCGAAATGGATGGAGAACTCCCTGCGCTACCGAGCGGTGTGGCTCGGGGTCCTGGTTGTCGGCATGGCCTTCGGCATCGCCGACGTTCGCCCGATCCCGGTCATCATCCTCGCCCAGGCCTTCAACGGCCTGCTGTTACCGCTTGTGGCGGTCTTCCTGTGGATCGCCATGAACGACCGGGATCTACTCGGCGAAGGCGTCAACTCACGCCTCCAGAATCTGGTTATGGGCGTGGTGGTGCTGGCCTGCGTCGGGCTCGGGTTGCGCGGCGTCCTCGCCGCTATCCGGGGTGCTCTCGCCTTCATCTCTTAAAAAAGAAACGCAGAGGCGCAGAGTCGCAGAGACGCAGAGGAATACATTTGGGTCCGAGCCTTCATCGGTCGAGTGCTTTCAAAGCACTCAACAACGCTGGTCGGTTCAGAAGCGTAGATTCACACCGATATGGTCGGAAACGCGACATGCCCTCGGCATCCCGATCAATCGAGAACACTACTCGAAAAATCCTTCTCTGCGGCTCTGCGCCTCCGCGCCTCTGCGTTAATTGTCTGAGGATATATGATCAGGCGTGGCCGACGAATGGGACGTAGCGGCTAACCGGGGCTCGCCTGAGATGATCGCTTGAGGAGGAAAGATGCGAAAGCTCGTCATGGTGTTCGCGATTTTGTGGTGCCTGCCAGTATTTGCGGGCGACGATCCGTCCACGGCAGTTGAAGTTGTTCTCGACGCGTTCCACGACGCCGCCTCGAGGGCCGATGGCGCACTCTACTTCAGCCTTTTTGCCGAGGACGCGGTCTTCATCGGCACGGATGCCACCGAGAGGTGGTCGGTGGACGAGTTCCGGGCCTTCGCCGAACCGTACTTCTCCGAGGGCCGCGGTTGGACCTACACCAAGACCGAGCGCCACGTGTACGTCTCGGATAACGGCGAGACCGCATGGTTCGACGAAATGCTGTGGAACGACAACTACGGCACCTGCCGCGGCACCGGGGTTCTGAGGCTCACCGGCGACGGGTGGAAGTTCGTCCAGTACAACCTGACCATCCCGATCCCCAACGATCTGGCGCGCGATTTCGCGGATCGGATCAAGAAGTTCGAGGAGCAGTCTGCGGAGCCTGCGAAATAGGTGTACCCGACTCCGCCAACGATGGGATTAAGGGTGTTGGCTATTGTGTCTCGGGACCAGCTGCGGCCCACCCTGCGGCGAGGGTTTCGGCCATCTTCTGCAGCGACCCGGCGTAGTCTTCATTGTCGGATACGTTTGTAGCTTCCAACGGATCGACCTCGTGATCATAGAGCTCGGTCGCCTTTAGATCTCCGGTTTGCCAGTCCACCCATTCGGTGTACCGAAAACGATCGGTGCGGACCGAGTAGCCCATGTACTCGACACCGTCTGGCGCCCGCCAGACTCCCTCGCGCAGGAACTGGGTGAAGGCTGCTTTCTTCCAGGGCCGTGAAGGATCGCCGATCAACGGCGTAAGACTCGTTCCCTCCAGGTCGTCAGGCGCCGGAACCCCTGTGAGGTCGCACAGGGTTGGGTAAATGTCGACAAACTCCACGAGGGCTGCGGTCCTCGACCCCTCCCGAGTCTTTCCGGGGGCTTTGAGTATGAGGGGAACCCTGGCGTCGATCTCGAAGTTGGTCATCTTGCACCAGCTGTTGTGCTCGCCGAGCTTCCAGCCGTGGTCGCCCCAGAGAATGACGATCGTATTGTCATCGAGTCCCAGATCTTCCAAAGCGTTCAGGAGCTTTCCGATCTGGGCGTCGACATAGCTCACCGACGCGAAGTAGCCGTGCCGCAGCTGCCGCGCTCGCTCTTCGTCGAGGCTGCCTTCGGTCGGATGGACGAGGTCTCTGAAGTCGGTATAGCCGCGCAGTTCGCGGAGGTTGTTGATGGCCATCATCGGGAGATCAGCCGGCAGACCCGGGTTCGAAGCGAGGGGAATCTGGTCGCGATCGTAAAAATCCCAGTACTTCTTTGGCGCGTTGAAAGGAAGATGAGGCCGGTAATAGCCGACCGCGAAGAAGAACGGATCCTCCCCCTGCGCCAACTCCGAAAGCTTGGCCACCGCAACATCGGTCTGTGCACCGTCGAAATATGCCGAGTCGGGCACATCGACGCTCTCGGTGGCCTGGGCCTTCAGATACCAGTGACCGAACTGATCGATCCGATCTTCCCCTTCCTCGAGCAGCCGAGCTTTCCTTTCCTCCTGACCGCGAATGCCCTCTTCACCCCGGTAGACGGCGTCGGGGTCGAACGGATATCCATCGATATAGAGTTTTGGTTCGCTCCACGTGGCGGGATCCGGGTTGTTGTTGTGGAAGATTTTGCCGATGCCCACCGAATGGTAGCCGTTGTTCTTGAGGTGCTGACCGAGCGTCACGACCTCGGGGTTGACGGATCGCATATCAGTTGAGAGATCCCAGACCCTCAGGGTGTCGGGTCGTTTGCCCGCCATCAGGCTGGCCCGGGAGGGGTTGCAGACGGCCGATTGGCAGTAGGCGCGGTCGAAGACCAGACCTTCGTCGGCGAGCCGGTCGATATTTGGACTGACCACGTGATCGGCACCGTAACAGCCCAACTCGGGGCGAAGATCATCCACGGCGATGAAGAGGATGTTGGGTCGGTCTGGCTCTTCCGTAGTGCCGCAGGATAGAAGGACCGCAACAAGAGCAAGAGTGATGAAAGTCCGTGTCTGTCGAATCATTGGAGAGATCTTCTAATCCGCCTTTTCGACATCGTACAGCGTATTGAATAGCAGCTTGAAGGTGCGCACCGGCTGCGCACGATGTTGGGCGCGGAAGCCGATCAGGATCACGCGGCCCTTGCCGACCTCGATCTCGACCACGGCGGCCCGTTTTTCCAACAGATTGCCGCCTTCGAGATATCCGCTGAGGAGAATGTCCTTGTCGTCATCCGGGAAGCGGGCGATGACTGTTCGCTCGAACCGCGGATCTGGCACCCGCGTCTGGAAGGTCGGTGAATCGGCAAAGTAAATCGCTTCCTGCGCCTGCATCCCGAAGGTCAGCGGGCTGTCCATGTTCATCTCGACCTGGAGCGTTGAGCCCGGGCAGTTGAAATCGTCACGATCGACCTTGGCCAGGACGTCGTTCACCGGCAGCTCGAAGAGGTCGATGAAGTACTGGCTCGAGGAATCGAGCGCGACCACGGTGCCGCCGCTTTCGACCCATTTTTTGATGTGCTCACCGCCCGTGGTCTTCTTGACCTCGTCTTTCTTTTTCTTGGCGCCGTCATCGGTTTTCGGGAGGGTGTCGATCCCGCCCGAGTACTTCGGTGGCATCGGCGCCCACCAACGGCGGTAGCGGCTCCCCTTGGCTGGCTCGCCCTTGGAGATGATCGAAGGCGACACGGCGGGGAAGAGCAACACGTCGACGTCGTCTCTGAATTCTCCGGAACGAATCTTCTCGTTGGAAATGCTCACGAGTGGGAACTCGTATTGTTCGAGCACAAACCGCGTCCAACCCTCGTCCATGCTCGCCACCCATGGTTTGAAGAGGCCGACCCTTGCGCTTCCGACTTGCAACAACTCGGCACTCGGAGGATTTGCCACCGGAATCACCGGCACGTGAAGTTCGTTGGCGATCTCACCCAATGTGGAGAAATCGACGTCTTCGGCCGACAGATAGATGTCTCCGCGATTGCCGATCTCTGAGCCGGCAGCAAGACGGTGGACCGTGGATCCGTCGGAAAGAAGCCGGTTGATCGCCGGGTAGGCACTGTCGCTGGCAGCCGGAATCAGATGGCCCGCGGCAGATTCGTCGATCTGAGGTCGAGGCCAATTGGCTTCGGCCAGAGGTTCGAGAGCGGTTCCGAGAGGTTCTGAAGCTTCGACGACATCCACCCCCATGGACAGAGGAAGTGACCATGACGCCACGTCGTAGGGCTCGAGGATCCCGGCATCGGTCGCATTCCGAACCTCCGGGTATCGCTGCGGCCGCAGCATTGTCAACAGAAACGGACGGTAGGGTTGTGCCGCCGGGATCACCGTGGTGCCGGCCGGGTAGACCGAGTAGCCGACTTCGAGCTCTTCGGTAGCCTTCGCCACCTCGACACCATGGCGGAGCAAAAGGTCTACGAGCTTGGCGGCAGCGACCGGATCGTGCTGGTCGGGCGGAATGACGAAGGCATAGGGCGGCTCGGTCAGACCGTTATTGATGGACCAGCGGGCCATCCTGTTCATGTTGCTGAGGATCGAGGTGCGATTTTCGGCGTTTGCTTCGAGGTAGGCCCATGTGGCGACGAGCTCGTACTCGACAATGTCGCGCAGGCGCCACCAGCCGCCTTCCCATGGAGATGGAAAGTTCGCACGGCGACCGTACTCAGGGATGCCCTTGCCTCCGCCGCGGAGCTCGCCGGGGTCGACGTAAATGGGGCTGGCGATCCGTGCGCTTGCAACCTCGGTCAGAAGACCGGTGACGTTTTTCCACCAGGCCGTGTTGCGGGTCGCGCCCGGCCAGTAGCTGTCGAAGATCATGTTGTGGCCGACGCCGGTCTTTCCGGCCTCTTCCAACCGAAAACTCATGTTGGTGCCGAGTATGTCGGCAAGGCGGAAGATCAGCGAGTGGACCTCCTCGTTCAGGGGGTCTGTCTGCGGCGGCACGAACATCCTGGGCCCGGTGGAACCCATTTGGTGCTCATCGAGGAATGCCTGTGGGAACCAGCGGTGGTAAACCACCTCATTGACGACCTGCGATTCCTTTTGCGTCAACATGTAGAAGTCGCGATTGTTGTCGTGGCCTACGTAGTGCTGATAGAGCCACGGCATGCGGCCACCCTCGTAGTCAGTGCCGAGCCACTCGTTGTACCAGTCGACGACCATCACCTGACCGTCAGGGTTGATGGACGGCATCACCAGCAGCACGGCCTCGTCCATCCACGCGAGCTTTTCCGGATCTTCGGTTGTCGCGAAGTCGTGGACGAACTCGGTCACCATCTGGGTGCTTCCGACCTCGGTCGAGTGGATCGAGCAGGTGACCAGGGCAATGACCTTGCCCTCGTCCACGAGCTGTTGGGACTGCTCGGGGGTGAGGTCACCTGGTTTGGCGAGGAGACGGGCGATCTCGCGCAGCCGTTCCAGGTTCGCCTGGTTCTCCTTCGAGGTGAGCACCACGACCTTCATCGGGTTGTCGAGAGTCGAGCGACCGGCGTCCTCGATTGACACGCGATCCGATGCGGCGGCCACAGTATCGAGATAGGAGAGCACATCGGGGTAGGGGATCATCTTGTAATCGGCGCCGACCTCGTGCCCGAAGGTCTCTGCCGGAGTTGGAATCTCGGCGCTTGCCGGGAACGGGACGCACACACACAGAATCAACGCAGCAACGAGGTTTCTCATCATGCCTCCTCCAAAAAGCCCCGCGACGCCCCCGGGGTCGAATGATTGTAGACCAATCAGCAGAGCTTGTGGCTTGAGACCTGGGGCTTGGGGGGACGAATTCTTCATCGCGTTGACCAAGCCCCAAGCCTCAAGCCACGAGCCCTCGCGCGTGACAGCTTGGAAACCGCCTGCCAGCCAAGTAGACTGCTCCAGCTTGAATTGGAGGTGACTGTGGCTTCAAAGGACATGCGAGGCGGCAACTACGCGGCGGAACTGCAGCCCAAGGAAATCTACAAGGATCGTCGACGGCGACTTCTCGAGCGCGTTGGCGAGGGCATGGTGGTGATGTGGGGGGCGGGCGACGAGCGTGGATACGGCGATGTTGGCACCTTTCGCCAAAGCTCGAGCTTTTTCTACCTGACAGGGGTCGAACTCCCGAATGCCGCCATCGTGCTACGTCCGGGGGATGGTGGCGATCTGCTCTTCCTGCCGCCTCGCAACCCCAATGTCGAGCGCTGGACCGGTCCCAAGTGGGGCCCAGGCGAAGAGACCGCCGGGGAGCTCGGTTTCGACGAGGTGCTGTCGACCCAACCGAGCGAGATCGTCTTGGACGCGCGTCGGCGACCGGTGCCGGGCTTCGAGGGACGGCTCCAGGGCTGGCTTTCCGAACCCGGCGCCGTGCTCTGGACGGAGCTGCCGGCGGTAGGTAGTGGGGCTGTGCTACCGCCGACCCATCGCTTCCTCACGAGCCTGCGTGACCGCCTGCCGACCTTCTCGGTCAGGGACCTGGACGGCCACATGACGGCCCTGAGGAGCATCAAGGACGCGGGCGAGATTGAACTCATGCGCAAAGCAATGGAAATTTCCATTGCGGGTCAGCGCCGGGCCGCCCGGACGATCAAGCCTGGGATCGGCGAGGGCGTGGTCGACGGTGCTGTCTACGCGGCGTTTCGCGAGGGTGGCGCGGAGGGCCTCGCCTTCCCGTCCATCGTCGGCTCCGGTTACAACGCCACCACCCTCCACTACGACCAGAATGTCGGGACCTGCGAAGACGGTGAGCTGGTGGTGGTCGATATCGGTGCCCGCTACGGCTACTACTGCGGAGATCTGACCCGGACCTATCCCGCGAACGGCCGTTTCACAGATCGGCAGCGCGAGATCTACGATCTGGTGCTCGAGGGCCACGACCGAGCCGCCGAGGCGACGCGGCCCGGGGTCACGGTCTTTGACTTGCGCAAGATCGTCTACGGAGTTTTCGAAGACTCGAGCGTACGCGATTCAAACGGCGAGTCGCTCGGACAGTATTTCATTCACGGCCTCGGTCATCCGCTCGGGCTCGACGCCCACGACCCGGGTGCGGACGAGACCCCGCTCGAGCCGGGAATGGTGATCACCAATGAACCAGGGATCTACGTGCCCGACGAAGGGCTCGGCGTGCGGATCGAGAACGATTTCCTGATCACCGACGACGGCGCCGAGAACCTCTCTGGTGATCTCCCGATGAAGGCTGAGGAGATCGAAGCGCTGATGCGGGGAGAGTGAAGTTCGAATTAGGAATTAGGAATTAGGAATTCCACCCACCCGCACGGACTCTCGCGCAGGCCGCTCGCTGCCAATCAGAGGTGCTTCGCCGCATCGGTGACACAGTTTCTACCCCGACCCGTTGTCTGTCTCGCTTCGGTGTGTAAGGTGCCATCTTTTGCATTGTCAAGTCCGTCGCCAAAAGTCAGTCAGGTCTTTGCCAGACAATGCTAAAGGTGGCTCCTGTGTCGTCGAAGCCGCGATGCGCGCCTCATTGGAGGCATCATCCTCGCCGACGCGAGAGGCGCCTATTGAGAACTGCGGCGATATACTCCAATCAGTGGAAGAGTCTTCAACCGAACCCCGGCAGCTGAAATCCTGGCTCCTAGCTCTGGCGGCCGTAGCGGCGTGCGGACCCTGGCCGGGGTGGAACCCGGCGCCGGTCGCTCTGCTGCTCGTGTGTGCCGGCCTGCTCGCGCTTGCCCGGCCTTCTGGAAGTGCGCGGAGCCCGTGGTTGGCAGTGGTTGTCGCACTGATGAGCGCGGTGTGGCCCTCTGGCGGCGGCTACGATCGAAGCCGACTGGAGACCCAGCTCGACCACCACTGCCAGGGGATGTTGGCGACAGGTGAGGAGCTGGCCACGGATTCCACCGTGCAGCGCCTGCTCGGAGCTGCGGGCGAGGTGGTGAATCCCGCCGGGCTATTCGCGGTCCTCGATCGCAGCGCCGTTGCCACGCCAGGCCGCACCATTTACCTCGCCGACGACCGGGGACAGATCGTGGCATGGGGAGGCGCCAACACCTCGTTCCCATATGATGTGCGGCCCCTCGGCCAAAGGCAATGGGGAGTGGCATGGGCGTCCGGCAGCGCCGACCTGTGGCTCCGAGATCCTCTGCTGATCGATGGTCGTTTGGTTGGGGCGGTGATCGTCGCTGATCGGACTTCACTGCAAAAGAGGCATATCTGGGGGATGCGGGCCGGACGTGGGCGTGAGTTGGCACTGGGCATCCATCGAGACGGATTCGAGACCCTGACTCCGTCGGCCGCACCGGGCATCGAGGTGCCCGTGATCTCGATTCCGGCGTCCGGGCGATCTCCAAACGAGGTCCGGTGGTTCGGTTGGATGCTGTTGGCGGGCATGGCCGTAGTTTTTCAGCCCCGGATGGCGGTAGTCGTGGTGGCGGCGGGAGCGACTTCACTTCTGTTCGCGCCGGGTACGGCGTCCGGCTTCGCGAACGGGGCGACCGTGCTGTTGGCTGGAGCGGCACTCGGCCGCCTGGCCGGAGTGATAGCGCGACGTTGGTCACGACTATTGGTATCTGCTTCGTTGACTGGAGCGTCGCTCATGGCGGTCTTCGCCAACCCGGTGGATCGTTTCTCGTGGCTCCCGGAGCATCTACTCGGTCCAGGCTGGGGCGGCGTTTGGATGGTGGCGCTGGCATGGTTGGTGTCGGGGTGGCCGGGCGTGAGCCGATCGAGGTTCTCGCTCGGACGGAGGCTCCGAACGGCAACGGCGCTCGCCCTTTTTGGCCTTTCGTGGCACATGCTGAGGGTCCCGGTGGAGCTTGCCAGAGCGATCGACGCTCACAGCCAGGTGGTTCTGCCGCGCGGAGAAATCGAGTTGGCGGGGGATCTTCCCGCCGAGCCCATCGCGTGTCGTTTGAACGATCTTGCGCCGGTTGTGGCCGAACGGTGGCGGCTCGCAGAGTGGCAGACGCCGTCCGAGTTGTTGTTGATCGATGAGATGGGCTCCGAGATCTCCCGATGGGGAGACCTCGGACCGGCGGGGGCCGACGTTCGGGTCCTTCGGACCTGGTTCCTCGAAGATCCCGAGGGGTACTCCCTCGAGCTGGCCGTTGCCGTCGAACCGTGGAGCCTCCTCGGTGACTGGCGTACGGGCCGACCGATCGAGGACGCGCGTGGCGGGCCGGTCTGGTCCGCGGTTTTGACACGAACAGGTGAGGTTGCGGCCGGCTTGCATCCCGAGGTCGAGGGCCTCGATCCGGTCAGTGCAGGCGAGCTTTTCCACGCCGGCGGTGGTTGGGTCCGAATAGACGTCGGCGACGTCCGGCGATTGGCGCGAGTACGGCGTGAGGGACAGTGGCTGGTGCTCGCAATCGCAAACCATCCGTCCGCTTCAGATTGGGTCGTCCGAGCGATCATCGCTTCACTGTGGGCGCTTTTCGGTACGATCATGGCGTTGCCGCCAATCCTCAAACGCCAACATCTCTCGACTTTCGGTGGCCGGTTGCGCCTTCTTGTGACCGGAGGCGTCGTACTGCCGCTCGCGATCTTGACCCTGTTCCTCCATCAGCGAATTACCGGCCAGGAGCAGCGTCTGGAGCAGAACCGCGGCCTCGATGCGCTGCAGGCGTCAAGGTATACGGCGGTTCATCTCGGAGGCGGATTCGCTGTCGACGATCAACTCGCGCGGTGGCTTGCGGCGGGGTGGGGTGGCGAGGTATGCCTGTGGGATGGCGACCTTCCGGTGGCGGCCTCTCGGCCCGATCTGGTCGTCAGTGGCGTGCTCCCGCAGCTTCCGCTCGCTGCGACCTACCCCTCATTCCTCCTCGGTCGCGACGATCCGGTCATTCTGCGCTGGCGCGATCTCATGGTGGCGTCCGGGCCGATCGATCTTCAGGGAAATCGACTCTTGCTCCACCTCTACCGCTCCGATCCGGTGCGTTCGGGCGCCGATCTCGGGGCGGTCGACTGGCTCCTGACCGGCGCACTGCTGTCGGCTTTGCTGGCTCTCCTCCTCACGACTCAGGTCGAGGAGAGGCTGAGCACATCGCTGCGCGAACTCGTGGTCCTTGCGCGAAAGCTGCGCGACGGTGAGCCGGTGGGACCGCTTCGCAGGCCTCGAGAGACTGACCTCGCTGAGGTCCTCGATGCTGTGGGATCGATGAATGAAGAGGTGCAACAGCGCGAGCTCAGATTAAGGCACCAGGAGGAGTTGCTGCGGATCACCCTCAAAACACTCGAGCAGGCGGTGGTGGTGCTCGAGCCTGACGGGACCGAGCGGTTTGCCAATCCCAGCGCCCTTCAGTTCCGGGAGGAGTACGGCGAAGCGTTCCTCGAGCAGCTTCGATCCGTTGTCGAGGATGCCAGTATTGGCGGGTCTGCGTCGAAGACGGTCCAGCCGATTCCAGGGCGCGACGTCACCTGGAGGATAGGAGTGGCGGGGGTGCCGTTCCCGGACGGTGACCGCGGCCTCGTGGCAGTGATCGACGATGTGACCGATCTGGTTCGCGTCGACCGTCTGCAACAGCTCAACCAGATGGCGCGAATCGTGGCCCACGAGGTCAAGAACCCACTGACTCCCATTCGCCTCTGGGTTCAGGAGCTGGAAGCAGCAATGAAAAGCGACAATCCGGAGCTCCCAGAGCTGCTCGAAGAAGCCTGTCGCGAGATCGCAGATCAGGTCAAACGCCTGCAGGAAACCGCGAGCTCGTTCTCCAATCTCGTCGCCCTTGAGCGGTGGGAACCAGAACCGGTGGACCTGGCGAAGCTCATCGAAGAGCTGCCGAGAGGTGCCGAGGTGCTGGAACGGCGCGGGATCAGAGTTGAGTACGAGGTCGAATCCAATCCACCCCCGATCACAGGCGACCGGCAATGGCTGCGTCGCGCCGTTGCCAATCTGCTCCAGAACAGTCTCGACGTTCTTGGTGATGCGCCCGGGACGGTGGTTCTGCGGCTCGAGGTCGATCGTGACCAGGTCGTGCTGGAGGTTGAGGATACGGGAGGAGGTGTGCCCGACGAGCGGTTACCCGATCTCTTCTCTCCCCATTTTTCATCGACGACGTCCGGCAGCGGTCTCGGTCTGGCTCTGGTTCAGCAGGTCGTCGTTCGATGTCACGGTAGCGTTTCTGCCACCAACGCCGCGCGCGGTCTCAAGGTGAGGCTCGAGTTCCCGACGTCGTCGAGTTTGGATGTGGGAGATGGGGAGTACAGGCTAGAATGAAAAGATGAAGAGGGCGCTATCGGCGGCGGCATTGACGGCTCTGATCCTCGGGTGTGGGGGTGGCGGTCCGTCATTCCAGGAGGTGGCGCCGACCCCCCGTCGGTTGGTGGTGTGGCTCGGTCCTGAGGGGCTCGACGCGGAAACCGCGGAGAGGATGCGTGCTGCGGGAGTTGACGAAGTCGTCGTTCGCCGAGGAAGCATGAACCTCGCGGGGCGAGCGCCGGTGCTGCGATTCAACCCGATGCCACCGGTCGAAGGCGCGATTCCAGTCGGCATTTCGCTCGAAGTTCAGGGAGCTCACGAAGGTCTCGATCGGGCGGCAGCCGAGGCCGTTTGGCGGGCAATCGACGCCGAGCTCGACGGATCGGTGCCGGCGGAACTCATTCTCGATATGCCGAGGTTGGCGGCAAGTCTCGATGAGTTCGTGACCTCGCTGACCGAAGTGTCCGGCGTGTCGGTGGTACCGTTGCTCAGCTTCGAGCAGATCCAACGGGAAGATGGCCTCCGCACGGCCGCCGGTGCACGAATCTGTGTCCTGCCGGCCTTTGGAACCGACGGAGCGGATCTTCGAGGCGTTCGTGAGCTCGATCCACTTCCTCTTTGGAAAAAGCTCGAGCCCCTGTCAGGAAGCGGGGTTCGTGTGCGCCTTGCAGTGGTGCTGACGCCACGGACGGAACCCGCGCTCGAAGGACCCGGTGACGATCTCGACCCACTCACAGGCGTCACCACCATGTCCACGACATCGACCCTCGACAGGACGTTTACCTTCGAAAGGACTGCGAGTTGGAGTGGTCGCAGCTGGAAGAAGGACGACAGCGTTGCTGTGCGGTGGGTCGATGCAGCGCGGTTGAATGCCGCGTTGACGGAGATGCATCGATTGGTCCTACCGGAGGTCGCCGGGTGGGACTTGGTTGCGTTGCCTCCCGAGGACCAATCACTTGGCATGGGCCGAGAAACCCTGCTTCGCTATCTCGAAGGGGAGGGGCCTGCACCGGCCGTCGATGTCGACGTCCAACGGGATGGAAGGTCCGTGCGAGTATCGGTGACCAATCCCGATCCCTTTGTCACCGCTGTTTCAAATCACGGCAACTGGGTTCAGGTGTCGGTGGACGAGGGCTGGCTTCAGGCCCGCGACCGAGGCTCGTTCGACGGTCTGAGACTCGGCAACGCGCGGGGCAATGACTGGAGCGAAGGCGACCTCGATCGATTCAACGGCGTTCGGTTCACCGAAATCTATCTTGGCCCCGGCGAGAGCGTATCAAGTGGTTCCGTGCGGCTGCCCTCGAGCCGTTCGAAGGTCACCGTCAAGTGGAACTTCACGCTTTCGGATGGGTCAGCAGTGACGGGCGGGGTTACACGCTAGCACTCGATTCGCTATCGCTATCGGAATCGCTATCGAACGCCTGTCCGCCCACCCACCCGACACTCGATACTGGATGCTCGATTCTCGATCCACCCCAACATCCCTTGACAAAGCGGTTCTCGAATTTGTGCTTTTAGAGCATCGAGTATCGAGCGTCAGCCCTGTTTCCTGAGCGCAAATAAATGGATCTTCCGCCCGTCGACGAGGTACTTCTGCTCGAACCCGGTTTGCGGTAGATCGGCAAAGGCCTCTTCAGGGTCGATGACCGTGAAGCCTGATGCGGCGCCAAGCACCTCCGCGATCACGGTGGAGTAGTCGTCGTGGTCGGACTTGATTAACAGGCGCCCGCCCGGAGCAAGCGCGCGCTGCATGGCGGCGACATTGTCAGATTTGAAAAACCGCCGCTTGTGGTGTCGTTTCTTCGGCCAGGGATCCGAAAACAGCACGAAGAAGGTGTCCACCGATCCTTCGGCGAGAAGGCGAAACAGGAGGTCCTCACCAGTCGTGCGAATCAGCCGTACGTTCTCGAGACCGCGACGGGCGGCGCGGTCGCAGCACAAGCGGTGGTACTTCGCGGAGCGTTCCACAGCGAGGAGGTTCCGTTCCGGCCGCGCAATCGCGAGTTCGTCGAGGAATTTGCCTTTCCCGGATCCGATCTCGACATCGGTTGGAGCCGTACGGCCGAAAAGTTCCGGCCAGGAAAATGGGATTCCGACCTGGTCGAGGTCGACGTCGATCATTCGTCGTCGAGGCCGAGATGAATCATTTCGATGCCGAGTTCGTCGGCGAACTGCAACACCATTTCGTCGCGGTAGAGCTCGCCGAAGTAGACGCTGCGGATGCCGGCATTTACGAGCAGTTTGAAGCAGTTGAAGCACGGTGAGGCGGTGACGAATATCTGGGCGCCCTCGAGACGGATGCCGTGGCATGCTGCCTGGACGAGAGCGTTGGCTTCGGCGTGGACCGTGCGGATACAGTGGCTGTTGTCCATCAGGCAGCCAACCTCGGTGCAGTGGGATCCACCGCGAATCGATCCGTTGTAGCCGGTGGATAGCACCGTCTTGTCACGGACGATAATCGCTCCGACGTGTTTGCGGGGACAGGTCGAGCGGGTCGCCGCCTGCACCGCGAGGTTCATGAAATACCGTTCCCAGGAAACTCTATTCATAGCGCGGGAGTATAGCCCACCCAACCGCCCATCCGCCCGGATTCAGGGTACAGGATTCAGGGTTCAGGGCGTTATTTCAATGTCAGGGGGATGATGGGTGGGACCTGTGCCCTGCGCCCTGGACCTGGGAGGGTGGGTGGGCGGGTGAACCCTGTATCGAGCGTCAGCTCTGAGCTGGCGGGGCGGATGGCGCGGCCGCCGGTGCTTCGGCCGGGACGAGCGCGCCCTCGGTGACCCAGTGCTCGTAGAGGCGGCGAATCCGGAAGCTGTCAACCGCGATCTCACCCTCGCACGCCGAGGGTGGGACGCCTCGCGCGGCCGGGCCCCAAACGGCCTTGGCCAGTTTGGGGTCCCCGTCCTCTTTGACGTCTGAGGGTTTCTTGCCGGTTGATTTGAACCGGGCGTCGTCTGGAATCAGTGCCAACGCGCGGTTGAACTCGTCGTAGCGGCGCATGCCCTCGAGCAACAGCGACATCATCGCCATCGCGCTCTCCGGCGGTGACTGCTCCCCACCAAGATGCTCCTCGTTGACGAAGACGAATCGTCCCTCCACGGGACGTTCGAGCAGCTGGTAGACGGCGGTTTCGTTCTCGAGAGGGCCGACCTTGGCCGAAACCAAATTGCCGGCGGTGAGCCGGATCTCCGCTTTCTCGCTGCCATCCGATTCGAGGATCTTGACGGCTCCCGTGACCCCGGTGTCGGAGAGGTTCTGGAGCACGTTTGGAAGACCGAAGAGTGCCAGATCTCCCGAAAGCGTCACCGAATCATTTGCGGCCGCCGGCGCTTTCTTTCGTGCTGTCGGCTGGCCCATGGTCGTGAGGGCTTTGTCGGCCGCCTTACCAAAGGGCTGATCTGGAAAACGCTGCACAATGTCACCGAGGACGGTGTGTACCTCCGGCGCGTTGGTGCCCGAAACGGAAGAGATCAGATATTCGAGGATCTGCGATTTGCGGGGGTTCTTGACTGACACCCCGAGAAACTTTCTCGGCAGCTCGTTCTGCATCGCATCGAGCAACCGATTCAGCTGATCCGGGGTGTCCGAAAGATCATGGTCGCCGAGCGTCACGAGACGGGCGTAGGTATCTCCGAGTTCAGGCTTGTCCTTGAGCCCGTGAGTGATCACGATGGATCGCGCCTCGCTTGCCTCGCTCTGGGACAGCAATTTGATCGCGTTGCTCAGCAGCCACCGAATCTCCTTGAGATCGAACTGGATGAGAGAGTCACCGACGAGCACGTTCTCGAGTTCGCTCATGCGTGCGGCGAGGGTCGTGTGGGCGCGAGGATGATTCAATTGCACGAGCGAGGCGATGGCCTCGCGAATCACCTGCATCGAGCCGGTGAGGTCCGAAACATGAACCAGGAGATCAATCTCGCGTTCGATGTCCTCGTCGTGAATCCGCGGGATCGCGCGCATCAGGTAGACGAGGTTGCGTTCAACGTGCCACGGTTGTCGCGTATCGCCGTTGACTGATTCCTCGAGGGCTTCGACCGCCTTTTCCCGCGCCTCGTCGCCGTGGGCCCGGAGAAGCTTCAAGAACTGCAGCCGTTTTTCCCGATCCTGCTCATGCATGAGCTCTTCAAGGAGTTCGTCAACCTGAAGCTTCGGGAAGAACTTCATCACCCGATGCAGGAGGAGACGGTTGTCCGGATCGTCGGCGAGCTTATAGACCTGAGCCATGTCGAGCCTGGAAAAGCTCTCTTCGATCACGGACGTCGCCATCGAGGCTTCGACCTCTTTTTGAGCAGTCATGCGTTCGGCAAGGTCGAGCATGGTGACCGCGCGACCAAGTGAGCCTTTGTTGAACTCTTCGACCGCGACGCCGACCATCTCTTTGAACCGCTGGAGGAGCTCCTCCGGGTCTTTCGAAAGATTGACCACCTTGCGCATGGCGCGGGTCGCTCCGGCCGGAGGATCTTTGTCGCCGACTTCGGTGTGGGATGGTGGCGCCCAGTCGGGCAGGCCCTCGCTGAGATGCTTGAAAAGATCCGCGCCGAGATTTTCAATCCCGATATCCTGGAGATAGCCGAGCTGCGTCTCGAGCTCCTTCGAGCTCTTGGCATTGGCGGCGAACTGCTCGACAACGTGTCCGAGTACCGCTTTCTGATTGACGTTAGGTGCACCGCCACCGGTCGACGCTCCGGGCACAGCGAAGCGCTGTAACTGATCGAGCATCAGGTTGAGGCGGTGTAGGGCGAGTGCATCCGCGGCTGCCGGCGCTGCTCCGCCGGCGCCACCGGCCGCGAACCCTCCGCCGCCGGCCGGTCCGGCAGGCCCACCGTAACCGGCCCCGGGCGCTCCGCCGTGGCCGCCGGGTGCTCCCGGGGGACCATGTTTGTGCAAAACCTCGACCTTGCCGCCGCTGATTCCGGTGCTCTTTTCGAGGTGTTTGAAGTTTTCTTCGAGGCCCTGTTTCTGTTCGGGCGGGCATATTTCGAGAAGGGAAGGCTGCAATTTTGCGAGATAGGCGCCGACCTCTTCGCGTGGAATGAGCTCGAGGACGCCGAGCTGATGGAGCTTCGTGGCTGCGTGGTAAAGGAGATCGGATGCCGTCATCGAGCTCGCGCCGCGGATCTGGTCACCAAGCCAGGACTGAATCTCCTGTACGACGATTTGGGCCGGGACCTGGAAGAGCTCTGATGCGTTGTTGGCGAAGATCATTGGTGCGATTTCGTCCGACAGGTATCGTTTGAGGAGCGCTCGCTCCTCCTCGTAACCGGTGACCCCGGATCCGTCGTTCAACGTGAATCCCCCTCGACTTTTTTGCTCATCGCGTCATGAACCCCAACCGGCTCGTTCATCGTGCATGCCTGAAGGGTTGCCGGTTTCAGGACGAACACCGACCGTTGACGCGTGGCGCCGGTGTCTCAACACCACTATGCCAATAGTACCGCAATTCGAGAAGCTACTCCTCGTAAACGAGGGTGAGCGGTCGCCCGAGCCCACCCGCCCGCCCAGGCACAGGGCACAGATCCCATCCATCCGCCCGGGTACAGGGCGCAGGGTACAAGGCACAGGTCCCACCCACCCGCCATTGACAAAGGAGAGAGGGAACTAAGCTTTTGGTGAACCCTGAACCCTGAACCCTGAACCCTGAACCCTGAACCCTGAACCCTGAACCCTGAACCCTGAACCCTGAACCCTGAACCCTGAACCCTGAACCCTGAACCATGAACCCTGAACCCTGAACCCTGAACCCTGAACCCTGAACCCTGTATCTGGCTTTTGGGCTGGAAGTTCCTTCAAAGCGTCTCAAGCAGCTCGCGGGCCGTGTTCCGGACGAAGGCGAGGTTGAAACTGAGCTGGTTAAAGTTGATGACCTCTTCACAGGCGCGTCGGGCACTTTCGGTGTCACCCATCGCCGCATAGGTGCGCGCTTTGAGCAGCCAGATTTGCGGGTCTTGCTGATTTGCCTTTTCAAAATGACCGATGGCCGCGTCCAGATCACCTTCGGCGAGGGCAATCATCCCGTCGAGCTCGTGCGTCCTTTGAACCTCGAATCGCACATTGTGGACTGCGACGTCTTCGCGATAGGAGTTGGCCAGCCCCGATGCGGCTTCGAGATCTGCTTTCCAGAGTGCGACTCGAGCCAGGTCGTACATCTGGTTCCGCACCGTCGCCTCTTTGATCTCGTCGGTGACGTCCGAACTGTGCATCATCTCGATCTGGGCGTGGTATTTCTCGGCGGCCTCGTCGGCTCGGCCGGCGCGCAGGAAGATGTCGCCCATCAGGTTGAGATCTCCTGCCATGGTGCCGCGGTCGTCGGTTTCGGCCGCGATGTCATACAGTTTCTGGGTTTCGGCGAAGGCGTTTTCGAAATCTCCTTCGTGGAGGTAGCTGGCTGCGGTCCAGAAACGGGCCTGGCGGCGCTCCCCGTTGCTGCGAGCGTTCTCTTCGACTCTGGAAAAAGTCGATCGCGCATCTTCGAGTTGGCCCATGAACATCCGGTTGGTACCGATACCGACGTACGAGGCAACGAAGTTGGGGTCGATGTCGAGCGCCTTTTCGTAACTGGCAATGGACTCGTCGTATCTACCCATTTTCATCAGCAGCTCCCCATACGAGTCGTAGGGGTTGGGCTGATCGGGGATGAGTTCGGTGTATGTCTGAAAGGCTTTTTCGGCGCCGGCGTAGTCGCCCACTTGTCGCAGGGCATATCCGAGAAGATTGTAGGGCGGGGCGAATTTGGGATTGATGGCGATCGCCTCGCGGTATGAAGAGATCGCGCGCTCATAGTCCTGCTGGTTGAAGAAGAGAAAGTTGCCGATCGCATTGTGCGCTCGTTCGTCTTCTGGGAAAAGGGCAACAAGGGCTTCGAGCTTGGCCTGTTGGACCTCGGGTTCTCCGGCGACATTGGCTTCCAACGCAGCTATCAGAAACCGTTCGCCCTCGCTGGCGTTGGCGCTGGTGTCGACGGCGCGTCGATACGCATCAAAGAACTCCTGGTTCGTCGGGGAGGTATTTGCAACCCCGAGGTGGCCGAGGGCGAAATCCGGGTCGGCTTCAGTTGCCTTCAGGAAATACTCGTGAGCGTCGGTTATGCGGAGATTTTCGAAAAGCCACCGGCCCTTCAAAAAGGCGTCGCGCGCTTCTTCCGAGCACGTGGTGATCGGTATTTTCGTCGTGTCGACCAAATGGTCGACCGGTGGTGCTGCACCGCACGCGATCAGTGAGCAAAGCACCAAACCCGACACTGCTGTTTGTTTGAAACTCACAGTGATCATTTTTTCTCCTTCGTTGCTGAAAGCATACTCTGCGGGACCAAGATTCCATAGGGCAATACGGAAATATTCTGCGACGGTTGCGACAGAAATGTGTAACTTTTCAGCGGGAGGATCCGTCTTTCTGTGCGGATGAGGCGACAGGACTTCGAAGCCGCTGTGGCAACCCATGGACGAAAGGTCTACACGCTGGCGGTGTATCTGCTCGCCAACCGGGAGGAGGCAGAGGACGTGGCCCAGGAGGTGTTGATTCGACTGTGGCGCCGCGGGCAAGAAGTCTTGCCCGAAAAGATCGGGCCGTGGCTTGTCCGGGTCACCAGAAATGCCTGCATCGACGCCATACGCCGCCGCAAAGGTGGATCTCAAGTCGCCATTGACGCCGATGCCAGAGGCGGGTTCCTCGAGCCAGCCCCTGGACCGGAGCGGCAGGCACACGCCTCGCAGCTGGGTGGCAGGATCCTCCGAGCCCTCGAGGTTCTGTCCGAACCCGGCCGCAGTGTTGTCATCCTGCGTGAAATCCAGGGTCTGTCCTACCAGGAAATAAGTGACGCGCTGGAGATTCCGATGACCAGTGTCCGGGTCACCCTCCACCGTGGGCGGCGTCGGCTGCGCGAAGAACTGAAGGAGGTGCACGATCATGTCGCAGCGTGCTGACCATGAGAGTTGTGCCAAGGTCCTGGAAATGCTCGACGCGTGGATCGACGGCGACCTCGATGACGCTGAAGCGACCGCTGTCAAAAAGCACGTCGATCAGTGCGAATCCTGTCAGGCGGAGCAGAAGCTGGCCGAGACCGTGGTGGCGGAGCTTCGCGCGCTGCCTGAGTTCGATGTTCCAGAGAGGGTAGTGAAGACGGTCCGCCACAAGACCCGAGCAACGCTCGCGGAAGGACTTCGAGCGCTCTTTGGAGTCTTTGTCTCCCGGCCGCTGCCGACCCTTGCAGCCGCTGCTGCGGTTGCATTGATGATCGTGGTCCTCTTTCCGTCGCCCAGGCCCACCGAGCCGCAGTACACCGATCAAGAGGTTGCTCGGGCGGTGGCCGAGACCAGACTGGCACTGGCGTACGTCGGGAGCATCGCGCAACGGGCGGAGCTGCAGGTCAAAACAAGGGTTCTCGATAAAGGTCCTGCGGTCCAGACCGTGCGCGGCGTCCAGCGTGCTTTGGATTTCATCGGCGAAGCGGGGATCGCAGCGGCGGACCAAGCCGCAACGCCACAGACTCAGATGAAAGGGAGTTGAGAATGCGAAAGATTTCTGTGTTGATCGGTGTGATGTTGGTGGCGTTCGCCAGTTCTGCTGCGGCGCAGGCGGGCGCTGCACACCCGGGCTTTTTCCCGATCGAGGAAATGGACATTTTTGCTGAGGGCGACCTCGAAGTCGATGTCGATCTCAGCGGCGCCATGTTGAAGGTGGTTGCTGGGGCGATGGAAAACCAGGAGGAGAGCCTCGCCGAACTGGTGGCAAATCTCGATCGGGTGCGGGTGCAGGTAGGCCTCCCGAGCCGTGTCGATTCCGCGGCCGTGTCTCGGAGTATGACCGAGGCGACATCGAAGCTCGTGAGTGCCGGCTGGAGCAAGATCCTCAGTGTGGAAGAGGGCGAGACCAAGGTTTACTTTTACTCGGTCGAGAGAGACGACAGAATCGTTGGCATCACGGGGTTCGTCAACGAACCAGGCGAAGAAATCGTCGTAATCAACATCGCTGGCGATATCGACCCGATGACCCTGGGACGACTCATCTCGCGCATGGACCATTTCGACCTTGATGAGATCATGGGAGCGGTCGAGGAACAGAACTGACTGAAATTCGAAAACGAATTCCGCGGAGGTCCTCAGGGGCCTCCGCTTTTTGTTTTTGAAGCAATTGCAGATCACGCAGATATGGGCTGATGAAATCCCGGCGGTTGAGCTCTGGCATCCGAACGAAAAAATACAGAGGCACAGAGACACAGAAAGGACACAGAGCTGCCCCGTCGGTCACACCGCAAATAGCGGAGTGACGACGAGGATCGTGAGCCAGAACAACCGACGGTTCATTGGATTGCCTCTTCCTCTGGGGTGGGTATGGAACTTCCTCGGAGCTCGGAACGTATTGAAGACATAAAGATTTCTGCGGTCTCGTTGCACCGCTACGCGATTCCGCTGCACCGTGTAGAGTGGAGGCCGACCGAATCTCAAATACGTTGTGAATCAAGTCGGGAAGGGTTGCTGAATGGACCTCGCGATCGAGACACGTGGTTTGCGTCGGGAATTTGGAGATGTGGTGGCGGTGGAGGGCCTCGATCTGACCGTGGAAACGGGAACGTTTTTCGGTTTTCTCGGTCCGAATGGCGCCGGAAAGTCGACCACCATCAAGATGCTGACCGGTCTCCTGGGGCCAAGCTCCGGGTCGGGGAGAATCCTCGGGCACGATGTTGTGGCCGACTCGGTGGCTGCGAAAAAGGTGATGGGAGTGGTGCCGGAGGAGTCCGCTCTCTTCGAGCGGCTGACCGGACCCGAGTATCTCCGTTTCGTCGGGCGCATGTATGGCATGGCACGGGCGATGATCGATGCCCGCTCGACAGAGCTCCTCGAGCTCATGGGTCTCCAGGACGATACCCGAAAGTTGATCGTCGATTACAGCCACGGGATGCGGAAAAAGTTGTCAATCTCCGCCGCGGTCATTCACGAGCCGAGAGTTCTGTTTCTTGATGAGCCTTTCGAAGGCATCGATGCCGTCTCGTCGCAACTCGTTCGCTCGGTCCTCAACCAACTGGTGACCACAGGCGTCACCATTTTCCTGACCTCACACATCCTGGAGATCGTCGAGAAGCTGTGCTCGCACGTGGCGATCATTCACCGGGGTCAGCTGGTCGCCGACGGTCCGCTCGTCCAACTGCGCGAGGGAGCAGGGGAGGGGGATTCGGAGACACGAAGCCTCGAACAGCTCTTTCTGTCGCTGGTAGGGGGTGATCGACTCGAGCGGGGCCGGCTGTCGTGGCTGGAGTGATCGAGATGCAGAAACTCGGTGGGTTGATCTGGCTTCGATCGAAGATGTGGTGGCACGGTCTTCGATCGCGAACCACCGCCGCCGACACCGCGGTCGCCGTGATCCTGGCGGTGGTCGCAGCCATTCTTTCGGGCGCGCTCGCCGTCGCCCTTTCTTTCATCACTCACGTCGGTCTTAGAGACGGGACGGAAGATGCCGTTCGCGTGGCGACGCTGGTGGTGTTCTGGATGCTTGGTTTCCTGGCCGTCGTGATGCCGGTCTTCTTCGGGTTTGGCCAACCCCAGGTTCCCCTGCGTCGACTCCTGGTTTTTCCTTTCAGTCGCTGGAGCCTGTACCGCATATCGTTGGCCTCGTCGTTCGTGAGCGGCGTCAACCTCTTCTGGTATCCGGTCCTGGTGGCGGTGTCGTTTGTCGCCGTGATCGTAAATGGCGCGCCTCCGGTCTACTGGTGCGCGGCGGTCCTGGTTTTCGCGGTCTGCCTGGTGGTCTGGTGCAACACCGTGTTGATCATCGTGCAATGGGTGTTGCGTAAACGCTCCGTCCGAGAGGTGGTGGTGCTGGTTGGCCTGGTGCTCGTGGTGGTTGTATCGATGCTGCCCGCGATGTATCAGGAAGAGGCGGAGGAGCGGGGCCAGGAGTGGTTCGGTTCCCTGGTTCCCAAACCGGTGACGTCGGCTGTCGTTCGGATGGCAGCGGTATTCCCGCCGACGATTGTCGCTCGGGGCCTGGAGGCGGCTGTCCTCGGAGAACCGGGAGCCGGCATCGCTTCACTTCTCTGGCTCTTGCTGTGGACTGGGGGAGGCGTTGCGATCGGCTACGGCATTGTTCGCCGCAACCTCCTCGAAGGCGAATCGTCGGCGGGCGCCCAAGCGAGTGCTGCGACCCGTTCGTCGGGCGGCGCCGCCGGTTGGACGATAGAGCGTCTGACGATTCTGCCGGCGGAGGTTCGAGCAGTTGCTGCCAAGGAGTTGCGCTACCTGTTGCGCAGCACCGTCGGGAAATTCAACCTCGTCATCATGCCGGTCTTCGTGGTCGTGATGGCAATGGTGGTGGCACGCGATCTCGATGACGCGTTTCTCGGCCTCGATCGTGTCAGCCTGGTTTTTGTCGGGCTTATGATCTACGCCTCGATGTTCTCCAACAACTTCCTCTTCAACGCCTACGCCTGGGAGGGCGCCGGTGTGCAGTCGTTCTTTCTGAGCCCTGCCGGGCCGGAACGGATCGTGTTCGGGAAGAATGTCGGCGTGTGGATCTACAACACCCTCCTCGGTCTGGAAGGCGCGGTCATATTTGTCCTCGTGTCCGGGATGCCGCCGGCGACCGCTCTCCTTGGCGGCTGCCTGGCATTTGTGGCGTCCATCCTTTCGGTGACGATTGTCGGCAACTTCCTTTCTCCGGTGATGCCGGTGCCACGGGACATCTCGAGTATCACCAACTCACCCTCCCAGACCGCGGTCCTGGCTACCTTCGGTGTACTGATAGGCAATGCTCTCGTGATCGGTAGTCTGGTGGCGGTCCCTGCCCTCCTTGGCGCGAAGTGGCTCGGGCCGTTGCTTTTGGTGTTGCTGATTGCGGCTGAGATTGTCCTCTACGTGGTGATGCTTCATCCGTCCGGGCAGCTTCTCGAATCGCGTCGGGAGTCATTGATCGAGACTCTGCAGGCTTGAGACACCATTTCCGGGCTTTGATCCGTATTGTCGGAAACCGGTGAGATATGCGGGTTAAGATGGGGGGAGCACTGCGGGTTCCGGAGGTTTCTGTGTCGGCAAACTGGCGACTCCTTGTCATATCGGCGGCTGTCCTGTTGATAACCGTCGGGACGTCGGTTGCAGGGCCGAGCGAGACGGACTCTGCTCAGCAACCGGGCCGCAGCCCGTCCCTCGACGCGCTCAAAAGAGGCTATTTTGCGAGCGAAAAAGGCGAGCACGAAGAGGCGTACAGCTACTTTCAGATCGCCCTCGAACAGGCATCGACGAGCGAGCTGCGCTTTCAGGCACATGTCGGCCTCGGATCGGCGGCGGCGGCTCTCGGGCGGCTCGAAGAAGCTCGGGAGAACTTCGAGCAGGCGCTGGTTCTGCGGCCGGATAACGCCGAAACTCTCTTCTCACTCGGGCTCGTAGCCAAGCAACAGGACCGGTTTCCGGAGGCTGCATCCCTCTTCGCCAACGCCGCCGTTCGAGACCCGTCGCTCGGTGAGGCTATGGTGGAACTGGGCGTTGTCTACGAGATCCTCGGCCGCCACGAGGAAGCCGCCGACGCCTGTTGGCGGGCGGTGTCGGTCAAACCGGAAGATCAGGGCGCCCTCCTCTGTCTCGGGGTGGCGCGCTATCACCTCGGTCTCTACCAGGGTGCGTTGCAGGCCTTCGAGGCGGTCATCGAGCTGAATCCCGACAGCGTCCGCGCCCGCTACGGGCTCGGGTTGGCCAAGATCTACCTGGAGGACAACGAGGGCGCGTTGGCCGAGTATCTCGCCCTCAAGCCGCTCGATCCCGACCTGGCGAAAGACCTCTATCTGAGGATTCCTGTGGAGAACTAGATCTCGGATTTCCCACAGATCACCCAGATCGACCCAGATCCCACCCGCCCACCCAGAGAAAGAACGCAGAGGCGCAGAGCCCTCCCCCCCGCCCAATTTGCCCGCAGATCACGCAGATCACGCAGATCCACCCGCCCACCCATTAACGCAAAGGCGCGAAGACGCAAAGACGCAAAGGTGCGGTGCCTGAGTCGGTTGGACGTTTCCGTTTCTTTCCGGCAGAACGACAGGCGATCTGGAATCGCCTGTCGCCGGTGAGAGGCCCGTCAGCTCCGAACGCGAGCGTTCGTCCCTGCCAGTCTTCTCACCGGCCGACGTGCCTTTGGCACGTCAGTTCTGCCTCTCTTCCGTGTTGTTGTAGTGGGGGGTATCCGCCTTCCAACCATTAAATGGAGAAGAGAGGTGGCGAGGCCTGCGCTCAAAGAGCGCGGGCTGCCGGACCGGTCAACCGGGACGGAAGCTCGCTTGTGGAACGGTTGACCGGCCCGGCAGTCGCTGGCCGCCATCGGGCGGCCAGGACCTCGCCACACGCAGAACGTCAGTGTCGCCTTCTCTGCGTCTCTGTGCCTCTGTGGTTTCTCGGGTGGGTGGGCTTTGCGTCTTCGCGCCTTTGCGTCTTTGCGTTAAAAAGGCCGATGGACGGCATGAGCTCGTGGATGAAGAGCCTACGCGATCCAAATGGGCAAGATCATCTGCG
>Ga0316194_10000472_pt1 | contig 25747 bp, 25 predicted proteins | sample CroRivsedime1_MG_FD_204936 | JGI IMG/M metagenome (GOLD analysis project Ga0316194, IMG submission 204936) | Coastal sediment microbial communities from Maine, United States - Cross River sediment 1 | ecosystem: Environmental > Aquatic > Marine > Coastal > Sediment | place: USA: Maine...
GGCTTCGAGCGCCGTCAGCCGCTGCAGACGAGCATTGGTCAGCAGGCGCTCGGCGTGCAGGCGGCCCAGTTCGAGTTCGAGTTCATTGCGCGAGGTCGTGGAGTCGCCAAGCCATCCCCAGAGACGTACGGGTGCGTCGACCGCGAGGCGCAGAGGGTACACGGCGGCACCAATGCCACGGCGAATACCGTCGAGATGGTTCTCGCGGTGATCGAGATACATCAGCAGGATGCTGACGAGGACAAGGGCAAGAAATCTCAGACCCAGCGCCGGGATGCGGGCTGGATTCGAGTCATTTCCCCGGGACGCGACCATCGTTAGCCCCGAACCGGAGGCCTACTCCAGTCCGAATACAGCGGGACCGTGCTCATCAATGAGCTCGATGACCCGGCCGCCGCCACGGGCAACGCAAGTCAACGGGTCGTCTGCAATTACCACGGGCAATCCAGTCTCTTCCATCAGAAGTTTGTCGAGGTCGCGCAGCATTGCGCCACCGCCGGTCAGTACGATGCCCCGTTCCGCAACGTCCGCACCCAGCTCAGGCGGTGTCTGCTCCAGGGCTTCCTTGACGGCGCCGACGATACCCTGCAAGGGTTCCTGCAGGGCTTCGAGGATTTCATTCGAGTTCAGCGTGAAGCTGCGAGGCACGCCCTCGGAGAGGTTGCGGCCCTTGACCGAGATCTCGAGGACCTCCTGTCCCGGGAACGCCGACCCGATCTCGTGCTTGATGCGCTCGGCCGTCGCCTCACCGATCAGGATGCCGTAATTGCGGCGCACGTAGTTGGTAATAGCCTCATCGAAGCGGTCACCACCGATACGCACCGATGCTGCGTAGACGATACCGTTTAGCGAGATAACCGCGACTTCCGAGGTGCCGCCGCCGATATCGAGGACCATTGAGCCGCGCGCCTCGTGTACGGGCATGCCGGCCCCAATGGCCGCGGCCATCGGTTCATCTATAAGGTGTACCTTGCGCGCGCCTGCGCCTTCGGCCGACTCGCGAATCGCGCGGCGCTCAACCTGGGTCGACCCGTACGGTACGCAGATCAACACGCGCGGACTCGGCCGAAAGTACCGCGACGAGTGCGCTTTGCGGATGAAATGCTGCAGCATCTTCTCGGTGACCGTGAAATCGGCGATTACGCCGTCTTTCAGCGGCCGAATTGCCGTGATATTGCCTGGCGTGCGTCCGAGCATGTTCTTGGCTTCCATGCCGACGGCTTCCACGACGCGGCCGCCTCGGCCGGAGTCTTCACGAATAGCCACAACGGACGGTTCGTCGAGCACGATGCCATGCCCCCGCGAGTAAATCAGGGTGTTGGCAGTGCCAAGATCGATGGAAAGGTCATTGGAAAAATAACCCAGGATATTCTTAAACATGCGGGACAGTGTCTCGAAACAGGATTAACGGCGTAATCTAACAATGCGCAGGACATTCCACAAGGCGCCGTGTAATAATGCGTGCCCGCTGCGGCGGGCGATACAGATATCACTGAAAACACCGGAAAAATACCGTGTCACTCGACAAAGATCAGGTCCAGCAAATTGCGACGCTGGCGCGACTCAAATTAGGCGAAGACGAGTACGCTGAGAGCGTCGAAAAACTCTCAAAAATCGTCGATTTCGTCGCCCACCTGTCGGAGGCCGATACGAGCGGTGTCATCCCGATGGCGCACCCGCTTGATATCGCTCAGCGGCTGCGCCCGGATGTGGTGACCGAGCCAAACGATCGGGATCGCTACCAGGAGAACGCGGCGTCCGTCTCGGACGGGCTCTATCTCGTGCCCAAGGTCATCGAGTGATGGACCTGCATACGAAAACGATGACCGAGCTGTCAGCCGGTCTGGATAGCGGCGAATATACGTCTGTAGAGCTGACCCAGACGTTGCTCGACCGTATCGCGGCGCACAATGACACGCTCAATGCGCTCCTGACCGTCACGGGGGAGCAGGCGCTCGCTGCGGCGGCCAGGGCCGACGCCGATCGTGCCGCCGGAAAAGCCGGGGCGTTAAATGGCTTGCCGATTATCCACAAGGATATTTTTTGCACGCGGGGCGTCAGGACGACCTGCGGCTCGAAAATGCTCGACAATTTTATCTCGCCGTATGACGCAACGATCGTCGAACGGCTGGCCGATGCCGGTGCGGTCGTGCTTGGCAAGGCCAACATGGATGAGTTCGCGATGGGCTCATCGAATGAAACCAGCTACTTCGGCCCGGTAAACAACCCGTGGGATCTTGAGCGTTCACCCGGCGGCTCGTCAGGCGGGTCGGCGGCGGCGGTCGCGGCGCGTTTCGCACCAGGCGCTACGGCCACCGATACCGGCGGTTCGATTCGCCAGCCTGCTGCGCTGACAGGAACGGTGGGTATCAAACCGACCTATGGCCGTGTGTCTCGCTACGGCATGATTGCGTTCGCATCCAGCCTCGACCAGGCAGGTGTAATCACGCGCTCGGCCGAGGACGCGGCCAGGTTGCTTGGCGTCATGGCGGGTTTTGATGAGCGCGATTCGACCTGCATCGATAAACCGGTTCCGGATTACGCGGCCGCGCTTGGCGAGTCCATCAAGGGGCTGAAGATCGGTATTGTTCGCCAGCATTTTGACGAAGGTCTGGATGCCGATTGCGGCGCCCGGGTGAAAGACGCGATCGCGGTCATCGAATCCCTCGGTGCGACGGCCATAGAGGTCGACATGCCGAACATCGATTACTCGGTGCCGACCTATTACGTCGTTGCGCCGGCCGAGTGTTCGTCGAACCTGTCACGCTTCGACGGCGTGCGCTTCGGTCATCGCGCGGAAAATGCCGAGGACTTGTTCGACCTTTACTGCCGCAGTCGCGGCGAAGGTTTCGGCGACGAAGTGAAGCGCCGCATCATGACGGGCACCTACGTTTTGTCCGCAGGGTACTACGACGCGTACTACTTGAAGGCGCAGCAGGTGCGACACCTGATCGCCGACGATTTCAAGAAGGCATTTGAGGAAGTCGATGTCATTGCAGGACCGACCGCGCCAACGACCGCATTCAAGCTCGGCGACATGGTCGATGATCCGATCACGATGTACCTCAACGATATCTACACAATCGGCGCGAATCTCGGTGGTTTCCCGGCCATGTCGGTGCCCTGTGGCTTCGTGAACGACCTGCCGGTCGGGTTACACCTGGTCGGCCATCATTTCGACGAGAGTGCGCTGCTGCGCTGCGCCCATGCCTACCAGCAGGCAACCGACTGGCATACTGCCTGCCCGGAGGTGTTCAAGTGAGCGCCGGTTGGGAAGTCGTCATCGGTCTCGAGATTCACACGCAGCTCGCGACAAAGTCCAAAATTTTCTCTGCTGCATCAACAGCATATGGGGCGGAGCCAAACACGCAGGCCTGCCTGGTCGACCTTGGCTACCCAGGCGTTTTGCCGGTTCTGAACAAGGAAGTCGTGCACATGGCGGCCATGTTCGGTTTGTCGGTGAACGCGACCGTGGCGCAGCGCTCGGTGTTTGCGCGCAAGAACTACTTCTACCCGGATTTGCCGAAGGGCTACCAGATAAGCCAGTTCGAGCTGCCGATCGTCGAGCACGGTGAATTGTTCATCACGGATGCCGACGGTAATGACAAACGCATCGGTATTACACGTGCGCATCTTGAAGAAGATGCTGGCAAGTCCATTCACGAAGGGCTCGACAAGTCGTCGGGCATCGACCTGAACCGGGCGGGTACGCCACTTTTGGAAATCGTTTCCGAGCCGGACATCCGGTCCGCGAAAGAAGCGGTTGCGTACATGCGCAAGATCCACACGATTGTGCGCTACCTCGGAATCTCCGATGGCAACATGCAGGAAGGCTCCTTCCGTTGCGACGCCAACGTATCCGTGCGACCGAAGGGGCAGGAAGAATTCGGCACCCGTGCCGAGATCAAGAACCTGAATTCCTTCCGCTTCGTGGAGAAGGCAATCAACTTCGAGGTCGAGCGCCAGATTGAACTGATCGAAGATGGCGGCGAAGTGGTGCAGGAAACGCGCCTTTACGATTCCGACAGGGATGAGACGCGCGCGATGCGATCGAAGGAAGAGGCGAACGACTATCGCTACTTCCCGGATCCTGATTTGCTTCCGGTTGAGATCACCGCAGAGTACATCGAGTCAGTTCGGGGTCAGTTGCCCGAACTGCCCGACGCCAAGCAGCAACGTTTTGTCGCCGACTACGAGCTCAAGAAGGACGACGCGGCGATCCTGACAAGTTCGCGCCCGGCCGCCGATTATTTCGAGGCAGCCGCAGCGGCGACCGATGCGAAAGCGCAACTCGTCGCGAACTGGGTCGTGGGCGATTTGTCAGGCGCGTTAAACAAGGACGGCCTGGATATTGCCGACAGCAAGATCTCTGCCGTAGACCTGGCGGGATTACTCACACGTATTCACGACAACACCATCTCGGGCAAGATCGCGAAGCAGGTTTTCGAAGCGATGTGGGACGGCGAGGGTTCCGCCGATGACGTGATCGAGGCCAAGGGTCTCAAGCAGATCACGGATACGTCGGCGATCGAAGCGGTCGTCGACAAGGTCATCGAAGCGAACCCGGGGCAGGTTGCCGAGTACAAGGCAGGCAAAGACAAGCTGATCGGCTTTTTTGTCGGCAAGGTCATGCAGGAAACCAGGGGCAAGGCCAACCCGGGGCAGGTTAACCAGATCTTGAAAGCCAAGCTAAGCGGCTAGCCATGGCGGCCGATACTGTTACTCCATTCGGCTTCGAGTCGCTTCCCGTCCGTGGTGCCCTGATCCACATGTCGCAGTCGTGGCAGCGCATGTTGCGCGACCACGATTATGACCAGCTGTTCACAGAGACGCTCGGTCATGCGGCTGCGGCGACCGGACTTATCGCGCAAAGCCTGAAGTTCGATGGTGCGATCACACTTCAGATCCAGAGCCCCAGTGCATTACAGATGCTTGTCATGCAATGCACGAGCGACCTGGAAATGCGGGGTATGGCGGTGGCCGATACCGACAAGACAGCAGCGAATTTCTCAGAGCTGACGACTGGCGCGCATTGCGCCGTTACCGTGGACAACGGGGAGCGGCCCTACCAGGGCATCGTAGAGATAGCCGAAGAGTCCCTCGCCGCGAGCCTCGAACATTATTTCTCGCGGTCTGTGCAGGTGCCGAGTCACATTGTGCTACTGGCCAGCGAGGAGTTGGCTGCCGGTATCCTCTTGCAGCAGGTCGCCGGTCAGCCAATCGATGAGGACGACTGGAATCGACTGAAGTTCCTGATCGAGACCCTCGCTCCGAGGGATTTCGAGGGGGAGGCCGGCCTCGAATTGATCGGCAAGTTATTTGCCGAGGACGATGTCCGTGTTTACGAACCGCGTGTGGTCAACTTCCGTTGCCGTTGCTCAGCACCCAAGACCGAAGATGTCCTGAGGATGCTGGGCGAAGACGAGGCGCGCGAGACGCTCGCCGAGCAGGGCGGCATCGAGGTCATCTGTGAATACTGCGGTCACCGCCGTCACTTCGATGCGGTCGACGTGGAACGCCTGTTCGCTAACAACGTCGTCCCAAGCCCAGACTCGGTCCAGTAGGAGCGGCGATTCGCCGCGATCTCGGCCGGCGGCCGCTCGTACGCTGATCAGAGCTGGCTCCTCGGGACAATGCGCTGGAACCACGCACTGAAGCGTCTCCATGCGCCGGTCTGTGGCTCCTTATCAACGACAATTTCCTCTCCATCCTCGGTGACCGTCCACTGCGTGTTGTTTTTTTTGTCCAGAGTCACCTTGAATGCCTTGGTCGGCAATTGGGCGCTTACACGTTCAACGAGCTCTGTTGCCATTTCGGGAGAATGAATGATGACGCCGAGCTCGGTATCGCGATTGACCGATCGTTGGTTCCAGTTGAATGACCCTATGAAAATCGACTCGCGATCGATGGCAAAAGTTTTGGCATGCAGCGTCGAGATCGGTGCGTCCTTCGGCAGCTTCTCATCAGCTGGCTCATCGAGGCTGGCGCGCAGTTCATAGATATTGATGCCTTCCTTCAGCAAGGGTTTTCTCGTCGGGTAATAAGCGCTGTGAACAGCCGTATGATTGTTGGCCGCAAGCGAATTTGTGAGCACCGTGATTTCGACACCGTTCTGATGCATTGCGGCAAAATCTTCGATGTCAGATTTGACCAGTACGAAATACGGTGTGACAACGAATAGCTCATTCTGGGCTTCGATCGCGCTCTTTATCTTCTTGGTAATGAGTTCGGATTCGTCCCAGGTCGCGGCACTGGATTTATTGGGCGAATCGGAAACCAGGTTATAAGTTGCCCAGGTGAATATATCCTGGCCGCTGCCAATATAACTTTCGATAGAGGCCCTGACCGCATCGGCATACTCGCTATTCTCAGCGGTTTCGACCGATTTCTTCACCCTTTCATCGAGAGTGGCGAGGGCTTCCGCTGCATTGTCCGGAACGTCTGCGAGCGCCAGGATTGGCACCGCGGCGCGGTGGTTCCAGTAGATATCGAAACTGGCAGAAACTTCGGGTACAACGGGGCCGATCCCCAGCACATCGAGATCGCCAAAGCGCACGTCGTCGCGAGCGTCGAAATACTCCCCGGCAATATTTCGCCCGCCAATCAATGTGACCTGGTTGTCGACCGTCAGGGACTTGTTGTGCATGCGCCTGGTAATGCGGCCAAGACTGAAAGCATCCATCGCGCGGTACTTACGATGTGCAAACGGGTTGTAGATTCGAACTTCGATATTCTCGTGGGAGTCGAGAATTGCGAGGCCAGGGTCCAGTCCTTGTGAGAGAACGTCATCGAGCAGGAAGCGCACCTTTACGCCACGGTTGGCGGCACTCAGCATCGCATTAACGAATACCCGGCCTACCAGGTCGTCATGAATCAGGAAGTACTGCGCATCGATAGTATGTTCGGCACGCTCCATCAACAGCAATCGCAGCGCCAATGAATCCTTGCCGTCGTAGACTGCATAAAAGCCGGATTCGTCTTCCGGGTGTCCGGCCACCAGCTCCGCCACCTGTTTCCCGAGGTAGGTCTCCGTGGTGTCAGTTTCCGAAATCGCCGCCGACTCTACTTTCGGGTAGTCAAAATCGACGCTTGCACAGCCTGCCATGAGGACAGCTGCAGCACAGGCAATAACCAGTCGGGGAAGTCTTCTGAATACCGTCATTGCGCGTTCCCTGATTTGAATTCAGTCAAACTGCGAGAACTAGAACACGGATATTGCCCGTAGTCCACACACGCAGGCACTTCTTGCTCGTTCTGGTACGGCAGGCTTATTGGTTCTATCATTCCAGCCATGCTTAAAGTCGCTCTATCAATAAGTCTGCTGCTTGTCTGCAGTTGGGTATTCGCGGAAGAACAAGACACCCGCAGCGCCGACGATGAGGGTATGTCGCCTGCTGAATCCGGCAATCCGCTGCCGGCGCATGAAGACCAGTGGCGATTCACAATCGCGTTTCCGATGCTCTGGATGCCGGATATCGACGGCAAGATCCGGGGTGACCAGAACGTCGATTTCTCGATTAGCTTCGATGACATTCTCGACAAACTGAGTTTTGGCATCATGTTCGAGCTGTATGCCAACAGGGGGCCTTTCGGCCTGGCGCTGCGCAGCAATTTCATGCGGGCCGAAGACGAAAGATCACGAAGCGGCCTGCTGGACACACGCGTCCAGACCAATCTCGATATGGGTGTTAACGACTTGCTCGCGTCTTTCCGCGTACATGACAAGGTACGGCTCGTTACGGGCGTACGGCACATCCTTGCGAAGCTGGAGCTGGAAATCTACAGCACACTCGGTGGCACCGAAGTATTTGACGAGACCATCGTTGTGACTGACGAGAACCAGTTCGACTATCTCATCGGCATTAACTTCAATCACTGGATAAATGACAAGTGGGGTCTGATGCTGAACTCTGATCTGGGTGTCGCTGGTGATAACGATCGGGATTTCAGTACAGAATTCAGGGCCCTCTACCGGTTCAGCGATCTCAATAATCTCTGGTTCGGTTATCGCTACCTGCAGATCGGTAACGACGTCAGCGAAGACGGCGCCGACTTCAAGGTCGATATGATCCAGCATGGCCCGACCCTGGGTTGGGCGTTTACGTTCTAGCTACAGCGACAGGATCGCCCTCAGGCTGAACACCCAGACCGAACTCTCGCTCGTATCGTAGGCGGGATTGAAGACGACCTGCACGTCGGGCATGAGCGAGAAGTTCTGCGACAGTTGAAACTTGTACGAAGTTTCGAGCACCGTCTCGTTGCTGAGGCCGCTGCCGTAAGTTTCGGCAGATGGCTTGGCCCAGCCGGCACCAATCGTCCAGACCTGGTCAAACGCCTGCACAATTTCCACGCCTGCACTCACCGAGCTTTCGGCCGCAACGCCGGCACCACCGTCCGAATGGCCGAAGCGCAGGAACGGGAAGTACTTGTCGTTTAACTTGTAGGCAGCACTAACAACCCAGCCTCTGCCTTTCGAGACACCGGCAAGCGTCCGCGCATCCTTCTCCCAAAATGTGAGCTGCACGCGTTTGTCGTTGCGCTCGTCGAACGACGGCGTGTAGCCGACTTCGATGGCCTTGAGCCATTCGCCTTCCTGCACGGTATTCCAGTCGAAATCGCCGCTGGCCGCATTCGCGTCGTGTATCTGGGCGCCGAGCCAGATGTTGTCAGTCACGAAACCTTTGACTACACCGCCGATCGCACCGATGCCGGTCGTGGCCATCGTTGGATTCAGGAGAAATGAACGATTGAGGAAGCCGCGCGAAAATGTCTGGAAGGGAAATGCATCGAGATAGACATCGAAGGCCAGACGACCGACCGCATAACCGGCTCTCCCGTCGGCGAAAATCTGCGTCCAGTTGATGATAGGAATATCGAGGTCGAAATTGTCCGAGTAGGCGAAACCGGGGGCGAGCGTCGTAATGCCGGTCGCAGACCCGAGCGAGCCGGGTGCCTGGAAGTTGCCGAAATTGGAACGGCTCTCGACGCGCCACTCGAGACGCCCGAGGTTGCCATTGTCGCGATTAAACACTGTCCACTTGCCGAAGAATCGGAAGATGTTGCCGAAGGCATCACTGTCACGGCCATCAAGGCTTGAACTGGCGTCCTGGAACAGGACGTAGAACTGGGCGCCCATAGCCACGCCGTGTTCGTTCTGAATGCGGCGCTTCCAGTCGAAGTAGGGTTTGAGGCCGCGTTGCAGGTTGTCGAACTGGAATGTCGCTTCGCGCTTTTCGTCGTCGCGCTTCAGCGTTGAGCTGACACCATCGGGACCACCGAATTGTGTCACTTCGGTGTAGCCGGACTGTGTGTCGTCATCGACTTCTGTCTCTTGCTGGCCAAAGGCAGGCTGAACCAGGAGCAGCAGGAGCAGGGATGTCAGGAGTTTATTCATAATCCTAAAACGCGAATCGGGCTCGAGTGTTGAACATCCACAGTGAACTCTCGTTCAGATTCAGCGCGGGATCCTTTATGTATTGAACGTCTATTGTGATCGCCGTTCGCTTGCCGACGGGCACCCGATAGAATGCCTCGATGGCATACTGGTTATGCAGCCCAGGGCCAAATGTATCCTCATTAGGTTCGCCCCAATTCAGGCCCACGCCGAGCAACGCGGAAAACGCCTCCGTCTGGCGGCCCATTCCAACGCTCAGCGATTTCTGCAGCAAGCTCCCGGCTTCATCGGTGTAGGCGCCGCGAACAAATGGCATGTAGTTCTCGTTGAGGTAACGCGAATAAGAAAACGCCACACCCCAGCCCCCGGCAACGCCAAGCTCGTCCTGTCGATCCTTGTGCCACAGCGTCAGGTGCGTGTTGTCGAAGATGATACGGTCCTTTGATGTGGTCCAGCCGATCTCGACGCTTGTGAAATACTCGTTGTCGCTGAAGAAATTCTCGAAGCCTTCAAACGGTCGCGACGGGTCGCCATTGGTGTCAGTGATACCGCCGATAACGTACAGGTTGTCGGTGATCATCGTGCCGTACGCAACGCCAACGGCTGCATCATTTGGCAAGCCGATCGCGGCGCTGCCTGTACTGAAAGCGAAATTCATGAAGTGCAGCCACGGGCTGGCCAGGGCAAATGCATCGAGGTAGTCAGTTACGTCAAGGACGCCGGCGATCAGCGTCGAGCGGCCGTCATTCATGCGCTGCCGCCAGTAAAAGTTCTGCGTACGGAAGTCACTGTCGTTGAACGGCGGCTCCTGCAGGCCGACATAACCCATCTGGCCCAGCGAGAAGTCGAACGGCGAAGTATCGCCATAGGCATGGCGGTGCTCGAACTTCCAGACAAGCGAGCCGTTGCCGCCATTCGTCAAATCCCACGCGCCATAGACTCGCGCAATCCCGCCCGCGCCCGTGCTGTCGGAAAAGGTCTCATTCGCTGACAAAACGACGCCCGTGTAGTCGATAGAGAAGCCAAAGCCGTGCTTATCCTTGAGTCGCTTCTTCCAGTCGTTCCAGGACTCCATGTCCTTATCGAGCTGGTTCTCGACGGCGTTCGGGCCGCCAAAGCGAGGTCTGGAATCCTCCGCCGCTTCCTGTGCCATTGACCAGCTGCACAAGAAGCATAGAAGAGCACCAAGAACAGTGCGCTTGGCCGGCAGTTTCATCTATTTCGATCCTGTGTGGTTATCGGAGTGTCGAAGCTTGACGATACTCACAGCGTCGACGTTTGTCCGCACAATTCGGGCGTTCTTTTTTCAACAACTTGTATCCAATGGGGATTCTGGATCGCATGGTTGCTATATTTCAATACTATCTGACTGCGCCACGTGCGAGTGACCGAATTGAAGGCGTGCCAGTAATTGCGCCTCCGTAGACTTGTAGAACATCCAGGGGAAAGTGATGAAGAAGGCATTGAGACTTGTAACCAGGCTAATTGCCGTCGTGGCATTCTGCATTCCTGTTGCGGCAACCGCGCAGGACGAGCCGCCAGCCAGGACACTGTTCACGAATGTGAACGTTTTCGATGGCTTTGCCGACGAGCTTGCGATGAACAGGGACGTGTTGATTGAGGGGAATCACATCATCGAGGTCGGTCAGGACATCTCCGCGCCGGGAGCAACCGTGATCAACGGCGGTGGTCGTACCTTGACGCCCGGTCTGATTGATATGCATACGCACGTCACGTTTGAAACCACCAAAGGAACGGACGGCTTTAACCAATACGATTTCGGTGGCGCTGGCGCAATGGCCGCCCAGGCTCTACGTGACAACATGTTGATGAAGGGCATCACCACTGGCAGGGACATTGCTGGTAACTCAAGAGGCGTTGCGAGGCTCATTCAGCAGGGCCAGTTGATCGGACCTCGACTCTATACGTCCGGTGGCGTGCTTTCTCCAACCGGTGGGCATGGTGACTGGGGTGGCCCGACAGACACGGAACGAAACCTGGACTACGGCGCAATGGTTGAGCAGTCCTACATAATCGAAGGACGTGATTCGGTAATCGAAGCATCACGCCGCAATTTCCGCAATGGTGCGCACTTTACGAAGATCATGGCGGGCGGCGGCGTCGCCAGTCTTTATGATCCCCTGGAGATATACGCAGCGACGCAGGAAGAAGTCGAAGCAGCGGTCGAAATCGCGAGCGACTACGGAACTTACGTGGCGATTCATGCCTATCACGATGGCTCTTACAATCGTTCGCTGGATGCCGGCGTCCGTTCCTTCGAACACGGCTTTCTCGTTTCGGAGAAGACCGTAAGACGGATGGCCAGGATGAAGCGAGACATCGCCTGGAGTTTCCAGTGCTTCATGAGCGTTGCAACTTTTGGTGATTATGACGCCATGCCGGAGTTCTTCACACACGAGCAAAAATTGAAAGGCGTGGCTGTTGGCAAGGGGGCGCGAAATGCGGCCGCCATGATGCTCAAACATGACGTCTTTATGATCGGCGGTTCGGATATGTTCAGTCCTGCATTTGGACCGAGGATGAAAGAGGACATCACCTGTCGAACCAATATGGTCGGTTATCCTGCAGCGCACGCGCTGAAGATGTCTACCGGTAATGCCGGCATCGTGCTGAAATGGTCGGACGTTCTTGATCCGTATCCGACCTATCATATTGGCCGAATCGCGCCCGATTCTTATGCCGACATACTGCTCTGGGATGGCAATCCTCTCGAGGAAATCGACCTGATTCTGGATGAGAGCAAACTGCATCTCATCATGAAAGACGGCAAGATCTATAAAGACATCATGTGATTCGACGCTGTTCCATACTTGCGATCATACTGCTGCTGTCGGCGTGCGGTGAAGATGCCGATGAACCGGTCTTTTCCGCCGGCTCTGTGGGTGAAGTTCAACCCTGGACGCACGAGAACTTCGATGCGAACGAGGACAAGTTCACGTTTGCCGTCTTTTCGGATCTGACGGGTGGCGAACGTGAGCGAGTTTTTGAGATTGCGGTTGCCCAGCTGAATCTCCTGCGGCCGGAGCTGATCATGAATGTCGGCGACCTGATCGAGGGTGATTCGAATGACGAAGCAGGCCTTGCCGCGGAGTGGGACTCGTTCGACAAACGCGCACAAACCGCAAGCGCGCCGGTTGTCTATACGGGCGGCAACCACGATCTGACCGGGGAAATGTTGCGCCGTGTGTGGGAGCAGCGATACGGGCCGCGTTATTTCCATTTCGTCTACAAGAACGTTTTGTTCATCGTGCTCGACACGGAAGACAATACGCCCGAGCGCATGGCCGAGATGTTCGCGGCGCGAAAAGCTGCGCTCGAAGTTTGGAAGACCCAAGGCCCCGATGCATTCTCGCAAACGGAATACTGGTCTATGCCAGAGCGCACATCAGGAACCATCGGCAAGGAACAATCGGATTACATTGTTGATGCGATCGAACAGAATCCGGATGTTCGATGGACCTTTCTGTTCATGCACAAGCCTGCCTGGACGAATTCTGAAGACATGAACTTCGCGGCTATCGAAGCCGCATTGGTCGATCGGCCATACACCGTGTTCAACGGCCACAATCACGCCTACGTGTACCTGGAGCGACACGGGCGCGACTATGTGCAACTCGCAACGACTGGCGGTTCGCAGTTCTTGGGCGACGCACGCTCGATGGATCAGATCGCGTTGGTCACCGTGGATGACGACGGCGTGGATATCGCCAACTTGCTGTTGTCGGGAATTCTCGATAAGACCGGCAAGATTCCGCTCGATGGTGATGACGTCTGCTTTGAAAAGGCGAAATGCGGCGAATCACCTTGAACTGCGCATGGAAACTGCGAATTATTGCGGACCGGCCAGAGCACTCCTCAGCTTGAGGTGTTCGTGAAAGGGCTGAAAGTCCTTGTCAGAATGTAGCAAGGCAAGATTGTGTTCCACGCAGTACGTCGCGATGATGGTGTCGACCGTCTGGCGTACCGTAACGCCGATCCTCCTGAGCCGGCGATAGTTCGACGCGCTCTGCAGCGCGATGTCGATACTTAGAATGTTCAATACAGCAAGGGACAGCAATAGCCTCTTAGCCTGCCGATACTCTCTCTCTATCCGGAAGCCTTGCAAAACCTCTGCCAGCATCAGATCGCCGACGGCGACGCGTTCTACGCCCAGCAGTGAATCGAGTTTGTCGGTGGCTGGCGTTGGTTTCCCGGTGAAGTAATCAATCCACACGCTCGAGTCGACAACAATCACTTGTATCTTCTCATTTCCTCGAGATCACCTTCCCACGTGAATTTGCCGCGGAAATTCCTTATGTCTTCCTGTTTCTTGAGTTGCAGCAGGGCTCTCAGGCCCATCTCGACAGCTTCGCGCTTCGTGCGAATCCCGGTCTGCGCCAGGACCTCATCCATCAGTTCGTCGTCGATAACAATGTTTGTGCGCATAGTAGCTCGTGATGTGTATAAAATACAAAAGATATACACATTACAGCATAGTAGTCCAGCGTTATCAATGCTAGAAATGAGCTAAAACAAAGACTTATGGGATCCTAAATTCGCCGCTCTAGAATGTCAGTCTGAAACGCGCACCCCAAACCCAGATTTTGTCGTCCACCGGATTGAGCGCCGGGTCGGCCAACAGTTGGATGCTGGGCGTGATCGCAAAGCTCTGGGAGAACCGGAAGCGCCAGAACGCCTCGACTGACGTCCGGTCACGCAACGAGCTGTCTGGCGGGCTGCCTTTGTTGAACGCGATGCCGACCAGGTCCGGGCGGTACATGAACTTGTGAATTAGCCCGAGCGTAAATGACTCGATTTTTGAGGGCGTCCAGCCGACGTGCGCGAATGTTCGGTCCCACGCCGGTTGCACGAACCGTTCAACAAGGGGGTAAGGGTGCCTGGGAAATCGCCGCGCGCTTTTCCAACATCGACCTGACTGACGCGGCCATCGACGGTGGCGATATGGACATCATGTCCCTGGGCGTGAATTGGTGGCTTACGCCAACGTTTCTCGTCAACGCCAACTACCGCTATATCACATTGAACCGCTCCGGATTCGAAAGCAACAGCGATGGTCTTCTGATGCGAATTCTACTAATGCTCGAGTGATCCTGACAGGCAAAGGTGTATAGTTAGTATCCAAAAGAACAAGATCGAGAGCAATCGGCTTTGAGAACGATCCTGAACCATCTGGGACTCCTTGTGGCCATGTTGGCCATCGCCGGCTGTACGGCAATGCCGGCGCGGCAGGCCGTCGATGCGGCCAACGTCGTCTATACGCAGGGGTCAAATCATCATATGACCGCCGCCAAAGTTCCGCTGGATGCGGCACGCGTATGGGAGTCCTTCAACCGCCTTCTTAGCGAGCATCCTGATCTCAGGGTTATTAACAGGAATGGCGCGGCGATGATGCTCGAGGTGACTCGCGGCGATCTTCGACTTACGGGCCAGGTTACGGCCCTCGGCACGGGTCGGTCGCTGTTGTATATCTGGGCCGATGCGGGTGACAGTGGCTTTTCGGGCAGGGAGCTGAGTGAGAGGGCGGTGCGAGAGATCTGCGACGACCTCGACGTCAGCATCGAGCGCGTGGACTACTAGTACGCGACTGATCATATTCTCTGCAATCAGGTTTCTCGCGCTCTGCGCGGCGGCCGTGTTCATAGCCGCGTGTCAGTCACCACAACCGACAACGCAGCAGGTCCTCGTCGCGCCGCTCAGCAGCGACCAACGACCACAGGAAAGCACCATGACGCGCGAAGAGCTGGAAGATCACGTCCGGCGCTTCGCGGACCGCTACTTCACGCGAGTCACGTTGACGGCTAACGAATTTAGAGACCAGACCGAGTCCGTCGAGCATCGCTCACTAATGCACAACTGGAAGACGGTCTCGCAGACTTCGATCGTTGATATCGCTATCGGCGCGAACGCTGTGACCAACCTGCTCGACATGATGGTGATTACGCGTTTGTCGCACCTGATGGTTGAAGGTTACTGGATTCCCGAACAGTTTGGTGAAGAACTGGGCGCGCCATTTCGCGAGACGTACGCAGATCTCGAACTGGATATCTGGACCGTCGCTGACGACGTCCTGACGCAAGCGCAGCAGGACGAACTGAGACAGCTGATCGACGATTGGCATGCCGAAAATCCCGAGCAGATCTACCCGTGGTACGTACGGCTCAGCGATTTCTCCGGCCAACGGGCCGCGAGTCTTGCGGCGGTTCAGCAGACGGGTGGCCTCCTCAGCGAGGTTGCGCGGGCCAGGGAAGCCGCGGAGGAGATCCAGGCTTTCGGCGAACGCGTACTCTTCTACCTGCAACGCGCACCGATGATTACAACCAACGAGTTCGAGTCAAGCGTTGCGAGCTCGCTGCAACAGCCACAAATCGAGGCTATGGTCGCGAATACTGACCGGTTTGTCGCATCAGTTGAGCGCCTCGTACAAATGATTGACGACATTCCAGAAGTGCGTCTTGAAGTGATCGACCAGGCGATGGATCGGGTCGGTGAGGAACGGCACGCGCTACTGGGAGAGTTTGAGTCGACGGCGCCTGAGTTGCGCGCGGTGCTGACCGAATTGCGTCCGGTCATCGAATCAATTGAGCGGGCGATAGAGCTGACCAAGCGCCCCAAGCCACCCGGGGCTCATCCATTCAATATCACCGAGTACACGGAACTGGTTCGGGAAGCAGAGGGAACCGCTCAGGAGCTTAGCCAGTTACTGGATGCTTTGGGTGAGGTTCTTCGCGACGAACAGGGCGTGACTTCTCTTATCGACCAGATTGTTGCCGCCGAAGAGCTTATCGTCAGGCAGGCGTTCTGGTACATCCTGGCCCTGATTGCCGCCTTCTTCGTCATGTTGCTCATCTACCGACTCGTCGCGAGCCGCCTGATCCGAGCCTAGGCTCTACTGTTCCATCCCATTTCGCTGCCGCTTGTGTATACTATTCGACCTTAAATATAAAAGAATCGTTATATATTTATATGAAAGCGGCGACGGAAAAGTTACTCGGCCAGTTCAAAGCGCTCGCCGACCCGGTGCGGGCTCGGTTCGTGGCGCTGTGCGGCGTGGTCGAGTGCAGTGTGTCCGAGTTGACCCATGTCACCGGACTCAGCCAGCCGCGAGTCTCCCAGCACCTCAAGCAATTGATCGCCGAGGACTTGCTCGAACGTTTCCGTGATGGCCACTTCGTTTTCTACCGGGTGCCGTCAAACGGAAGAGGATCGTCGGCTCGGCGAAAGCTGTTGGCCTTAATCCCGGACGACGAGCCCGAGTTCGCACGCGATCTTGAAAAGTTAAGAAAGCTGCGTGCGGGGGATGAGCCCGGCGTCATGATCGAAACGGGTGATGAACGGTTTCTTCACAAGGCGCTTGTCGATCTGACCGTTGCCGCACCGCTCGGCGACCTTCTCGATGTCGGTTGTGGCCAGGGCCGCATTCTCAAGTTGCTTGCGACGCGCGCGCAGCGCGTCGTGGGCGTGGATGTCGACTCGGACGCGCGCCGACTCGCCCGTGCCGAACTACTGCTCGCGGGCTCTCCCAATTGCTCTCTGCGCCAGGGCGACATGTATTCACTGCCATTCGACGACGGTGAGTTCGACACGATTATTCTCGATGACGTATTGCCGGGGGCGGATCGCCCGACCGGGGTGATCGAAGAGGCGCTGCGTTTACTCACAGCCGGCGGGCGCGTCCTGCTGCTCGCAACGATAGGCGCAGAAGGCGCCGAACACACGCGAAAACAATTCACTGACTGGGCAGCGCAAACAGGTCTCCGCCTGGCGCCGCCTCGGTCGATACCCGACAAGAACCCGGGCTGGATGCTCGGAGTGGCGACATTATGAACATCAAACTTGAAGACAAACCGGCCGTCTCCTTCGAGTTCTTTCCACCAAGCACAGAGAAGATGGAAGCGACGATGTGGCAGTCGATCGATCGCCTGGCGGCGCTGGAACCGAGCTTCGTGTCCGTTACCTATGGAGCGGACGGCTCGACACGCGAACGTACTCACAACGCGGTGGAGCGCATTATCAAGGAAACAGATCTCACCGCCGTGCCGCACCTGACCTGCATCGGTGCGAGTCGGGGAGAGATCGACGACATTGCGCGTGAATACTGGGACATGGGCGTTCGTCACCTTGTGGCCCTGCGCGGCGACGCGCCCAAGGATGCCGATCGTTACGAGCCGCATCCGGATGGCTATGCGTATGCCTCCGACCTGGTCGAAGGCCTGAAAAAGGTCGGGGACTTCGAGATTTCGGTTGCGGCCTACCCGGAAGTTCACCCCGAAGCACCAAGCGCGGAGTTCGACCTCGACAATCTGAAGCGCAAGCTCGATGCGGGCGCGACGCGTGCGATTACCCAGTTCTTCTTCGACGCCGATGTCTTCCTGGCTTTTCGCGATCGTTGTGCCGCCGCCGGCATCGATACGCCAATCGTGCCGGGCATCCTGCCCATTACACGGTTCCCACAGCTCGAGGGTTTTGCCGCGGCCTGCGGGGCAAGCGTGCCGGACTGGCTACGCGAGTGGTTCGACGGCCTCGAGGACGATGCGCAGACGCGACAGCTGATAGCGGCGAGTGTCGCGATCAACCAGGTACGCAGATTACAGGCCGAAGGTATTTCGGAATTTCATTTTTACACGTTGAATCGATCGGAACTTGCGTTTGCCATTTGTCATGCGCTGGGTGTTCGTCCGGATCACGCAGGAAGCTGAGCTAAGAACGATGGAACGAAAAGACAGAATTGAAACGCTACTGAAATCGCTCGACGAGCGCATCCTGTTGCTCGATGGCGCGATGGGTACGATGATCCAGGGCTATGGCCTCGGCGAAGACGACTATCGCGGCGAACGGTTTTCCGACTGGGATCATGATCTCAAAGGTAACAACGACCTGCTCTCGATAACGCGCCCCGATGTAATTCGCGAGATTCACAACGCGTTTCTCGAAGCGGGTGCCGATATCGTCGAGACGAACACGTTTAACTCGAATGCACCCTCGATGGCGGACTACGGCATGGAGTCGCTGGTCGCGGAGCTGAACATGACCGCGGCACGCCTCGCGCGTGAATGTGCAGACGAAACCGCATCGAAGACAGGGCAACCACGTTACGTTGCCGGTGCGCTCGGCCCGACGAATCGCACGGCATCTATCTCGCCTGACGTGAACGATCCGGGCTTTCGGAATATCAACTTCGACCAACTTGCCGACACCTACGAAACAGCTTCCATTGCGCTGATCGATGGCGGCGTCGATTTCCTGCTGGTCGAGACGATCTTCGATACGCTCAATGCGAAAGCCGCCATCGTCGGCATCAAGCGAGCGTTTCGCGCCAGCGGTGTGGAATTGCCGGTGATGATTTCGGGCACGATTACGGATGCGTCCGGTCGCACGCTGTCCGGGCAGACGACCGAGGCGTTCTGGAACTCGGTGCGCCACATTAAGCCATTCATGATCGGTCTCAACTGCGCGCTTGGTGCGGGCGAGTTGCGTCCGTATATCGCAGAGTTGTCCCGTATTGCCGATACGCGGGTCAGTGCCTACCCCAACGCAGGTCTGCCCAACGAATTCGGCGAATATGACGAGACAGCCGAGGAAATGGCGGACGTCGTGGGCGAGTTCGCCGAGAGTGGCCTGGTGAACATGGTCGGCGGCTGCTGCGGTACCCGCCCCGAACATATTCGTGCCTTGGGCGAAGCTGTCGCGAAGTCTGCGCCGCGGAAGATTCCCGAACTGCCGGTTCGCTGCCGTCTCTCGGGTCTCGAGCCCTTCAATATCGGACCCGATGACCTGTTTGCCAATGTCGGCGAACGTTGCAACGTGACCGGGTCTGCGATCTTCCGTCGTCTTATCGAGGCCGATGATTACACCGCCGCCGTCGCCGTTGCCCGCCAACAGGTCGAGAACGGTGCGCAGGTCATCGACATCAATATGGACGAGGGCATGCTCGACTCCGAAAAGGCGATGGTCACGTTCCTGAACCTGATCGCATCGGAGCCGGACGTCGCGCGCCTGCCGATAATGATCGACTCATCCAAGTGGAGTGTTATCGAGGCGGGACTCAAGTGTGTGCAGGGCAAGGCCGTCGTCAACTCGATCAGCCTGAAGGAAGGGGAGGAGTCTTTTATCGAGCAGGCAGAGTTGTGCCTGGATTACGGTGCGGCTGTGATCATCATGGCCTTTGACGAGAAAGGCCAGGCCGACACGATCGAACGCAAGGTCGGAATCTGCGAACGGTCCTACAAGGTTCTGACCGAGAAGGTCGGGTTTGATCCGGCCGATATCATCTTCGACCCGAATATCTTCGCGATTGCGACGGGTATCGAAGAACACGCGAACTATGGACTCGACTTCATCGAGGCCACTCGCAAGATCAAAGAGACGCTGCCACACGCGATGGTCAGTGGTGGTGTCAGCAATGTGTCGTTCTCCTTCAGGGGTAACAACGTCGTAAGAGAGGCCATTCATTCGGTGTTCCTGTACCACGCGATTCGTGCGGGCATGGACATGGGTATCGTGAATGCGGGGCAACTCGCAATTTATGAAGACCTGCCCACCGAGTTGCGGGACGCTGTCGAGGATGTCGTGCTCAATCGCGACCCCGAAGGTACCGAGAATCTCCTCAAGGTTGCAGAGCAATACAAGGACCAGAAAAGCGGCGCCGTCGCGAGAGGGCAGGACCTGTCATGGCGCGAACTCGATGTGGACAAGCGACTTGAATACGCGCTCGTTCACGGTGTGGATGAATTTGTAGTCGATGACACCGAAGAAGCGCGGCAGGCTACTACGCGCCCGCTCGATGTCATCGAGGGCCCGTTGATGGCGGGAATGAATGTAGTCGGCGATCTGTTTGGTGCGGGCAAGATGTTCCTGCCACAGGTTGTCAAGTCCGCACGCGTCATGAAGAAGGCCGTTGGTCACCTCGTTCCGTTTATCGAGGAAGAGAAAGATGGCGAGATGAGTTCCAATGGCAAGATCGTACTCGCGACTGTCAAGGGAGACGTTCATGACATTGGCAAGAACATCGTTGGCGTCGTTCTGCAATGCAACAACTTCGAGGTCGTCGACCTTGGCGTCATGGTGTCCTGCGACAAGATTCTCGAGGCAGCGAAACGCGAGAACGCGAACATTATCGGGCTCTCCGGCCTGATTACACCGTCACTGGATGAAATGGTTCATGTCGCTGGCGAGATGCAGCGCCTCGGCTATGACCTGCCGCTCTTGATTGGCGGGGCAACGACCTCACCGGCCCATACCGCAGTAAAGATCGAGCCGCGCTACGAAGGTCCGGTCATTTACGTGAAAGACGCATCGCGTTCAGTGGGTGTTGCACAGGCGCTCGTTGAAACCGACACGCGCGATGCGATCGTCGAGAAGACCCGCCGTGACAACGCGCGCCGCCGCGATGAACATGCGAACAAGAAGCGACTCAAGCCACAGCTCTCTCTGGCCCAGGCTCGGGCGCGCGGGCACCAGGTCGACTGGGCGTCTTACAATCCGCCCGCACCCACGTTTATCGGCAATCGCGTCTTCGAAGATATCGATCTCGCGATCCTGAGGGATTACATCGACTGGATGCCCTTCTTTAATGCCTGGGAGTTTCATGGGAAGTTTCCGCAGATCCTCGAGGACAAAGTCGTCGGCGAGGCCGCGACGTCCCTGTTCAGGGACGCACAGGAAATGCTCGACAAGATTATTGACGAGAAATGGTTGACGGCACGCGCAGTGGTCGGTTTTCATCCAGCCAACGCGCACGAATCTGACGACATCCTCGTGTACGGCGACGAGCAGCGGGAGAACGTTGCCCACAGGCTTGTGCATCTTCGCCAGCAACGCACGAAAGCGGCAGGGCATGCACAGTCTTGCCTGGCCGATTACGTGGCGCCATCGGGCAACGGATACTCCGACTACGTCGGGGCGTTTGCTGTCACGGCAGGAATTGGCATCGACGAACACGTCGAGCGATTCGAGCAGGCGCACGACGACTACAGCTCTATCATCCTCAAGGCTCTGGCAGACAGGCTGGCCGAAGCGCTCGCTGAACACATGCACGAGCGCACGCGCCGTGAGTTCTGGGCCTACGCGTCGGACGAGAATCTGGAGAATAGCGAGCTAATCGCCGAGCAATACCGCGGCATTCGGCCGGCTCCAGGCTATCCCGCGTGTCCGGATCACACCGAGAAGGCGACCTTGTGGCAGCTCCTCGATGTCGAAGCCAGTATAGGCTTGCAGCTCACGGACTCGTTCGCGATGTTCCCGACCGCAGCAGTCAGCGGGTTCTACTTCTCTCACCCGGATGCGAAATACTTTGCCGTTGGCAAGATCGATCGGGACCAGCTTGAGTCATACGCCGAACGCAAGGGTATGAGCATAAACGAGGCCGAGAGATGGCTGGCGCCAAACCTGGGTTACGATCCACACGCAAGTAACGCTGCATAATGGAATCCACATAAAGGCCGGGAGGTAACAGCAATGAACTGGGATGCGCTGGGCGCTATCGGCGAGATCGTCGGGGCGCTTGCGGTTGTAGTAACGCTCTTGTACGTCGGCCGGCAAATTCACCAGGCGAACGCCCAGAGTCAGGCGTCGGCGCGGTATTCGTTCATCGAAGCCTACGGTCACATGAACGCAACCATCACCGGCAGCAAGGAGGTTGCCTCGATTTTTCGGCGTGGCATGAAAGGCCAGGATCTGGACGAGGACGAGGGCATACAGTTCTTTGCGCTGCTCGGTCAATTCCTGAATGCCTGGAGCGCATTGTACGACTTGCATGAGGATGGGCTACTGCCCGACAACCAATGGACGATGGTCCGCCTTGACATTATCACAATGCTTTCCGAGAAGGGCGGCAGGGAATTTTGGGAACGTCATGGCCAGTTCGGTGTCCATGAATCATTCAGAGACGCTGTAAACGAGACACTGGCCAGCGATGAAAAATCTTACGAGATGTTCTAGCCTCATCGGTCTTCTGACCCTGCTTTCCTTAGGCGCGGTGGCGGATGATGATGAGTACACGTTTGCACGCGCTGAACTTGTCGCTGCGTACCAGGCACAGAATTACCCGGAGATGATCATAGCTGCCGAGGCCGCGCTCGGTGCGCGGCCCGAGTACCCGGGCGCGCTGTTCAATCTTGCATTCGCGCAGGCCCTGGCGGATGAATCCGCCGAGTCATTGGCGACGCTCGAGCGATTGCTGGCAAAAGGCATTGACTACGGCGCCGACAACCTGGACGAATTCGCTGCAGTTCGCGAGTTGCCGGGCTGGGCGGACTATGCAGCGGGTATCGAGAAGCTCTACACGCCCGTTGGCCAGGCCAGTGTGGCGCTGCAACTCGATGATGGCCAGTTTGTTCCGGAGGGTATCGCCCTTGATGATGACGGCGATTTCCTGCTGGGCAGTATTCGCAAAGGCCAGCTCATTCGAGCGAATGGCAAAGTCGAACTGCTCAGTGACAGAGCGGGTCACTGGAGTGTGTTCGGCATGCGCTTCGACGAGAGAGGCGACCTGTGGTTTGCCAGTGCGGCCGTGCCGCAGCTTGCGGATGCCGGGGGCAATATTGGCAGTTCCGGCCTGTTCTGTATCGACGTCGAAACCGGTGATGTTACGCGCGAAGTCATCTTGCCCCAATCCGAAGACGACCAGGTCCTCGGCGATCTTGTCATCGAAAGTGGCTCGATTTACACAACCGACAGCCTGACCGGCGCGCTCTATCGCTACAGCATCGACGAGGACAGGTACGAAACACTGGCTGAGCCGGGCACGTTCGGTTCACCGCAGGGCCTGGTGTTCGACGATTCCGGCGCCTACCTGTATGTGGCTGACTACATTGGCGGCCTGTATCGGGTGTCGCTGGCCGATGGCTCGCGCGACCGCCTGATCGTGCCCAAGGACATCAGCGACCACGGCATCGACGGGTTGTATCGCCATGGTACTGAGCTCATAGCAATACAGAACGGCATTCGCCCGCATCGAGTGGTTGCCTTCCAGTTAAGTGATGACGGCCTCGGAATCGACGGTGTCCGGACGCTCGTCGCCAACCATGAGCTGTTCGACGAGCCGACACTCGGGGTAGTGCAGGGCGACGAGTTCTTCTTTGTAGCGAATAGTCACTGGAACCGTTTCGACGAGAATAATGAGCTCCCGGTCGATCTTTCCGGACCGACCATTCTGAAAGTGAGCCTTGCGTCACAGGATTAGCTTGACAAGTCGAATCAGAATGACTATTCTGCGTCACCATGAACCGAGCACGAACATTTGATCCCCACACGACGCTGTCGCAAGTCGTTGACTTGTTTTCGTCCAAGGGATACTCCGAGACCTCGATGGAGGATATCGTGCAGACGACCGGAGTCAGCCGTTACGGGCTGTACGGCACGTTCGGTACCAAGCGTGAGCTGTTCGAGCAGGCGCTCGAGCAGTACGCAGAAGGCATGGGCAAGCAGTCCTTCCTGCGCTTGCTGGAGCCCGGAGCCTCGCTGGACCACATTCGCGCGATTTTCGACGAGCGAGTCGCCGACATGTGCTGTGCCGAGGAACACAAGGGCTGCTTGTTCATCCACACTGCCATGCAACTGGCGCCTCAGGACGAGGAGTTGCGCGGGGTTTTGCAGCGCCTTATGAAGCGTATGTCGAAAGCTTTTGCGATCGGACTGGATTCCGCGAAAGGCCGGGGCGAGGTATCAAAGGATGTCGATGTTGATGCCGCGGGCGAGCTCCTGACGAGCACGATGTTTGGCCTGGCCGTCCTCGGACGCACCGGCTTCCCCAAAGCGACGCTGGATGGCATCGTTGACAGCACGCTGGGATCGCTCCAGGGGGAGAGCGGTTAAGTCGTTTTTTTTGACCAAATCAGAATGAGAGTTCTGATTTGTAGGAGCATCTAAGGATGCGTTTTTTTTGAGTAAATCAGAATGTCTATTCTGGTAAATACGTAGGAGTAGGGCAATGAGGACTTTTAGCACCAAGACGATGATTTCACTGGCTTTGACGGGTCTGTTGTTTACCGCCGCGGCTGTTCAGGCTGACTATGGCTACCGCGATGTGGCACCGCAGGACAAGATCGACCTGTGCGTTGCAGCGATTGCTGAGCAGGCAAACTACGAGGACGCGAATTACGTGCGTCACGAGGTTGAGTCGAAGTCGCGGGCAACAGTCGGCTACACGCTGAACATCAGTACCCAGGTGTACGAAGAAGCGGATGGCCAACTGATTCGTGAGTACCGCACGATGTGCGCCGTGTCGAAACGGACCGAGCCGGTCTCGTTCAGGATTCGCGAGACCAAGTGACGGACAGACTACAGGGCAATGGTGGCAATCAGCGGCAGGTGGTCGGATCCAATGCGCGGCCCTGAGCGCATCTCGACCACGCTGATGTCATCGGAGACCAGGAAATGATCTATGGGGATCATCGCGAACGGCAGGAATGTCGGCCAGGTTGGCACAATGCCGAACCCGGCGCGGGCATTTCGTAGTCCGGTGGCCTCCTCGAGCGAGCGGTAGTTCATATCCCACATGCTGGCGTTCAGGTCACCGAACAGCACCTGCGGCCCGTCCAGACCCTCGAGCAAGTCAGCGATGCTTGCCAGCTGTTCGTTTCGATCCGTGTAAAGCTGCGTGCGGATCGGGATCGTCGGGTGGCTACCCACGAGGTGCACCGTCGCACCGTCGACGTCCATCGTCGCGATAATTGTCGGGTAGCCCAACGGCGGGCTATCGATGTGACTTACCGAGGTAAACGGCACGCGTGCGAACAATGCGATGCCAAAATTACCTTCACGCGCCTCGGCGTACGAATACGGATACTCCTGCCGCAGCGGATCCAGCGCAACGAGCCAATCGGGCGTGATCTCCTGGAGCAGGACAACGTCCGGTGACTCGGAATCGAGCAGATCCAACAGGCGGCCATACTCAGTATTACGCGACAGGACGTTCGCGTGGAGCAACTTCAGCGGCCTTTCCGCCTGGACTGTATGGCTGCCCGTGTACCAGGGGATCACGTCGAAGGCGTTCAGCCCAACGGCTATCAGCAGTCCCGTGATGTAGACCGGCTGGCGGAGCAATACAAATGCAACGCAAAGCGCGACAGCCACAACCAGGTAGTGCGGTTTGAAGTGCGTAAACAGCTGGATGCCAAAGTGATCGATGGGTAACGCGGTCACGATCGAGAATACGATCGTAACGATCGCAGCGGCCTGCAGCAGGCCAACCGCGCTCACGTATTCGCCACGCATACCGGGCAATCCGGACGCTTGCTGACGCCGAGGTGGCGGAACTCGCTCGCGGCGCCATCGTACAGACGCAGAAGCGGAGCTGGCGATTCGACGCCTGCCAGGAACTTCAGTGTTTCCACT
>Ga0316194_10000475_pt1 | contig 25721 bp, 18 predicted proteins | sample CroRivsedime1_MG_FD_204936 | JGI IMG/M metagenome (GOLD analysis project Ga0316194, IMG submission 204936) | Coastal sediment microbial communities from Maine, United States - Cross River sediment 1 | ecosystem: Environmental > Aquatic > Marine > Coastal > Sediment | place: USA: Maine...
AAGCTCAACAGTGTCATTGTTCGCGACCAGGATCATGCGCTCGGGTTCTACACCGACGTCCTCGGCTTCATCAAGAAGACTGAGATCCCGGTCGGGGACTACAAGTGGCTGACAGTGGTGTCGCCCGATGAGCCGGACGGGGCACAACTGGTCCTCGAGCCAAACGCTCACCCAGCCTCTGCCGCATACCAGGAGGCTCTTTTCGAAACCGGAACACCGTTGACGTCGTTCGCGGTCGAGGACGCTCTGGGCGAATTCGAGAGGCTGAAGACGCTGGGCGTGACCTTCACGATGGAGCCGACTGATGTCGGCACTGCGATCATTGCGGTCTTTGACGATACCTGTGGCAATTTCATCCAGATCTATCAGGAGAGTTGACGATATGGCTGAAGAAACAAATCTGAAGACGCTGATGGCTGTACTCGACGGATTCAACCGAAACGACATCGACGCCGCCGCAAGCGGGCTGGCCGAAGATGTTGTCTACATCATTCGGGGCCGGTCCCCGGTAAGCGGGACCTTCCGGGGCCGACAGGCGTTTGCCGATGTGCTCCGTAAGATCAAGCAGATGACGGACGGGACTATGGCCGGGAAGCCGGAGGTCGTTCTTGCGGATGGCGACAACGTCATGATGTATATGCACGTCACCGGAAGCCGCCCGGACGGGCGCCGCTACGACAACGACCAGGCGTACCTCTATCGCTTTCGCAATGGGAGGCTGATTGAGGGTCAGACGATCCCGGTCGATCAACACGCCTTTGAAGAGTTCCTTGCCAGTTGACGGCAGGGGAAGAAAGCCGGCTCGAGGGTACACTGCGTCAGTGGTAAACAACGCACCTCGTTATCAGTGGCTGATTTTTGACGCCGACGGAACCCTCTTCGACTTCCACCTCGGCGAGACCACCGCGTTGCAGAAGACGACGGGGAAGCACGGCATCACCTACACGCAACATCTTCATGATGCGTACTCAGCCATCAGCGCCGTGCTCTGGAAACAGTTCGAGCTCGGTGAAATTTCTTTAGTGCATCTGCGAGTCGAGAGGTTCGAGCGTCTGTTTGGCGAGCTCCGGATTGACCTGGAACCGGACGCCTTCAACCTCGATTTCATGGAGGCGCTTGGACAACAGAGACAGCTGTTGCCGGGGGCCGAGGCCGTTGTCCGGGATCTTTCATCGCGCTTTCGACTCCTGTTGGCGACCAACGGCATCGCGGTGGTTCAACGCCCGCGCTTTTCAGGCTCATCCATCCGACGGTACTTCGAAGACGTGGTGATCTCGGATGAGATCGGCATCGCCAAGCCGCAGATCGGGTTTATGGAAGAGGCGTTCTCCAGGATGGGCGAGCCGCGGAGATCCGAGGTTCTGATGATCGGCGACAGCCTCAGTTCGGATATCGCAGGTGGGGCGAACTTCGGAATCGACACCTGCTGGTTCAATCCGAGCGGTCTCGCCCTGGACGGCTCGCCGAAACCGACGTATGAGATTGCGGATCTGACAGAAATCGAGGGCATCGTCACAGGCAGCTGAGTTTCCCCGGACCCGTTTTTGATGCTCTCAGTTGGTATCGGGCTCGATGAGGAGGACAGAATGTCGACGCTTCAACCTGGCGATACAGCCTCTCGCTCCCTGGCGATCACCGATGAGACCATCCGCGCCTTTGCCGAGGTAACCGGAGACAACAACCCGGTGCACCTCGACGACGAGTACGCCGCTGGGACCCGGTTCGGACGCCGCGTCGCCCACGGGATGATCGCCGCCGGTTTGATCTCGGCCACCCTTGCCAACGATCTCCCGGGACCGGGCACGGTCTATCTTAACCAGACGCTGAAGTTCAAGTTGCCAGTCTTCCCTGGAGACACCGTGACCGCGACCGTCGAGGTCCTCTCCGTGCGTCCCGATAAACCGATCGTCACCCTCGCCACCGTCTGCACCAACCAGGACGACAAAGTCGTCCTCAAGGGCGAAGCAGTTGTCATGTACTCAGAGGAGTAGGCCCTCTTTGAGCGAGATATTTTTGAACCGCAAAGAACGCAAAGAACGCAAGGAAGAATAGAAAGGGCCCGAACCCAAGAACAATCTTGGCGGTCATTGCGGTTTGAATGGGTGGGTGGTAGGCCGCTAGTCTTTATTACAACATGACGTGCCGGCGTCGTCCGGAGAGGGGACGTCAGCCTGGGAGTGTTGGTGCTTGGTTATCGCAGCGTTGACCGAAGCCGGGCGGCCGAGGATGGCATAGAGGCCCAGCGCGACAAGCAACACCGCCGTCACGACAGGCACATGCCGCCTGAGCGGTGCGCTCACTAATTGGGTGCCGAGACCGACTGCTAACAGGGCGGGCACGGTGCCGGCCCAGAAGGCGGTCATCACCGCGGCGCCTTTCAGCGCACTGCCGGTGCCCGCGGCGGTGACCACGAAGGCCCACAGCCAGCCGCACGGCAGAAACCCTGACAGGAGACCGACAACACCGGCGCGAACGACCGGAGGCTTGTCGCTGACCAGAGAGAATCCGCGCCGGAGCGCTGTTGCGATGCGTCCCGAGCCGGAGCCGTGTTTGAAGATCCGTACCCCGCGGATCTGGAGCAGGGCAAGTACACCCCAGAGGATCATGGTGACGCCGGCCACGATCGCGGCGATGCGCTGGAAACCCGCGAGCGAGCCGGCAACATCGAGGGCGGCGCCGACAGCGCCCGCCGCAACTCCGAAGAGCGCATAAGTCAGCAACCGGCCGCCCGAGTACGCCCCGTGGCTGATCAGCCTTCGCGCACCGCCCGACCCGTCCGCACCCGAGTAGAAAGCCACGAAGGGGCCGCACATGCCGATGCAGTGCAGGCTCCCAACCAAGCTTGCAGCGAACACGGTGAGCAGCAGGGTTGTCATCGGAGCTGTGCTCCGAGTTTTGAGTTTTGAGTTTTGAGTTTTGAGTCCGCCGTCCACCCCTCACAGCCCGGGTGGGTGGGTGGGAATTCCGAATTCCGAATTCCGAATTCCGAATTCATTCCCAACTTCCTTCGACAAAAAGGTGCCGGACCTCGGTGTGGGTGAAGTGTTCTGCGCCGCGATCGACGGTGAAGCGCAGCTCCCAGCGTCCGTTTCGGCGCATCGGCAGCGAGGCCGTATATACGGCATCGCCTGTATCGGCGAGCGCGTCGCGGACGATGTCGTCCCCGCGTGTGTTGTGAAAGGCTTCAACTGTAACTGTTGCTCCCGCCAGTGGGTCGCCGTCGGCATCATGGAGCGTCAATTCGAGGGCCGGCTGATCTCCGGGTTTTTCCGGCGGCGTGACGTTGAAATCGAGCAACCATCCGAGGTCCTGGTTCAAGCGGTCCTGGGCGCGTTTCTCGTCCCAGGCGACGGCCTTCTGGTAGTAGTCATCTTCGACCGCGTACGACGGGTCGGAAGTGGCCACGTAAACGACGACCAGGGAAGAGATCACGTGAAAGGCCAGGGCGCCTGCGATGATCGGGGGCCACCACGAACCCGGTTTCATTTCAGTTGCCCCCGCCGGCGGGGCCCAGAATTCGATACTGAAGCTCCTTGGTGAAATCGATGCCATCGCTGATGGTCAGGGTGACGGCCGCCTCTCCTCCCGCAAACGCCGATGGAGGCGCTGTGATGAAGGCGCCCGTCATCTCGGTTTTCCCCGGGGCGACGATCAGCGGGTTCTCGGGCGCGATCATCGTCAGGCCCTCGGCGCCGTCGAGCTCGATCAGGTAGGAACGTTCCTCAGGCGCGCGGTTGGCGATCTTGATCCGGATCTGGTTGGAGACTTCGCCGCTCGGGAGAATGGTGAAAGGCGCTCCGAGCCCGCGCAGCAGGGTGACGTCGGCGGTCTGCTTGCCGGCGAGCGAGAAGGCGAAGGCGCCGAACATCACAAGCAATATCGCCGAGTAGACGACCAGCCTTGGTCGCAGGAAGGACCGCTTGCCGGTTTCCAGCTCGGCCTGCGAGGTGTAGCGAATGAGACCGGGGTCGAGGCCGATGCGGTCCATGACCTCGTCGCAAGCATCGATGCACTGGGTGCAATGGATGCACTCCATCTGCAGCCCCTCGCGGATGTCGATGCCGGTCGGGCAGGTGCTGACGCAGAGACTGCAGTCGATGCAATCCCCTGCGGTACGTTCTTCTTTTTTTCGCCACCTCGCCGGCGGCTCGCCACGGCCCGCGTCGTAGGCGACGATCAGCGATTGGCGATCGAGGAGGACCGACTGGAAGCGGCCGTAGGGGCAGGCGACGATGCAGGTCTGCTCGCGGAAGTAGGCGAAGTCGAAGAACATCAGGAGTGTCGTACCGAGCATCAGCGCAAAGGCCGCCGGGTGCTCGGTCGGCGAGCCCGTCATCCAGCCGAGAAGCTGGTTCCAGCCGACGAAATAGGCGAGAAAAGTGTTTGCGAGGAAGCCGGAAACCAATAAAAAGACGACGTTCTTGATCAGTCGGCGGGCGTTGGCGCCCTCGGCGTCGAGCTTGAGCTGACGGTTGCGGCCGCCCTCGATAAGGACCTCGATTGGCCGGTAGAGATACTCCATGTAGACGGTTTGCGGGCAGGCCCAGCCGCACCACACGCGGCCGAGGACCGCGGTGATCAGAAAGATGCCGATGAAGATGCTGAACAGGAGGAGCATCAGCAGAAATGTGTCGGTCGGCAGAAAGGTCGCACCGAAGAACGTGAACTCTCGCTTGGGGATATCGAAGAGCATGAGCGGTTTGCCGCCCAGCTTGAGGATCGGGATCAACGTAAAGGTTGCGATCAGACCCCAGGCGGTGAAGAACCGTCGACGATAATATCGACCCTGCGATAGCTTTGGTCGGATCCAGCGGCGAGAGCCGTCCCGGTTGAGGGTCGAGAGGACCCTCTCCTGGGCCTCCGGCGCGTTCGATGTAATACTCACAGCACCTCTCAGGAAGCGGCTGGTTCAGCCTCGGTTTCGGTCGCAACCTCATCGCTCGCCTCATCGATTTCATCCGCCGGCGCCTGACGGACCATACGATCGCCCTGGGGCTCCTTGGGGTTGGGAGGTTCGCTGCCCAGCATCGTGCCGACGTAAGAGCTCACTGCCATCAGCTCGGCTGGCCGTAGCTGGCGCTCCCACGCCAGCATGCCCTTGGCCGGCACGCCTTCGCGGACCGTCTTGTAGACGTCCAGCAATTGTCCGCCGTGCACCCAGTGGTCGTCTGTGAGGTTGGGCCCGATGCCACCTTCGCCGAACATCCCGTGGCAGGTGGCGCACTTGGACTGAAAGATCTTCTTGCCGCCGTTCATCATGCTCGCATCGGCCATCAGGTCGACCAGGGTGCCCTCGCTGATCTCGCCGAGCGCCAGGAGTTGCTCCGCCTGCTTGTCGTAAAAGGCGATCATCTCCTGGTCGTACCGATCGGTGGCGAGCATGCCGCCGCCGAAGTGGAAATAGAGAATGTAGAGGGGCGTGAAGATGATGGTCGCCCAGAAGAGCGCCAACCACCACCTGGGAAGGGGATTGTCGTACTCCTGGATGCCGTCGTAGCTGTGGTCCAGCACATGGTCCTGGTCGGCGGTTGCCGGATCGTGATCGTAATGCTCGTTGGTCACTGGCGTTCGCCTCCATTCACGGCTGCGCGGGCACTGCCGGGGCTGTTCTCCTCGAGCGGTAGATTCCGCATGTGGTCGTACGAGACCTTGCTGCGCGCGACAAAGACCCACAGAACGATGGCCGCAAAGGTGATGAAACAGAGAATGAGCGCGACTTCGGTCCACGAAGAAAGACCCGCCGCGGACATGATGTCGGTGAGACTCATGACGCCTCCTCCACCGAGGCGGCCGTGGCCTCCGCCGTCTCTGATTCAGGCGCGGTTTCGGTGGGTCCGATCTCTTCCTCGATTGCCACCGGTTCCGGTTTGGTGATGTCGGTGCCCATGCGTTGGAGGTAGGCGATGATTGCAACAATCTGCTTGCCGGCCAGACCCTCTGGACCGCCCTGGACCACGACCTCGTCGGCGATCGCCTGCGCCTGTTCGCGGGCGGCGGCCTCACCACCGGCAACCTCTTCATCGCTGTATGGCACCCCCAGGATTTGATGGGCACGCATGACTGGTTCGACGGAGTCGAAGTCGATGGGTGCGGTCAGCATCCACGGGTAGGCGGGCATGATCGAACCGGCGGTGATCGCGCGTGGATCGTCCATGTGGCGGACGTGCCACAGATCGGGGTACTTGCCGCCGATCCGCTGCAGATCGGGGCCGATGCGCCGGGAACCCCACTGGAAGGGGTGGTCCCAGACGAACTCGCCGGGTTTGGAGTACTCGCCGTAGCGCTCGGTTTCGGCGCGGATCGGACGGATCATCTGCGAGTGACAGTTGTAACAACCCTCGTCGAGGTAGATATCGCGTCCAGCAAGCTCGAGCGGTGTGTATGGCGTCACGGTCGCGATCGTCGGGACGTTCGATTTGATCAGGAAGGTCGGAATGATCTCGAAGAGGGAGGCTACGACGACGGTGAGCACCACCGCGATGGTGAATTTGAGCGGCAGTCGTTCCCAGCGACGGTGCCAGGTAGTGGAGAAGAACCTGTCGAGCTTGTAGGCCACGTTGACGACATGGGCGCCGCTCTTCTCGAGCGAGGTCGGCGGCTCCGGCCGGTCGGTGTAGTCCTTCGACAGCGCCGGGGCCTCGTGCACCCGGACCTCGTAGGCGGACGGGCGGCTCTTCCAAGTCATGAAGAAGTTCACGCCGAGCATGAGTGCGCCGGTCAGGTAGGCGAGGCCACCGATCACCCGAACCCAGTACATCGGGATCAGGCGCAGGGTGGTTTCGACGAAGTCGCCGTACTTGAGGTAGCCCTCGTCGTCGAAAGCGAGCCACATCAGGCCCTGGGTCAGACCAGCGGCGTAAATGGCGACGATATAGAGCAGGATGCCGATGGTGCCGAGCCAGAAATGGGCTTCGGCCAACTTGCGGCTCCACAGCTCGGTCTGGAAGAGGCGCGGCAGCAGCCAGTAGATCATTCCGAAGGTCAGGAAACCGACCCAACCCAGCGCTCCCGCGTGGACGTGGGCGATGGTCCAGTCGGTGTAGTGCGACAGTAGGTTGACCATTTTGACCGACAGCAGCGGGCCTTCGAAGGTCGACATGCCGTAGAAGGTGATGGCGACGACAAAGAACTTCAGGACCGGGTCCGAGGCGACCTTGTCCCACGCCCCACGGAGGGTCAGGAGGCCGTTCAACATTCCGCCCCACGAAGGCATCCACAACATGAGCGAGAAGAGCATGCCCAGGGTCGAGGCCCACGCCGGCAGTGCGGTGTAGTGGAGGTGGTGCGGTCCGGCCCATATGTAGAGGAAGACCAGGGACCAGAAATGGATGATCGAGAGACGGTAGGAGAAGACCGGGCGGTTGGCGGCCTTGGGAAGGAAGTAATACATCAGACCGAGGAACGGAGTCGTCAGGAGAAAGCCGACCGCGTTGTGGCCGTACCACCACTGCATGAAGGCGTCCTGGACCCCGGCGTAGATCGGGTAGCTGCGCCACAGCCCTGCCGGAACCACCAGGTTATTGAAGATGTGGAGGAGGGCGATGGTGACGATGGTCGCGATGTAGAACCAGATCGCGACGTAAATGTGACGTTCGCGGCGGATGGCGATGGTGCCGAAGGCATTGATCGCGAAGACCACCCAGATGACCGCGATGGCGATGTCGATCGGCCACTGCAGCTCGGCGTACTCCTTGCCCTGGGTGATGCCGAGGGGGAGGGTCACCGCGGCGGCGACGATGATCGCCTGCCAGCCCCAGAAATGAATCGCGCCCAGGGCCTTTGAGAACATCGCCGTCTTGAGGAGCCGCTGCATCGAGTAGTAAATGCCGGCAAAGATCGCGTTGCCCGCAAAGGCGAAGATGACGGCGTTGGTGTGGAGTGGCCGCAGGCGTCCAAATGACAGCCACGGAAGCTCGAAGTTGAACACCGGCGCCGCCAGCTGCAGGGCGACGATCACACCCACCAGCATGCCGACAACGCCCCAGATGAAGGTCATCAGCGTGAATTTGCGGACAGTCGCGTCGTCGTAAGAGAACTGTTCGATCTGGACGGTCATCGAGCTCCTCCCGGAGTGGTGATTGTATTGGGTTTTGGAAAATTCATCCCGAAGGATCCGATACCAGTGATTGGCCCGTATCAGGAATCATTCCGCCGAAAGCGTACCATGCAAACCAGAAACTGTGACGCACTGCCTGGAGTCGGTTGGGATCGGTGAGCGGTTCGACCACGGCGGTTCCCGGCGCCACGCTAAAACGGATGGCCACCGGCAGACCCGCGGCCTCGACCTCGACCGTGCCCTCGTCGGTTCCTGCGGTTGCGGCCAGATCCCGGATGGAGAACATTTCGTGTTGGCCGTCGACAGTCACGATGACTATCCGATCCTTGAGCTGGATGGCGTCCGATGACGGCAGCGGCCGAACCGGAAAGTGCAGGAGATCGGACCCGAAGTAGGAGTGATAGGGGTCCCTTTTATAGAGTTTCTTGAGGTCGGGGTGCGGCGCCATGACCCGCGTGTCGGGGTGACGCGTGCGCCACTCGCCCCAGGTGTCGAGCGCCGCCACCCGAGCGGAGAGGGGAGACGATAAGCCGGGATCCGGCTCGGCCACAATCTCACCGTCGAGCTGTGACCACAGGGGTGAAGCGGCCGAATGCAGACGCCGGTCGTAGAGCAAGGTGTTTGAGTTGTAGAGGTAACCCGACACTCCGAGTTCGATGATCTCGTCCTCGATCATTCTGGAATAGACCGCGACGCTGTCACAGAGAGGGCTGTAGGTCACTGCAATCGGCTCTCCGCCGACGGTGTCATTGACGACTTCGTGCCAGCGCATGAGCCGCAGGGGATAGGCTCGGACGTCGTTGCCGATGACGACGCCGATGACCCGATCGCCGGAAACCAACAGCTTGCCGCGCTCCTCTTCGTTGCGCCGGTCAATCTCGGCCGGATCCATTGTCTGGGGTTCCGATAAGACCCGCACCCCATCTTTCGCCATCGCCCGCACGATGAGGTCGTCGGGTACCGTCGCCTGGTGAATGACAAAATCCGAGTCAGGGGGTTCAGCCGCGGAACGCCCGGAGAGCGGTGCGATGACGATCCAGGCTGTTACCAGGCTGACGATGACCGCCGCCGCAGCAACCCACCAACCGCTCTGGATGATGGTCGGTGCACGCACGGGCTCAGAGTCCTTTGGGGAGGTTGGTGACGACCTCGAGAGTCGAGGTCGCAGTGTCGGATGAGGCTACCGCGATTTTGCCACCCCGCATCGCACGGTCATCCATATCGATGACCATCAGACCCAGCAGCACCGGCAGGTAGATGATGCTGGCGAGAAAGAGGCGCCGAGCTGCCGGCTGGTTGCGGGCGCGTAGAAAGACCCAGCCGAGTCCGACAAAAGCGAGGCCGACCGCCTGGGAAGTGACGAGGAATGCGCCGCCGGTGACACCGAAGGCGCTGAGAGCCGCGGTGATCGGCAAAAGTGCGGCGGCGTAGAGGAAGGCCAATCTCGCGGTCAGACGCCCCTCGTGATCGACTGCCGGTAGCATTCGGAAACCGCCGCGAGCGTAGTCCTCGCGGTAGAGCCAGGCAAGGGCCAGGAAGTGGGGGATCTGCCAGGCGAAGAGAATCCCACCGAGGATCCAGGCGCCGGCATCGAGCCTGCCGGTGGCCGCGGTCCAACCCATCATCGGCGGGATCGCACCGCAGACCGCGCCAATCACGGTGTTGAGCGGGGTCCGGACCTTGAGCGGGGTGTAGACGAGGACATAGACAAGGATCACAAAGAGCGAGAGCAGGGTGGTGAGCCAATTGGTGCCGACGGCCAGAATGAGAAGGCCGACGACAGCGGTCACGATACCCCAGGTCGCGGCCAAACTGCGGCTGATGCGTCCTGCCGGCAGGGGCCGCTCGCGGGTCCGTAGCATGAGGCTGTCGAGATCTGCCTCCCACCACTGGTTGAGGATGTTTGCGCCAAAGGCGCTGAGAGCGGTGCCGACGACCGCCGCCGTCAGACCCCATGGCGACACCTCACCGCGCGCTCCCAACACATAGCCGACGAAAGCAGTGAGCACCACCAATGCACCGAGGCGCGCCTTTGCGAGCTCGAGATAATCCGAGATCAGGGACCGGTCGGTATCGGGGCGGGAGGTATTCTGAGCTGAGATCTGACGCTCCTTCTTCGGCCTGAATTGCGATGTGAGCCGGGCAAGGGTGTATATTGCGGCTCGATACCAAATTCCGGCGACTGACGCGGGGCATTATAACCGACGCAGCCGCTCTACATTCGCGCTTCGGAGGTGAGCCGTGACCGCGACCACCGTAGATCGCAACTTCGTCCTGCCGCTTGCTTTTGCGACCACCGTCTCGATGTGGGCGGTGGCGTATTTCTGCCGTTTGCCCGCTGTGATGGCGCCGAGCTGGCTGGCGGCGGGCCTGATGCTGGGCGCGGTGGCCCTGTGGGGTTGGTTCACCGGTTCGCGCGCTGGCGGCGGCTGGCTTGGCGGGGTGTTGGTTGGCAGCGTCGCGGCGGTGCTCAATCTGCTGATCCTGGGCAGTTTGCTGGCGCCGGCCGAAGGTGGCGGCGTGATGCCGTCAGCCGTGTGGTGGGTGCCGGGATCGATCCTGGCCATCGCCGTCGTCTCGGGAGGGTTTGCCGCCGCGCAGGGGAAAGTCGCCGGCGAGGCAACGACCTCCGATTGGACTGGACTGCTTTCAAAGGTCGCGGTGGCGGCGACCTTTTTGTTGGTGATAGCCGGTGGGCTGGTGACCAGCAACGAGGCCGGTCTTGCGGTCGTCGACTGGCCCAACAGCTTCGGCACCAATATGTTTCTCTTCCCGCTCGCCCGTATGACCGGCGGGATCTATTACGAACACGCCCACAGACTCTTTGGCGCACTCGTTGGGCTGACGACCATTGCTCTCGCCGTTCGGTTGTGGCGGTACGACGACCGGACGTGGCTCAAACGCCTGAGCATGGTGGCGGTGGTCCTGGTGGTCTTACAGGGCATCCTCGGAGGCCTGCGGGTGACCGGTGGTTTCACCCTCTCGACCTCCGAAGCCGACATGGCTCCGAGCCTGACCCTTGCCCTGATGCACGGGGTCTTGGGTCAGCTCTTCCTCGGCGTGATGGTGGCAATCGCGGTCGTCACGAGCCGATTGTGGTTCGACGCATCCGCGCCGGAATCGCGGCCATATGCCAAGGATGACCGCACCTTTCAGCGATGGTTGATCATCATCATGGTCGTGCAACTGGTGCTGGGCGCCGCACAACGACATCTGGCGGCCCTTTTGATCGTTCATATCTGCCTCGCGGCGGTGGTGGTCTTGTTGGCGGTCATGGTTGGTGGACGCGCCTGGGGGCTCTACAGAGACTCCCGGCCCGTTGAGTACCTTGGCAAGCTCCTGATCATCTTCACCTGCGTTCAGGCTTTCCTCGGCATTACGGCCCTCGCCGTGACCCAGGGTCGGGCGGTTGTCGGTTCGCCGACGACTCTCGAGGTCTCGATCACGACCATGCATCAAGCCACGGGAGCGGCACTGTTGGCGCTTTCGGTGATGTTGCACCTGTGGACGAGTCGGCTTTTCAAACAGGCGGAGGCGCCAACGGCAACTGAGTGAAGAGTTAAGAGTAAAGAGTTAAGGCGCTCGACCGCTGACTGATCCCTTACAACACTCGTACTGAATTCGAACTGTTCCCTGATGACTTTCGACTCCGTTGAATCGATCTTGGAGATGAGGAAATCTCCATCATGGCGACGAATTTGCGGTCGGATCTCAAAAAATGTTGCAGATCCTAAGATTGGGTCGCATATTTGAGGAAAGAATGCTTCCTACATCGCGTGCTGAGGTCGACTTCGCTGGGGGAATCATGAGGCCAACAGCTTTGGTATGTGTCTCCCTTATTCTGACGGTGACCGCGCCGGCCGTGGCGCAGGAGACGACCGGTGAAATCGTAGGTGCAGTCATCTCCATGGACGGAGCGCCACTACCGGGCGTCGACATCACGCTCGAGAACCCTAGGGTCGGCTTTTCAAGGTCAGCCGTCTCCCGCGACAACGGCGAGTTCCGGTTTCCGGCGTTGATCCCGGCACAGTATCAACTCACTGCCGAGCGGAGAGGTTTCAAGTCTGTGAAGGTCCCGGTCGACGTCGATCTCGGTCGGGCCGTCACGGTAGAGTTATCCCTAGAGGTCGGTAGCTTCGAAGACGCGATCGAGGTCACAGCTGCGGTACCTAACGTGGACGTGACCTCCACGGTGTCGGGCTTCACCACCAATACTGACGATCTTCTGTCGAAGATCCCCGTGCAACGCGAGGTGACTCAGATCGCCCTGCTCGCGCCCGGGACCTACGCCGCCGACAATTACTGGCAACAACCGGCGTGGACAGGGCTGCTCACGCCCGGCCAGGGCTTCGTCTCGTCCAGTGGCTCCTCTTTCGGCGAGAACTCCTACCAGCTCAACGGGCTCAACATTACCAACTTCCGTTGGTTCATGGGCTCCTCCTTCGTGCCAATGGAATTCGTCGACGAGGTACAGGTCAAGACCGGCGGCTACGAGGCGGAGTTTGGCCGCTCCACTGGCGCCGTGATCAACATGGTGACCAAGAGGGGCACGAACATCTTTCGAGGCGGGTTCAGCGCCTACTGGGAACCCGAGTCTTTACAGGAACAGGAGCCCGATGCCTACGGCAATTACAACCAGGACGAGGGCCGCGAGAACTTCGAGCTCAACGCCTCGCTGGGCGGACCGATTCTACGGGATCGGTTGTTCTTCTTTGGCTTCGTACGCTACAGCGACACATGGTTCACGGATCACTACACGGCCACGGCCGACCTGCACGAGACCTCGACGCCCTACTGGGGTGCCAAGATCGACTGGAGCATCAGCTCGGACCACCGCCTTGAGGGTACCTACTTCTCGGACGACGTGGACGTCGACTTCATTCGCTACAACTACGACTCGGAAACCCGGGTCCTGCTCGACGCTCGGGGCACCGGTGTGCGCCGTCGGGGCGGAAGCAACTTCATCCTGAAGTACTCCGGACTTCTGAGTTCCCAACTGCTGCTCTCGGCGCAGGCCGGCCGCTACGAGTTCGATCTCACCAGGGTCACGGACGGGGAAGACTGTCCCCTCGCGTTCGATTATCGCGGTGGGATGAGGGTGCCTCTCGGTTGCTGGGTGATCAACGCCCGTGGAACCGACGGCGACGTTCGGGAGGCGTACCGCGTTGACTTGGACTGGTTTGTCGGCAGACACAGCCTGCGAGCCGGAGCCGACTACGAGCTGAACCTGGCATCCTCCGTGCGCGAGTACTCTGGTGGGGTCTCCTACGGGTACTATCTCAACGGATCGGAAGACCAGGATCCGGAGGAATACCGGTATCCCGAACTGTCGTGGGACCAGAACCTCGTGCAGGAAAACATATTCCAGAGGGGCGGCGAGTTCGAGGTCAACTCGAGCGCCGCCTACGTGCAAGACAGCTGGTCTGTCACCCCGACCCTCACCCTCAACCTGGGCGTGCGATGGGAACGATACGAGAACAAGAATGGCCTTGGCGGTACCTTTATCGAGACCGATGACCAATGGGCGCCGCGACTGGGTGTTATCTGGGACCCTTCCGGCGCCGGCCTCTCCAAGCTCTACGCCAGCTTCGGCACCTACCACATGCCGGTGTCCGCGCAGGTCAACATCAGCGATGCCTCAGCGACTTACCGCACGGAGAGCTGGTATGCCTTTGACGGGGACGTGGCGGCCGACGGGTCCCCCGTGACGCTGGGCGAGCAGCTCGAGCACTTCGTGTTCGCGGACGGGGACACCCCCGACCCGAGGGAGAACATCTCACACAACTTCGAGCCCATGGCTCAGAACGAGGTGATCGTAGGCTACGAGAGGCGGCTGGGTGGCGACTGGACGGTGGGCCTTCGCGGGGTGGCACGATGGTACAAGCAGATCATCGAGGACTACACCCTCTATCAGGGGCTGTGGAACACCTACGGCGTGGAATGCCTGAACCCCGATCTCCTCGGCACCGGCGCCTACTGCTGGACCAATGGATCTCGGCTCGGCAACCCGGGCCGGGAGTTCGAGGGGTGGTACGACGTCGATGGCGACGGGGAATTGGACCGTGTGGTCATCCCTGCCGATCAGCTGGGCTACCCGGAGGCCGAGCGTTCACACTACGCCCTCGAGTTCACCTTTGGGCACCGGTTCGCTCACAACTGGATGTTGAACGGCTCCTACACCTGGTCCCGCCTCTACGGCAACTACGAGGGCACCATCAGTGACGAATGGGGCGACCATTCCGCCGGCATGACCGGATCCTACGACTACCCGTACATGATGGAACACTCCAGCGGCGATCTTCCCGGCGACATCCGTCACAATCTCAAAGCCTACGGCGTGTACTCCTGGGACTTCGGGCTGCAGGCAGGGGGGAACCTCTATTACCACACGGGCAGACCGGTCAGTTCCTTTGGCCGTCATCCCGACGATCCCTGGGCGGCTGCGACCGCCTACCCCTCGTACTACACGGCGGGCGAGCCGAAGCCCCGTGGGTGCTGTGGCCGCACGGACGATGTCTGGGGGCTTGACCTGCTGTTGATGTACAGTTTCCGGTCTCTGGGTGTCGACTGGAATGTGCGGCTCGACGCGTTCAACGTGTTCAACAATCAGAACGTGGTCAGAGTGTGGTTGGTGGCCGAGGACCCCTACAATGGCGTCCCGGTTGACGGTTACGGCGACCCGGAGTATTACCAGCCTCCGCGCACCGTTCGCCTGGGCTTCGGATTGAGCTTTTGATTTGCGTTCAGCGGCGTATGCGCTCGATGCCCCAATGTACAATCAGCGCAGACGCGAGAACCCATCATGGTTGAAAAGACCCCCCCGGACCATCAACCGGCGACCCGCACCGAGGGTGAGGACCTTACCCTCGACATGCCGGAGGGCTATCAGCCCTTCACTTCAGGCCAGATTTTGGGCGAGAGGTATCAGATCCTCGAGATGCTCGGCCGTGGTGGGATGGGTGAAGTCTGGCAGGCCTTCGACCTCAAGCTCCGGGTGGAGGTGGCGTTGAAGGCGCTTCGCTCCGACCTCTTCAAATCAGAACGTCGGCTCGAGCTCCTGCGCCAGGAGGTCCGCGCCGCCCGCGAGGTGATGTCGCCAAACGTCTGCCGGATCTTCGACCTGATCGAGATCGAGGGCCGCGAGCTGGTGTCGATGGAGTACGTCGACGGCGCCACTCTCCTCGGTGTCTTGCAGGAGCGCGGACCGCTCGAGCTCAAGGAGGCGCAGGACATCGCCTCGCAGTTCCTTGCTGGGCTCGAAGCGATCCACAAGGTCGGGCTCATCCACCGTGACATCAAGCCCGAAAACATCATGCTGACCCGCGCGGGCCGCGTGGTGGTGATGGACTTCGGTCTCGCTCGGCAGGACACCGAGGGCGGCGGTTCGGTGTCGGGCACCCCGGCCTACATGGCGCCGGAGCATGCGGCGGGGCAGACGTTGGACGCAAGAGCGGACGTGTATTCCGCCGGCGTCGTTCTCGCCGAGATGGTCAGCCCGGAGGGGATCAAGAGCTTCGAGTCGCGGCAGAGCGTGTGGGAGGGCGTGCGCTCGGAGCCCGCAAAGCTCCCCGACAGCCCATGGGCACCGGTTCTCAAGAAGGCTGTGGCCAAAGACCGAGAGGGCCGCTACAACACGGCCCACACCCTGACCCGGGCGCTGGAGGACGTGACTCTCCGCGTCGAGGGTGCCGAGGATCTGCATCCGTATCCCGGGCTGGCCTCCTTCACGGAAGATGACGCCGAGTACTTCTTCGGTCGCGAGGCCGAGGTCGAGCAAATGTGGCGCAAGCTCGAGGGACCGGCGCGGATGCTGTCGTTGGTCGGACCGTCCGGGGCCGGCAAGAGCTCGTTCGTCCGTGCCGGGCTTCTGCCTGCGCGGCAGGAGGGGTGGGCCTCCTTGGTCGTGACCCCGGGCGAGCAACCCTTCGTCAATCTCGGAGGCGCCATCACCAGGGCCCTGGCGGGTGACCTCGAGGCGCTCGAACTGATGGTGCGTTTTGCAGAGCCCGAGGTGGCCATCGAGATCTTCCAGAGATGGAGACGGCAGCACGAGTACGCCATTCTCGTGGTCGATCAGTTCGAGGAGCTCTTCACTCTGAATCCGGTGAAAACACAGGCGTCCTTCGCCGATCTCCTCGGACACCTGCCTCTCGAGGCCGACGTACACGTGCTGGTGAGCATGAGAGACGACTTCCTCGGCCACTGCCACGAGCAGCCGTCTCTCACGCCGATGTTTTCGGATCTGACCTTCCTCGGGACACCGGCGGGTGGCGCGCTGCGGCGTGCGGTGGTCCGACCGGCGACGAAGTGCGGTTACCGATTCGAGGACGATGACCTGGTCGAGGAAATGTTGGTCGAGGTCGAAGGGGAGAGGGGCGCCCTGCCGTTGCTGGCTTTCGCCCTGGCCCGTCTCTGGGAGAACCGGGACCGCGACAGCGGCCTCCTGACCCGGCAGGCCTATCACGATATCGGCGGCGTCGGCGGAGCCCTCGCGCAGCACGCCGAGGCGACGATCGACCGGATCGGCACAGATCGTATCGCCATCGTGCGCGAGCTCTTCCGCAACCTCGTCACCGCCGAGGGAACCCGCGCTGTGCGCGAGTGGACCGAGTTGTTGTCCGTGTTTGACGGCGACGACACGAGCGAGAAAAACGTAGGGGCGGGGTTTATCCCCGCCCGTGAAGCGGCCGAAGTGGTCCTTCGCGAACTGATAGACGCCCGCCTGCTCACGTCGTACGAGGTCCGTGAAGAAGACGAAGAACCGACTCGCAGGGTGGAAATCATCCACGAATCCCTGCTCGCGAACTGGCCGCGCCTGGTGCGTTGGCAGACCCAGGACGCGGACGCCGCCCAGCTCCGTGACCAGCTCCGCCAGGCCGCCAGGACCTGGGACGATCAGGGCCGATCCGACGACACGCTGTGGACCGGATCGGCGTATCGCGAGTTCGCGGTGTGGCGCGAGCGCTACCCGGGCGGGTTGAGCGATGTCGAGGAGGCATTTGCAGCGGCCATGACCTCGCTCGCGACCCGGCGGCGACGGCGCCGGCGGGTGGCCGCGACCTTCGTGGTGGTCTTCCTGGCGATTGTCGCGACGGTGATGGGGGCGCTCTGGCGCCGCAGCGTCCAGGAAACCCGCCGCGCCGAAGCCGGCAAGCTCCTCGCCCTGGGTCAGGCGCAGCTCGAAGCCGACCCGACCGCCGCTCTCGCCTACACCCGTGCAAGCCTCGAGCTGGCCGATACCCCGGATACGCGGCGCTTCGCGGTCAAGATCCTGTGGAGCGCGCCCGTGGCCCGTATCCTACCTGTGAAGAGGATGTCGAAGGAGTTGGGGCTCCCGGAAGATCAGAGCGCACTCCAACATATCCGACTCTCGCCCGACAGTCGCTGGCTTGCGACTCGCAGCACCAACAACCGGCGGATCCTGCTCTTCCCATCGGACGGCGGTCCGGCACGGGCCCTGCCGCGCCAACCGGACGGCAACGTGGGGGTGATCGAGTTCGGTCCCCTGGGACACCTGCTCGCCACAGGAGGATCAGGCTCGAGCATGCGCTTCTGGTCGTTGCCGGAGCTCGAGGAGATCCGCAGCGTCGAGCTCGGTGGGGTCCAGACCGGTGGCTTCCTACGTAACGGGCGATTGCTCACGTTTACCTTCGCGCAGAAGGACAGTGACGAGACTCTCGCGCGGGTCTGGACCCTGCCGGACGGCGAGGCGGAGGTCCTGGGCACCTTCGACTGGGGGGACGTCGGCGCCCCGGCCGAAATCGATCCGGCCGGCACCACGATCGCCTACACACTGGGCCGGACTTTGCTCGTACGCCCGATGCCCCCTGGTGATCAGTCAGCCGAGCGAGTCCTGGGGCTTGCCAGCGACCAGGTGCCGGACATCGCCTTCGCCCCCGCCGGCGATAGCCTGGCTTCGCTCGACAAATCAGGTGAAATCCGGGTCTGGTCTACCGCAGAAGGCACAACCGGTCCGATGCGCATCTTCCAGGGCCCCGAGTTCCAGGGCGCGACCCGTATGCTCTTCGGCCCGAAAGGGCGCACCCTGGTGCAGCCCGGGCCGGAAAACGACTTCTATCTGTGGGACCTGGACGCTCCTCCCGACAGCGATCCGGTCATCGCCAGACGACCGGTGAGGGGAGTCATGGCCCTGACCGCCTTCGATCCGGCCGGCCGGTGGCTGATCACCTCTTACGCCCTCGACACCATCGAGTTCTGGCCGCTCAGAAGGCCATGGAGGCGCGTGCTCCGCGGCCTCGGTTCCAACACCTGGTTCATGGCCTTCATGAACGAGGGCCGCCGGTTGGCGACCTGCAGCGTCCCCCGTCCGGCGCGCCTGGTGCCCCTGACCGCAAACGAGGGGAGGGTGCGGGACCTCACCCCCAAGGAGAGGTGCATTCAGCTCGCGGCGGATCCCGAGAGGAATCGGCTCCTCATGAGCGCAATGAGCGGCAAGGTGCTGCTCCTTTCCACCGCCGGAGAACCTGAACGAGCGCTTGCCACGCTTGGCTATTGTTTCGTCGCCCTCGACCCGGCGGGCGACCGAGCCGTCGCCAGCCCACTCGCTTTTTCCCCGATTGATCTGGAGCGCCGCCTCCTCCGGGAATGGGATCTGACATCGGGGGAGGAACGTGTCCACTCGCTGGCGCACCTTGACGATCCCGACTGGATGGGGTTCCCCGACATTGCGTTCGCCCCGGACGGTAGCCTGTACGTGGCCGGAGGAAATGTCCGACGCCTCGTTCTTCCCGACAAGCCCGGACGCGCCGTCACCGTCGAGACTGTCCACTCAGCGGGCTCGACACGGTCGTTCCTGAGCAGCGACGGACGTCACCTCCTCGTGATGGGAACCGAAAAGAAAGGCCTAAACCAAACGTTCGAGGAGCTTCTCATCTTCGATCTCACCCGACATGAGTCGCGCCGGATCACGACCCACGGCAATCGATTGTATTCGGCTGCTTTCGGCCCGTCAGGCCGCGTCATCGTCACCGGAGACACCGAGGGGGTCGTACGGGTGGGCCCGGTCAGCGGCGAGGAGCCTCACGTCCTGCTCGGCCATTCAGGGATGATCGAGAGTGTCGCCGTGTCACCCGACGGCCGCTGGATCGCCTCGGCCACGGGAGAGTCGTTCCGCCTCTGGCCGATGCCGGACGTGTCCAAGCCGCCGCTGCACATCCTGCCACACGATGAGCTTCTGGCGAAGCTCGACACCTTCACCAACCTCTGCGCCGTCCGCGACGAGCAGTCGGCAACCGGCTGGTCCCTCGAGATCGGGCCGTTCCAGGGATGGGAGACAGTCCCGGAATGGTAGTCAGAAGACGTCAGAACGTTTGAACGTTGAAGGTTTCAACGTTCTAACGATTCCGGGAATGAGCCTGCTGCGTAGTACTGCTCTAGGAGGTCGTTCTTTTCGTCCCAGCGTGCGAGGAGCCATTGGCGGAGGTCATCGGCGGATTGCGGCAGCTCTTCGATGGGAAAACGCCGAACGTGGACGTGGATGCGGTGGACCATGCCTTTGAGGTACTGCCACAGACTCGGCACGCCCACCTCGTAAGCGATCGTGAGGTCGTAGACGGCGGCGATGTGGCTGCGGAGCCCCTCGACCGAGGCTGAAAATCCCTTACTGCGCGGGACGAGGGTGTGGCGCGGCAGAGTGAGCCCGTTTTCCCGTGCGTATGCCTGCGCGACTTCCAGCTTTGGCAGGGTCAGCCGAGTCCCCTCGACGAAGGAGACGAGGTAGACAGGGACCCTCCCATTCACCAGCCGGTCGAAGGTGCGACGGATCTGCTCGCTGTCGGATGCCCAGTCGCGGTCGATAAAGAGGCAGTCGAGGAACTGCATCCCCCAGCCCATCCCGGGCACCCACTTGAGCTGTTTCTTGACAAAGAACTTGAGGTCGCCGAGGCGCTCTTTGGTCTTGGAGAACTTCATGATCGCAGGGATGTCCGGCATCTGCTGGTGGTTGGAGATGAGCAGCGCATTCTCCCTCATCGGCACGTCTTCGCCGGTGAAGATCACCCGGACTCCGTATATGAGTTCGGCGCCGGTCACGCAGAATCCCCACCAGGTATCGGCGCACCAGCGGTTGACCGCGCGGAAGGCTTTGCGGGAGAAGGGGAGCACGACCAGGCTCAGAAGCTGGAGGAGGTTGATGGGGAGCAGGGTGCCAAAGCCGATAGCGAGAACGCCGAGCGCTCTTATCGTCGCGATCGGACCGCTGTCGTCTCTTAGCGGTTCGAGAGGCATGCAAGACCCTCCGACAGGAGATCGCGGCAGCGAATGACATCTGTCTCGACGGTGCCGAGGTTACCGATCGCGACCCGCAAGGCGACGCCGTCATCGAGTTTGGTGTGGGAGAGGAAGACGTCACCCGAGGCGTTGACCTGCTCGAGGAGCTCCATGTTGAAATCGTCGAGCGCTTCTCCCTCCAAACCCGGCGGTCGGGCGCGGAAGCACACCACCGAGAACGGACGGGGCGCCATGCGCTCGAAGGACGGTTCTGCGTCGATCCATTCGGCGAAATCGCGGGCCATGGCGATATGGCGCTGGTGACGTTCGCGGATCCCGTCGAGCCCGAAACAGCGCAGGATCCACCACAGCTTGAGAGCTCGGAAACGCCGTCCGAGTTGGACACCGTAGTCCATGAGATCGACGACCTTGCCGCTGAGGGGTGTTGTCAGGTATTCAGGCACCAGGGAGAACGCTCGCTTGAAGATCTCCGGGTGGCGCGTATAGAACGCAGACGCGTCGATTGGCGCGAAAAGCCACTTGTGGGGGTTGAAATTGAAGGAATCTGCGCGTTTACATCCTTTAATACACCACCGATAGTCCTCGCTTAGAGCTGCTGAACCAGCATATGCGGCATCTACGTGCATCCAAAGACCCTCTTGAGCGCATATCGTTGCGATTTCCGCGCACGGATCGACCGAAGTCGTCGATGTCGTTCCGACCGTGGCCACCACGGCCAGCGGGCGGAGGCCCGCCGCCCGGTCCTCCGCTACCATGTGGGCGAGCGCTTCAGTGTCCATTCGGTACTCGGCGTCGTGCGGCACGGCGCGGAAGCCGTCGAGACCGAAACCCAGGGTCAGACAGGCCTTGGCGATCGACGAGTGGGCCTGATCGGAAGCGTAGATCCGCATCCCGGGGCCGGCCATGCCCCGACGACGAATCTCCGGATCGGCCGCCTCGCGCGCCGCCGCCAACGCGAGGAGTGAAGAGATCGACGCGGTGTCGTTGAGGTATCCGAAGAAATCCTCCGGAAGTCCGAGACCGCGCCGCATCCAGTCGAGGACCTTGAGCTCGAGCTCGGTGGCCGAAGGACAGGTCCGCCACAACATGCCGTTGACGTCGAGGGCAGCCGACAGCATCTCGCCGAGTACGCCGGGGCCGGAACCGGTGATTCCGAAGTAGGCCATGAACCCGGGATGGTTCCAGTGGGTAACCCCGGGCAGGACGATTTTGAGGAAGTCTTGCCACACCGCCTCGGGATCTTCGCCAACGGTTGGCATCTCGTCTGGCAATTGCGCTGCCACATCTCCTGGCTCGACCTGTGCCAGAACCGGGTGCTCACGATTGCCGCCGTCGAGATAATCGGCGATCCATTCCACCATGCGGTGGCCTTCGCGTCGGAAAAGCTCGGCGTCCCAGTGCCCAGATGGTTCGCTCATCCCATCCTCCGGCGCCCACCATACGCCGCCACCGCGAGCGTGTCACCCATACCCCGCGTCCGAGTCCGAGTCCGTGTCCGCACCCGAATATGGCTGGTTGTTGGTAACGGCATCGGATACTCGCGAACTTGAGCGGGCCGCCGCGAGCACGACTGACACCTCAGCCCTGAGGGTCTCACTCCGGCGATGAACGGCGCTGGTGATAAAGAAAAACTGCCGCATAAACTGCAACCACCACCACAATCGCGAGCAGGAATATCATCTCGCCAGTATAGCGGCCGGAACTGTCACCAGCGGTTCGTGCCGCATGCACCAGGTAGACACCGGTTCCATCAGTGTCACAATGTTCATGTGGCGCCTATGCTTCTCTCAGTTGTCTCAAAACAGTGATCGAGGAAAGGACTGCGCCGGAATGCGGCGACTTTCAACTGCGCTCCAGCATCCGCCGGTCCGCCTCGCCGCGAGCTGGGTTGGCGGTCTGCTTGTCTTCACTGTTCTCTTTTGGCATCTCACGACCTGTGCGCGAACCGGATGTCAGACTCTCAGCGGGCTGTCATGGTTCGTCGAATCTTCGATCGCATTCGGCCGAATAGTCGACCGCCTGTTCACGGCTTACGGCTGGTATGTCGTTGCCGCAATTGTGTCCCTCGTCATCTCGAGCTTTCTGGTGATGAATCGTGGACGAACGCGTCGCTCCATGATCGCGGCGATCTTGGTGTCGGCGCTGGGGTTTGCGTCGATTCTGTGCATGGCGGAGACGCATTTAGGCGCCGCCGTAGGCTGCGCTCTCGCCGCCGCGATCCTCATGCTTGCAGGCGGCCCCTTTCGAGAGAAGATGTGTGAGACAGCTCGGGAGTGGCCCCTTTGGATCCCGCTCGCGGTCGGCGGCGTCCTGCGCTTCTGGTCGCTTGCGGAAATCCCACGCGGTTTTGCACAGCATGCGGTTGTACACCTCAAGGGCTCGCTGGTTTTCTATGAAGTGTTCGTGCAGATCCTTCGATCGTTCGACCTGAGTTCGATCTTTGGATTGTGGGACCTGTTTGGCGAACAGTGGGGACCGCTGTCCATGATCAATGGAATCGGGTTCGTCATTTTCGGTGTGGGGTGGGTTCAGGCGCGATTGACCCAGGCCGTCCTCGGGTGCCTCGCCATTTGTGTCGCCTATGCTCTCGGGACGTGCCTCGACGGACGCCGTCTCGGATTCCTCTTTTCGTTTCTGCTCGCGGTGAGCCCCTGGCATCTCGCGTTTTCGAGGTATGGCGATGCCGAGCACGCCTTGCCAACCCTCCAGGTTTTGCTCGCAGTTTTGTTCGTCTGTCGGGCGGCCCGCTTCGGTGGGACCCGTGATTACGTTCTCGCTGGAATCACCGTCGCCATGTCCTGGTACGTCTATGCCACGAATCAGATTGTGCCTTTCCTCGCTGCCGGGTTTTTGATCTACAAGCTGATCGTATCGAGGGGGTTCTTGAGGCGCGATGGGGTCAAGCTGATCTATATGGCTACGGTTTTCGTGGTGATGAGCGTTCCGCACTTCGTAGCACGAGGCGACGGAGGCGCCCTATGGTTGCTCCGAACGCAGCCGGAGGAGTTCAGTCCCTACGCAGTCAGCGTCCTCAGAACATGGGAGGAGGTGGGTCGACAACTCTTTTGGCAGGTGAAGGAATCGTGGTTCTTCAGGGAGGGGGGTGGCCTCGGTCCGGTCATTCAAACCCTTTTCATTGTCGGGACCGCCCTCTGCGTGGCGGGCCTGTTCGTGCGTCGGCGAAAAGACACTTCGGTTCTGCTGTTGCTGTGGCTGGCGCTTTCGTTTCTGCCGGCGGTTCTCAGCCAAACTGTTCAATTCCGGCGACTCCTTCTGACCCTGGTGGTTGCGCTGGCCCTTTCGTCGGTGGCGATATTACGGACACTCCGCTTGTTCGAGCATGGTGGGCTGTCGAGACGCACCTCCCGTGTGATCCTGATCGGCCTGTGCGCCCTCGGCACGGCGACGAGTAGTTTTTTCTATTTCGAAGAGGTGCGAATCGACGAATGCAACCTTCATCTGTATCACACTGAAATTGCAGACTTTATCTCGATGCGTATTGGTGAGGCGTACCTTTATGCTTACGCTCCGACCGGCACGGACGAATGGGAGATCAGGGACTACATCTCGCTGTTCGGGTACGAAAGGATCAGGGAGCTGGGGCACGAGGGCCTGGGTAGAAGAGACCTCGTGGCAGTGGTTGAGCGAAAGGATCTGACCGCGGTGTTGACGGACTCCCGTACCATCGATGGAAAAGTCCAGCTCGTTGCCTCGATCGATGCAGCGGGTAAATGGGATGATCCGGCCAGCCTGCGCACAAGGATGGCGTTGGTCAACCGCGGTCCTCGCCGAAACGGAGATTTATTTTTCTGGGAGTGGAGAAGTAGGACCGGTCCACGGAGGAGCCACCGGGCCGCCGCCGTTGTGCGACGTTCGCCAATGCCTCGAGAGGCCGAGGGCTCTCGAGGGGTCAGGTCCGCGGCGGGAGGGGGTTGAACAGAGTGGGGAAATTCAACGTTTTGGGTGCCGATCCAGAAGAGCTGTTCGAGCTGTGGGAGTGGGCGCGGCGCGAGCACGGCGCGGCCAACGCCCTGCTCCTTACGGGCGATCGCGGCCACGGAAGATCCGTTGCGCTGCATCTCTTTCGAGGCTGGCACGCTTTGGCCTCGATGTTTGCCCGCAAGACCGATCTGCCAGAACCCGAGTTGGAATCGTTCACGCTGGAGCGCGAGTCAGTTATTCTTGCGCCGATATCATCGCGGGGGTTCTCGAATTGGACGTCCTCGTTTGATTCGATTCGCGACACGGCTCTTCGGGGCCCTTGGTACTCCGGCTCGCCTGAACCCGACGAACGGCACCTCAGGCGCCAGGCTCGATTTCTCGGACGCTGCCTCAAGGCTCACCACCCGCGAGACGCGAGAATTCCCTGGAGGAGCAGGTCGTTGCGAGTCGGCCGGCGGAAAGTGTTGACCGCGATGGCGGTCCTGGTGTTGGTCGTCGCAGCCTTCGATCTCGGGAAACGCCTGTGGGTGAGTTTCCAGCGGACTGCTGAAGCTGAAGATGTCGCGCCGTCCATTCCTTGGGACGTCGATTTGATGCTGGAAGAGGTGAGCGACCCGAAACCGAGAGGTTATGCCTGGAACGGACCGGGAACCGTGAGATTCAAGTTCCGGGTTTATATATCTCTCGGAGGCATCGTGCATCCGGAATCTGTCACCGTCAGCTTGGACGCAAACGATAGCTACCTTTTCAGCTTGATGGCGGGCGACGAACATGTGGGCTTCCTGGAGCTGGGACCTACGTGGATCGGGGGGCTCGACGTCTACGACGTGACGATACCCCGGGACGCAATTTCTTACGGGTTTGACTCCATCGTGATTGAAGCCGAAGCGGGAGACGGAGATTACGCGCTTGGCCACTTGCTGCTCGGTCCGACAAAGGACGAAGCTTCGTCCGCGGCGGCAGGGCCGGGATAGGTCGGGAGGGAGCTCTGTTGGAATCGAGGGGGAGTTGACATGGAGCCTGGGAAGCGCGAGGCTTCGCGAATGAATACGACGATAGACTCGGGAGTCCCGAAATTCGATCCTCAGACCTTTGGCACCGAGCACTCGTTCGCACGGCTGGGTGCAGGCAGCATCGGCGGCAAGGCGGTGGGTCTCCAACAAATTCAGAACGAAATCCTGCCGCGATTCGACGCCGCAACATTCGAGGGTGTTGTGGTGGGAGTACCGCGGGCGATCGTGATCGCCACCGAGGTTTTCTCGGAGTTCATGGATCGAAACCATCTCTGGAAGGCGGTTGAAGAAGACCTCCCGGACAGTCAGATTGCTCAAGAGTTCCAGCGCGCTGAGCTGTCGGAAACACTGCGTGAGCAACTCCGGGGCGTCTTGGCAGTCATGCGAAACCCACTCGCAATCCGTCCTTCGAGTTACCTCGAAGACGCCCATCAGCGAGCCTTTGCGGGCATTTTTACATC
>Ga0316194_10000476_pt1 | contig 25662 bp, 24 predicted proteins | sample CroRivsedime1_MG_FD_204936 | JGI IMG/M metagenome (GOLD analysis project Ga0316194, IMG submission 204936) | Coastal sediment microbial communities from Maine, United States - Cross River sediment 1 | ecosystem: Environmental > Aquatic > Marine > Coastal > Sediment | place: USA: Maine...
CCGGCCGGTCGTAGCCGCCATCTTGGATGAATGCTTCGTACTCCCCGTTGGTGACGAGGCGTTGTGCGATCTGAAACGGGTGGACCAGCGCATCGTGGACAGGCCCCTCGTTGTCGTAGTGGAACAGCGCCGGGTCGCAGCCGATGCGCACGATGCCGCCCGGGCGGTCGGCCCACCGCATCGTAGGAGTCGAAGAGTCGTCCTCGGGCTGAGCTTGTTCGTTGGCGTACGGGGGGTCGAGTGGGTTGCACGACAAGAGATGCTTGATGTCCGTGACAAGCAATTCCTGGTGTTGTTGCTCATGATGAAGGCCGACCTCGATGCGCCCAGCAAGCTCATCATCGAGATCGGTGCGGAGCAGATCGAGGACGGCGGCGTCGACTCGTGCGCGGTAGCCGGCGATCTCGTCGTGGCTCGGTCTCGTCAGAAGCCCGCGCGATGGACGGGGGTATTGCTCACCGACCGCGTTGTAGTAGCTGTTGAACAGCGAGGCATAGGGCGCCGGGGAAAGGCCTTCGACCCCGGCGGGGCCGAGCACAAATGTCTCGAAGAACCACGTCGTGTGTGCCCGGTGCCACTTGGTAGGGCTGGCGTCCGGCATGCTCTGAACGCATTGGTCCTCGGCGGAGAGTGGCGCAGCAAGCGCTTCGGTTTGCGCTCGCACACGTTCGAAATCGCTCGCAAGCCGATCCAACAACATCTGGCCACTCATACGTACCACCCTTGAACGAGTCAATAGCGCTGGTGTTACCAAGAAAACCGAGCGAGCTTCGCCCAGATCATCCTCGGCACTCTGCTCGGCCCACTCCGCATGCGTGGCGCGAGCGCCTTCTTACCTTCAAGAAAAGAGGGGACCGTCCCCTTTTGTTGGGGGTTGGGCGGGGGTTGGCTACCCTTGTGAGCCGGGGGGAATGCGTGGCGAAATCGGTTCCTTGGCGCCGTTGGGGCGCGATTGTTCTGGCCTCGGCCGTGTCGGTCGGGCTCTTGGTGTTGCTGTTTAGGGATGTCGATCCGAAACAGGTCCTCTTGGAGGCCAAGCAGGTCGACCTGCGCATCTTCGGGTGGATCTACGTGCTTCGCGCGATCGCCTTCCTCGCTCTGATTTGGAGGACGCGGGCGATTGCTGCGCCGCTCCACATCTATCGTTGGCCGCAGGCGACCCGCGCCGTGTTCGCCGGCTATTTCGGCAATGCCGTGCTGCCAGCACGGATCGGCGAGCTCATGAAGGCTGGGTACCTCTCGCGAGTCGGCTCTCCCACGCCCACCGCATGCCTTGCGTTCATCGCGGTCGAGCGCGTCTTGGATCTCGTCGTGATCGCCATCGTGGCCCTCTGGGTCTCGTTCGTCGTCCTCAACCAGCAGGCCGGCGATAGCGTCGTGTTGTTCTCGGCGGCTGCGGGAACAGGCGCTTTGCTGCTGTTCGTCTTGGCGCGCAGTCCTCAACGGGTCGTCGAGATCGCTCAGGCAGGGGTTCGCCTTCTAGGGCCGCGCGCCGACGCTCTTATCAGCCCGCGCGTCGAGACCTTTCTCGAGGGCCTCTCCGCCCTCGACACCGCACGTCGGCTCCTCCCGGCGATCCTTTCGACTCTCCTCTATTGGGGTGCAAGTGTAGCGACCGTCGCGATCTGGCCGCTCGCGTTCGGGCTCAGCCTGCCCTGGTACACGCCACTCGTCGTCATGGTGTTCTTGTCGCTCGGGACCGCGCTTCCATCGACTGCGGCGTTCGTCGGCACCTATCACTACGCCGCCGCCGCGGCCCTCGTTTTAATGGGCGTCTCTCGTGAGACCGCAGTGGCCATGGCGGTCTTCGTGCACGCGGCGACGTTCGTTCCGTGGACGATCGCCGCTGGCCTCATCATCGTGATGCCGCTCCTCAAGGGGCAATTCTCCACGAAGCAGGCGTCATTGCGGCCCTCGACCGCACCCGAGCCCGCCACATAGCGTTTTGTTGGTCACGTCCGGGCCACGGAATACAAAGGTCTCATGGGACAGTTACTCGACATTGTGACCCCGCTTCACAAGGCGACGAAGCGCAACTTCTTGGGTCGCATGCAAGACGAGAAGATAGCGAGCATGCAGGTCGCACGTAAGTACGGCGAGGACTTCTGGGACGGAGACCGCCGGTACGGATACGGCGGCTACCGCTACGACGGGCGATGGGCGCCTGTGGCGGAGCGTCTCATCTCGCACTACGGCCTCCGGTCGAACGCTTCGATCCTCGATGTCGGATGCGGGAAGGGCTACCTTTTGTACGAGCTCAAAAAGCTTCTCCCCGATGCGCGGGTCGCCGGGTTCGACATCTCCGGCTACGCCATCGACAACGCGAAGGAAGAGCTCCGCGGCGACCTATTCGTCCACAGGGCGCAGGATCCCTACCCCTTCGAGGACAACGAGTTCAATCTCGTCATCTCGCTCGCAACGCTGCACAATCTGCCAGTTCAGAACCTGAAGGTCGCGCTCCAGGAAATCAATCGGGTTGGCAAGAACGCCTATCTCGTCGTCGAGAGCTTTCGCAGTGAGGCAGAGTTGTTTAACCTTCAATGCTGGGCGCTCACCTGTGAAGCGTTCCACCGTCCGGAAAGCTGGGTATGGCTGTTCGATGAATGGGGATACCAGGGGGACTATGAGTTCATCTACTTCGAGTGATCCGGCGCTGCGCGCGACCGAGAGATACGACGCGGACTTCCTCGACAGCGAAGAGTTGCGCCTCATCGAGGACTTCGAAGAGCGCGGATACCACATCTTCGAGATCGAGGATCGCAGCGGCCTGGAGCGGATCCGTCGCGCTGTCGCCAATCAGCTGAGCAAAGAAATTGGAACGCCGTTCGAAGATATCTCGGAGCTCTTGAATCGAGCCGGTGAGCTGGTCTCGGTTGCCGATCTCAACTCCGTTCGTCTCTCGATCTTCAATGCGATGAGTCGGGAGCCGTGGTTTCGTCCGGCTTATTACAGGCTTGCTCGCGGCGTTCTTGCCACCCTCGTCGGAAACGAGCTCGCGATGCAGCGGCGCATCAATCTGAGCGTCCAGCTTCCCGGCGACGAGAGCTCGTTGCTGCCTGTTCATTCCGATGTCTGGTCGGGGGATTCCGCTTTCGAAGTCGTCGTATGGGTCCCTTTGGTCGACTGCTACCGCACGAAGAGCATGTTCATCCTACCGCGAAAGCTCAACGACGAGCACTCGAAGCATCTCGCAGGGTTTCGAGGGAAAGACACCGAGGAGCTCTTTCAGGCGATCGAGCCCGACGTGGAATGGCTGACCGTTTCCGTCGGTCAGGGGCTCATTTTTACGCACACGCTCATGCACGGAAACCGACGCAATGAGGAAGACGAAGCGCGTTGGTCGATGAACTGCAGGTTCAAGAGCTTGCTTTCGCCTTACGACACCAAGCGCCTCGGCGAATTCTTCGAGCCGATCACCCTCCGCGCCGCCACGCGTCTTGGCATGACCTACACCTTGCCAGAGGGGTTCGAGCGTTGAGCGAGGGGTATCGCGGATACATTGCAAGTCGGCCCGTCCGGGGCGAGATGACGCCGCAGCAGGTGCAGAATCTCGTCGTGCGCGACTACGCTACTCGCAACGGACTCCCATTCCTTCTAAGCGCCACCGAATACGCGATGTCGGGCTGCTTCATGATGCTCGACAGCGCGGTGGGGAGCCTCGACGAGGTCGATGGGATCATTTTTTTCAGTCTCTTCATGATGCCACCCGACGAGGCTTGGCGCCGTCGGATCTACCGCCGAACGCTCGAGCTCGGTCGGTCCCTACACTTCGCGCTAGAGAATCTCGCGCTCGACAGCGAACGGGATATCGACCGATTGGAGGACATGTTCCGGGTCGACCGTTTCGCAAAAAGCGCGCTCCCTGCGGGCGACTTCGATTCCGAAGCCGCGTGCCCCATTTGCGGGGGACCCCCGGTGTTCGAGATCCCGGCCGACTTTTCCGGCGTCACGTCCGATGTCAAGCCTTGGCCCCGTGTTTCGAATCTCCTGATCTGCGGTGGGTGCGGGCTATTGCACAAGCGAACGACGGCAGAGTGGTTTCAGGACGTCGATGTCATCTACAGAGACTACGAGGCGTACCATCAGGGGCACGGCGCCGAGCAGTCGGTTCGTCAGGAAGAAGCGAGTGGGCTTTCCCCGCGGTCGGCGCTCTTGGTGCGGTTTGCGAAACACGAGCTGAAGCTCCCGTCATCGGGAAGGCTGCTTGACGTGGGCTGTGGTAATGGTGCGCTCCTTCGTTCGTTTGCGGCGGAATTTCCAAGCTGGGAGCTCATCGGGGTCGATCGAAGTGAAAGTGGTGCAGACGCCGTTCGCGTGATTCCGGGCGTCCAGCGGTTCGTGGTGGGCGGTCCTGAAGACGCGCCTGGACGCTACGACCTGATCACTCTCATCCACGTGCTCGAGCACGTCCCCGAACCGCTTGCGTTCCTTTCCGAGATCGCAGCCAAGCTCACGCCGGAGGGCGCTGTCCTGATCGACGCACCGAGCTTCGCATCGAATCCGTTTGATCTGGCGGTTGTCGATCACGTGATGCATTTTTCGTTCGCGACCCTCCGCGAGCTCACGCGCCGAGCCGGCTTCGCGCTTCCGGCGTACTCCTCGAGCCTGATTCGCAAGGAGCACGCGGCGCTTCTCACGCTGGCGGACGGTATCACAACCGTGGATGGCCGCGGTTCGCGAGCAGCGGATAGCGCCACGGCTGCAGTGTCCCTCCTGCAGGGTCTTGCGACTTGGCTGCCGCAACGTTTCGGCGATCAGGAGATCGGAATCCTCGGCACCGGGATCGCGGCGACCTGGGCCTGTGAGCAACTGCCGAATGGGGCCGCCTATTTCGTCGATGAAGATCCCCATCGCTTTGGCAAGACGTACATGGGAACCCCCGTGGTGGCCCCCGCCGATGTGCCCGATGATCTGACGGTGTTCGTTGCACAGCCCCCACTCATGGCGCGCGAGATCGCTGAGCGACTGGCCACGGAGTTTCCCGGGCCGTCGTGGATGGCCTGCCCGTCTCTCGAAGAGCTCGAGCTATGACCGACCTGCGCCGAGGCGCGCTGGTCGTAGGCGCCACCAGTCCGGTCGGAAGCGCGATCTTTCGTGAGCTTTCGCAACGCTACGAAGTCGTCGGCACGCACCATCGAAACCCGGACGGGAACACGGTTCCATTCGACCTCGCGGACGACGACCCAGGCGCGCTCCCGGTCGATTGGGACACCCTCGGCGCCATCGTAGTCGCAGGGGGCCTAACCAAGCTCGATGCTTGCGCGCGGGACCCGGATGCAAGTGCGCGGGTCAATGTCGACGGCACGCTGCGACTGATCCAGCACGCCCAACACTCTGGCATCGCGCCGATTTTTCTGTCCTCCGATGCAGTCTTTTCGGGGGAGCTGCCGCACCCGCTGCCGCGCCCAAAGACCGAGACCGACCCGGTCGATCCGATTACCGCGTACGGACGCCAAAAGCGGGCGGTCGAGGACGTGCTCCTAGGCTCGACAGGGACGGTCCTCCGCCTGTCGAAGCTCGTGTCGACCCGCCCCGAGGACGGTGGCTTTCTCCCTGATCTCGCGGCCCAGCTCCTCCGCGGCGAACCCCTGCGCGCCGCCACCGACCAGTTCTTGAACCTGACCTGGACCGTGGACGTCGCTCGGGTTGTCGGTTTTGCGATCGCCGAAAGCCTGTTTGGCCTCTGGCACGTCGCCGCCGAGCCCGTGCGAAGCCGCTACGACTGGAGTATCGCCCTCGCCCGCGAGCTTGGCGTGAGCGAGGGCCTCGTTCAGCCTTGCTCACTCTCAGATTTCGAGTTTCTCGAGCCACGACCGAAGGACTGCTCGCTCAACGGGTCGCGACTCCAGCAGCGGTTACGTTGGACCCTTCGCGCAGGCGACCGATTGATCTCCGATATCGCGGGACGCGGTCAGCTCGATTCCGGGATCCCGAGGGATTGATCCCGAACCAGGCTCAAGTACTGCTGACCCTGCCCGAACCAGGACGGGAAGTTCCCCCAGTCGACATCTTGCTCGCCAGCCTGTAGTGGTGCCGCCACCGCCAAGAAGTCATCGAACGAGCGGACGGTAAGCGGATCGAGCTCTGCCATTTCGCTACGCAGGCCTTCGAGTGCTTGCATGACCCGTGCCGTCACTGCGGAGTCCCGAGCTTCGCTGTGGCTCACGATCGCCTCGTAAGCCTCATTGCAGGCCGCCAAAAGAGATCGATTTCGCTCTGGCTTTCGGACGCTGTGCGCGGTGCGCACATCGATGAAGTTGTGAAGCTCGGACAAGTACACCTGGTTTGCGACGGCGTTGAAGTCGCTCGCGGGTCCTGTAATTCGCTTGTACCAACGGCGGTCGACCAGGAAGCTCGGCGACGTGCCATGAACGCTGAAGTCCGGATGAAGGGTGTCGATCGCCTCCTTGAGGCCCATCAGCGCGCGTCCTTGGAAGGGCTGGATCACGTTGTCGAGAATCCAGTCCTCATGCGAACGCCCCATGCCCTCGATCGTGTCCAGATGAGGCCCAAGCAGCGGGACCAAGACCGCGAGCTTTTCTTCGGTCGAGGCTTCCTTCTTGGTCGCAAGCGCCGCCGCGAACCGTCGAAGTTGCTCGGCTAGATAGCTGGCTGCGTCGATACAGGTGATCAAGATCATCCCGCCGGGTCTCACGAATCGCGCGATGTGGCTTAGCAGCTCGGTCGGCGCTTCCTGTGTTGGAAGGACGCCTTCGCAGAGCACCAAATCGAATCGCTCCGAAGTCTCGAAGTCTTCAATGTAGCTTTCGGCGACCGAGATGTCTGTGCCTCCGCCGCCGGCGAACTGTTCGAGCAGAGCTCTCGTTTGCTCGAGGCCTACGGGGTTCGCGTCGACGAGGACGTACCGCGCCGGATGCATGGCGGCTGTGACGATGCTGTTATGGCCGGAGCCCGGCCCGAACTCGAGGATGCTTCGTCCCGAGAGGAAGCCCGGCACGATCCCGACGTGCCGGTACAAGGCGTGACGGCGACGAAAGTGCTTCTCGAGGTCCTCGATGTCTTGCGCCACCGGGGAGATCCCCTCCTTCGTGTAGAAGTCCACAAAAGCTTTCATTGCGAGGCACCCCTCCTGGTGGCGCTGTTTTTGGCTCCCCTTGATCGTTATTGGTACCGTGCCGCAGCGGAGACCGCAAAAAAGGCCTGAGAAAGCCGACGACAGTGACGTCTCAAGATACTACACAACGCTTGCGGATTTACGCGCTTCTCCTTTTCTTTTTCGTCAGCCTGATTGGCGCACACGTCCTCGTCGACCGGCTCGGTCTCAATCCGCTCCCACTCGGCTCACCCTTCTTCCCGAGACAAGGATACGCCTACTTCCTCACGGTGTGGACCTTCCTTGGCGCGATCGCATCGCTTGCCTTGGCCTTGGCCTTGGCGCGTTTCTCGCGAACGCCCACCGCCCAGCGTCTTCGCCAAGGACGGCGCCTGTCCGAAACGACCGATGCAACGTGGATCGTCGTGTTCTCGATCGCTGGGTTCGCGATCCCTGCGCTCATTCGCACCTTCGTTCTCCAGTTCGCCGCGTTGACCGATGATGAGGCGATCTATCGATTCACCGCCGAGTTGATCGCTTCGGGGTCGATCGCCGCGCCACGTCCACCGGAGCATCTCTTCTGGGATCGCGCATTCATGGTGATCGACGATCATATGTACGGCCAGTACTTCCTCGGATGGCCTGCAGTCCTCGCTGCTTTCAAATGGCTGGGCCTCGAGGAGCTCGCGGGATGCCTCTGTGCGGCCCTGACGGTCCCTCCCCTCTACCTCTCGTCACGCCGGCTCGGCGGCTCTCTTGCAGCCCGAGTCACGGCTGTGCTTTTCGTGTTCTCTCCGATGCTGATGATCGGGAGCGCGACATTGATGAGCCATGCAGCGTGCTTGTGCGCCAATGCCTGGGCGTTCTGGTTCTTCCTCCGTGCCAAGGAGGCTGACAGCAAGGCCTGGGAAAGCGGAGCCTTTGCGCTGCTCGTGTCGATCGCGTTTTTCATCCGCCCGTTCACCACGGTCGCGCTGTGTGCCGGTCTGGTCATTCTATGGTTCGTCGGCGTCGCAAAGGGTCGAGCGAAGCTGCAGAAACTGACCTTCTTCGGCCTGACCTCGGGTGCGATGGCCGCACTCTTTCTATTGGCCAACTACGAGCTCACCGGTCACCCATTCTACGTGCCCTATCAGCGGGCAATGCACTACGTCCTCGAAAACCAATACCGTTTCGGTTACTTCGGACCTGAAACCGACCTTCAAGTGGTGGGCCTAGTCCTTGATGAGGACACGTTCGCGAAGTGGTTGGCGTCGTTGCTCCGCTTTAGCTACGCAGTGGGCGGCTGGCCAATCGGTTTCTTGTTTCTTCCTTTTGCGCGTGGCCGCAACATGTCGGTGGTATGGCTGATGTTCGTTTCGTACATCGGTTTTCACGTGCTCGCGACAGATGGCGGCGTGGATCCGTTCGGGCCGCCTCATTTCTACGAGCTCAGCCTTCCCTTTCTAATTCTGAGCGGTAATGGCGTCAGCCAACTGCAAGCGTGGGCCACGTCGCGGCGAAACGCCTTCCCGCATGGTTGGATCGCGGCACTTCCATTGGCTTCTGTCGCTGCGCTTCTGATCACGTCCACGCTCGGCTTCACCGCGATGCGCCTCGGAACGGTCCACAAGCTGACCGACTCGGTTCGTCGGCCGCTCCTCGCCATCGAAGGTGCCGGGATACACAACGCCATCCTCTTTCGAAGTGGGCGGCACTCCACGTACTGCGATTCGGCGCCCGCCAAGCACTTCGTGTTCTGGCCCCCGCACAACGATCCGAACCTCGAAGGCGATGTGCTCTGGGCAAATCATCTGAGCGTCGAATGGGACAAGGCGCTCATCGCCCAGCATTTCCCGGGGCGCAAGGGCTACATCTATTTCTGGGAAAACCCGTGTCGTTTGACGCTGGTCGACCTCGACCAAGTGCGTCCCGGTACGATCGAAGACGCTCCGGAACTCTCCTTCAAGAGACCGCTGGCGGGGCCCGACGACTAGTTATGAGCAAGCGACCGCAACCTGATAGCCTTTCGAGCACGCGATGACCGAGAAGAAGAAACTCTGGGAACGAGCCAAATCGAGTGTAGTGAGGGGTGACACACTCTCCCTCGGCCCCTATTTTAGTCAGCAGGTCAAACACCAGACTCGTCACCTGCTCTTCGTCTTGGCCCGCTACAAGTTCGCAGCTCGGCTTCTCCCCGAGGCGCGCCCGCTCAAGGTGCTCGAGCTCGGCTGCAATGAAGGGCTTGGTAGCCTGATGATGATCGAGCGTGGCCACCAGCTCACCGCCGTCGATTTCGATGAAGCGGCGATCGATTCCGCAAGACGGGCTTTCGCGGACAGCAGCATCAATTGGGTCTGCGACGACTTCCTCGGCAAGACGTATGGCGAGCACGATGCGGTCGTGAGCATCGACGTGATCGAGCACATTGACGGCTCCGAGGAAGACCGCTACATGCGCACGGTCGTGCAAAACCTCGGCCCGCATGGCTTCGCAATCATCGGCACACCGAATGAATCAGCGTCGCAGTACGCATCGAAGGCCAGCCAGATCGGGCACATCAACCTCTACGCCCACGAGCGTTTGTCAGAGCTCATGAATCGCTATTTTCATCAATCGTTCCTGTTTGGAGTCAACGACGAAGTCGTGCACACGGGGTTCTATCCAATGTGTCACTACCTCATGGCGTTAGGGTGCTCGCCCCGCGAGAATCCCCTCTCCGATGACTGACGGCGGGGTCACACTCATTTGCCCCGCTAAGGAAGAGGGGACGCACATCGCGCAAACCCTCACCGATATCTACGACGCGGTCGCCGCGGAGGACTACCCCTTCGAGATGATTTGCATCGATGACGGGAGCGAGGACGACACCTACGAACGCATGCAGGCCTTCGCTTCGGGGCGCGCCGAGGCGCACGTCGAGCGGTTCGATACCAACCACGGGTTAGGCTACGCCTGCCGTCACGGCTACGCCGACGCAAAGATGCCCTATGCGATGTTCGTTCCGACCAATGGGATGATCGACCCCCGCTCTTTGTTCGACAAGCTCGAAGCTCGTGCGCCCGACAAAGTCATCATGTTCGATGTGGAGAACTTGGCTGAGCGACCAATGTACCGACGACTTCCTTCGGCTGTCTATCACTTCTTCATGACGCGATACTTCGGGATTCGCTGCTCCTACGTGCACTCGATGTTGCTACTACCGACGAGTGCCGTACAGCTAGATGACCTGCACGCGGAGCGGAGCTTCCACGTGGCCGAGATCCTGATCCTCGCGCTTCGAAAGTGGAACCTCCAACCCGTAGTGCGAACCAACCGGGTTCAGCGGAGCACCGGTGTTGCGGAGACCAAGTCGTTCGCCTGGAAAAACCTATACGAGATCATCCGGCAGGTTCGCCGCCTCAAGCACCGACTGCCCAAGCGTATCGGCCCGCCGGTAGGGTCCGACTCAGGCTGCCGCGCTTCGTAGAAGACTACGTACTTCGGTGGCCACACGTTCGGACGTGATGTCGAAGCGTGCCAGCTGGTCGGCTTGCGAGCCGTAGATGTCGGGGAACTGGTCTGGAATCCCGATCATCCGGAAGCTCGGCGGGCTAGGAAGCTGCTCGAGCAACAGCGACGCCACCGCGCTTCCGAGGCCACCGATGACGCTGTGCTCCTCGACGACCACCACAGCTCGGCACTTCGAAGCGCGCGACAAAATCGCATCCGTGTCGAGGGGTTTCACGGTGGGCAAGTGAAGCAGCCCGACATCGAGGCCTTCGGCCCGAAGCTCGTCGAGGGCAGGTCGTGCGACCCGCAGGGTGATGCCGGTCGTAATGATCAGGGCGTCCGCCCCTTCAACCAGCGGCCTTGCTTTGCCGATCTCAAACGGCGGAAGCCCTTCGGTGACGACGGGGTCATGGCCTTTGGCCAAGCGAATGTAGATCGGGTGCGGCCAGTCCAACGACTGTGGCATGAACTCGCGCATTTCTTCGGCGTCCGCGGCGGCGAAGATCGTCATGTTCGGGATGGCCCGCATCAGTGCGAAGTCGTCGATCGCCTCGTGAGTCGGCCCGAGCGGCGCGTATACGAGACCGGCGCCATTGCAGATCAACCGCACCGGAAGGTCCGCGTGGCCTACGTCGAGACAGACTTGCTCGTACGCCCTGCGCGCGATGAATGTTGCAATCGTGTTCGTGTAGACGATGTGACCCTCGGTTGCGAGCCCGGCGCTCATGCCGATCATGTTGGCTTCGCTGACGCCCTCCATGAAGAAGCGGTGCGGAAACTCCTCTCGCATCGCATCGAGGGTGCCTACTCCGAGGTCAGAGCCCACGAAGACGACGCGTTGGTCTTGCTTCGCGAGCTCATGGACCATGTCGATACAGGTTTTTCTCATGAATCGCTCAGTATTTCTCGATGGCGTCGATCATGGCCTGGGCTTTTGCCCCGTCGATCGCGCGCAGGTGATGCCACTTGTTGTTGCCCTCGGCTTCCGGGATGCCCTTGCCCTTCACGGTGTGGCATATCAGTGCGCTCGGCCGGTCCTTTTCGTAAGGGAGCCTCGCAAAAGCGTCCCGAAGCGCGCTGGTGTCGTGCCCATCCACCTCATGCACGCCGAACCCGAACGCCCGCCACTTGTCAGCGAAGGGTTCGAGGTCGAGCACCTCGTACGTAGAGCCATACGACTGCCGCTTGTTGTAGTCGACGATCACCGTGAGATTTTCGAGGCCGTGCTTGCTCGCAGCAAGAGCCCCCTCCCAAACCGAGCCCTCATTGCACTCGCCGTCGCCAAGCGCAACGAAGACGCGCCAGTCGGCTCCACGCGCGCGCCCGGCGAGTGCGCGACCGATCCCGATCGAGAGGCCATGGCCCAGACTGCCAGTTGAAGCCTCTATCCCCGGAACCTTCACGTGGTCTGGGTGGCCGCCGAGGATTCCATCCGGATGGCAAAACTTGTCGAGCTCGGCATCGGGGAAGAATCCCTTTTCGGCGAGCAACACGTAGAGCGCAATGCAGCCGTGGCCCTTGCTCAGGATAAAGCGGTCGCGCTCTTCCCAGCTTGGATTGGCCGGGTCGTAGCTCAGCACGTCGTCATAGAGAACCCGGAGGATCTCGATCAATGAGAACGTTGACCCGACGTGTCCGCGCGAACCCCCGAAGAGGCAGCGAACGCACTGTTTTCTGAGCTCTTTCGATCGTTGATCGAGAGGCCCTTGCTCCAAACCGCTCGGCACGCTCTCTCCCTTCAACGCAGCCTGTATCATGTGTCGCAGGCTAGCATTTCTGGCCTAGCGGACGAAATCATAGGCCAGCAAGGGCTTGGAAATCGTCCGCATGGGCGAGCATCCGTCGTGCTTTGTCGATTTGCCCGACAAGGCGGGATTCGTCACCGCTGGTGTCGGCGCTGGCGAAGCTTCTTCTGGCCGCCGCGGCGGGGACGAACTCGTTCAGTACGATGGTCGCCCACTTCACGGCATACAGGGGGCCCAGTAGGCGGGTGCGTTCGGCGAGGCCCGGGTCGAAGCCTGAGAAGTGCTCGAGCATTCCCTTGGCGAAGGCGGCGCGCAGATTCGCCGTGATGTCCATTCCGGGATGGAGCACGAAGTCCGCGATCGTTTTTGCCGGATCGTCCCAACCGAAATGCTCGAAGTCGACGAATGCGAGGAGGCCGGCCTTCGTACGGATCGCGTTGTGGAAACCGAAATCCGATGGGCTGAGCGTGCGTGCCTCGACGCCTAGCGTTCGGTCGCCGAGGAGGGCCTTCGCTCGGTGCGACGCCGCCGTAAACGCCGCGGGCAGGGCGCGTTCGACTAGATCCCGTAGGGACGCTTCGAGGGTCCCGGGCGCTTGCCCCTCCCGCACGAGCCGGTCGATGCGTTTGTCGATCCCCACGGTCAAGTCTTCGAGACGAAACGCTGCGTCCGTGGCGTCGTCCAGGTCGCGGACACTAGGCCTGTGCGCCGTTTCACGAAGAGTGACCAGGAAGTCCGTCGCTGCGTCGATGTCCGTAAGTGAGATCGACGTCGTTGCAACCGGCAAGCCTTCGATGAAAGAGAGCACGAGCGCGCCTTGCTCGAAGTCGTTCCACAGTGGCTCGGGGATCGCGCGAACCCCACTCTCCCAGAGAAACCGAAGCCCTCGGTACTCTCGGCGCTGGCGGGGGCTCGGCTCCGGTCCTTCGAGGAAATACTGCTTCACCACCACGCACCGGTTGCCTCCCTCGAGACGGTGCACCCGACTGTTGCGTCCCGCGACCAACCGGTCGACCCGTTCCACACGCGGAAATCCGATCGGACCGACGATGCTGTCCCAGTCAGTCGAAAACATGCTTCGTAATGCCCGCCCAACTCGAGAAACGACGCTCTGGCAGAGACTCTGAGTAGACGTTGAGTGGGTCGAAGAGGATCCGTTCCGTCGTCCGCGGAAATTCGGGCTCGCGAAACGTCTCGAGCAGGTCGTCGACGAACGTAGCGCAGCACAAGGTTTCGACGCGACGGCACTTCCCCTGCCTGGTGTCTGCGAAGAACACGTCCGCGTCCTGGTCGCGAAGGCAGTCGAGCAATCCCTCCGCCCGCAGAAACTCGACCGCGGCCTCACGTAGCGAAACCTCGGGGTCGCCATAGGAGGCGTGTCGTGTCTTGTGGCTCACGATGAACGCACGCACTCCGCGCGCACTCGCGGTCGCGAAAAAATCACGCACCCCGGGAAACACGCTGGCTTCTCCGATTCGCGGCCCGTACGCCTCGGCTTGTAGCTTCTGCCATTCGACCTCGCCATCGGGCAGCTCTCGGATCTGATCGCGAATCAGTTTCTTGCTGGGCTGGAAATCGACCGGGACCAACTCCCGCTCCACAGCCAAGCGATGGAAAAGACCGTCGTAGCAGATGATTGTGTTGTCGAGATCGACCCCGACGACCTGAGCCTCCATCGTGCCTCAAAGTATCCCCTAGCCGACGTCGGGGTCAATTTGGGTGGGCAAGCCCCGGGGCGACTTCTTCGCCCCGGTCCGAGTCGAATGGTATCCTCGAACCATGGGGAGCTTGGCTAAGCGCTGCATCGTCACGGGAGGTGCGGGGTTCATCGGAAGTCATCTCGTCGACCGATTGCTCAGCGATGGTCACCGCGTTTCGGTGATCGACAACTTCAGCTCGGGGCACCGCGGCAACCTCGAGCACCACGACGACCACTCGAATCTCGAGGTGATCGAGACCGACATCGCCTCCGCTCCACTCAGGCAGGCTTTCGACAAGGTCGATTGGGTCTTTCATCTCGCCGCGCTCGCCGACATTGTGCCTTCGGTCGAAAACCCGACCGCCTATCACGAGGCCAACGTCACAGGCACCTTCCGCGTCCTCGAGGCTGCCAGGCATGCAGGTGCTCGGCGATTCGTCTATGCGGCGTCCTCTTCTTGCTATGGCATTCCCGACCGGTATCCGACCCCAGAGGAAAGCCCTGCGCGACCTCAGTACCCCTATGCTCTGACCAAGTGGATCGGCGAGCAGTACGTCCTTCACTGGGCTCAGCTCTACGACCTGCCCGCGGTTTCGCTTCGGTTCTTCAACGTGTACGGCCCTCGGTCTCGAACCTCGGGCACCTACGGAGCCGTTTTCGGAGTGTTCCTCGCTCAAAAGCTTGCCGGCGAGCCCTTCACGGTAGTGGGCGACGGGACTCAGACGCGCGATTTCACCTACGTCACCGACGTTACCAACGCCTGCGCGTCCGCCGCGCGCTCCGAGGTCCAGGGGACATCGATGAACGTCGGAAGCGGCGACCCACAGAGCGTCAACCGGCTCGTCGAGCTCCTCGGCGGCGACGTGGTCCACGTTCCCAAGCGGCCTGGCGAGCCGGACTGCACACAAGCTGACACGCGCAAGATCGAAGCGCTCCTCAGATGGAAGGCGCGCGTACCGTTCGACGAGGGTGTGCGTATCATGCTGCAGAACATCGACTACTGGCGCGGAGCACCCGTCTGGACGCCTCCCACGATCGAGAAAGCAACCGAGGCGTGGTTCAGGAGCTTGGGATGACTGGTGCGGGGAAACAGGCCGATGAGCGAACGGCATTTGCAAGAGGCTACATCGAACAGTTGAAGAGCGTACTCGACGCCATGCCCTGGAATGAGCTCAGCTCGGTGATCGAAGCGCTCGAAAAAGCGCATGCTGACGACCGGCAGGTGTTCATCGCGGGCAACGGTGGAAGTGCTGCTACAGCGAGTCACATGGCCTGCGACCTCATGCTCACGACGCCGAAGACCGGAGGGAAGGGCTTTCGGGTGATCGCTCTCACCGACAACGTCGCGGCCATCACCGCCGCCGGCAACGATGAGAGTTACACCGATGTGTTCGTTGCGCAGATGCGAACGCTCGCCAACGAGGGTGACGTCATAATTCTGATCAGCGGGAGCGGAAACTCGGAGAACGCCGTTCGGGCGGCCGAGTTTGCCAAGGCGCGAGGCATGGGGGTCTTCGGCTTCCTCGGGATGGAGGGAGGCGCGTTGGCGCCCTTGTGCGACCGTGCCGTGATCGTTCCATCCAACGACTACGGCCCGATCGAAGACGTGCACATGATCTTCGATCACCTGATCACGGCGTATTTCCACAAGTGGCTGAATCCGAACAACGCGTGAAGAGCGAACGCGCCTTCTTTCTCGATCGCGATGGCGTTCTCGTAGAAGAGGTCGACCTGCTGACGGACGCAAGTCAAATCCGGGTTCTCCCGGGCGTCGTGGAGGCGCTTCAGGCGATTCACGAGCACGGGTATCTCAGCGTTGTCGTCACCAACCAGACGGTGGTTGCTCGAGGACTGATGGACGAAACAGAGCTTGGTAGGGTGCACGACCATCTACGCGAGCTGCTCGTTCAGGCCGGCGCTCCGCAGGTGTCGGCGTTCTACGCGTGTCCGCACCACCCGCATGCTGATGTGGCCCGCTATCGAGTCGAATGTACGTGTCGGAAGCCGAAACCCGGGCTGCTCGAGCGCGCGTCCGAGGAAATGGGCATCGATCTTTCAAGAAGCTTCATGATCGGAGATCGGCTATCCGACGTCATTGCCGGGAAGCGCGCCGGGTGCACCACGGCTTTGGTCGAGTCTGGTGCTCATCGTGCGCCTCCCATCGTAGGGATGCCCTCAGAGCCGCTCATGCCCGACCATCGCTTCGCCGACCTCCGCGAGGCCGTTTACACCCTCTTGCGAGGGCGGCGATGACGTTGAAGGCACTCGTGCTTTGCGCAGGACGTGGCACGCGACTCGAGGAGCTCACGCGGGATTGCCCGAAGCCACTCCTTCCCATTGAAGCCAAAGCGCTCGTCGGTTACACGTTGGATCTTCTGGCCCGGCACGGGGTCACCGATGTCGCCGTGAACCTGCACTTCCTCGCCGACAAGATCGAGGACGAGCTCGGGGACGGCGGTCGCTACGGCCTTCGGATCCACTACGAGCGCGAGGAAGAGCTTCTCGGTACGGCGGGCGCCGCGGCGAACCTCGTCGACTACTTCGCCGACGCATCCGATGTTCTCATCGTTTACGGCGATCTGGTTTTCGACGAAGACCTCACGGCGCTCTACGAGCGACATCGCGCGAACCGGGCGGATGCCACGCTTCTGGTGCATCAGCGAACGACCCCCTCGAATAGCATCATCGACATGGACGACACCGGCCGGATCGTACGCTTTCGAGAGCGGCCAGCGAGCTGGTCGACGACCGGTCCGGTGTGGGTGAACTCGGGCTGCCAGATCCTGAGGCGCGAGTTGATCGACCGGTTTCCTGCGAAGAGGCCGCTCGACCTTCCTCGGGACATCTACATGCCGATGGCGCCCGACTTGCGTCTTTTCGGGATTCCGGTCGAAGGTTATCGAATCGCGATCGACTCTCCTGAGCGGTATCAGCAGGCGATCCGTGACGTGAAAGCCGGTAAGCTGCGCGTCTAGTCGTGCGCCGCTCAGGAGCCGAGCTGAAACTCGACTGCCGCGAGCAGGTCTTCGGTCGTGACCGGAACGTTGCCCATGTGACCCACCTCGATCGCCGAAGCGCAATTACCGAGGTACGCCGCCTCCATCACCGATGCACCTCCGGAAAGCGCGCTCGCGAAGGCCGATAGCATCGCGTCGCCAGCACCCATGGCGTCGACCACGTTGCCGCCAAAGGCAGGGAGGTATTCGATTTTCAGCTTCTTCTTGATGGCATGCATCTGAGGAGGATCCGCGATTTCCTCCCAATCGCGACCTTCCGTATCGAGGATCATGAGCCCCCGCGAGCCAAGGGTCAGCACCAACGATTGGTGACGGGTCTCGTCGAGCAACTTCACGCCGAGGTCCGACAGGCCGCTTTCGCGATCCCACAACGCCAGGCGTGCTTCACGCTCAGACGGAGTTGCCGCAGTAAGACCCTTCAGCCGGGTGACCTGCCCGATCTGAGAGCTGCACTGCACGTCGCCCACGACGGGAATGCCTTTCGCCTCAGCGAGCTTGGTGACGGTCTCGATCACCGGTGCCGACAACACCCCGTAACTGAAGTCCGAAATGATGACGGCCGCGACCCCGGCTTCGCGCGAGCTGATCGCATCGCAAAGGCGGGCTGCGGTCTTGGCGTCGATGTCCTGGTCCCGAAATGAGTTGACGTTGAGGAGCTTCTTGCCGCCCGACAGGAAGCGCTTCTTGTGAATCGTGGGTCGAGACTCGTCGACGACGAGCCTGTAGTCGATGTCCCTCCGCTCGAGCTCCGCTCGGGCGAAGTCCGCGTGGACGTCCTGCCCAACCACGGAAAAGAAGATCGGCTTTGCCCCCATCGAAGCGACGTGTTGTGCCACGATACCAGCGCCGCCGAGGAAGACGTCGGTCTCGCTAGGCCTCACAACCACCGTCGCCGAGTCGGAGCTCATTCCTAACGGGTCACAGTGCACGTATTCGTCGACGATTGTCTCCCCTACGACGAGGATCTGCTTGCCTTTCATCGCGTTGATCACGTTGCGGACGCGGCGGGTAGTGATCCCGTGTCGCGCACAAAACGCGCGTGCCGACTGATCCAAAGGCGCGATGTGCTCCATGGTCTGCGACTGCATGGGCTCGTAGACGACATCGCCCGAGCTGAACCGAATCTCGCCACCATACGCCTCGACTGCAGTCCTTTCGTCGGCAAAGGCCTCTTCGGTGTCTCGGAACTCGCTGCCCTTGACGTAGATGTCGGGCTTCAGCTCCGAAAGAAGCTCGGGCACTTCGCCGTCGTAGATCAAGACGTAGTCGACGAACTCGAGGTGCGCGAGATTCTCCGCGCGAAGTGCGGCCGGAACCTCATTGAGGCCGCCCCGGTGGTTCAGCGGATCGGCGATTACGCCAACGCTCAGAAGCTTCCCCTGTGACTTCGCCCATTTGAGATGACGGATGTGACCAGGATGCAGGATGTGGAACCCGCCATGGCAGTGAACCGTGTGCTGCCCGTGCGACTGAAGCTCGCGCATCTCGGATATGAGCGCGTCGAGCTCGATGAGCTTGGGGCTTGGCTCGGTAGTCACTGCAATGAAATCCGCTTCATGAGCCTCACGTTGTAGTAGCGATCATCGCCGAGCGGGTCAGGCAACTTTCCCTTTTCGAGCGCGTCGACGAGCTCCGCCACCGCGTCCTCGATCCTGAGCTCCGGGTAGAGCCCGAGCTCCTTTCGAATCTTGTCCGACGAGATGTGGTACGAGCGCGGGTCGTTGGTGGGCGTGGTTTCAATGTCGACCGCCCTGCCGCGTTTCTGCTCGACGACGCTCCGCGCGATCTCCGCGAGCTCTGACACCGGATTGTTTTGATACCCGGCGTTGAAGATCTTTCCCGCAATCTTTTCGGCGTCTATCTCGATCAACTCGCAGTAGAAACGACAGAGATCGCGCAGGTGAATGTGTGGGCGAAGCTGCTCGCCCCCGAAGACGGTGATCTTCCCCCGTTCGTGCGCATGCGTCGTGAGAATGTTCACGGTGAGATCCAGCCGCTGACGCGGCGAGTACCCGCAAACCGTTGCGGGCCGAATCACGAGGGTCGTGAAGTCGGGCGATTGCTGCTCCAAGAGGATCGGCTCGCACATCGCCTTGTACTTGCTGTAGTCCGTGAGGGGGTTGAGCGGTTCCTCTTCGGTGACGTCTGGGGCGTCACTCACCCCATAGACGCTCGAGCTCGACACGAAGATAAAACGACTGACACCGGCCGCTTTGCTGGCTTCGACCAGCGGCGCGAAGGCATCGAAATTGATCGACTTCCCGAGGTCGGGATTCAGCTCGAAGCTTGGATCGTTCGAGATGCAGGCAAGGTGGAGCACCACGTCGACATCCTCCACCGCCTTCCCGACGGCTCGCGGATCCCGAATATCCCCCACGATTTCCTCGAGATCAGGATCCCCCCGGAGGTCCTCGAACACCTCGGATCCGTAGAGGTACAGATCCATCACTCGCACTCGATAGCCACGAGCCAGCAGCTGGGGCACCAAAACCGCCCCGACATAACCGGCGCCCCCGGTCACCAACACACGCAATTTTTCTCCGCTCACACCCAAGATTAGACCGTGACGAAGGCGGGACTGTCCAAGTTCCCGCAATCCCCTGGGCGCTTCGAGGATGGGCCCGCGCGGGACGAAGTCCCGTCAAGCTACGCCAGATGACGATTGCCGATCGTGCTTCGTCGACCGGTCTCGAATGGCACCAGGACCGGTCCCCGAGGCCCTCCGATCGCTCGGAGTGCACGATTTATATGGCTTTTCGCGGCTGGCTGACCCTGCCGGACGGGTCATACGCCTCTCGAAATTAACCCGTCCAAAAAGGGGACTGTCCCCTTTTCTTTCAGACGAAGACGGCGTGGTGCGGGTCCAGGGAGAGGTAGTCGACCAGTACCAGGTTCTTTTCGTGTGCGACGCAGTGGTGTCCGCAGTGCTGCGACGGGTCGAGAGCTTCGTGGTGCCGTCGGTTCTCGTCCGAGAACCAGAACTCGTGAAAAGACCGCTGTTCGATGGAGCCGAGTAGGCCCGTCTCGGCGTACGCCTTGTCCTGGCAAGAGTAGACCTTGGCGTCGGCGCCGATCACGGTGAGCAGGCGCGCAAATGGGCATGAGCGATAGCTCTTGTCGAAGCGCTCCATGGTTTCGTGATAGTGATTCAGGACGCTGAAACCATCATCACTGAGGGCGCGCGCTTGTTCGATTTCGGATGTTACCGGCGCCATGATCTCACGGTGGTATCGGTTGTTCTCGGCGGCATCGTTGGAGACGACCGCGGCGGCTAACTTGACGTGGTTGACGCCAACGTCCTTGAGTAGCGCGCACATGTCGCGGATGTGCATGTGGTTTTCTCGTGAAATGATGAAGCTCACCCCGAGCACACAACGACTCCGTAGGTCGATGAATGCGCGCATGCAGTCGATGATCTTGCTGAACTCTCCTTGACGCACACTGCGGGCATGGGCGTAACTGGCGTCGTCCCAGGCATCCATCGAGACACGAACCCAGGTGCCGTATTCCGCGAAAGCGTCGGCCATTCTTCCTTTGAGGTTGGACCCGTTGGTCAGGGTCGCGACCCGAACACCACCTCGGGCAAGCCTCTCTACCGCATCAGGCAGTCGTTTGTGGAGTAAAGGCTCGCCACCGCCGGAGAACGTGACTGCCGCGACGCCCATGACAACCAGGTCGTCGACGATTTCTAGAAGCTTGTCGTCGGCCAGCCGGTCGGACACCTTCATGTTCTCACCCAGCTTCAGTTGGTCGGCGCGATAGGCGCAGTACCAACAGTCGTGATTACAACGATTGATGGGCTTGATGCGGACATGCACCGGCGCAGCCATTTTTCCCTGGCGGATCGCGCTCAGGCGATCCGTCTGACCCAGGACTTTCAGATTGCTGTACAGACGGCTCATGCGGGCACCCTGAATTGCGCACAATGACCAGTCTGTCCACTTTCTCATCGGCAAGCGTTGCCATCGGCCTCGTCATCTAGCGCCCATGGGCCCAGTGGCTCTCAGAGGCTGTCGTAGTACTCGCGAGCCTCTAGGGCAGTCCGTCTGAGCCCTTCACGCGTGTCGACAAGGGGCTCATAGTCGAGGTCCCGCCTAGCCTTGTCGATGGAGAAGTAGCTGTTCTTTACGCACAGTCGGACGTCGACGAGGCTCACCGGCGGCTTGGGCTTCCCGAAGACCTGAAACACGCGTTCGCCGACGGTTGCCAGCGCGCGCGCCACGGCGGCCGGTATCCGAATCTGTCGGGGGTCGAGCTCCATGTCGTCTAGGAGTGTCCGGCTGAACGCGCCGGGGTTGATCGGATCGCCATCCGTGACGAAGTACGCCTGGCCGCAAACGGGAGACCCTTCGACGAGTCGTTCCGCAGCACGGATCTGCCCGTCGACCAGGTTGTCGATGTAGGTGTAGTCCAGGCGCGAGGACGCGTCGCCGAAGAGGATGAGGGGGCCGCCTTCCTTGAGCGACTCGATCAGGGGTCCAACCACGGTGTTGCGTTCACCGGGCCCGTAGATGCCGCCAGGTCGAATGGCGCTGGTGAGCAACCCAGAGTCGCCGTTCGCGGCCAGGACGAGCTGTTCCGAAGCGACCTTCGTCGTGGAGTAGAGGTCGGACGCTGTGCTGTACGGCCTGACTTCGCTGACACCGCGATTGTCGTCACCGGACGCGGTGATCATCGAGCTCGTGTGAACGAGACGACGGACCCCCAGTTCCTTGGCGATGCGCAGCACGGTACGCGTCCCCTCGATGTTGACGCTTCGAACGAGGTCCCCCAAGGCTTTGGGCGCATAGGTGAACGTTTCGATCATCGCCGCCGTGTGAAACACGGTGTCGACCCCTTCACACGCCTCGCGAACCGCCTCCGCGGAGCGAACGTCGCCGCGAAACCAGCGCAGGTTCGGGTCCTCGAACGGCGCGGGCGCCTTGTCGAACCCATGCACCTCGCAGCCGCGCTCGAGCAGGGCGCGAACCAGATTGCTGCCGACAAAACCGGCGCTTCCCGTAACCAGACAGCGGAGGCCGTCAATCTGCCTTATTCGTTCCATCGGGCCGGCACCCTGACAAATCAGCTATCCGCAGGCAACCGGCCGCTAGCCTCACGCCGGCAGAGCAGGCAAGGAGGCGCCCGCATACAGCAGGCGAAGCGCGGCGTCCTTCCAGCCGTACGTCACGGCAGAGCAAACCTTGAAACGCGCCTTGCTGATCCACCATTGCCCGTCGACACGTGTGTATTCGTCTTCGTAGTAGCCACCCACGACGCTCACCGTCTGCGCCTCGGTGTTCATGAGGTGGTAGACCAGGCCCCAGGTCGCGTTTGCGCTGTCGGGACCGTTCACCTCGATGTTCGGCGGCCCACCATGATGCATCTCGACGATGTGAGTCTGGCACGCGACATCTTTGAAGACCTGGTAGAGCCCATCTCGATGATTCACCAATCCAACCGGACCGTCGTAGTGAATCTCGACTGGCCCATCGAGAAAGCAGTCCCGCACCCCCTCGACGTCTTTGTGGTCGCAGCAGTACCAGTAGCGAGCCTTGAGGGCCTTGATTGCCTCGATGGCTTCGACGCGGGCGATTCGAGATTCGAGGTCGGAGGGGGTCATGTTGGGAGACCTATCCCAGGGTCAGTGTCAGCGCCAGCATCAGTGCCAGCGTCAGCGTCAGCGTCAGCGTCCCCTATGCGGGCGGGGGGAGCGTATCCCGACCCTTCGGAACACCCAACACCGCCCTGAGCACGCGCTGCTCGACTTGGCGCTCCAGCCTGATTGGCGTTGGGATTCGGAGCAGGATGTTCACTGTGTTCTTGTCGACCAATTGGTACGTAATGCGCGGGTCGACGATTGGCGGGTGCAACCCGTGGCGGCGATAGCGCGATGCGATGGGACGACGGACGTCGTCGAGGAAATCCGCGCACGCTTCCTGAGCAGCGGTGAGGGCCTTGCGCTCAATCGCGGCGAGGTCGGCATTGCGATCGACTGGAATGGTCATCAAGTGCAGCATGTACTCGCCCGCCAGGCTCTCATTGAGCACGGGCTCTGTCATGAACAGGCTATTGGGGATGCTGATGGTGCGCCCGGTGCGCTGGTGCCCTTGCGCCACTTCGAGAACCAGCGTGCCCAGTAGCCCCGCATCGATCACGTCGCCGCGGATCCCTGCGATGTTGATCCGATCGCCGACTTCGAACGCGTTGGAGCTGAGGCGGAACGCCGCCCCCTGAACACAGGCGAGTGTTTCCTTCGTACCCCAGACGATCGCCATAGCAAGGACAGCGAACGACACGGCGAGGGCTTGAAGCTTGGCGGCCCAGATGATGAATAGGCCGATCGCCAAGATCGCATAGGAAAAACCCCGAATCTGCGCTGCCCAGCGGAGCTGTACCTTGTCGTTGCTTGGCAGCCTGCGGCGAACGAAGCGAATGGCGGCGTATCGAAGGCCCAGTACCATCAGGAACAAGATCAGCGTCGCGATGGCGTCTCTTAGCAGCACGCGATCTTGAAGAAACTCGGTGAACGTCGACTGCATCGTGTGCCTACCTCGCCTTGACGGACACGCCGTCGCGCACGCTGTCACTTGGATACGCGATCACCGCATCGCCTTCTTCTAGGCCCGACAAGACCTCGGTTTCGAGCCCGTTGGTTTCGCCGAGCTCCACGGTTCGGACGGCCGCGGTCCCCTCTTCGACGACGAACGTGGCCCAAGCTTCCTCCGAGCGAAACACAGCGCTCGCAGGAACCTTCAACACGTCCTCCCCCTCCCAGACCGAGATGCGCGCTTCGACTCTGTAACCGTCTCCCAAGCTGGACCAAAGCTTGCGATCGTCGTCCATGTCGATGATGACGTTCACACGCTGTTCTTCCACACCGAGCGCTGAAAGCTTGGTGAACGCGGACGGCTCCACGACACGGACGTGACCGAGGAGTGAGTTCTTACCGCCCCAGCGCTCGATTGTAGTCTTCGCTCCAGCCGGAATGCGTGTGGCGTCCTGACTCAACACGTCGACCACGACCTCGAGAGCGGCGGGGTCGCCCACCTCCACGATGGCCGTGCCGCCCGGAGCAACGCCTTCACTCTCTTGAAACACTTTGAGGACTTGGCCGGCGACGGGTGAGATGATGTCGAGCTGCTCGCCTTCCTCCCCCTTCCCGGTGAGTTGCATGAGTGCGGTCTGGGCAAGCGTCAGCTGATGCTCCGCGACGCGTCCGCCGAACTCGGCGGACCGGAGGTCTTCCTCGCTCCCGCGATAAGTGGACACCGCGCGATCCGCGTCGCTCCGCGCCAACCCCCCTTGCTTCACGACGGCAAGTGCTCGCGCCGATTCCTGCTTTGCGAAATCACGCTGAAACCTCGCGCGGTTGATGGCCGCCTGTGACTGTCTGCGAGCAGCGATAGCCGCGTCGACGCGTGCTTTCGCCTCAGCCCTGGTCCGCGAGTCGAGGAGTGGAGGTGGCAGCGGGACCAGTCGAGCAAGGACTTGACCCTCCTCGATCGTGTCGCCGGCCTCGAGGTCGAGTCGCGCCAAGCTGCCCGTGATCGGCGCGGAGACGAGATACCGATCTTTGACTCGGGTTCGGCCGTCTTCGTTGACGGTGACGACCAGTGGCCCTCGCGTGACCGTTGCGACCTCGACTTCGACAGGATTCGGAATCCACGCGACGACGATGAGACCCACCACGGCAAGCACTGCCAATGCGATGAGACCCCGTCGAATCCATTTCCTCAAACCGGACGGCTTAGCCATGCGCCATCACTCCTTACTCTCTCGTCTTGAGCACGCCAATGAGATCCAAGCTATCGAGCCTCCGCCGCACGAGCAATGCACTCAAAGCGGCCGCGGCCAAGATTACCACGACGGAAAACGCATAGGTTCGGGACGCGATCAACATCGGCATGCGGAATTGCTCCGGGTCGGCCTGCAGCTCGAGCAGGCCCTGGGCTCCGAGCGTGCCGAGAACGAGCCCAAACGGAATCCCGATGAAGACCTGGACCGCCTGCTCACCCAGCAGGATCGCCGAGACCTCCGCGCGGGTGAATCCAAGGACCCGGAGCGTGGCCAGGTCACGGCTGCGGACGGAGAGACTCACCCGAGCGTTGTTGTACACCACGGCCACGGCAATCGCGGTCGCGAATAGCGTCAGGATGAGCGTGATCACTTGCATCGTTTGGCCCGTCTGTTCCTCGAACCTTTCGAGCAAGGTGCGCTTGCGGTGGATGCTCTGGACGGTCGGGATATCGGTCAGGCGCACCTGTAGTTCCGCCTCCCGGGAGGGATCTACTCGAAGAAGCGCGGTGTTGATAGTCGGCTTCTCACGCAGCAGCTCGTGCAGGCTGCTCTTCTGCATGTAGCCCTGCATACCGAACGCTTCGTCGATGGTCCCACTGATCTGCACGCGCCTCGTGCCGCGGTCGCCCTCCTTGAGCTCGACCTCGATGAAATCACCCGGCTCGGCGTCGAGAATGTCCGCCAGCACATTGGTGATCAGCAGCCCACTGTGCGGAATGCGTGCCGGCCGAAACTGCCTATTGAACAGCCTGCGCAAATGGCTGTCAGGCGGAAGGCCGATGACGATACTGTCCCGCCAACGTGCGCCGGAGCGAAATCGAACGGGCGTTACCCTGTACCCGTCCACCTGATCGACTCCGGGGAGATGCGCGAGATACCCGAGGCCGCGATTTCCCA
>Ga0316194_10000477_pt1 | contig 25625 bp, 24 predicted proteins | sample CroRivsedime1_MG_FD_204936 | JGI IMG/M metagenome (GOLD analysis project Ga0316194, IMG submission 204936) | Coastal sediment microbial communities from Maine, United States - Cross River sediment 1 | ecosystem: Environmental > Aquatic > Marine > Coastal > Sediment | place: USA: Maine...
AGGACAGGGAGGCAAGTATAAGACTTTCACCTGCCCTAGCCTAGCGCCGGTGTGCAACAGCGACAATTAACGCAGCTCCCGGTACCCTCCGGAAAAGAACAACAGCGGCTCGCCTTCAGGCCCCGGGGTCATGTCGTGTACCCGGCCGACAATAATGAGGTGATCACCTCCCTCATGGGTGACCTCTAACTCGCATTCAAAGCTGACCAGCGCACCGTGAATAATGGGCGCGCCATGCTTGCCGCTGCGAAAATGCGCCGTATCCAGCAGATGTTCACCCTTTTTTGCATACTGGTTGGACAGGTCCATCTGGCTGGAAGACAGTATATTGATCGCGTAATGGCGGGGCCTGGCAAAAACGTCGTACACCTCCGAATTGTTCTGCAGGCTCCACAACACCAGCGGCGGGTCCAGTGATACTGAAGCAAAAGAGTTGGCGGTCATACCCAGGCCACGCTGTTGCTCATCCACGGCGGTGATAAGGCACACCCCGGTCGCAAAACGCCCCAGGGCATTTCTCAGTTCAAGGCCATCAAAACTCATTACTGCATCTCCTTATCACTGTCAGCTCAAGCAAGCTGCTTCGGTTTTCTATTTGAACCCAGGGTGCGGCCACACACATCCCCTGTTCGGGTTATTCGTCAATCTTCAGCCAACGTTGCGCGCGTTCCGCATCAGACTCCCTGGCATCCACCCAGAACGCGCCGTCCTTCCCCAGCTCCCGCTTCCAGAAAGGGGCCCGGGTTTTCAGGTAATCCATCACGAACTCGCAGGCACCGAACGCGGCCTCGCGGTGCGCCGAGGCGACACCCACCCACACGATCTGCTCACCGGGGCGCAACGCGCCTACGCGATGCACCACACCGGCGTTAAGCAGCGGCCAGCGCCCGGCGGCCTGGGCAAGGATGTCGCGAATGCTGTTCTCTGTCATCCCCGGGTAGTGCTCCAACTCCAGGGTATGCAGATCGCGCCGGGCATTGCTGGCGCGAACATAACCGGTAAAGGATGCTACGGCGCCCTCTTCATAATTGTCCTGCAGTAACGCACGCTGCAGTGCCGATACATCGAAATCAGCCTGCTGCACGCTCACCTGAAAGCGTTTGTTCTCCACTTGATCAACCACCGGTAACCGGGGGATAAAATGCGACCTCGTCACCATCAGTCAATACGCAGCTGCTGTCGACCACGCAATGGTTGACCGCTCGTATAATATTTTCCTGTGACAACACGTCCCGCCAGTGGGCGCCCTTTTGGCAAAGGTGTTCCTGCAATGCGCCAAGCTCACTAAAAGCAGGCTGCCAGGGCAAATCCAGCGTGGCGCAATCCAGCTGCTCACGCACCCTGGCGAAAAACAGCACCTTCAACATGGCGCAGTACCATCGCCATCGCGCCGCCAGGTGCCGGACTTTCCACCCTCCTTTTGCAGCAGTGTGATTCCGGAAATTGCCATGCCTCGATCTACCGCCTTGCACATGTCGTAGACGGTCAGCGCGGCAACCGAGACCGCCGTCAGGGCCTCCATTTCCACCCCGGTCTTGCCCGAGACCTTGCAGCGCCCCTGTATATGTACGCAACTGTTGTCCTCATCCAGCTCAAAATCCAGCTCAACAGCATTGAGCATTAGCGGGTGGCACAGCGGAATCAAGTCAGAGGTCTTCTTCGCAGCCTGGATTCCCGCTATACGCGCCACCGCAATGACATCACCCTTTGCGTGCGCTCCCCTGGCCAGCAATGCCAGGGTCTGCGCCTGCATATCTACCCGGGCAGCTGCCACTGCGATTCGTTCGGTCACCGCCTTGGCGCCAACATCCACCATGCGCGCCGCGCCATGTTCGTCCAGGTGGGTAAGCTTGGTCATCAACTCTCCGGATGGTGTTACAACTTGAGCTGGCAGAGTCTATCCAAAGGCACATGAAAATGACACCGCAATTGAGCGGGGAAGTCAGCAAATTTGGCCGCGGATGACTTTCTACACATTAAAGCCATAGCGTAAAGTAGCGACCTCGTAAACGGAGAACATAGCATGGCAACACTGTCACTGGGGCTGCAACTGGGTTACTGGGGCGCACTGGCGCCGGGCAATACCCATGTGGAAATGGCCCAGGAGGCCGAGCGCCTGGGTTTCGATTCGGTATGGACCGCCGAGTCCTGGGGCAACGACTGTTTTACCCCGCTGGCGTGGATCGGCGCCCATACCTCAACCATTCGCCTGGGCACCTCGGTTGCACAGCTTTCAGCTCGCACCCCGACCGCCTGCGCCATGGCCACCCTGGCCCTGGATCACCTGTCCGGCGGCCGGATGATTCTGGGCCTGGGCGTATCCGGCCCCCAGGTGGTCGAGGGCTGGTACGGACAGCCCTATAGCAAGCCTGTCACCCGCACCAGAGAGTACGTGGACATCATCCGACAGGTGCTCGCCCGAAAAGCCCCGGTAACCAGCGACGGTGAATTTTACCCCCTGCCCTATAACGGGCCCGGAGCCTGGGGCATGGGCAAGCCGCTGAAACCCATCACCCATCCGCTGCGGGCGGACGTGCCGATATTTATCGGCGCCGAGGGGCCTAAAAATGTAACCCAGACCGCGCAGATAGCCGACGGCTGGCTGCCCCTGTATTACTCACCCTATCGCCAGGAAGTCTATGCTGACCAGTTGGTGGATGCCAAAGAGGGCTTCGAGATCTCGCCCACGGTCCTGGTCAACATCAACGACGATATGGAGCAGGCCCTGTACCCGGTAAAAGCCATGCTGGGCTTCTACATCGGCGGCATGGGCGCCGCCAAGCGCAACTTCCACAAAGAACTGATGGCCCGCATGGGTTTCCCCGAGGAAGCAGATCGCATCCAGGAGCTGTTCCTGGCAGGCAAACAGGATGAAGCTGTCGCCGCTGTCCCGGACCAGTTCGCCGACGAAATTTCGCTGTGCGGACCACGCGAGCGTATCAAGGAAAAGATCAAGGACTGGGAAAATTCGCCGGTGACCTCCCTGCTGGTGCATGGCGACGTCAATCTGCTCAGGGAAGTATCAGAGCTAGTGCTGTAGTCAGGCCGACCCCTCGTTGAGGGCCATACCCCATAGCACTGTAACGCGCTGTCGCACCAGGCGAGGCTCTGGTCGGGGAAGCCTTTTCGTTCGCAAGTATCGGGGAAGCGGGCGAAAAGGCTTACCCGTCCAGAGCCGCTAGCAGGAACCAACCCCCCCAACAGCATGCCCCGAGTCAACTCCTGATCAAGAGGTCACAACTGACTGTCGCCCATACAGTCATAAACAGCTTTCACCAGCCCCTGGGAACGCGGATCCCCCTGGGGATGAAACTGCATTGCATTCATCACATAGGCAAAGCCCAGCCCGGCATCGGGATCGGCAAAGGCCAGGGCACCACCGGCACCGGGGTGGCCAAAGCTGTTAGGGCCCGCGCCCGGTGCCAGGGACGGCTGCAGGGCGTAACCCAGCCCAAAACAGGTTTCGTTGAACAGCACCGCGTCAGGGCCACGGGCCTGCTCTTCGCAGGCCAGGGCCAGTTGCTGATCACCCAGCAGTCGTACGCCATCCACCTCGTCGTATACCGCGGCATAAAAGCGCGCCAGGGAACGGGCATCGCCAACGCCGTTGGAGGAAGGCATTTCCGCCGCGAGCAGCTCAGGACGATTCCACATAGCATTGTAAGCAAACAGATTGCTCGGCCCTGTCATTACCCTGGCAGTAAGGCTGTCAGCGCCCAATAGCTCAAGCACCGCGTTGGCACCCTCTTTGGGCGGCACCACTGTTGCGCAATGCACCATTTCCGAAGACGGAAGCCCTACCCAGTAACGCAGGCCCAGCGGCTCGCAAATTTCCCGCTGCAGATACTGCCCCAGGCTCAGACCGGTTACCCGGTGCATTAACTCACCCAGTATCCAGCCAAAAGAGCGCGCGTGATAACCGTGCTGGCTGCCGGGTTCCCAGTTGGGGGCCTGCGCCGCGATAGCGGCCACCACCGGATCCCACGCCAGCACTTGTTCCAGGGTCAGGTCACCGTCTACTGCCGCCAGGCCGGCCTGGTGCGATAGCACCATACGCGTGGTGATTGTCTCTTTGCCATTGCAGCCGAATTCCGGCCAGTAAGCGGCAACGGGCAGGTCAATGTCCAGTTGACCGGACTCTACCAGTTGATGGATACAGGTGACGGTAGGCCCTTTCGCCACGGAGAAAACCAGAACCGTGGTATCACTCTGCCATTCGCGACCGGTATCCGGGTGCGCCACCCCGCCCCAGATATCCACCACGGGTCGCCCTCGGTGATAAACGGCACAGGCTGCACCAATCTCCCCGTGCTCGCTGAAGTTTTGCGCGAACGCGTCCACCACCGCGTCAAAACCCTCCGCCACATGTCCCCTGATCTGCCGCTGTTGGAAACCTGAACTTACTTCCTTCATGGCTTGGCACACACCCCTGCAAACGTTGCGAGGCACAATGGCCCCGGCAATACTAAAAGTCAATCCGGGAGGGCACCCGCCCAGGCGTTTGCTGCCTTCTTCAGTGATCACCCGGCTTGTGTCTTGCAAGGGCCTCACGGATAATCCAGCCTTCACTTTCCGGAGCCTCCCATGTCAACGATTCGTTTTCTTGCCGCGCAAGTGGTTGCCCTTGCTGCCTGTTGTTTACTACTCTCTGCTTGCAGCAGTAATTCACAGATCACCCACAGTTATGTCGATCCAAAGTTAAAAGAGCTGGATCTGCATGGCGTACTGGTGGTTGCCGTTACCAAGCAGCCTGCTGCGCGAATCGATTTCGAGGAAAGTTTTGTCAAGGCCTTACAAAAACATGACATAAACGCTGTGGCCAGCCATACGCTGGTTCCCGGCCAGAAAGCCGAGGCGGAGCAAATGCTGGCGGCAGCGCAAAAAGCGGGCGTGGATACCATACTGGTGACCCGCTATATCGGTAAATCCAATGAAGAAGTCTATCATCCGGGCCGCGTCTACTACGGCGTTACGCCGGTCTATGGTGGCTCTTACTACGGCGGCTTCGGCGGTTACTATGCACACGCCTACGAGGTCGCTTACCAGCAACCGGTATGGACCAGCAATGTCACCCACTCAGTGATTTCCGACTTATACGTGGCCAGCACCAAAGCCCACCTGTGGCAGGCGGTTTCAGACACGGTGCAGGCGGGGGATACGGATCAACTGCGCAACGATGCCATCAAGAGCCTGATAGGCAACCTTAAGGAGCAGGGTCTCATCAACTGAGACCTGCGGCATAGTTTTACTCAGCTAGAGGACGGGACGTAGCCGAGTCCGCGCAATGCTGCAGCAACTTCATCCAGTATCGCCGGATCATCGATGGTGGCGGGCATCTTCCAGGTCTCGCCGTCTGCAATACTGCGCATGGTGCCGCGCAGGATTTTGCCGGATCGGGTCTTGGGCAGGCGCTCCACCACGGCGCACAGTTTAAAGGCCGCCACCGGACCAATGCGCTCCCGCATATGTTGAATCACTTCCGCTACGATCTCATCTGAATCCCTGGTCACACCGTCATTGAGCACCAACAGTCCCAGCGGTAACTGCCCCTTCATCGGATCGGCCACCCCGATAACCGCGCATTCAGCTACATCTTCATGATCCGCCAGCACTTCTTCCATGGCACCGGTGGACAGCCGGTGGCCGGCGACGTTGATAACGTCGTCGGTGCGCGCCATAACGAACACGTAACCGTCTTCATCGATGTAGCCGGCATCACCGGTTTCATAGTATCCAGGAAATTTACTGAAATAGGATTCAACAAAACGATCTTCCGCGTTCCACAGTGTGGTGAAGGTCCCGGGAGGCAGCGGGTTTTTTACTACCAGGGCACCGATGTCACCCGGCGCCACCGGCTCCCCGGCCTCGTTCAGCACCTGCACATCGTAGCCGGGAACAGCCCGTGCCGGGGAACCCGGTATCACCGGCAACAGTTCGATACCCAGGCAGTTGGAGCAGATGGGCCAACCCGTTTCCGTCTGCCACCAATGGTCTATCACCGGCACCTGCAGCTTTTCCTGTGCCCATTCCAGGGTATGGGGGTCACAGCGTTCACCCGCGAGGAACAGGGACTGCAAACAGGAAAGGTCATACTTCGCCAGGTACTCGCCCTGGGGGTCTTCCTTCTTGATCGCGCGAAATGCCGTGGGGGCGGTAAACATGACCTTGACCTGGTGTTCCTCGATCACCCGCCAGAACGCCCCGGGATCCGGCGTACCCACAGGCTTGCCTTCGTAAATAACGGTGGTGTTACCGCCAAACAGGGGGCCGTACACGATATAGGAGTGCCCCACCACCCAGCCGACATCAGAGGCCGCCCAGTACACATCTCCAGGGTCGACATTGTAGATATGCTTCATGCTCCATTTCAACGCGACGATACTGCCGCCGGTATCTCGGACCACACCCTTGGGCTGGCCGGTGGTACCGGAGGTGTACAGGATATACAGGGGATGATTGGCGTTGACAGCGACACAGTCCGCAGGCTCGGCGCCCGCCATGGCCTGCTCCCAGTCGAGATCGCGCCCCTCTACCATGGACGCTTCCTGCATCGGTCGCTGCAGGATAACGCAGCTCCCGGGCTTATGGGTGGCCAACTCAATAGCGCCGTCCAGCAGTGGCTTGTAGGCCACCACACGGGAGGGCTCCACGCCGCAACTGGCCGAGACAATAACCTTGGGCGCGGCATCGTCAATACGCACCGCCAACTCATTGCTGGCAAACCCGCCGAACACCACCGAGTGAATGGCGCCCAGTCGTGCGCAGGCGAGCATGGCGATCAAGGCCTCAGGCACCATGGGCATATAAACGATAACGCGATCGCCTTTCTCCACACCCTGCCCCGCCAGAACCCCGGCGAAGCGCGATACCTCATCCAGCAATTGGGCATAGCTATAACGGCGCACGGTAGCGGTAACAGGGCTGTCATAGATCAGCGCGATCTGCTCTGCACGCCCCTGTTCCACATGCAGGTCAAGTGCGTTGTAGCAGGCGTTGGTTAGCCCGTCGGGGTACCAGCGATAGAACGGTGGATTGCTGCTGTCCAGCACCTGACTGGGTGCCTGATACCAATGTATGTTGTCAGCGGCGTGCTGCCACAGTTCAAGATTGTTCATGTACGGATTCCCACGACAAGTTATCCCCCGAAGTTAACCCGGCGGCTGCGCCACGGCAATTAGACCAAGGTGCAATGAGAGCAGCCGCAGCACAACAGCTGTGGTCAGCAGTGTCAGTCCTCAAATACCGTGTCTTGCGGCCGCTGCAGCCCGTAGATGCGATTGGCCTCGGACAGGGCGTACTGCCGAATCGCCTCTGCGTCCTGTTCACTCACAAACTCTGCAAAACTGACCATGCCCAGGCTCTTGAGGATGCCACCGCGAACAATGTCCTGCCAGATGCCATGCACCTGCGCCGATGACCAACGCAGGTCGGGTGTCGGCCCACCCGTGCGGAATCCATCTCCATGACAATAGGCGCAATGGCGCTGGTACACCACCTCACCGCGCTGCACTACTTCAACGCTAGCGGTGACCGGCGCGGGCTTCGGCATCGCCCGGTCAACCTCTGGCGGCGGCGGAATTTCAGCTGTGCCACCCAACTTGTAGACCAGCACCCGGGATATACTGGGGAGGTGCCAGTCGTGGGCAACGGGGCCGCCCTCCGAGGCGAACCCGCCACTGATGCCAACGGCGATGGCGACATACTGCTCTCCGTCCAGGGCATAGGTAATGGGCGCAGCACCGGAAATATGCAGGTCAGTGGACCACAATCTTTCACCGGAGGCCGCGTCATAGGCGTTGAACATATCGTCCTCGCCTGCCTGGAACACCAGCTTCCCGGCGGTGCTCAGGGTGCCGCCGCCATTGGGGCGGCCCTCCGGGGTGCGCCAGCGGGCTTCCTGTTTTACAGGATCCCACGCCAGCAACTGGCCGGAAAACTCGGCGTCCATTATCTCGCCGATATTGGGTACCTTGGGCGGTGAATTAGCCATGCGGTCGAAACCGACATTCCATTTGCCCTGCCCGGGCTTGCGGTCCTTATCCTCGGTGGGTTGCAGGAACCTGACGGGGAATACCATGGTTGGAATATAAACCAGCCCGGTCTCGGGATTGTAGGACATGGGAGGCCAGTTGTGGGCCCCGGCATTGCTGGGCAAGCTGACGTTTTTGCCATCGAAAAGCCGCGCATCCACTGTTTCCACCGGGCGCCCGGTTGCCATATCCACTTCCGTGGCCCAGGTGGTTATGGCGTAGGGTCTGGCCGACAGCAACTCCCCGCTGGCCCGGTCGATGACATAGAAAAAACCGTTTTTGGGAGCCTGCATCAACACCTTGCGCTGACGACCCTCGATTTCCAGGTCGGCGAGCATGATGTGCTGGGTAGCGGTGTAATCCCAGGTCTCTCCCGGTGTTGTCTGGTAGTGCCAGACATATTCGCCCGTGTCCGGGCGCAGCGCCACAATGGAAGCGAGGAACAGGTTGTCGCCACCCTGCGGGCTGCGCAGGCTGTGGTTCCAGGGTGAGCCGTTACCCACGCCGATATACAGCAGATCCAGCGCCGCATCGTAGACTATCGAGTCCCATACGGTACCGCCACCACCCCATTCCCACCATTTACCCGTCCAGGTCTCGGCCGCCATGGCCATGACGTCGCTCTCAAAGCCATCGTCTGGATTCCCGGGCACCGTGTAAAACCGCCACACCATTTTTCCGGAATCCAGGTCATAGGCCGACACATATCCCCTGACACCCAGTTCGGCGCCGCCGTTGCCGATAAACACCAGGTTCTTACCGATACGCGGGGCGCCGGTAATCGTGTAGGATTGCTCCCGATCCGTGGTCTGCACATCCCAGATCTCACTGCCGTCTGCAGCGTTCAACGCCACCAGGCGACCGTCGAAAGTGGCGACTACCACCTTGCCATTGGCATAGGCCACGCCGCGATTGGGTGCGCCGCAGCAGCCTTTGGCCAGGAAAGAGCGATCAACCTGGGGGTCGTAAAACCACTTGAGCTCGCCGGTTTTCGCATCCAGGGCATACACCATGGACCAGGTCCCGGTCACATACAGAGTGCCGTCCACCATGAGCGGCGTGGATTCCACCCCGCGTCGGGTGTAGAGATCGAAATACCAGGCAAGCCCCAGCTTATCGACGTTGTCGCGATTGATCTGCTGCAGGCTGGAATAGCGCTGCTCACCGGCATCATGGCCATGCAGCGCCCATTCCGTATCGGCAACCGGGGGGGCAGCGGTGGCTTTTCGCTCCGCCGCCGGGGGGGCCATAGCGGCGGGTTCTGCAATAGTGACTTCGTTACTGTCGCTGCATGCGGCTAACGCCAGCAACAGCGAGAGCGCAGCAAGCTTGAACGCTTGGACCATTATTATTCTCCGTAGCGCGGGGCGCCGGCGGCGCCTTAAAAGTTCATCCTCTTATCTGGCCGGTTTGCGTTCAGCTCTTGAGCTTCACCAGCAGATTGTAAACCCAGTCGGCAAAACCGCCGTAGGGGGGACGCAGGAACTTCATCGCGCTGAAGCCGGGCTGGTAAAAGACCGGGCGCAGCTTGGAAAATGTGATGAAGCCCTCGTAGCCATGATAGTGCCCCATGCCACTGGGGCCCACCCCACCAAAAGGAATATCGTGCTGTGCCACGTGGAACAGCGCGTCGTTAACCGTTACCCCTCCGGACATAATGCGCTCGATATAGCGATCAGTCAGTTGCGCGTTATTGCTGAAGGGGTAGAACGCCAGGGGGCGATCGTGGGCGTTGACATAATCTATCACTTCCTGGGGGTCGGTATAGGTCAGCAGCATCAACAGGGGGCCGAAGGTTTCGCGCTGGCGGATGGTCATATCCTCAGTAGTATCGCTGACGATATGCAGGGGTATCTTGCGCAGTTCGGGGTTGGGCTGTTGTTCACCACTGAGGTTGGTAATACTCGCGCCTTTAGTGCGTGCGTCCTCCAGCGTATCCAGCAGTCTCTGGTAGGAGCGCTCGTCGATAACCGAAGTGTAGTCCTTGTGATTAATATCGGGACAGTGTTTAGCCACGTAAGCCTGCGCCAGGCGGATAAACTCATCTTTCTGGGTGTGGTGTACGAAAACATAGTCCACATTGGTACAGATCTGTCCAGCATTGAACTGTTTGACGAACATGATGCGTTCTACCGCTTTTTTCAGCGGATATTCCGGATCAATCACCGCGGGCGCCTTGCCACCCAACTCCAGTACTACCGGAGTGAGGTTGCGAGCAGCGGAGGCCATCACCGACCGACCGGTCTGGCCCGACCCGGTAAATACCAGCAGGTCGAACGGTATCTTGGAGAATTCGATACCCACACCGCCGGTTTCCTCAAAAAAGACCAACTTTTCTTTGGGGAAATAGCGCCCACTGAGATCAAGCAATAGCCTGGACAGCGCAATGGAGTTTTCCGACATCTTGACCATGGCACGGTTGCCGGCGGCAAAGGCAGCGGCCAGGGGGCTAAAGCTGAGATTCACGGGAAAATTCCAGGGTACTATGATGCCGGCCACACCCAGTGGCTGGGGGATAACCCGGTTCTTGCCCCCCGCGAACATGCTGCCGTCGACGTGCCTTTTCTGTACTTTCATCCACTTTTTAAGTTTCTTGATGGTGTCGTTGATGCCATCGGTAACGGAAATAATCTCGGCGAACAGGGTCTCGTGTCGAGAGCGGTTGCCATAATCCTGGCAGATCGCCGAGATAATCTCTTCGCGGTTCTCGTTGATCATGCGTTTCAGGGCAAGCAAGTCATCCTTGCGCTGCTGGTAGGTGGGAACGGGGTCCGCGAGATAGGCCGCGTGCTGTTTATCGTACTGGTCACGCAGCATCTGCGCGGTACCGCTTTGCGGGCTTTCCTGGATGACTGTCATAGTATGAACCTCCCGGTGACTCGTTAAACGAACTGGTTTATTAAATAAAGCATATAAACCGATTATTGTATCGCGTAGTGAACATAAATTAACGTCGTGAAGAGAATAAAAACGTGTCATTTATGGCCAAGCGCCGACAGATAACCTAAACTTTCCCGCCCGTGTTGGTGCTGTAACCACCACACTGCGGGAGCAACTAAGGCAACGACCACTTCAGCTGCGCCGGATTGAGCCAGAACACTTGCAAATAGTTTGATCTGCCTCAACGCCCGCCGCACCTCAAGGCAGCATATTGATCAACGAGATGGTAGGGGGACGTGGATCGCTACATGGAAGATCAGAGGGAATACAAAACTCGCGTGACCAAGGCCATGCGGGCCCTGCCGCGGGACCACTTCATTGAAATGAGCGATTCTTCGCTGGTGCTGGGCCGCAGCATACCGCCAACCAATGCCGTGTCAGAAATCCTTGAACACGCCCGGGTCAACGCGGATGCAAAGGTCTTGCATATAGGGACCGGGGCAGGCTATGTGACCGCTTTGCTGAGCAAACTGGCGGCCCAGGTGATATCGATTGAAAATAATCCCAGCAATGCGCGCTTTGCGCAGGCCCGCTTTAACCAGTTGGGACTGGCCAACCTTATACTGCGAGAACAGGACGGCTGCGATGGCGCCCCCGACCTGGGACCTTTTGATCGCATCCTCATCTCCAGTCCCAGGGTTAAGACCAGCACCACTTTGTTACAACAACTGGCGACCGGCGGCATTCTGATCGCCCTGGAGAGTGGCGAAAACGGCACCCACATCCTTACCCGCTATGAAGTGTCTGAACTCGGTGCCACCCTGCGCAGGGAACTCGCGATGGTGGACTTCTCCCGGGACACGGGCATGACGCTGCTCGACATGGGCATGGTAGACCAGGTGATGTTGTCAGAGGCGCGTCGTATAGCACGCCACAAGAAGCTGCCTATCATTAATGTGCTGCGCGACAAACTGAATATGGAAGACACCGTGCTGTATCGGCGCCTGGCGGAAGAAAACGACATGCCATTCGCCCCTATCGACGAACTGCTGCCCCAGGTACAACCTGAATTGATGGAGGCATTCTCCCGCAGTTTTCTCGACGGTCACCACCTGGTACCGCTCAAGGTCGATGACCACAGCCTGCACGTGGCAACCGATGATCCCGACAGTACGGTAGACGATATTCTACATATGTACCCCTATGACCGTGTACACAAGGTGCTGGTAACGCCCAATGATTTCAAACGGCTATGGACCACGGTGGAACTGTCGCTGCAGGGCGACGCCAAGCAACTGTGGGGCTCCGCGGCAAAGCAAAAGGAGCAGGCGGACGCGGAGCAGGCGGATATCCTTGACCGGGAGAAAACCCATATTGAGGCGCACCTTATCACCCTGTGCGACGCGCTGCTGCTGGATGCGGTAAGCGAAGGCGCCAGCGACCTGCATATTGAACAATACAAGAGCCGAACCCGTATCCGCCTGCGTGTAGATGGCGACCTGCACGATCTCACCCATTATAACCTTTCAGCCGTAGAAACCAGGGGCCTGGTCAATGTCATCAAGATACGTGGCGACATGGATATCGCCGAGAAACGCCTGCCGCAGGGTGGCCGTTCGCAACTGACCGCCGGCGGGGTCGCTTATGATTTACGTATTCAGTTACAGCCCAGCCTGCACGGCGAGGCAATAGTCATCCGCATGCTGCCTCAATCCGGCAACATTGTCGGGATTGAGGATCTGGGTATGGCTCCGGATGTCATGCGTCATTATCGCCGCCAGTTGGACAATCCGTCGGGACTGGTCCTGGTGGTGGGTCCTACGGGCTCCGGCAAGTCCACCACACTTTATGCCGGGCTGTCGGAACTGGCCAAGGATGGCAGGCGCAAGGTACTGACCATCGAGGACCCCATAGAATACTCCATGGAGGGTATACAACAGACCTGGACCCGGCCGGACATCGGCTTCAACTTTGCCGATGGCATGCGCTCTTTCGTACGTCTGGATCCCGACGTGATACTGGTGGGTGAAATTCGCGACCAGGAGACCGCGGTGGAGGCCATACGCGCGTCGCAAACCGGTCACGTGGTACTTTCGACACTGCACAGCAATGACGCCGTAGATGCCCTGCAACGCATCTACGACCTTAACGTACAGGCCAATTCGGTCGCCAGCGAGCTGATGGCAGTCATCGCCCAGAAACTGGCCAAGCGTATCTGCAAGGAATGTAAGGCCCCCGCGACCCCCGACCCGAAAATACTCGAGGAACTGTTTCCCGAGGGTACGCCAGACAGTTTCCACTGCTTCGAGGGCAAGGGTTGCAACGCCTGCGCGGGGCGTGGCACCAAAGGCCGGGTGGCGGTGGTAGAGTATATGCAGGTGAACGGCGAGATCCGCAATGCCATCTCCCTGAAGATACCTGTCGCGCAACTGCGCGCGATCGCGCTGGACTCTGGGCTTACCACAATGCGCGACAGTGCACTGAGTCATGTACTGGACGGTGCCATCCCCCTGTCCGAGCTGCCGCGTATTTTGCCAGCGGATCGCATGGCACCGGAAAAGCGCGGGGCGCTGTAAATGGTTGATATCGCAAAAAAGGCCCAGCGGCTGCCTGCAGAGGCGTATTACGCCGAGGAATTATCGCGCCTGCGTGACACTGACCCCTATCCCCGACCACCGGGCTGGTTGCTCTCCCCAAAGGGCGTAGAAGCTTTCGTGCTTGGGGACGCGGACCAGGGCAGTTCCCCCAAGTTTGTCGCGCCCGGAGAGATCGTTACCCGTATTGTTATCTCCCTGGCCACACAGCGCGGCGCCATGCTGGTGGGTGAGCCGGGCACGGCGAAATCATGGCTGTCGGAATTGATCTGTGCCGCCATCTCCGACAACTCGACCCTGGTCATACAGGGTGGCGCCATCGAAACGGTACAACAACTACTGTACAGCTGGAATGGCGCCCTGCTCAAAGACAAAGGCCCCTGCCTGGAGGCACTGATTCCCGGGCCGATTTATCGCGGCATGGAAACCGGTACACTGGTGCGCTACGAGGAAATCGCGCGTTCCTCACCGGCCTTGCAGGACGCACTGCTGTCCATCATGTCGGAGCGTTCCATACCCATTCCCGAACTCAGCGGCGAGGACTCGATCCTCTATGCCCGAGAGGGATTCAACCTGGTCGGCACGTCCAATACCACCGACCTGGGAGTCAATGAGATGAGTTCGGCGTTGAAGCGGCGGATGAATTTCGAGACCATCCGCCCGATTAAACAGATAGACGACGAAGTCGCCGTGGTACTGCGCGAGGCGGAGAAATTGTTGCGCACGTCAGGTGTTGAGGTGGAACCGGACGAGGATATTATCCGCGTGCTGGTCACCATATTTCATGAGCTGCGCAATGGACAAACCGTGGACGGACGCAGCACGGACAGACTGGCCTCGGCTGTCATGTCTACCGCTGAAGCGGTCTCCGTTGCGCATGCCATGGGTGTCTACGCCTACTATTATCGTGAGGGCGATATGGTCGCTGAAGATTTTACCGATTTCCTGGTCGGGGCCGCGGTCAAGGACAACATCAGTGACCTGAAGCGCATGAACCATTACTTTGAGAGCGAGGTGGCACACAAAAAGGGCAAGGTATGGCAGATCGTCTACGAACGCTGGAAGTCCTCTTTCCGTTATTGAGACGACGGCGCTACTCCTTGTTGCATCACTGCCGCGCTGCCTCAAGCTGCAAAGGAGTAAAGGGCTTTAAGCTCGGGCATGCTTTGCCAGAAACTGGTCCAGGGCATTACCGAAGGCCTGCTTGTCACGGGGCCCCAGGGCAGCCGGGCCGCCGGTCATCTCCCCGCTTGAGCGCATGGTGTCCATAAAATCTCGCATATTGAGCCGCTGCCGTATATTTTCGCGGGTATAGCGCTCGCCTCGCGAGGTGATAACGTGCCCTCCCTTTTCTATTACTTCCGATGCCATGGGTATGTCGGAGGTAATGACCAGATCGCCGGCACTCACCTGCGCTACGATATAGTCGTCCGCCACGTCAAAGCCCTGTTCCACCTGCAAGCTGCGGATCAGCGGCGATTTCGGGATAGGCAGGGTGTGATTGGCCACCAGGGTTAAAGGCACCCTGACACGAACCGCGGCCTTAAACAGGATCTCGCGAATAACCCTGGGGCAGGCATCAGCATCTACCCATATACAGATTGATTGCGCCATAACGCGATGGTACCTTTAGTGAAAAGGAAGCCGTATTGTACAAGCAATCGGGGGCGCAACTGTTATCATTAGCGGGTCATTTCAGGTAATCAGCGGCCCCTTTATGTACCGGCGCTTTCACGCAGGCTTAAAACCTCTCTCCAGGCAATTTGCGCCCCCCAAATTGTCCAGGCGGCTTATTCTGTTAGCCGCGCTGGTACTCGCCGGCTGCGCCAGTGTGCCTTTCGACTACCCTAAAACTGAAAGTTACTCCCGGGCGCCGGATCCCAATACGGTGATGGGAGATGCTCTCTCCCAATGGCAACAGGAAAACGGTGAAGAATCCGGTTTCATCAGCCTGACCAGCGGCATGGACGCACTGGGAGCGCGTTTACGCATGATGGCGGCTGCGCAAAATACCATTGATGCCCAGTATTTTATCCTCAAGAACGACCGCGCCGGAGCGCTGTTTGTGGGCAAGATGTTGCTGGCCGCGGACCGTGGCGTAAAGGTAAGACTGTTGATTGACGATATATTTTCACCGGGCATTGACAGACAGCTCACGCTGCTGGACTCCCATCCCAATATCGAGGTCCGCATGTTCAACCCGGTATCACGCAACAGCCTGCGCTACTGGGCTTACCTGCTGGATTTCGGTCGCACCAACCGTCGCATGCACAATAAATCTTTCACCGTTGATGGCAGCATGAGCATCGTGGGTGGACGAAATATTGGTGAGGAGTATTTTGAGCTAACCCAGGATGTACTATTCGACGATTACGAGGTATTCGTCCTGGGGCCGGTGGTAAAGGAAATTGGCGCAGGCTTCGATGAATTCTGGAACAGTCAATTGGCTGTCCCGGTGGCTGCATTCAGGGCTCGCATAGATCCGGCGGAACTGGAACGGTGGCGCCAGCTGATGCGCGAGGAGGCCGATGCCGGTGCCAAGAGCATTTATTCCCAGGCGGTAAACAGTACCATGCTGCGGGATATCCGCGAACAACGCATTACCCCGGTCCCGGCCGAGGCGATGCTGATTACCGACAGTCCGGATAAGCTGCTGCATGAAGTCGGCAATCAGGAATTGGCGGTACTGGCACAGGAGAAAGCGCGGCGTTTCGCAGCGGCCCAACAGGAAGTCGTTATTGTAACGCCTTACTTTATTCCGCAGAAAGAGGGTCGAGAGCTGATAAAGGGACTGATTGCCCGGGGCGTAAGGGTGGTCATCATCACTAACTCCCTGGCATCAACCAATCACGTGGCGGTACACGGTCATTACGCTCGACATCGCAAAAAGTTGTTGCAAGCAGGGGCAGAGATTTATGAAATTCGCGCCGCTTTCGAAGGCGAAGCCACGGCCTGGGGCCACAGCCCGGAACAGGTAACGCTGCACTCCAAGGCATCCATTATCGATCGCCAGACCATTTTTGTGGGCTCACTGAATTTCGACCCGCGCTCTATCAGGCTCAATACGGAAATGGGCTTATTTATAGAGTCGTCGACGGTCGGTGCCGCTTTTGCCGATGCGGTAATGCGCGAGTTGCCACGGGTAACCTACAAGGTCGACCTCGATACCAGTGGCAACTTACGCTGGACCTACAGCGGCGGCAATACGCCAGTGGTGCGCCACAAGGAGCCCCAGGCCAGCTGGGGTCGCCGCTTTATGGCCGGCTTCTATCGCACGCTGCCCATAGAAAACCAGCTATAACTGTGGGATTTCAGCCAGGTCTATAGGCAGCGCGGCGCGACCGATACGCTCGGCGCGCTGATGCAGTGTGGTCTCCGCATCCTGCACGTCAATCATAATCACAAAGCGCTTTTCGCGAATACCATCCAGACAATAGCGCGCCAGTTCATCGAGGTCCTGGAACTCCAGCTCCATACCCGCAGCCTGCGCAGCCACCTTGAAATCCTGGATGGTCGGCACAGGGGCGTAGGGCTGCTCCCGGGCCAGGTCTTGCGGACGATTGCGGTCGGTTGTCCAGATACCGGTATCCAGGAGTCCGCCTGAGGGATAAAACACCGACGCGCCCAGAGAGGTGCCCTCGCTTTCCAGCTGGGCGGCCAGGCACTCGCTGATACAGGAGACGGCCGCCTTGCTGGAGGCATACACCGATTGGTAGGGCAGCGGGGAAATACCGCCGTCACCCGAGGAGGTGTTGATGATATGCCCCTCCTCCCCCGCGGCCAGCATACGTGGCACAAAAGCCTGTATACCGTGTATTACGCCCATCACGTTGACGCCGTGCACCCAGGTCCAGTCGTTAGGTGTGGTTTCCCATACGTTAGCCGAAGGGGCGGCGACACCGGCATTGTTAAACAGCAGGTGGCAGGCACCATGGGCCTCATAGACCTTGTCCGCCAGCGCATGTAATGAGCCGGCATTGGAAACATCGGTGACCTGGCCCTGCAAATCACCCATACCCGCAAACTCTTCCAACACGCGATCCAGGGCAGACTGCTCAACGTCACCGATGACCACTTTTGCCCCGGCCTGCAGCAATTCCTTTACCAGGGAGCGCCCTATACCACTGGCACCACCGGTCACTACCGCCACTTTTCCTGTGAAATCCTGCATTTCAACTATCTCCTGGTCACATCAAACTCGAGTTTATCATTATGACCGCTGAGGCTCAGGCTGCCAGCGGATCCACCGGCGACAGGCCATGTTTCAGCACCTGGTTTATTTTTGTAGGCAGGACGGTGCTTACTTTATGTCGATCACCTGATCGCGTAGGATGACCTGCCAATATCCCGCCGCACAGCGGCCGGGGATCGGAGCCAGGATTTGATTGCACAACTCGCCATTCACGTAAAAGGACAGGGCCTTTACGCCATTACCGACCAGGTGCGCCCTCTGCTGCAGCAAGGTGATACCGATGAAGGCCTGTGCACCCTGTTTATCCGCCACACCTCCGCCAGCCTGCTGGTACAGGAGAATTATGACGACAGCGCGCGTATCGACCTGGAGAGTTGGCTCAACCGCCTGGTACCGGAGAACGACAGCCTCTACACCCATACCCTGGAGGGACCGGACGATATGCCCGCGCACATCAAATCGGCGCTGACGGCAACCCAGATCAGCATTCCTTTTCAACACAGGGAGTTGCTGCTGGGTACCTGGCAGGGCATTTACCTGTGGGAGCATCGACATCATGCGGGTGTGCGCCAGGTCGTGGTGCACCTGTAATGTCAGGCACCCCACCCCACTACCACCAGGCGCTGGTAGCGCGGCTCCAGCACTGCCTGCCGGCGCACTGCCTGGTGCAGGACACGGAGTCACAACGCGTCTTTGACTGTGACGGACTCCCTCTCTACCGGGAACTGCCACTGCTGGTAGCCCTGCCGGAGACGGTAGCACAGGCGCGCCAGGTACTGCAGGTATGCAACGAGCTCGGCGTACCGGTCGTGGCGCGAGGCTCCGGTACCGGCCTGTGTGCCGGCGCCATGCCCCATCCGGAGGGTCTGCTGCTGGGATTGAGTAAACTGGACAAGATAATCAACATCGACCCGCTGGCGCGTACCGCCCGGGTTCAGCCCGGGGTCAGTAATCTCGGCATTTCCGAGGCTGCGGCGGCTCACGGTCTGTATTACGCCCCGGACCCCTCCTCCCAGATAGCCTGCAGCATCGGTGGCAATGTGGCCGAGAACTCCGGAGGTGTGCACTGCCTTAAATATGGACTGACGGTGCACAACATACTGTCATTGGAGCTGCTTACCGTAGCCGGTGAGCAACTCACCATTGGCAGTGAGGGCCTGGACAGCCCCGGTTATGACCTGCTGGCGCTGCTGACGGGTTCCGAGGGACTGCTGGGGATCGTCGTGGAGGTCACCGTGCGCCTGCTACCGCGACCGGAACAGGCAAGGGTCATCATGGCGGGGTTCGATAGTGTCGCCGCGGCCGGTGACGCGGTGGGCGCGGTCATCGCCGCCGGCATCATCCCCGCCGGCCTTGAAATGATGGACCGGCTGGCTATCCAGGCGGCCGAGGACTTTGCCGCCGCGGGTTATCCCCGTGACGCCGAGGCACTGCTATTATGCGAGGTCGATGGTACCAGCGAGGAAGTCGCACAACACAGCACACGGGTCAGCGAATTGTTTCGCTCGCTGGGGGCGAGCTCGCTCACCGTATCCACCAGCGAAGCGCAGCGTGCACTGTTGTGGAAAGGTCGTAAATCCGCCTTCCCTGCCGTGGGCAGACTGTCGCCGGACTACTATTGCATGGACGGCACCATACCGCGCAGCCAGGTAACTTATGTGCTGCAGGAAATATCCCGCCTTTCCGGGGAATACGGACTGGCCGTTGCCAATGTCTTTCACGCCGGTGACGGCAACCTGCATCCGCTGATTCTGTTTGATGCCAGCGATCAACAGCAGATAGAGCGGGCCGAAGAGTTCGGCGCTAGAATTCTTGAGCTGTCTGTCGCCGTAGGCGGCTGCATCACCGGGGAGCACGGGGTGGGCCTGGAAAAACTGGCGCAGATGTCCAGCCAGTTCAGTGAACTGGAACTGCTGCAGATGGAAGACATCAAGCATGCATTCGACCCGCAACTCAACCTGAATCCCGGTAAAGGCATACCCATACTCAAGCGCTGCCAGGAATACCGGGCACTGCCCAACAGGCAGCGGCATGAGTGATTGTACAGAGGCTATTCTCAGCGCGGTACGCGACGCGGGTGAGCGCCAGTACCCGCTCTACATCAGTGCGGGCGGCAGCAAGCAGCATATCGCCGGGCGCTGCTGCGATGCGCAAACACTGGATATTTCAGCGCACCGGGGCATCATCGAATACCAACCGGGCGAACTGGTGATGACGGCCAGGGCGGGTACGACCCTGGTGGAGATTGTTGCCGCACTGGCAGCAGAAAATCAGATACTCCCCTTCGAACCCCCGCAGTTTGGTGGCCGCGCGACACTGGGTGGCACCCTGGCCTGCAATCTATCAGGCCCCGCGCGCCCCTGGTACGGCTCGGTGCGAGACACTGTCCTGGGTACCAGACTGATCAACGGCAAGGCGGAACTGCTCAAGTTTGGCGGCCAGGTCATGAAAAACGTCGCCGGCTACGATGTGTCGCGCCTGCAGGCCGGTGCACTGGGCACCCTGGGCATCATGACCGAAATCAGTATCAGGCTGCTACCGCGCCCTGAGTCCACTGCCACCCTGTGCTACGAAATGTCTGCACCGGAGGCCATCACCACCATGAACCAGCGTGCGGGCCAGCCAAGACCACTGAGCGGTGCATTCTGGCTGGATGGCAAACTGTACCTCAGGATTTCCGGTGCAGCCTCCGCAGTTAAACACACTGCGGACCTATGGGGCGGCGATCAGCTGGACCCTGCCCAGGACTTATGGGCGCAACTGCGGGATATGTCCCTGCCGTTTTTCGCTGGTGACAAACCGCTATGGCGTTTATCGCTGAACAGCAGTGCGCTGCCCACCGGCGACCCCGCACAGACGCTGATAGATTGGGGCGGCGCCCAGCGCTGGCTGCGCGGCGATTTCTCGCTGCCTGAATTACAGCGCGCCGCACAAAGCGCCGGGGGCCACGCCACGCTGTTTTGCGGCGGCGACCGCAATAGCGAGGTGCGCCCAACCCCGGGTGCTGTGGCCCAGCGCCTGCAGCGACGGCTTAAACACGCTTTTGATCCGCAGGGAATTCTCAATCCCGGACGGCTTTACGGCTGGTTATAGGAGCCCAGGGCATGCATGTAGAACTGCACCCAGATCTCAGGGATACGCTATCCGGCCAGGCCGCAGCGCAATTGACCAGCGCCTGCGTACACTGCGGTTTCTGCCTGGCCACCTGCCCCACCTACCTGGATCAGCGCGACGAGCGCGACAGCCCCCGAGGCCGTATTTACCTGATCAAGCAAATGCTGGAAACCGGGGAGGCAGGCAGCGCGACACAAACACACCTGGATCGCTGCCTCACCTGTCGCAGCTGTGAGACCACCTGTCCCTCCGGCATGCAATATGGGCAGCTGTTGGATATCGGTCGCGAGCTGGTGGAACAGCGGGTCGCCCGCCCGGCCCTGGAACGCGTTATGCGCCGCTCCCTGCGCTATGTGCTAACAAGGCCGCGCTTGTTCAAAACGGCCTTGATCGCGGGACAGCTGCTGCGACCAGTACTGCCCAGAGCGCTGCGCGAAAAAGTACCCGTCAGGCAGTCGCTGCGACCGAGGCCTGCTACCGGCCACAAGCGCCGTATGCTGTTGCTGGAGGGCTGCGTGCAGAGCGCCGCTACCCCGGCAACCAACATCGCCGCGCGACGGGTGCTGGACAAGCTGGGAATCTCCCTGGTGTCGATTTCCAGTGCTGGCTGCTGCGGTGCCGTGAACTACCACCTGTCCGCTCACGACGCTGGCCTGGATGACATTCGACGCAACATCGATGCCTGGTGGCAGGCTATCGAAAATGGGGCAGAAGCGATTGTATCGAGTGCCAGCGGTTGCTCAGTGATGCTCGCAGACTATGGGAGGCTGCTACAGCACGACAGTCTATATGCCGATAAAGCCGCCCGCGTGTCAGCGCTGGCGCTGGATATAAGCCAGGTGCTGGCGAAGGAAAACCTGGAGCAACTGACGGTAAACACAGATATTGGCCGGATAGCGGTGCAGACTCCCTGTAGCTTGCAACACGGCCTGCAGCAGCCTGAACTGATCCGGGAAATTCTCCAGCGCGCCGGTTTTAGCCTGGCGGCCACCCGGGAGGATCACCTGTGTTGCGGTTCCGCTGGCACCTATTCCATCCTGCAAGCAAAAGCCAGCGAGCGCCTGCGGGATAATAAAATCAGCGCTCTCACGGGTGCGTCGCCGACATTAATCGCCACTGCCAATGTAGGCTGTCAACTGCATCTGCAGCAGGCGACAGCTGTACCCGTAAGGCATTGGCTGGAACTACTGGACCCGTAGCCGGTCGTTGTACGCTGCTTGCCGGGGGCGCTATTGGCGCGGCTCGCGCCACATCAGCCACAGGGGTGGCGCGTCTTTGGCAAAGCGTATCTGCCTGATTATTTCAAAGCCGTGACCCTGATAAAAGGGCAGGTTGGCTTCCTTGGAGTTCTCCAGATATGCGGGAACCTGCTCCCGATCACATCGACGCAACATTTCCGCTATCAGCAAGCTGCCCACACCCTGCCCCTGATGAGCGGGAGGCGCCCCTATGGCGAACAGGTAGTAATGAGGATCCCGTGGGTGATACTTGTCGATTTTCGCACCGCTGAGCAGTAAGCGATAGACGCCGCGAATACCGCACACTCGGAGAAAGGTTAAGAAACGTAAGTAAGGCCATTTGACCTTCGCACCGGGGCCAAGCCAGGAGGCGGCACCGCGGCCGTGAGCTTCAACGTAAGTCAGGCCCATCGGTATGAAAGCAGGCAGAACCATGTGGAAAAGTGTCGGTACAAACTCAGGATTATCACTTACCCAGGCCATAACCGGATCATCCGCAAATGCAGCCGAAAGTATGCCCGCCACGTCGTGATCACAATCCGTAGTTACAGAGATTACGCCCATAGAGGCCCCTGCCAGATCAGGCTTTCTTAACAAACCGGGATTTCAGTTTCATCGCGCCAATACCGTCAATTTTGCAGTCAATATCATGATCGCCTTCTACCAGGCGGATATTCTTGACCTTGGTGCCGACCTTCACCACAGATGAGGAGCCCTTGACCTTGAGGTCTTTAATCACAGTGACAGTATCGCCGTCCGCCAGGGCATTGCCATTGGCATCGGTTACCGCGGGTTCCTCACTATCACCATTGGGGTCCGACAGTGACCACTCATGGGCACATTCCGGGCAAATCAACAGATTGCCATCCTCGTAGGTATAAGTCGAACCACATGCGGGACAAGGGGGTAACTTGCTCATGCTGCTCCTTTGGAGGGATCACCGGGTTTCAAACCGGGCTAGTCCCGTTCACTGCCGCGGCTGTGCCACTGGCCATCCTGTTGATAAAGCTTGAACTTGTCGGCGCAAAGTTGCTCCCCGCCATCGGCAATGCCGCCAACGCCGGCCATACCAGCCGAACCCTCCATAGAGGCCTCCCGGCGCATGCACTTGCGCATGTTTTCCGCGTTCCGTTGCAACTGCGCCTCCTCGGAGCTGGGGCGCCCCGTCTGATAGGGGCCGCTCCAGTACCAGTAACCCGCTCCCACCAATATCACAATAATAATCAACTTTGCCATAGTCTCGCTCTCCGGCCCGTAAGGACCCCAAATGGTGCAACTCAGTCGCCAGACGCTCAGAATATGCCGGTGTCATGGCCGTCAAGACTTCTGGTGTTTTTTTCTTGCCAGTAGTCTTCTATGCCTTGCGGATTCTGCTTCTCCGCCCAGTTAAGCAATGTATTGCGATCAGACTTGAATTCATAGTGCGGCACCGCATAACCGCAGGAGGTCTGCACCAGCGCAACATCCAACACAAAAATCTGCCGCGCTCCGGGCATGGCGGGAAACAGGCTAAATAAATCCTGCCACTGTTGATCTCGTGGGTGAACCACCCTGGCCAAGCCGTAGAGACGCATTATCAGCGGCTGCCTGCCAAAAGAGCAGAACATGATGGTCATACGGCCGTTTTCCAACACATGGGCCGCACTTTCATTGCCACTACCGGTCAGGTTCAACCAGGCTACGGTATTGCTGTCCAGCACCCGCAAACTGTCCATGCCCTTGGGGGATAGATTCACCATGCCCTCGGCGCCAGCGGTACCGACAAAATACATATGCTGCTGCGCAATAAACTGCTTATGCGTTTCTTCCAATTGGGAAAACTGCTCAGCCACTGGGGGTACTCCTGTTAAGCACTACGACACTGTGGGCATGCCTCGTTTACACTATAGACCACTGAGAGCTCTTAAAACCACCTGAATAGCTTAATTCTATTTATAGATATACGCCTTATATTGCTGTTTTATATCATTTTTATAGATTTGATTTTTTGCGAAAAAATTTCGGTTATATGAAATAAGCGCTTTCAGAACTAAACGATACTAGCGAACACGGCTGCTCTCTGGTTTTATTAACCTGTGCCTGCGGGCATCCTTCGCTGTATTGCTTCGCTGTTTTTTAAGCCGATACGCGCAACACAATACCAGGAACGAGCGCCACCTGGCGTATTGTGAGTGAAAGCACTCACCACTTCAGGGGGCCGACTCGCCTGCAACGGAGACACTCTCTATGAGAAGACAGAAGCGCGACATGAACACCAGGGCATTCGATAAGGGCTACCAGGCTGGCGTCTCCGGGCGCAGTAGCGAGACCTGTCCCCACGCTGACGATCTACATCGCCAGAACTGGCTGACGGGCTGGCGCGAAGGTCGCTGCGACCAATGGGATGGCCTCACGGGTGTATCCGGTGTTCACAAGATGCGCGCACTGTGACTCATTGAGCAGCAATTCCCCGGCGCCCTGACAGCGCCGGCATCCGAACAGCAGCGGGGTTATCAGGTCTTGCGGGTGCTACTTTGCGCCAGGTCCAGTAATTCCCGATTTGCTACCGCGAACATGCCGAAATCGGGGGCATCCGTCGCATGCAGTTCGGTCAGCATTTCCTGCCAGCGAGCCAGCAGCGGGGCCTCCTGCTCTTCCCATGTCTTCATACAGGTAAGCAGGTTGCGATCAGCGCCAATATGGCGCAGGGCGCCTACAGCAAGCGTTCGCTGCTGCCATTCCAGATCTTCCAGGTAAGTGTCTCGGGCCAGAGCCTGCCACTCATTGTCCACTTTCGAGGCCAGTATCTGGCCACTGAACCAGTCCAGTTCCAGGCGCTCACCCATAGCAAAATAGAGGTTGGCGACGTCCATCAGTGGCGCGTCAGTTTCACCCGCGGCCTGGATGATACCCAGCGCGGTATAGCCAACATGGGTACTGGCCACTGTCTTTGCCAGTACTTCGTCAACACCCGCTTCCACAAAGTGCTCGAACAGCGTCTGGTACTGCTCGGCAGCCCGTCCACGCAGCATCGCCGGGAAGGCTTCGCGCAGTTGATCCAGGGGGGCATCAAATTCCGCGATACTCTGGGTGGGTTTCAGTTGGTGCCGCCGATTGCGCAATAGCCATCGCGTGGCGCGCTTGACCAGGCTGATCAGGCCCAGCATCATCTCCATCTGCACACCGCTGGAGACTTTTGCATCCAGGTCCTCGATTGCACCCCAGGTATCCGGCAGCCGGTAGATGTGCAGCACCGTGGTATAAGCCCTCGCGATATCCGCGACCTGGGCACCGGTGGCCTTGTGCTGGCGCGCTACGAAATTGAAACCCAGTCGATTAATAATGTCATTGGCAATCTGGGTAGCCATGATCTCACGGTGCAGCCGGTGGTCCAGTATCTCCTGGTCGTACTCCTGCGCCAGTCGCGGTGGGAAAGCGCTGCGCACGGCGGTGGCCAGGTAGGGATCGGTACCCAGGTCCGAGTCGATTAGCTCTTCTTTCAACACGGCCTTGGCATAGGACACTAATACCGATAGCTCCGGGCGCGTGAGCGCCTTGCCCTGCACCCGGCGCTCTGCCAACTCCTCGTCGGAGGGAA
>Ga0316194_10000479_pt1 | contig 25620 bp, 22 predicted proteins | sample CroRivsedime1_MG_FD_204936 | JGI IMG/M metagenome (GOLD analysis project Ga0316194, IMG submission 204936) | Coastal sediment microbial communities from Maine, United States - Cross River sediment 1 | ecosystem: Environmental > Aquatic > Marine > Coastal > Sediment | place: USA: Maine...
GAGCGACCGGCAACCTAAACTGCGTCAATACCTGGAGTTTCTGCGTTCAGAAAAACAGTATTCAAAACATACGCTGAGCGCCTATGAACGGGACCTCTGCAGATTTCTCGACATAGTGGATACGCCGCTGGCGCAGATTCGCCCGCACCACGTTGATGCCTTCGTTGCCAAGCTGCACGGCCGCGGTCTGGCACCCAGAAGTCTGCAGCGAAGCCTGTCGAGCGTTCGCAGCTTCTTCAGCTACCTGGTAAAGATGCGAGTTCTGACAGCCAACCCAGCGGCAGCTTCTCGAGCGCCGAAACGACCAAACAAACTTCCTAACCTCCTTGACACTGACCGGGCCGCACAGCTGTTTCGCTATACCGCTCGTACCCCGTTGGAAAAACGTGACCAGGCAATGGCCGAACTCCTCTATGGCAGCGGCCTGCGACTCGCGGAGCTGGTGGGTGTCGACCTGGACGATCTGGATCTGAGTGAAGGGTTTGTCCGTGTTGTCGGCAAAGGCAACAAAGTTCGTCAGGTACCACTTGGCAGTCATTGTGTCACCGCTATAAACAGCTGGCTGCACTGCCGTGACTGCCCGGCCGGTACCATAGCAGTATTCACCACCCGCAACGGGCGCAGGATCTCTCCGCGCACTGTGCAGAGCCGTCTAAAACGAATGGGTACCAGCCAGCTGGGCAGTGATGAGTTGCACCCGCACATGTTGCGTCACAGCTTCGCCAGCCATCTGCTGGAGTCCAGCAGCGATCTGCGCGCAGTCCAGGAGCTACTGGGACACAGTGACATCGCCACCACCCAGATTTATACGCATCTCGACTTTCAACACCTCGCCAAGGTCTACGACGCAGCTCATCCGCGCGCAGAAAGCCAGGAAGACTGATGCCGCAGATTCGCCTGATCACCTTTGATCTCGATAACACTTTGTGGGATGTGCACTCCGTCATCATCAACGCAGAGGCCACCATGCGAGCCTGGCTGGCGGAGCACGTGCCCGTGTACGGCCAGCAGATCGATACCCAGCAGGTCCAACAACTGCGCAGTTCGGCTGTTAATGAAAATCCAGCGCTGGCGCACGATGTCTCAGCACTGCGCAAGGCGGTTCTGCAGCGCGCCTTTGTGGTCTGCGGATATAAGGAAAAGGCAGCTCACGCGCTCAGCCAGCAGGCGTTTAATGTGTTCTTCGAGGCACGTCAGCAGGTAGTGTTCTTTCCTGGGGCGCTGACAATGCTCGAAGAACTTGCGGGAGAGTTCCACCTTGGCGCGCTCACCAACGGCAACGCCGACATCAACGCAGTTGGTCTTGGTCAATACTTCAGCTTTGCCTTTTCATCAGCCGACGTCGGCGTCAGCAAACCTGCACCAGACATGTTTCACGCAGCCCTTCGTCATGCCGGAGTCGATGCAGCTGACACGATTCATGTTGGTGACAATCTGGTCGACGACATTGCCGGTGCAGGTCAGCTGGGCATTCATACGATATGGACCAATCACGCAGCCGTTAGCCCCGGCGAGCGAGATCATGCACCCACTGCGATTGTCAGCCATCTTGAAGAATTGCCGGCAGCTGTAGAGCTCATCCGCAGCCGTTAGCAGCCGTCGTCAGCGCGAATTTGCGATGATTATGGCTTTGATAGCATCGACGTCCGCGGCCACGCGGGTGGTTGCACTCGGCAGATCGGCCAGAGCTTCCAGCGTTGGATGACGGACGCTTACCCCGTTAATTGAGCGCTCGACTGACTCGGGAAACTTCGCCGGATGGGCGGTAGCGATGCACACTTTCGGGCCCGCCGTCTGAAACCGCTCGGACGCGACAATCCCTACTGCGGTATGGGGATCAACAACGTACTGATATTGTTCGTACATCCGGGTGATTGCACCCAGAGTCTGTTCTTCGCTGACCGCAGTCGCCAGAAAGTCATCTTCACTGGGTAGTTCGTCAACAGTCGCCGTGCCCGTCGTGCTGAACGCGGTCATGAACTCGCGCAGTCGTGTGGCATCACAATCGAAGTGATAAAACAGAAACCGCTCAAAGTTGCTCGCCACCTGGATGTCCATAGCCGGGCTGACCGTAAAATGGACGTCACCACGCTGATAACTGCCGGTGCGGAAAAACACCGAGAGGATGTCGTTGCTGTTGGTTGCTACGATCAGTTTGTCGATAGGAAAACCCATGCGTTTGGCCAGATAGCCGGCGAACACATTGCCGAAATTCCCCGTTGGCACACAGAAGCTGACATCTGCATCGCCACGGGCATGCAGACTGGCGTACCCGTAATAGACAATCTGGGCCAGCACCCGGGCCCAGTTCACCGAATTCACTGCACCCAGCGAGTATTCAGATTTGAACGGCGCGTCATTGAAGATGTCTTTCATCAGCGTCTGACAATCGTCGAAGCTGCCGTCCACCGACAGACAGTGCACATTGGCATCGCTGACAGTTGTCATCTGCAATTCCTGCAGCGGGCTGACGCGACCATGAGGATACATGATGAAGATATCCACAGACTTCAGACCACGCACACCGGCAATCGCGGCACTGCCGGTATCACCACTGGTTGCACCTAAGATATTCAGGTGTTTGTTGTCACGCTCCAGGATGTATTCGAACAGCTGGCCAAGTAGCTGAAGCGCTACATCCTTGAATGCCAGCGTTGGCCCATGAAAGAGCTCGAGGATCTGCACCGGCGCTTCATCAGGCAGAGGTGCAAACGGGACAATGTCTTCATGGTCAAAGGTACTGAAAGCCCGAACAATCAGCTCATCCAGAGTCTCTGCCGGGATGTCATCTACAAACAGGCCGATGATCTTTTTTGCCAGATCAACAAAACCCAGCGCTCGCCAATCATTGAGCCGTTCAGCAACCTGGGGAATGTGCTCAGGAACCAGCAGGCCACCATCCGGCGCCAGACCGGTGACTACCGCCTGGGTGAACGAAAGTGGCGGAGTATCGCCACGGGTGCTGACATAACGCATGCTGCTTCTGCCCGGCCGGAAAAGCGCGCTATTGTACACACGTCACCGGCTGGTGGAATCCGCGCACCGACCGGCACGGCCGTTGCCGACAACGCCGTCGCTGGATCGCTCATTATTCAGGCGGAGTCGTGGTCAGATGGATCCACGACCGTAGTTGTTCTCGGGCTTCTTCGGCGGATCCGCACGGTAATTTCACGGCACTTCGACAATGCTGCCACCCTGCGCAAGAAACGCCTCCAGATCAGCCTCGAGCTGGCTTCGAGCCTCTTGCCACGCGACCACACCGTGATGGCTGGAATCTGTTTTAACTTCACTGACACTGTCAACCATGGCACGCGTTTCTCTGCAAAACTCGCAGGTAGTTATAGTCCAGATCCGGGGTATGGCAAGGTGACGGCCGAGCACAGCGCAGTTTGAGCAAAGCAAAAAAAAAGCGCGTGCTTTTCAGCACGCGCTGCTAGATTCAGCCCCGACCTTCAGGCCCACAAGACCTGAAAGTCGGCCCACACTCAATTAGCCTGAGTGAATTCCGGGTACGCTTCCATACCACACTCTGAAAGATCGGTACCTTCGTACTCTTCTTCTTCTGAGACTCGGATGCCCATGGTCGCCTTGAGCAGGAACCAGATCACCAGGCTGGCGCCGAAGGTCCATGTGAAGATTACCCCGATACCTAACAGCTGAGCTCCCAGAGTCGCATCAGCATTAGAGATACAGACAGCCAGCAGACCCCAGATACCAACCGTGCCGTGCACAGAAATCGCACCCACCGGATCGTCGATCTTCAGCTTGTCGAGGGTAATGATGGAGAACACCACCAGCACGCCACCGATAGCACCAATGAGCATTGACAGCTCAGCGCTGCCAGTCAGCGGTTCTGCAGTGATCGACACCAGACCAGCCAGCGCGCCATTGAGCGCCATGGTCAGATCGGCTTTACCGAACAGCAAACGCGCGGTAATCAGTGCAGCCACCAGACCACCACAAGCGGCAATATTGGTGTTCACAAATACCTGAGCCACAGCGTTGGCTTCGTCGATATTGCTGACTTTCAGTTCAGAGCCACCGTTGAATCCGAACCAGCCGAACCAGAGGATGAACATACCCAGCGTTGCCAGAGGCAGGTTAGCGCCAGGAATAGCGACCACCTTGCCGTCCGCAGTGTATTTGCCTTTACGGGCGCCAAGCAGAAGGACACCAGCGAGCGCAGCCGCAGCACCACACATGTGCACGACACCAGATCCGGCGAAGTCCAGGAAACCAGCTTCGTCCAGCGCACCGCCACCCCACTTCCAGAAACCCTGGATGGGATAGATGAATCCGGTCATCACAACTGCGAAAATCAGAAACGACCACAGCTTCATGCGTTCGGCCACCGCACCAGAGACAATGGACATGGCTGTTGCCACGAACACCACCTGGAAGAAGTAGTCTGAGCGAGCTGAGTAGTAGGTGTCACCGCCTGATGCGAGGGTATCTTCAACGGTGTTTTCTGCACCGATCAGGAAACCGAAGCTGGGCATCCAACCGGACCCGTCGCCGTACATGATCGCGTAGCCGACGAGCAGATACATGATGCAGGCAATCGCAAACAGAGAAACGTTTTTAGTCAGAATTTCCGTGGTATTTTTTGCCCTGACCAGGCCGGCTTCCAGCATCGCGAAGCCAGGCGCCATGAACATGACAAGCGCGCCCATGACCAGAAAATAGAAAGTGTCTAGCGCGTAGTTCGTTTGTATAAGATCTTCCACAATCTTTCTCCCTTGTTAAACCGAAGTTACCAAGAGATGTGATGAGTCACTGACTCATCACATCAAATGGCTTCGGCTCCGGTTTCCCCGGTGCGTATCCGGACGACTTCATCGAGAGACGAAACAAAAATCTTGCCGTCCCCCACCTTGCCGGTGTTGGCCGATTTGGTAATCGACTCCAGCACCTGATCGAGCATGCCGTCATCAACGACAACCTCGACTTTTACTTTGGGGAGAAAATCAACCACGTACTCAGCGCCGCGATACAACTCCGTGTGCCCCTTCTGGCGACCAAAACCTTTCACTTCGGTCACCGTCATCCCCTGAACGCCAATCTCGGACAGCGCTTCCCGGACATCGTCCAGTTTGAAAGGCTTGATGATGGCTGTTATCAATTTCATTGTTTTATCTCCTGTTGAAGCTTTTGAGCTTCTTCTTTCTTATCGAAGAGCACCTGATGCGGGCCCAACGAATCCGGATGCACTTTTTCCCGCCAGATCAGCCCAACAGGGCTGACGACGGCGAGAAAAATCTGTGGAAGATCTTGTGCACCCGGAAGTTTCGCTCAATTACAGGCTTTTCGATACGGACAGTACGAGGGTGTCGTCGATCAGGTCGTCCAGACCGAAGTACTCGTCGTCATCCAGGCTGTTACCAACCCAGGCCGCCGACCAGTCAAGGTCGAAGTAGCTGGTAGAGACCCCGACGCTGTAGTCGACATAGCTATCAGTGTCATCAGACAGGAAGTCTTCATCTTCGAATACGTTGTAGCCCAGGTGCAGATCGAGGCTGAAGTTTTCAGCGAAACCCCAGCTGTAGTCACCGGAGAAGTAGCCGAACTTGCCGGTTTCGGCAAAGTAGTCCGGGGAGTAGGCAGCGCCGAAGGTGATGCCAATCCAGGTCAACTTGGTATAGAACTCGTAGTAATCGAGATCGTCGCTGCTGTCTTTCGGGTAGGCGTAGTACAGATAGCCCACGTCCAGATTCAGGTTCTCAGTGATATCACCCGCCCAGCCGCCGTAAACGTCGAGTTCAATAGCGCTGCCGGTGAAGTTCACGTTTGACGCCCAGGTGCCGGCATACAAACCGTTATCGAAAGCGACATCGAATCCACCCTGGATGGCCGGAGAAATGCCGCCTTCCAACTGAGAAATACCACGGAAGCGGTAGTCGCTGGCTAGCGTCACATTTCCTGACACTTCAGCGGCGCTGGCGTAGCCCGTCGCTAGCAGCAACATCAAACCCAATACTTTTTTCATCATCAAACCCCTTGTTATAGCTAATGTATCGCGCGTTTCCATCGCGCCATGGACCCAATGAAGGGCAGAATTCGTGCCAACCCCAGTTTCGGTAGGAATTACAGATAGATAGGATGGATTGGCGTGACCCGACCGGTAACCCAACGCACCAGAAGGGCTCTATATGCGCACCAATATAGTGCGAATTGAGGAGGTGCAGCACAGAAATGGGGCAAAAAACGGAGGCTTCAGACTGACAACAGCAGGCGTCAACTTCTTTCCTGTCCAGCGGAGGAAGCCGTTTGCCGGCCCAAGTGTGCAATCGCTAAACTGCCGGTCCACTAAACGTCCGGAACGTGCTCGATGGCTAATGAATCCGCAACCAATCCGCTCGATGAGCTGATCGACAGAATTCGCCAGACTCTTGGCGAGCTGGCCCCCGAGTCGCTCCTGAATCGGCTCAAACCGGTATTCGAAGACTTCCTCGGACAATTTCAGCTGGTGCCACAGCGGGAATTTCAGGCCCACCTGGAGCATCTGCAGCAGCTAGAAGCGACTGTCAGCCAACTGGAAATGCGCATCCGCAGCCTCGAAAGCCGGAAGCCCAGCCAAAATTCCTGAGGTCACCCACCGATCGAGAACCTTGAGCCGAGCTCAACTCGGCATGGCGGCACCACAGGTCATCGTCGAAACTCACCTCGCCGGTGGCCTGCCGGGATTTACCCTGGTGGGTCTGCCCGAGACTGCGGTTCGAGAGGCCCGAGACCGGGTCAAAGGTGCGCTGGCGAACTGTGGCTACGACTTTCCCAACGGCCGGGTCGTGGTGAACCTGGCACCCGCTGACCTGCTGAAAGAAGGCGGGCGATTTGACCTGGCGATCGCAATCAGCATCCTGCGCGCGACAGGTCAGCTGGTGGAACCGCCAACACAGGCGGAGCGCTGGGAATTTCTTGGCGAACTGAGTCTCGCCGGAGAACTGCGGCAAATTCGCGGCGGCTTATGCGCGGCCCTACAACTGGATCCCGAGCAGCGCTTGATCGTGCCGCTGGCAAACCAGCGGGACTCGCATCTCGCCGGCGAGCGACTCGTCCCCATGGCCCACCTGAAGGATGTTATTCGCTGGCTGACCCGACCGGATGAACGCAGACTCCTGGAAGTCCCGGTCGGCCACGGGCGTCAAGGTGCCCAGCAGTCGGAGAGTAATCTACAACCAACCGGCTCGGCTCAGCCGGTTATCGGCCAGCATCAGGCGAAACGCGCCCTCGCTCTGGCCGCGGGCGGTGGCCACCATCTGCTCATGGTCGGCCCACCGGGTACCGGCAAGTCGCTGCTGGCCCGCACTCTGCCGGACCTTCTACCGCAACTCGATCCCCGGACAGAACTGGAAGTAGCCGCGATCTATTCTGTCGCCGGCCAGCAACGACCGGACAAGCCCCAACCGCCATTTCGAGACCCGCACCATTCGATTTCCGCTGCCGCCATGGTGGGTGGAGGGCGGCAGCCAACCCCGGGGGAGATTTCGCTGGCCCACGGCGGCGCGCTGTTTCTGGACGAACTCCCTCATTTCAAGCCGGGGGTGCTCGATTCGCTCCGCGAACCTCTGGAAACAGGCACCATCAGCATTGCCAGGGCGAACTGGCGGGTCCAGTTCCCGGCAAGATTTCAGCTGCTGGCGGCAATGAACCCCTGTCCCGCCGGGCTGGTCTGTAACGACCAGGGCTGCCGATGCCGCCCGGACCAGGTGCAACGCTATCAGGCCAGAGTATCCGGTCCGCTGCTGGATCGAATTGATCTGCATGTCAGCGTGCCCGAAGTGCCACGAGCCCTACTGCTGAATCCGGAAATCGGCGAGACGCATCAGGCCTTTGCGCGCCCGGACGTAGAGCGGGTCCGACAAAAACAACACGACCGACAGGGCGTGATGAATTGCGCACTCGCCGGAGAAAGGCTGCAGCAGGCCTGCAGGCTTGGAAACGCCGAAGAGTCGCTGTTGACCCGGGCAGCCGAGCACTACCAGCTATCAGCCAGGGGTTTCCATAGAATCATGAGAGTGGCGAGAACTATTGCCGATCTGGAGTATGCCGATGAGGTCAACGGCGAACACCTGGCAGAGTCTCTGAGCTATCGAACGCTCAACTGGAGTGGATTCGGCGGCAGGGGCAGCAGCACACCGAGGCGGTGAGCTGTTGCGCGGCGGTTGGGTGCTATTGAGACCCTTCTACCATGTAATCGACGGCAGCCTGCAGCTCTTCATCCGAACAGCTCATGCAGGTGCCTTTAGCGGGCATCACGCCGATACCGTTTAAGGTACTGCTCATCAGGGTTTCCATGCCTTTATCGATCCGCGGCGCCCATGCATCGACGTCAGCAAACAGCGGTGCGTCGCTCGCGCCGGTCATGTGGCAGGCGAAGCAGAACTGATTGTAGACATCTTCTCCTGATTTCGGACCGCTGTCGGCAACGGCTGCGGCGGCACCGCAGTCTTCGCCGGTGCGGCATACAGAACCAAAAGGACTCAATCGCTCACGGATTTCCGACTCTGTACCAGGCGGTACAACGTCCGCCAGGACCGGTATGGCGAGCGCCCCGGCAATTCCCAGGACAATAACAGACCACACTTGCTTAAAGCTCATCAACTGACTACTCCGGATAACCGCGTCATCACGCTCAGGATACCCAGGCGTTTTCGCGGCAAAAGAAAATGTTCGCAGATGGGTATTATACCCGGTTATGCAGTGGCATCGAATAGCTCACGACCAATCAGCATGCGGCGGATTTCACTGGTACCAGCGCCTATTTCATAAAGCTTGGCATCCCGCAGCAGTCGGCCGGTCGCATACTCGTTGATATAGCCATTACCGCCCAGCGCCTGAATGGCTTCAGAAGCAGCCCAGGTTGCCTTTTCAGCGGCAAAGAGAATGCAGCCCGCAGCATCGAAGCGCGTTGTCCGTCCGGCATCGCAGCCCCGCGCCACCGCGTAGACGTATGATCTAGCCGCGTTCAGAGTCGTGTACATGTCAGCAATTTTGCCCTGCATGAGCTGAAAGCTGCCAATGGGCTGGCCAAACTGCTTGCGCTCGTGCACATAAGGCAACACCACATCGAGTGCCGCCTGCATAATGCCCAGCGGTCCTCCGGCAAGGACTACACGTTCATAATCCAGGCCACTCATCAGGATCTTCACACCCTGACCAACATTGCCCAGCACCTGGCTCTTGGCAACCTCGCAGTCTTCAAAGACCAGCTCGCAGGTATCCGACCCCCGCATGCCAAGCTTGTCCAGCTTCTGCGCGGTGGAAAAACCCGGCATCCCCTTTTCGATCAGAAAGGCGGTAATGCCCTTGCTGCCAAGGGCTGGATCTACCGTTGCATACACCACCAGCACATCCGCGCCCGGGCCATTGGTGATCCACATCTTGTTGCCATTGAGGACAAAGCTGTCACCCCGGTCTTGCGCACGCAGTTTCATACTGACCACATCAGAACCCGACCCCGGCTCGCTCATTGCCAGCGCGCCAAGGAACTCGCCAGAAATCAATCCGGGAAGATAATTGGCTTTCTGTTCCGCACTACCGAAGCGGCGGAGCTGATTAACGCAAAGATTTGAATGGGCGCCGTACGACAGGCCAACGGCGCCACTGGCCCGGCTGATTTCTTCCATCACCACGCAATGCGCCAGATAACCAAGGCCCGCACCACCGTCGGCTTCATCCACGGTAATACCCAGCAGCCCGAGCTCACCCAACCGCGGCCAGAGCTGCCGTGGAAATTCGTTGTCAGCATCAACCTGCGCAGCCAGTGGCGCAATCTCCCGGAGCGCAAACTGGCGGGTTGTGTCACGCAGCATGTCCAGGGTTTCGCCGAGTCCAAAATCAAAATCCATCGTTTCCTCCCGAACCAGCCTCTGACAGGAAGTCAGATGGTGGCGGTTATTTCTCCCAGTTTACGAGTCAGCAATGCATTCTCACGGTAGTCGATAGGAATGACCACCAGGCTCGGACCGGTTTCGGAAAATCCCGCCTCCAGAGTCCGGGCGAGCTCGCTGCTGTCTTCGCAGCGATGGCCATGCCAACCGAACGAGTCCGCCAGCTGCAGCCAGTCCGGGTTACCAAACGACAGGTCGGTGTGACGATCAAATTCATTGTCCTGCTTCCAGGCAATCAGTCCGTAGCCGCCATCCTCCCAGACCAGCATCACCAGATTCACCGCCAGACGACTGGCAGTTTCCATTTCCTGCACGTTCATCAGGAAACCGCCGTCACCGGCAATCCCGAGCACGCGTTTTCCCGGGTGCACCAGAGCCGCGGCAATTGCACCCGGCAACGCAAAACCCATTGAGCAGAAACCATTGGGAATCAGACAGGTGTTCGGTTCATGACAATGGTAGTGGCGGGCGATCCACATTTTGTGGGCACCCACATCAGAAAGCAGAATGTCATCAGGGCCCAGTACCTGACGGGCGTCCCAGACGGCTTTCTGTGGTTTGATCGCGCCTACCGCCCGATCATCTGCGTACTCGGCTATGTCGGCGACCATCTGCGCCCGTAATTCCCGCTGGCGGTCGAAGTCGTAACCCAGCGCACCGTGGTCAGCTATAAGCGCAGTAAAACGTTCGTTCAACATCCATAGAAAATGCGCGAGATCGCCTACAACCTCTACCTGCGGATGATAGTGTTCGTCGATCTCGGCAGGCAGAAAATCGGCATGAACGATGATCTTGTCTTTGCCCGGATTCCACAGCCGCGGATGGTACTCGACCATGTCAAAACCCAGCGTAAGCACCAGATCGGCCTGATCAATAATCAGATTCGTCCGGTCCTTGCTGCCCAGACCTACGGTGTGCAGACAATAGTCGGCGTCCATGTCCACCGCACCTTTCGCCATAAAAGTGCTGATGACCCCAATGCCGGTCGCCTCACACAGCGCACGCAGCTGTGTACTCGCACGCCGGCGGATGCAGCCGTTACCAGCAACAATCACCGGTCGTCTGGCATTACCCAGCAACTCGAAAGCAGCGTCAGTAATTTTGTCATCAGGCACTGCGCGGCGAAACCGCAGCGGGGCGATCGGCTCTTCGAGTGAATCGAGCTTCGCCAGATCTTCAGCCAGTTCGATATGAACGGCACCAGGTTTTTCGGAACGCGCCACCCGCACCGCTTTGCGCACCATTTCCGGGATCGTATCAGGATGACGCACCGAGGCCGCCCATTTAGTCACCGGGTCGAACATCGCGACTACGTCCATCACCTGATGCGACTCTTTATGCAGACGGCTGGTAGCACCCTGACCGGTGAGCACCAGCATCGGCGCACGATCCATATTTGCATCAGCAACTCCGGTAATCAGATTGGTCGCACCCGGACCGAGCGTGCCGAGGCAGCCCGCAGGATTACCGGTCAGACGCCCGTAGACTTCTGCCATGAAGGCAGCACCCTGTTCGTGGCGGGTGAGCACAAAGCGAATCGACGAGTCCTCGAGGGACATCATGAAGTCGGCGTTCTCCTCCCCGGGCACGCCAAAAATGTACTCTACGCCCTCGCTTTCGAGGCATCGCACAAACAGATCCGAAGCTTTCACAGGCATCTCCATGTGTACGGTAATCGTCGCTGCGCTAACAAATAGTGCTCAGCACTTCATTCAGAGCAGTCTCCAGCTTGCTGACAAGCTCATCCACCTGATCGGCGGTAATAATCAGCGGCGGACAAATTGCGATGCTGTCACCCAGCGCCCTGAGGATCAGACCGTGCTCCTCGCAGCGAGCAGCTACCTGGGCACCTACAGACTGTTCGGCCGGAAACGGGCTGCGGGTGTCTTTATTCTGCACCAGCTCAACCGCAGCAATGAGACCGACCCCCCGCACCTCACCAACCAGCGGATGATCGGTCAGTACAGCCAGCCGCTCCTGCAACTTTTCGCCAACCAGACCAGCGTGGGTAAATATGTCACGCTCTTCCATCAGCTCGATGTTGCGCAGCGCAACCGCAGCACAGACCGGATGACCGGAGTAGGTGAAGCCATGACCAAAGGTGCCGACTTCCCCGGACAGCTCAGCAACCGTCTCATACATGAACTCCGGAACCATGACCGCACTGATCGGCAAATACGCCGATGAGATGGCTTTGGCCAAGCTCATCGTGGTTGGTTTGATATCGAATGTCTGCGCCCCGAAAGGACGACCGGTTCGACCAAATCCGCAGATCACCTCGTCGTCGATAAACAGGATATCGTGCCGATCGAGGACCGCTTGGACTTTCGGGAAGTAACCGGCCGGCGGCACGATGACGCCGCCGGCACCCATTACCGGTTCGGCGATGAACGCAGCAATCGTGTCACCTCCTTCCCGGCTAATCAGATCTTCGAGTTCAGCCACCAGCCGATCAACAAATTCGATTTCGCTCTCGGCACCTTGTGCACCCCGATAGTAGTGAGGGCACCCGGTATGCAGCACACCCTGGATTGGCAGGTCGAAGTGTTTGTGAAAAGCCGGCAGACCGGTCAGAGACCCAGCGGCCACGGTGACCCCGTGATAGCCACGCAGCCGACTGATGATCTTCTTTTTTTCCGGACGGCCCATAGCATTGTTGTAATACCACAGCAGTTTGACCTGAGTGTCGTTGGCGTCACTTCCAGACAAACCAAAAAACACCTTATCGGCCGGCATCGGCACCATGGCTTTGAGCTTCTCGGCAAGCAGCACGCTCGGTTCATTGGTCTTGCCGGCAAAAAGCTGCGAATAGCACAGTTTGCGCATCTGCTGTTCCGCAACACGAACCAGTTCTTCTTCACCGTATCCCAACGCCGTGCACCACAACCCGGCCATCCCCTCCAGGTACTGTTTGCCGTTGCCATCCCACAGATACACACCCTGTGCCCGGGCATGAACCATGGGACCCACCTGCTGGTGCAGCTTGAGGTTAGTGGTCGGATGAAAAACATGTTCGAGATCGCGGGCTTCAAGAGACCCCGGCGGAAACTCATTGTGCAGTGGATCGGCCATGACTTCGTGTTCCTCTTTCAGCCTGCAGTTCGCGCGGATATCGCATGCCTTCCGGGCCGCACTGATACCGCACCGGAGCTCCAATCATGCCTCAGGCGCCGCCGGAAACCGAGCCATCGTCAGGCAATTGTCGGGTCAATTGCTCACCGATGCGGCCGATCAGTAACTAGACGATGAGTAAAGGCAATCCAAACCCTCAGGCTGCCAGCGGCGAGAGTTCCAGGTGCAGTGCCTCAGCGACCTGCTGATGGCAGATTCTGCCCGCATGAACATTCAAACCGTTGGCAAAATGCTCATCGCACGCCAGCGCTGCCTGCCAGCCAAGCCGGGCCAGCTGGTGAACAAACGGCAGAGTCACATTGTTCAACGCCAGCGTAGAGGTCCGCGCCACCGCACCCGGCATATTGGTCACACAATAGTGCACGACACCTTCGTCGATATAGGTCGGCGCATCGTGGGTGGTGGGTTTCGAAGTTTCGAAACAACCGCCCTGGTCGATGGAGATATCCACCATCGCAGCACCATCTGCCATTTCTCGAACCATTTCCCGAGTCACCAGCCGGGGTGCCGCCGCGCCGGGTATCAGCACCGCGCCAATGACCAGGTCTGCGGCAAGTACCTGCTCCCGAACATTCTGAGCACTGGCCATCAGTGGAGTCACTCGACCCTGGAAGTGATCACTGAGCCAGCCAAGCCGGGCCACGCTGCGATCCAGCACAGTTACGTCTGCCTGCAGACCAGCAGCCATGGTTGCCGCATTGGTACCGGCGATTCCGCCACCCAGAACGACCACCTTGCCTGGCGCTACCCCGGGTACGCCACCGAGCAGCACGCCCCGGCCGCCGCCGGCCTTCTGCAGCGCAGCCGCGCCGACCTGGACAGACATTCGACCAGCAACTTCACTCATCGGCATCAGCAGCGGTAAACCACCTGCAGCGGCAGTCACTGTTTCGTAGGCAATTGCAGTGACCCCGGACGCCATCAGAGCCTGTGCCTGGGCACTGTCCGCCGCCAGATGCAGATAGGTGAACAAAATCTGGTCAGGCCGGAACCGGGCACACTCGTGCAGCTGAGGTTCTTTGACCTTGACCACAAGATCCGCCGCGAAAACTTCATCGACGCCGCCAATGGTGGCGCCAGCACTCTGGTAATCAGTGTCCGCAAAGCCGATTCCGAGTCCAGCTGAGCTCTCAACCAGTACCTCGTGTCCAGCCGCGACGAGTTCAGCCGCAGACGCCGGGGTCAGACCCACTCGATACTCGTGAACTTTGATTTCTTTTGGCACGCCAATTCGCATGATTCGTCTCCTTCAACGTGATTTTCTGCCAGGTATGGTAGAGAAAAGCCGGAACATGGGATTGCGTTTACAGGCGAACTTAGAAAATATAATTAAATTATCAGGCGTATTTATTACTATCTACGCAATTTACTGCGAATATATTGATATTATCCACAAGATGATAAATCAGAGCCGGATATCAGTGACTCGATGGCATGCACCGCTTTGCGCGGATTGAATAGCTTGGAGCGAACAGCGTGGACCGAATAGACCGAGCCATCCTTCACGAATTACAGCTGGATGCGAAACTGACCAACGCCAACCTCGCGCGCCAGGTCAATCTTTCCGAATCAGCCTGCCTGCGCCGGGTTCGCAACCTGGAAAGTACCGGGATGATTCGCGGCTACGTGTGCCTGGTGGATCAATCTCGAGCAGGATTTCCGGATAACGTGTTCGTGCAGATTACCCTGCACAGTCAGCAGCGCGCAGATCTGGACGCTTTCGAGGCTGCAGTCATGGCCATTCCGGAAGTCATGGAGTGTTATCTGATGTCAGGCGACGCAGACTACATTGTCCGGGTGGTCGTCCAGGATGCCCGGGACTACGAACGCATCCACAGTCGACAGCTGACCCAACTGCCCGGCGTGGATCGCGTTCACTCTTCTTTTGCTCTGCGCACGGTGATCAAACGCACCGAAGTCCCGATCCGCAGCTGAGCGCAGCGAGCGCGGGACCTGACAGGTTCAGATCAGATCTGCGGCAGTCAGTGAAAACTCCTCGAGCAGTGCATCAGCATAATCAATCCGCCCGGTGATGGTCTTCGGATCACCGTGCACAAGCCGCAGGCAGGCTTCAGCCATATGCTCGACGGGCGTCACCCGTTCTTTATTGCTGTCATTAATCAGCTTGTGATGCATCACCCCAGGCGTTGCCACCAGACCCGGAGAGATCACATTGACGCCAATGTTCTCGTCATAGACTTCCTGAGCCAACCCGGTAGTGAAGCGCTCGAGGGCGGCTTTACACATGCCGTAAACGGTCCCGCCCCTGCCAGGCACGCCTCGCTGCGGATGGATGGCTGCATGCGAAGAGATGTTCAGAATCCAGCCGGTACCCCGTTCACGCATACCCGGCAATACCAGCTGGGCCAGTTCAAAAGGCGCCCAGACCTGGACGTCCATCATCAGCCGGAAACGTTTCTCGGGAAACTCGGTCACTGGAATGAAGTAGGTGATCGCCGCGTTGTTAACCAGGATATCGACGCCGCCATAAGCCTCGGTGGCTGCGGCCACCAGCTGATGACGATCTTCGGCGCTGGCCAGATCCGCCCGCACAGCCATCGCTTCACCACCAGCGGCCTGGATCTGTGCCACGGTATCGTTGATGGTTCCCGGCAGAAAGTGATCGCCACTTTCCACCGTACGGGCCGACACCACGACCTTGGCACCCTCCATCGCGTAGCGCTTGGCAATGGCTTCACCAATTCCCCGGCTGGCGCCGGTAATGACTGCAACCTGGCCTTTGAGCAGGCCATCCGGATTTACTGAGCTCATGAAAGTTCCCCTTTTCCCCATGAATACGCCTAACTATAACCTTGGGGCCTGACGAGGGTACACTGCGCTGATGAACCGACTTTCAGCAATTTTCAGGGTTTTTCTGTGGTCCGCGATGCTTTGCTGGTCCGGTGCCGCATATGGACAAGCCGAAGCTGCCGCAGGCACCTCCGCCACCAGCCTGCTTCCCGCAGAGCAGCCGGAATCATCCGGTGCTGAAGATGAAGCCCAGTGTTTTCAAGCGGCACTGCAGCAGACCGGCGACACAGTCTGGTGCGACCTGCTGATCACCAGACTGAATCAGCGGCTGCCGCTGGATACCGACACCACAACGACCCTGGCCAGGGTGTATCTCAACCGCTCTGGGATGCTGATCAGAAGCGGCGAACTGACCCTGGCTGACGCTGATCTGAACGCAGCGTTACAACTGCGACCGGATATTCCGGAAGTACACCTGATGCTGGGCAATCTGCGCCTGGTCCAGAACCGCTTTGCCGAAGCGCTTGATCACTTTAACGAAGCTATTGTGCTCAGTGACGGCAGACAGCCGGCGTATTTCATCAGCCGAGCTTTGGCATTGCGCGGACTGGGTCAGATCGGGCTGGCCGCAGATGATGTCAGGCGATCACGCGGCGAGTTCGTGGAGGCTCAAGCTGATATCAACCCCAGTGGTAGTGTCGGGCCACCCGGGGCCGGATCCCCGTAAGCACTTCATACGAGATCGTTTCTGCCCATTCGGCAACCTGATCGACGCTGACAACGTCACCGAAAACTTCCAGCCAGTCTCCTGGCTTCGGAGATCGCGGGCAGCTGGTGATATCGACATTGGTCATGTCCATCGACACCCGGCCGACGATTGGACACAGACACTCGTTGAACGCCAGCGACCCGTTGTTCGATAGTCGACGCGGCACCCCATCAGCATACCCGCAGCCAACGATAGCGATGCGCATATCCCGTTCGGCCACATAACTTGCGCCATAACCAATGCTGTCACCAGCGGCGACGTCACGAACCTGAAGTACCGGCGCTTCAAACCGCGCGACCACTTCGGGCACCAGTGCCTCAATGGGACCGTTGGCGGTCGATTCCCTGCCACCCGGAAAACCGAAGGGTCGCCCCCCATAAAGACCAATACCCGGCCGCCCCAGATCACCTTGAAACCCTTCGCCCTGCAGCCACGCGGCCGAACTGCCAAGACTGGTGCGAATACCCGGAAATCTAGCGGTCAGCGCCCGAAAAGCGGCAATCTGTTGGTGATTGAGCGGAGAATCAGGCTCATCTGCGCAGGCAAAATGACTTATCAGCAGGACGATATTGAAACCGGCGAACTGACCGGGAGCTACATCTTCAGGGAAGCCCAGCCGGGACATGCCGGTATCCACGTGCACGGCTATCGGCAGATGCGCATGGCCACGCCAGGCTTCAAGCTGCGCCGGATCGTTAATGACCGGCGTCAAGCGATTGCTGACCAGGGTATCGAGACTGCCAGGCGGAACCCCAGCCAGAACGAATATGTCCGGCTCCACGAGAATACTGCGCAATTGCGCGCCCTCTTCAGGGTTGGCAACAAAAAATGTTCGGCAGCCAATCGCCGCCAGCGCTCTCGCTACCTCAGTGCAGCCGAGCCCATAGGCATCGGCCTTAACCACCGCACCGACCTCGCTGCCCCGACCCGCCTGCTGATAGGTGCGGTAGTTACTCTGCAGCGCGGCCAGATCAACGCGCAGCCGACCGCTCATCGCCTATTGCAACGTATTGATGTACGCAACCACATCGTTGATCGCCTGATCCGAACTCAGCATCGTCGCCATGGGTTTCATCTGATTACCGTATATGTCCCTGGGATCATAGCCACGCAAACCTTTGCGATAGTTGTGAATCTGCCGGACCAGGTACCAGTCATTCTGACCGGCCAGTCTGGGTCCAGCCAATGATTCGTTGCCTTCGGCTTTCTGACCATGGCAGGCTGCACAGACCATGTAGGCGTTTTTACCGGCGGCAATATCACCGGTCACCGTTGGCGGCGAGTCAGCGATCGGTAGCGTATCTATATAGGCAATCAGGTTATCGACCGACACAGGATCCGATACCGCCATTGCCATCGGCCGCATCTGAGCTCCATAGGCATCGCCCCCGGCTGTGCCTCTGCGACCGTTTCGATAAGACTCCAACTGGCGCTTGATATACCAGCTCTCCTGTCCCGCCAGCTTCGGCGCATTCATGGCCATGTTACCTTCGCCCTGCGGACCGTGGCAGGCCGCACAGACCGCATAAGCAGCTTGTCCCGCCGCCGGATCGGCAGCAGAAGCGCTTTGTAAGACCGAAAAAATCCCAAACACCAGTACCAAGCCACTAACTACCCTGGCTCGAATCATCGAATCCTCCAGACCCTTGAGGGTGAGCGCCTATCCGGATCGCGGAAATAAGGCAAAATATTCAGCCGGCGACGGGACATCGCTCAGCCTGCGTGAGGGGCGACGGCCTAAGCGTCGCGTCGCCAGAAACTCCACCAGGTACTGCCTACCGCGCCATCGCGCCGATCGCCTCGACGCCGGTCGCGAACTGCACCTTCCCGGTCAGCCCGGAACTCGAACAGGCCACGACGGCCAGACCAGCCACGACGTCTTTCATGTCGTTCGCGCCGATCACTACCACGTCGACAATGATCTGAGTCTTCATCGACAGACACAGCCAAACGGCCCGTTTCTGTGTTCATATTCACGCTAACTTGCGGAGTCGCGCCAACTATAGCCGCATTGGAGATAGTCGACAAACGGCATAAACGGCAAGAATTGTGCGCAAATTCAGGCAGTTAAGTCAGAGATCGACAGCCCAGCCAGTAATAAAAGCGCCAGGCCGATACCAGCCAGCAGCACACTGCGCATGATTGCGTTCTTACTCATTGTTTCGAACCAGGTACGGCTTCCTGTCAGCGAAGTTTCTGTCAGAATGATCGCGCAGACAGAAAATGCACGGGCGGACACTGTAGTCGCCTGCCGAATCGGTGCCATGATGCAGTTGCACTAGTCGCTATCGTCAACGCCAGCCTCAGATGAAATCCTCATCGCAGAGGAAACAGAAATGACCCGCTCAGAGAATTTTTCCAACTCGCCAGCACCCACCTCAGAAGGTCGAACGGGATCACTCGTGATGAACGGGTTCGTTGATGCACTGATGCAGTACGTCATCGATCCCATTAACTGGGAAACACTCGCTGCTGAACTGGAACACCTGGAAAACAACTGGAATGCCGGGGACACAGCTGAAGTTCTGGTTCAGCTGTCACGGGCGGAAACGCTGTCCTGGCAGATCAAACAGGAGGGTGGTGAGATTGGCGGAGGGGGCTTTGCGTTTGCATTACTTGATGACCAGGATCGGGTGGTCGCCCACAGCGACAACCTTCTGCAGCTGGGCGAGTACCTGGGAATCGGCAAGAAAAACAAGCTCAAGCTGAATGACGACAACAGCGCTAAGTCTTTTGAAGCTGCCAAGTCTCGACTGCGCTCAACGCCACGGGGCCACATACTAGTAGAACTCGCTCACCCGAGCACAGCCCGCAATCGCTTCGGTTATCTGGTTGCTCAAAATGACTTCCCTGAAGCGCTGTGCCTGCTCGGCAAAGGTGCAACGCGAGCCCTGTTGATCGCACAGGAGCAAACCGACGATAAACTCAGCAGTGTTCTGCAGGCGAGTTTTGCGCTGACGGCTGCCGAAACGGACATAATGCTGAAGGTTGCGTCCGGCATGACGATCAAGCAAACAGCAGCTGAGCTGGGCATCAGCGTTAACACAGTTCGTAACCATCTCCAGGCGATCTACACCAAAAGTGGCGTTAACCGACAGGGTGATCTGGTACTGGTGGTCACCCAGCTGAGCATTATTCTGGCCGCCACCGGCGCTGGAAAAACAAGCGACCACACAGATCACGGTCGACGCCTCAACGCAAACACACAACAACACTTCATGATCCTGGCAGACGGCCGCAAACTGGCCTATCGGACCTTCGGTAACCCGCTGGGGCAACCGGTTGTGTACCTGCACGAAACCATCGGCTCGAGCCGCCTGCTGCCGGGAACCCATGAGCTGGCTGAACAGCTGGGTTTGTACCTGATCGTTCCTGAACGTCCGGGCTTTGGCCACTCTGATCCCAATCCGGATTTCAGCTTCGAAGCAGTGTGTGCCGATGCGGTTGCGCTGCTCAATCACCTCAGAGTCAGCCGCTGCCAGCTGCTGGGTTTTATCTCCGGTGGCGGGTACGCGCTGATGCTCGCCAATTTACATCCACAGCGCGTCACCAGAATTATGCTCATTGCTGCCCGACCGCCAGCACCAATGACGGGCACATTTCAATTCCTCACGACAGTACGCGAGAAGATGCTGGGCCAACCCTGGTTGTTGTCGACGTTCTTCAATATCCTTCGCAATCGGGCTTCTGAAGAAACCAACGGCAAGCTCATCAAGAGTATCTACGGATCGGTGCCTCACGATCGGGCATTCCTGAAATCGAACCCGCACGTTCTGGAGTATATGGTCGGCTCAACGCTGGAGAGCATGAGTGTAAGCGCGGCTGGAATTATTCACGAGATGCAGTGTTTCAACGGCGCTCGGGGCAATCGTCTGAACGATCTGCAGGCACCCATCACCGTCTGGCACGGCAACGCGGACAATCTGGCAGCATTGGAAGACCTGCAGAAATTTCTTGGTGACCGGATCAGCGAATTGCGGATTTTCGAGGAAGCGGGGTCACTCGTTCTGCAGGAGCACTGGCACGCTGTTCTTGAATATCTCAGCGCCGGTGCCGACGACCTCTGACCTCATCCCTGGCAACAGCGGTCGGGCGGCGCTCGAACACAACTTCATCCCTGATCTGGCCGATCTAACGACAGCGTTCGAGCTGAAACTCTAGCAGTCGACGGTCAGCAAAGCCTGATGCAAACGCACCAGACTGGCTGTCAGTCGCGCAACTCCTGCGCTTGCGCAATCCAGTCGTCTTTGGCAATCCGACCCCGCATCGCATGCAGCGGATGATTCTCGTCTTCGAGATCCTCAGGAACCAGATCAGCAATCTGCGCAAAACTGGTGATGTCATACTCTTCGAGCTGGGCAACCAGTTTCGGCCCGATTCCGCGTACCCGGGACAGATCGTCACCGGCATCGGGAGAATTTGCCAGACGTTCTTCCAGCTGCCGCACCGTTTCGATGAGCCGCTGATTGTCTTCTCGACTCGAGGTCAGCTGCTGATTGAGAACAACCAGCATTTTCTCGGAGGAATCGCTGTCGGTCTGCTCCTGTTCCTGCATCTGCTGGCGCCAGCGCATCTTGTTGAGTTGCTCAGTGCGATCCCGAACCATGCCTTCCAGCTTCTGCAGCTCGGCCTGCAGAACTTCATTATCCAGCGCCAGAGTGTCGTCGCTGTTTTTGCTCTTTTTCTTTTCCAGCTTCTCCAGTTTTACCGTCACACTGGCCAGCTGTTCCTGCGAGCTTGAATTCTCTTTGCTCTGCTTGCGCAGTTGTTTTTCCAGCTTCTCAACTTTTTCCTGGAGCGAAACTCGCGCTGCGTCATCGTGATTGCGCAGCTGATCCAGCTCTCTCGACAGCGCCTCATTATTTTGCCTCAGCCCATCCAGTTCAGCTTTCGCAGCAGACTTGGATTTATCCAGCGCAGCTTGTGCAGCTTCCAGCTCAGCAGCGGCTGCTTCGAGCTCTTCGCTGGACGCACCAGTCTGAGCGCTGTCATGAACATGTTTTTCTTTGATCGTCAGCAGTTCGTTTTCTTTCCGCTGCAGCTGGCGAGCGTGGGCTTTTTCCGCATCCGCAGCCTCCTGCTGAGCCTGAGCATATTCCTGCTCAAGGCTGGCCATCAGATTTTTCTGTCGATCCATCCGAGCGTCCAGATGGGCAATATGCTCGGCGTGTTCGGCAGCATGGCGCTGTGCTTTGTCGAGTGCTTCAGACAGTCTTCGATTTTCTGCATCCATGGATTCGGTCTTCGAGTGGATGGCAGATTTTTCCTGCTCCAGGCCGACGACCAGAGACGAGCGTTCTTCGAGCTGTGCTTCCAGATGCTGATTTCTGGCTTTCAGCTCTGCCATCTGCTCAGAGAGCTGACGACGCTCCACTTCCCGCCTTTCGTTAGCCTCAGTCGCCTGAGCAACACAATCTTCGAGTCGCTCAAGCTCCTGGGACTGTTCGGTGCCGGCTGCACTGTGTTGATCGAGTTGCTGATTCAGGTCCGCAATCTGACTGCGCAGCTGTTCGGCTTCGCCAGCCTGCTGCGACAGTTTTTCTTCAGCCGTTTGCAGTAACCGGCCAACTTCACCAAGATTGTTCAGCTCTTCAGTGAGTGCCTGCTGCCGGGTTTCCAGTTCGGCAACAGCAGCATTAGCCGCCGCAAGTTCCTCGTTTACACGAACGTGTTCGCTGCGCAGCTCGCTCAGTTCGGCAATCTGGTTTTGCAGCGCGCTGATTTCCGTCTGCTTTTTTGCAAGGTGGCCGTGCAGGAACTCAATGTCCTGATCCCGGCTGGCAAGTTTATTGTCGCGCTCCAGCAGCTGAGATTCGAGCTCAGTGAGCTGCTGAGCCCGTGCAGCTAACTCGGCAGCATTGTCTTTAGTCTGCTGGCGCAGCTGGTTGAGACTGTCACCCAGCGATTCGATCTGGCGATTGGCCATCTCGGTGGTTTCAAAGAGCTTTTCGTTGCGCGACTCCAGTGACTTTGCAGTTTCCTGCAGCGCGGTCGCGTCGAGTTCGCGAGCTTTGAGTTTGCCGTCAAGCTCACGATTATAGTTGCGCAACATTTCCAGCTCTTCGCGAGCCGCCAGCAGATCCGTATCTTTTCCCGCCAGGCTGTCCGCCTGAGTATCCAGGTTTTCTGTGGCACTCTGCCATTTGCTGCGCCACTCGCCAAGCTCCTCTTTGAGCTCCGCAATCTCCACATCCCGGGCATGCAGTTGCCCCTGCGCATCCTGGTGTCTGGACGACTGGGATTTCAGCTTCGCTTCGAGTTCTGCAATCAGCGAATCACGGGCTTTGATCCCGGAGGCCGTATCCTGAGACGCTGGAGGGGCCGCAGGCTGGTCTGAGAGCCTGACCTTCAGGGCTTCCAGTTCCGCGGTGCGCTCACGCAGCGCACCAGCCAGTTTCGGCACTCGTTCCTGCCATTTAGACAATTCTTCGCGGAGCGCTTCCAGCTGCACTGACTCTGCGCGCTCAGCGTCCATAACATTGCCGACAGCGCCGCTGCCAGTCGTCGGCTGTGAGTCGGGCTGCGCATTGCGCATTGCGCCGTTTGCGTATTCCTGCATCCGTGTATCCGTCCACCAACGCGGGTCTATTTGAAGGCCTGTTAAGGTCGATCAACAAAATTACTGGAATTGGTCGCCTGGTAATGTGAACCAGGTGGCGACTTTGCCAGTTTGTGACAGCGTTCTCGGCAGCCCTGTCAGGATAATTTTCACTAATTTCGGGCAACTGTGCCCGCTTAACCGTCTGCCGTCGAAAGGCACAGCTGCAGCATCCTGTCGAGCGGAGTCAGTTCAATTCCCAGCCTGCTGCGCGCCGCAGCAGAGTCGATCCGATCATCGTGATCTAAGACCCCGAGCATTGCCCGGGTCACTGGCGGATTGTCCGACAGCCTCTCCAGAACCCACGCGGCCGCCAATCCGCAGAACAGCGGCAGCGACACTGTCCGGGTCGTGCGGCCAACGCTCCGCGCTGCAGCGCTGGTCAGTTCAGCCCGGCTCAGCGACTGCGGACCCGCCAGATCCAGAGCCTCATCCAGCGCCGGATCGACGTCCAGCGCATTCACAACTGCGCTTACTACATCTCCAGCATAGATGGGTTGCTCAAGACTGCCGCCCCGCAACAGCACATTGGTGCCCCGCCAGGCTCTGGCCTTCAACGCAGCACTCGCGTAGTCACCCTCACCCAGCACCATCGGCACCCTCAGCACCAGCGTGGCAACAGATCCGTTGCGCAGAATGTTCTCGCCTAATGCTTTGGAGCACAGACAACTGTTAGCTGAGTTCACAGAGGTACCAACGATACTGAGATAAACGATGCGCTCGATACCGGCTGACGGCGCCTGCTCAGCAATCACCCGGGTGGTACCCTCGTGAGCGGCCTGATAGGTACTCGCCGCAGATTCTTTGATAATCCCGACCAGATGAACTACCGCCCGGCAACCCTGCATGGCAGCCCCCATCGCGCTGGCATCAAGATAGTCGAGCTGCACCACTTCCGGTGCCGATTCCAGATCAAGCTGCTGAATCTGCTCGGCCGCACGCGATTAGCGAACCACTGCCCGCACTTTCTCACCACGCTGTGTCAGGATCGTCAACAATCGCCGGCCAAGATTTCCGTTGGCACCTGTGATCAAAATCACCTGCTGCTCCACTGTGTTTCCAATATGCAATTTGGGCACACTCTGGCCGGCCGGCACAAGCGCTCAATACAGGCAAGTCAGACCCAGGCCGCAGCTGTATCGATCATTGCTGAAACAGGCTGGTTCATAGGTCTGTGGACACTTAGGATGTCAACAGTATTTCAGAGCGTCTTCGCGACACATGTGGAAAACGTGGGCAAACCTGTTAACACTGCTGAGAATTGTCAGCATTGTGCCGTGCGCCTGGGCGATACTGAATGACCATTGGGGCACCGCCTCAGTGCTGTTCACAGTTGCAGTGATCACCGACCTGCTCGACGGGCCTCTGGCACGGCGCTACGGGCACGATTCAGCACTGGGCGGTCTGCTCGATCACGCTACCGACGCAGCCTTTGTCGCGATCACACTTGGTGCTCTGGCATTCATCGGCTACGGCAATACCCTGTTGCCCGGCCTCATCGTTGCCGCATTTATTCAGTACGCGCTGGATTCCAGGGTGCTGGCTGGCCACCAGCTGAAAACCAGCTGGCTGGGCAAGAACAACGGCATCGTCTACTTCGTTCTGGTCGGTGTTCCTGTGATCCGCAACGGTCTGGGCTTGAGCTGGCCAGCCGATATCTGGATCGACGTGCTTGGCTGGCTGCTGGTGATCACCACCCTGACATCCATGCTCGACCGGTTGCTGGCATTGCTGCGCGAACGCCGGTCGAGCTGAGCATTGCTACTGCGTCGCGATCTGGTAGGCCATGTGCTTGAACTCGTGGCTGAAGGGATGCCAGAAACCCGGCATACGCTGAGTCATACACATCCCGGTCAGATTGGCGCTCGGCGCCATCCAGGAGTGGGTACCGGCCATACCGCCCCAGTGATACTCATCGCGCATTGCCGCCGGCTCTTCGTCACTCAGTTCTGTTTTCAGCGCAAACCCAAGGCCAAACAGGGTTCCCGGCATCGCCCACATCGGGAAGCTCACACCCACACCGTCAGCGAGTTGGTTGGTCCGCATCAGCTGCAACGTTTCCGACGTGACGATCCTCGCGCCATTCCAGCTGCCACCAGCCACGATCATGCGGATAAAGGTGAGGTAGTCACTGACAGTTGAGACCAGTCCGCCGCCACCCGACAACAGTGCCCTGGGTTGCGAGTAGGCGCCTTCGTGCGGATCATCCGCTTTGACCAGACCGCCTTTCATCGGCTCAAAAAAGTCTACCGGCGCATACATGGTCGTGAATCGATCCTGTTTCTCCGCTGGCACCCAGAAATCGGTATCAACCATAGCCAGCGGTTGAAAAATATTCTCACTGAGAAACTCATCAAACGCCTGGCCGGACACAACTTCTACCAGCCGGGCGGTGACATCAGTGCCAAAGCTGTAACGCCAGCTCTCACCCGGATGATAGGCTAACGGCAACTCACCAAGCTTTTCGCACAGGGTTTCCA
>Ga0316194_10000482_pt1 | contig 25568 bp, 25 predicted proteins | sample CroRivsedime1_MG_FD_204936 | JGI IMG/M metagenome (GOLD analysis project Ga0316194, IMG submission 204936) | Coastal sediment microbial communities from Maine, United States - Cross River sediment 1 | ecosystem: Environmental > Aquatic > Marine > Coastal > Sediment | place: USA: Maine...
CTGAGCTACAACACCCGATTGGTCGATGTGCTGGATCTCCAACCGTCTCCGGGTTTCACCGCCGATCCCCGCCTCGATGACGTCACTATTGACCACCTCCTCTACCACACGGGTGGCTGGGACCGAGATCAGACCTATGACCCCATGTTCTACGACCAGGTCATCGCCGACACCCTAGGGGTCGATCTGCCCATTAGCAAGTACGACATCGCCACCTATATGACCGGCCAACCCATGCAGTTCGAGCCGGGCGCCCGGTATGCCTATTCCAACTACGGCTACTGTCTGCTCGGGATGATCATCGAAGAAATCACCGGTCTCGACTACAGCGAGTGGGTCGCCGAGAACGTCTTCCAACCCATCGGTGTGGGCCGGCCCCGCCGCGGTCACACCGCCATCCACGAACGGGTGCCGGGCGAGGTTCGATACTACGGAACCGGTGGCGAGGATCCCTACCGCTGGAACATCGAGAACATGGATGCCCATGGCGGCTGGATCGTCGCGGCGCCCGACTATGTCCGTTTCCTGAGCGCCCTCTTTGATGATTTCGACGCAAGCCCGCTGCTGAGTCGGCAGAGCATTGAGAACATGGTGGAGGTCAGTTCGGTTACTTCCGCCGAGGCTTACGCTCGCGGATGGTATGCCTTCCAGGAAGGCGACCAAATGGTTTACAGCCATTCGGGCTCTCTCCCGGGGACCTTGACCCAGACCCGCTGGGCGTCGCCAGGGATCGCTATGGCGGCTTTCATCAACACCCGGAAGACCATGGCCGACCTCGAGATCGATGATCCGACGACGATCCCCGACCACGACCTTTTTGAATCTGTGGGCGTGGTAAGTCACGAACTCGGAGCGGCGCTGGCCGAGTCATGGATCCCGGTGGTTGCGAGCGGCAGCGGCGCCGGCGACAGCCTCTGGCGGTCCGATGTGGCGCTGCTCAACCGGTCGTCCCTGACCAACCGAGTCAAGCTTCGCCTCGAGATGCCCGGCCTCGCGGTGGATCGCGAGATCGAGCTGGTGAAGGACCAGCATGTGGTGTTGGACGATATCGTCCCGGAGTTCGGCCTCAGTGGGTCGGGCTCGTTGCGGGTCTTTTCCTCCGAACCCCTGACCATCAATTCGCGGACCTACAACGTCTCTGATTCGGGAACCTTCGGTCAATCCCTCGGTGGGGTCACCGGCGCCGGCGGCATGATCAACGGCGAGAGCGCGGTGCTGATGCACCTGCGGGAAGACGACGCGGCCAGATCCAACATCGGCATCCTCAACGCCGGTCGTCGTGAAACCCGGGTCGAAATCGCCCTTTTCGACGGCTCGGGAACCGAGGTTGCCCGTTTCAATCGACGGGTCGAGCCGCGTCAGATCAGACAGCTCAATCGGCCCTTCGAGGCCATCGGCGGCCGCACCGACATCGAGGTCGGCTACGCGGTGGTCGAGGTCCTCGACGGCGAAGAGGTGGTGGCCTACGCCTCGGTGGTGGACGCAGGGACCAACGATCCAACGACCATTCCCATGAAGACCGGGGGAGGCGTGACCCGTGCCTATGTGGCGGCGGCGGCCCGTTCCCAGGGTGCGGAGGACAGCGTGTGGCGGACCGATCTCGGTCTGCTCAACCCGGGGTCAGAGGCCGTCGAGGTCAGCGTGGTCTTCCACTCGTCGGGTCGGGATGATGTGGCAATGAACGTGAGCCTGGACTCCGGGGAACACCAACTGCTCGACGATGTGGTCGGCCGCCTCGGGGGCGAGGGTTCCGGATCCCTCGAGGTGTCGGCGTTGCAACAGGTCCTCGTCAGCTCGCGAACCTACAACCAGAGCCCGGAAGGCAGTTTTGGTCAGTATCTCGATGGGGTCGGCGATGAGGGCACCTTTGGCGCGGGCGCCCGGTTGTGGCTGCCGCAACTGCAGCAGAACGATGGTTTCCGCACCAACATCGGGATCAACAACACCGGCGGTATCCAGGCACGGGTCAAGGTCCATCTCCACGATGCCGACGGCTCCTTGCTGTCGACGACGGAGCGGAACATCGCGGCCGGAAAACGGATTCAGCTGCAGGAACCCTTCGATCGCATCGCCGGCCGGACCGACATCACGAGCGGGTACGCTGTCGTCGAAGTCGCCGGCGGCAACGGAGTGATGGCCTACGCGTCGGTGGTGGACAACCGGACCAACGATCCGACCACCGTTCGCACGGCGCGGTAGTAGTGATGGATTATGAGTTATGAAAGATCCATGCAGCTTCTTGCGCGGAGCCGAGGTTGTTTCTGGTCAGAATCTCAACGGGCTGATGGGTAGGGGATAAACCCCTTCCCTACAATAAGAACCGTAGGGGCGGGGTTGATCCCCGCCCGCGATTTCGTTGAATCTTGCAGGAGGCTGACTCTGGAACCGGGGGTTACGATCACCCCGCCAAGAACGACACCGCCATCAGTCCGATAAAGACTGCTGGGAAGAACCACCGCGAGTGGAAATTGACGCTCTGTGCCCTTCGATGGTGGTCACGATCTTCGGCCCGGGTGGTGACTGAAACCTGGATCACCGTGAACAGCACCAGCAGGGTCGAGCCGATGAGAAAATAATCCATCCGCGTCAAATACGACAGCTGCGGCAACACGACCCCGAGGAGAAAGCGGTAGGCGACCAGGGTCAGCATGGAGGTGACCGCCACGCTGAGGCGGGGAGCTATGTGCTTGGGGTCGATCCAGAAGACCACCCATGACATGGCGACGATGACCGCCACCGAGATGAAGGCCTGACCGGCCCAGTAGCCGAGGTGGCGGTGACCGTCGAACTCGAGAAGGTAGCCGCTGATCTCCCGGCCGCCGGGTGTCAACCTGTAGGGCTCAGCAGTTGCCTCGACCTCACCGAGGTCCCAGTCGGGGATGGAAAACGACTCGCTCCGGGCGGTCCCGATCGCCTCGGACGGTGCAGGCGTCAGTCGTACCTCGTCGGGCGTGAATCCCGGGACTACCATCCGGATGGTGAACCGTTGCCGGTCAAGTGGAAAATCGTGCAAATCGAGGGGCGCAGAGAAGGTGCCGAAGTAGCGCTGGCGGGAAATGACGGTGCCGTCAGGTGCGACTTCGGCCTGTTCGGGAAAGGTGCTCTTGATCTCCCGCTGGTTGAGGATCTGCAGCCGTGGATTCCAGACCGCCTCGAGCGGAACACGTTCCGTCGTTTCGAAGGCACCCTCGAGTCGAGGATCGTGCCATCTCAGCAGGATGAAGAGATCGGCGGTGAAGCTCTGGTCGGCGCCGTTGATCTTGGAAACGTCGATGAGATAGAGGGCGACGGCTATATCGGTGGCTTCGCCCTCGACGCTCGGCCGGGTTCCTGAAACCTCGTTCGGGATCGAGGCCGAGGCAACCGTGGCTGTGAGGAAGATGACGAAAATAGCGCTCAGGGTCGGCAGTTTCATGGGTGCTCTCTCCGGTGCCAGAAGATATCATTCTCGCATTCTCGTCCATTCGGTCGTACAATGCACCCGATCTCGGGAATCCAGGATGCACAGCGGCCGGTTACAAGAACCGCCACCCTGGAGCCCTTCAACAACAACTTCAAACAAGAGGAGTAAAAATAGATGCGCACCTTCATCAAGACAGCCCTTGCTCTCAGCCTGGTTCTGGGTTTCGCCGCCGGCGCCTTTGCCGCCGACAGCGTGCTCGGTCGCATTGTCGAAAATGACGAGCTTCGGGTCGGTACCTCGGGCGCCCAGCCGCCGTTCTCACTGGTCGCCAAATCCGGCGAGCTCATCGGCTTCGACATCGATCTCGCCAATCTCATCGCCGATGCCATGGGTGTCGAAGTGACCTTTGTCCAGAAGCCCTTTGGTCAGCTTCTCGACGCCCTCGAGAAGGGCGAAGTCGACATCATCATGTCGGGAATGACCATGACTCCGGCTCGTAACCTGCGGGTCGCTTTTGTCGGCCCCTACATGGTTTCGGGCAAGTCGATCCTGACCACCAACGCCGCGCTCGCCAAGATTGACGAGGCGGGAGACGTTGACCAATCGCAGGTGAAGATGGCTGCCCTCAAGGGCTCCACCAGCCAGGACTTCGTGACCGACGTGTGGCCCAGGATGCAGCTCACGGTGACCGAAGACTATGATGAAGCCATCAACCTCGTCCGTGAGGGCAAGGTCGGCGCCATGGTGGCCGATTTTCCCATCTGCGCCCTGTCGGTGCTGCGTTTCCCGAATGACGGTTTCGCCACCCTGACCGAGCCGCTCACCATCGAGCCCATGGGTGTGGCCATGCCGCCCGGCGACGCCCTCTTCATCAATATGATGGAGAACTATCTCGGCGCCCTCCAGGGTCTCGGGATCCTCGAGCTCCTCGAGGAGAAGTGGTTCCAGGACGGGTCCTGGCTGATCCAGATGCCGTAGCCGGGTTTCCCGGAACATCAAACGGCGGCGCTTCGGCGCCGCCGTTTTCTTGGTGAGTTGAGTAGGTTAGAAGGTTAGAAGGTGAGGTGGTGAGAAGGTCGGAACGTGAGTGGCTGACGTCTCCTTCCTGTCGCCTAACGTCTCACGTCTCACGTCTCACGTCTAACCCTCTAACCTCCCGACCTTCTGGAGTTACGAAAGCTGATCGACCTCGATGGCGGCGGGGAGGAAGAAACGCCCGCGGATCCAGAACGCCACGTTGACCAGTGCGATGAGCACCGGCACCTCCACCAGAGGGCCGATGACCGCGGCAAAGGCCGCGCCGTGGCCGATCCCGAAGGTGGCGATGGCGACGGCGATGGCGAGCTCGAAGTTGTTCGAGGCGGCGGTGAAGCTCAGGGTGGCCGACCGGGAGTAGTCGGCGCCGACCTTCTTCGACATGGCGAATGATGCCAGGAACATCACGACGAAGTAGATCAGCAGCGGGATGGCGATCCGGACGACGTCGAAGGGGAGCCGGACGATGACCTCGCCCTTGAGCGAGAACATGACCACGATGGTGAAGAGCAACGCCACCAGGGTGATGGGGCTGATCTTGGGGATGAAGACCTCGTGGTACCACTGCTTGCCCTTGAGGGCGATGAGCGAGAACCGGGTCGCGACCCCGGCGGCGAAGGGGATTCCGAGGTAGATGGCGACGCTCTTGGCGATCTCAGAGATCGTGATGTGGACCGCCGCACCCTCGAGCCCGAAGAGGGGAGGCAGGACGGTGATGAAGATCCAGGCGTAGACCGAGAAGAAGAGCACCTGGAAGATGGAGTTGAAGGCGACCAGCCCGGCGCAGTACTCGGTGTCGCCGTCGGCGAGCTCGTTCCAGACGATGACCATGGCGATGCAACGGGCGAGTCCGATCAGGATGAGCCCGACCATGTACTCCGGCATGTCGGCGAGAAAGGTGATGGCGAGGACGAACATCAGCACCGGGCCCACCACCCAGTTCTGAACCAGCGACAGCGCGAGAATCCTCCAATCCCGGAAGACCTTGCCCAGCTCTTCATAGCGGACCTTGGCCAACGGCGGGTACATCATCAGGATCAGACCGATGGCGATTGGGACGTTGGTGGTGCCCACCGAGAAGCGGTTCCAGAAGCCGGCGATGCCGGGCCACAACCAACCGGAGCCCACTCCCACCGCCATCGCGAGGAAGATCCACAGGGTCAGCCAGCGATCGAGGGTGGAGAGCCGCCTGGCGGGGTAGTCACTGGCGCTCATGATCGGTCCTTTCGGCCTGGTTTCCTAGCCCTGATCCTCGAACTTGGCTTTCGCTGCGTCATAGCCCAGGCTGCAGAGGTCGGCTACCGGCAGCCGCCGGAGCTTGGCGACCAGTTCTTCGTCCCGTACGAGCTGGGGATCGTCCTCCACGGCCTCGAGTGTGGCCTCAAGCCATCGCCTCGCGTGCGTGTCGTCGGCCAGGGAGAGATAGACCCAACGACCATCCTTGCGTTCGCTCACGAGGCCGGCCCGTTTGAGCTCCTTGATGTGGAGCGAGACCGTTGACGGGGCGAGTCCGAGCACCTCGGTGATCTGGCAGAGGCAGAGTTCGCCGGTGCGCAGCATGGCTGCGGTGCGCATCCTCGCGGGGTGACCGAGGGCGCGGGTGGCGGCGATGGCGGCGTCGAGATTCGATACTTTCATTTCGTTACATTGTAAAATGTAGTATTCTCGAAGTGGGCTTGTCAAGTCCCTTCGGAGTGCGACCTTGGATTGGAAATCACAACACAAACCCCTGGCCTGGATTGTGGTGATCTTCGTCGCCTGCTTCTGGCTGCCGGTGGGGATCGCCCGGTTCGACGGCGCCGTCATGGAAGCGCTCCACCTCGTCAAGTGGTACGCCCGGGAGCACGTCCTGCTCTGTCTCGTACCCGCCTTCTTCATCGCCGGGGCCATCGCGGTCTTCGTCAGCCAGGCATCGGTGATGAAGTACCTCGGCGCCAGGGCCAACAAGGTCCTCGCCTATGGGGTCGCCTCGGTCAGCGGCGGCATTCTGGCGGTGTGTTCGTGCACGGTGCTGCCGCTCTTCGCCGGAATCTCGCGGATGGGGGCGGGCTTGGGCCCGGCCACGACCTTCCTCTATGCGGGACCGGCGGTCAACGTCCTCGCTATCGTGCTGACCGCGAGGGTGTTGGGGCCCGAGCTCGGAATCGCCCGCGCGGTTGGGGCGATCGTTTTCTCTATCGTCATTGGTCTGCTCATGCACCTTTTCTTCCTTCGTGAAGAGCTCGAGAAGGCAGCCGCCCAAGCCGCTCTTCCCGAGCCGGAAGTGAAGCGGCCGCTGTGGCAGAACGCGCTCTTCTTCGCCGCCATGGTGGCGGTCCTTGTCTTCGCCAACTGGGGCCGGCCGGTGGTCGAGTCCGGGACCTGGTTCGTGATTTGGAGCGCCAAGTGGCAGCTCACCGCGATCTTCGCGGCGGCGCTGGGGGCGATTCTAGTGGCCTGGTTCGGTTTGCGATGGTGGCTCGTGGCGCTGGTCGCCGTACCCACGGGACTCGCCGCGGCCATCCTTCCGGACCACCCGGAGATTGCCGTGACCGTCGCAGTCGTGGGCCTGTCGTGGGTGATCAGCCGCGAGCCCGGCGAGCTCGAAGACTGGCTGGACGCCTCGTGGGGATTCGCCAAACAGATTCTCCCGCTGCTCCTGGCGGGGGTGGCGGTGGCCGGCCTGCTGCTCGGCCGACCCGGCCACGAGGGGCTGATTCCCTCGGCCTGGGTCAGCGCGGCGGTCGGGGGCAACACGCTTTGGGCGAATCTCTTTGCCGCGGTCGCCGGCGCTTTCATGTACTTCGCCACCCTCACCGAGGTGCCCATCCTCGAGGGTCTTATCGGCAACGGGATGGGGAAGGGTCCTGCGTTGGCCCTGCTGCTCGCCGGACCGGCACTGTCATTGCCGAACATGCTGGTGATTGCCAGCGTGCTTGGCTGGAAGAAGACGTCGGTTTTCGTCTCCCTGGTGGTGGTGATGTCCACCATCGCCGGGGTCGTTTTCGGATCGCTCTTTGTGTAGAGGAGGAACCCATGAAGGTCATCAAGATTCTCGGCACCGGATGCCCGCGGTGCGATCAGCTCGCGGCCGCCGCCAGGCAGGCCGCCGACCAGCTCGGCCTCGAGTACGAGCTTGAAAAGATCAAGGACATCAGCGAGTTTCCGTCCTATGGTCTGATGCTGACACCGGGTCTTGCGGTGGACGGCGATCTCATCGTTCAGGGTAAGGTACCGACGGTGGATGAGATCAAGGTCCTGCTCGAGAAGGAGGCGTGATGCGACATTCCGTGATTGGTTGTGCAGTTCTCGTGGCGGTTGTGGTTCTCGCCGGAACCACTCTCAGCCCGCCGGCGGCCGCAGCCGGTAAAACGCAGACCACGGCGACGGACGCCGACAATGCCATCGTTGCCTACTACTTCCACGGCAACAAGCGGTGCTCGACCTGTCGCAAGCTCGAAGCCTACTCGGAGGAGGCCATTACCGGTGGATTCACTTCCGAGCTCGAGGCGGGTGAGCTCGAGTGGCGGGTGGTCAACACCGATGAAGACGGGAACGCCCACTTCGTCACCGATTTCGAGCTCGTGACCAAGTCGGTCGTCCTGGTTGAATATCGTGATGGCGAGGTCGTTCGCTGGAAAAACCTCAAGCTCGTGTGGCAACTGGTCGGCGACCAGGACGGTTTTCTGAGATACGTCCGGGACGAGACCAGCGACTTTCTCGCGGAGGGTTGATGGAGTCCGGCTCGCTTGCGGTGGTGTCGGCCCTCTGGCTCGGCATCCTGACCTCCATCAGTCCGTGTCCCCTGGCCGCCAACATCGCGGCGGTGTCCTATGTCGGCCGGCACGTGGGGAGCCCGCGCCGGGTGCTGCTCGCGGGCGTCCTCTACACCGCCGGGCGTGCGCTCGCATACCTGGTCCTCGGAGCGGCGGCGGTGTGGAGCCTCATGTCGGTGGTCAGCGCCTCGAACTTCCTCCAGGGGAGCTTCAGTCGGCTGATCGGCCCCATGCTGATTCTCGTCGGTCTCTTTCTGCTCGGGCTCTTCCGCTTCAGCATCCGCGGTCCGGGGGTCAGCGACGCCATGCGGGAGCGGATCGATCGCGCTGGGATCTGGGGAGCGTTACCCCTCGGCGCGGTCCTTGCTCTGGCCTTCTGCCCGGTGTCGGCGGCGCTCTTTTTCGGATCGCTGGTTCCGCTTGCGATCCAGAACTCCTCACCCATCCTCCTGCCGGCCGTATACGGCATCGGGACAGGTCTACCGGTGGTCGTCTTTGCGGTTCTGATTGCCCTGGGAGTCGGCTGGCTGAGCTCCGCCCTCGATCGGGTCCAGGCCTTTGAACGCTGGGCTCGGCTGGCGACCGGTTTGGTCTTTATCGGGGTGGGGATCTACGAAACCCTGCGCTCGACGTTGTATCTTATCTAGGAGTGGCCTCGCCGATTCTCGATCGATCGGACACCGGCCGACAGAAAGGAAGCACCCATGAGCTTCGAGCCCTCTGACTCTCGCCGCTTCGACGCCCCCGAGATTCGCGTCGGGGAAGACGCCCGAGCGACATTCCTCACCCGGACCTACATCCACCTCTTCGGCGCCATCATCGCCTTTGTTCTCATCGAGGTCGGGCTCTTCACCAGCGGTCTCGCCGAGCCCATCGCCCGGTCCATGCTGAGTGTCAACTGGCTCTTCATCCTCGGTGGGTTCATGATCGTCAGCTGGTTCGCCAGCCGCGCCGCATTCTCGGCGAAGTCCATGGCCGCCCAGTATGCCGCCCTCGGCGCCTTCGTCGTCGCCGAGGCGCTGATCTTCGTGCCGATGCTCTACATCGCCAACGCCTACGCGCCGGGCGCCATCGAGAGCGCCGCCACGGTGACCCTGATCGGTTTTGCCGGTCTCACCGCGGTGGCCTTTCTCAGTCGCAAGGACTTCTCGTTCCTCGGTGGGATGCTGAAGTGGGGATTGGCGCTGGCATTGGTGGCCATCGTCGGCGGGGTGATCTTCGGTTTCAACCTCGGCACCTGGTTCTCGGTGGCCATGGTCGGGCTCGCGGGCGCAGCGATCCTCTACGACACCTCGAACATCATTCGTCACTTCCCGGAGGACCGCCATGTGGGTGCGTCCCTCCAGCTCTTCGCCTCGGTGGCACTGATTTTCTGGTACGTGCTGCGGATCTTCCTGTCGCGGGATTAATGACCTTTATCGGCTGGGACAGCCAGCCTCTCGAGGACTGGGCCCCGGTGCATCCACCGGGCTATATGGTCAAACTGGACGGCCGTCGCACCCACTTCATCATGAAGGGCGAGGGCCCGCCGGTCATTCTGATTCACGGCTTCAACCTCGACCACAACACGTGGTCGGCGAACACGGATGTTCTCGCGCGCTACTTCAGGGTCTACGCGGTGGATCTCTGGGGTTCGGGCTACTCGACCCGCGAACCCCTCGATTACGGTTTTCCGCTCTTCGTCGAACAGATCCGGTTGCTCATGGACCATCTCGATCTCGGCCGGGCCCACCTGGTCGGCCACTCCATGGGCGGCGGGACCGCCATCGCCTTCAGTGTTGCCAATCCCGAACGCGTCGGCCGACTGGTGTTGGTGGACTCGGTTGGCATTCCGCGACCGACCACCCTGCGGGAACGAGTGTTCCGGTTGCCCTGGCTGCCGGAGTTCCTCCAGAGCCTGCCCATCGATCTCATCCGTAGAAAGAACCTCCGCGATTTCTGGATCCACGATCCCGAGCTTCTCACCGATGAGGTCTTCAAAGCCCTCAGCGGTTATCAGAAGATCGAAGGAACAACTCAGGCGACCCTCTCCATGCTCAGGCGGGACTTCTTCAACACCCTGGATGACGAGATCGACCGGCTCGGCGAGCTCGAGATCCCGACCATGATTCTGTGGGGACGCCACGACGACGCCGTACCCATCGAGGCGGGCTGGGCCATGCACGGCAGGCTTCCCGGCTCGCGCTTCGAGGTCTTCGACCGCTCGAGCCACATGCCGAACTTCGACGAGCCCGATCGTTTCAACAATCTGGTGGTCGGGTTTCTGCAGGAAGGGTGAACTCGCTCACGAATCGGATCAGGGAGGTCAGAAGACCTTGGCGCCGCCGATGGTCTTCTGGTCGACGACGTCGACCTCGGCTCCGAGCAGTTCAATCGACCGGCGATAGGGTTCCAGATCAGCTTCCTTGTCGGAACGCATCACAACGGTACCGCCGCCCGAGTCGAGCTTGGCCTTCCACTCGCTGAACGACCTCTCGCGGAAGAGCTGGGTCAGCTTCTTCGCGGTCAGATACCGTGCTTTGCGGTCCGTAATCGCGCGGATGACGAGAATATGTGTGCCTTTGTTCTCCATCGTGGCCGCCCTCACAGTCCCGAGGTAAATCGTGGGTTTGTTCGATTAATGTTCCCACACGATATCACGACGGAATGTGAGATGGACCACAGGTGCGGTGGTGCCCGTATCTATGCGGAAGCTCGATTGCAGGAAGATTGCGCCGCCATCAGGTGTCCAGTAGAGTCGTGTCGAATGCGAACCAGAACCGAGGAGTGCACCATGGATTGGGGAAAATCAAACCGGCTCTCACGGGTCATCAAGTCGGACGGCAAGTGCTTCTTCCTACCCATCGATCACGGTTATTTCCTGGGTCCGACGCGGTGTCTGGAAAAACCCGGCGAGACCATCAAACCGCTGCTGAGGTTCGCCGATGCGCTCTTCGTGACTCGGGGCGTGCTGCGCAACTGCGTCAACCCCGGCCTCAACGTGCCCATCATCCTGCGCGTCTCCGGCTGTACCAGCGTGGTGGGCGGCAATCTGGCCGACGAGTCGCTCACGACCTCCATCGAAGAGATCATTCGTCTCAACGCCGCCGCGGTGGGCGTTTCGGTCTTCATCGGGACCGAGTACGAGCGCCAGACCCTCGAGAACCTCTCGGAGATGGTCAACGAGTGCGAGGACTATGGCATCCCCGTCATGGCCGTGACCGCGGTCGGCAAGGAGCTCGAGAAGCGCGACGCGCGCTACCTCGCCATGTGCTGTCGGATCTGCGCCGAGCTCGGCGCCAGCGTCGTCAAGACGTACTGGTGTGAGGATTTCGACCAGGTCACCGACGGTTGTCCGGCGCCGGTGGTGATGGCCGGCGGTCCCCAGTGCGACACCGCACGGGAGGCCTTCGATTTTGTCTACGACGGGATGCAGAAGGGCGCCATCGGCGTCAACCTCGGTCGCAACGTGTGGCAGCACGAGCATCCGGTGGCGATGATGAAGGGGCTGCGGGCGATCATCCACAAGAAGGCCACACCCGACGACGCGGTGGAGATCTTCGAGCGGGAAAGAGCTCGGTAGGAGTTCCATCATGCGGGCGGCGGTGTACTACAACAACAACGACGTCCGAACCGAAGAGGTGCCGAAACCGACCATCGGCGCGGACGAAATCCTCGTCAAGATCATGGCGAGCGGCGTCTGCGGCAGCGATGTGCTCGAGTGGTACCGGGTCAAGAAGGCGCCCATCGTGCTCGGGCACGAAATCGCGGGGATCATCGACGCGGTCGGAGAAGATGTCGACGCCTTCGCCGTCGGCGACCGGGTCTTTGTCACCCACCACGTCCCGTGCAACACCTGCCGCTACTGCCTCGCCGGCAATCACACGGTCTGCGAGACCCTGCACACCACCAACTTCCACCCCGGCGGGTTCGCCGAGTACCTTCGAGTGCCGGCGATCAACGTTGCCACAGGCACCTTCCGGCTGCCCGATGGGATGTCATTCGACGAGGGGACCTTCATCGAGCCGCTCGGTTGTGTCATCCGGGGCCAGCGATCGGCCGGGTCCTGTGAGGGCAGGACGGTCCTTGTCATGGGTAGCGGCATTTCGGGGTTGTTGCATGTGATGCTCGCCCGGGCCACCGGCGCCGAGCGGGTCGTCGCTACGGACATCAACCCCTTCAAGCTCGAGCGGGCGAAGGAACTCGGAGCGAACCACATCATCGACGCCCGGGACGATGTTCCGGCCCGCGTCAGGGAGTGCAACGAGGGTCGAGGGGCGGATCTGGTCATCGTCTGCACCGGCGCCATGAGCGCGTTCTCGGACGCCACGGTCTCGGTCGATCGGGCGGGCTCGATTCTGTGCTTCGCCACCACCGAACCCGGTGACGATCTCCAGGTCCCCATCAACGATTTCTGGAGAAACTCAATCACCCTCCTCTCGTCGTATGCTGCTGCACCGTGTGATCTTGAAGAGGCGATCGAGTTGATCGGCGTCGGAGCCGTCGATGTCACCCGACTGATCACCCACCGGTTCCCCATCGAGCGGGCAGGAGAGGCATTTCGGATGATGGTGGGCGGGGACGACGCGGTGAAGATCATCATCTATCCGCACGAGCACCCCCAGCCCCGATGACAGCGACGATTTCCTGGCCGGCGCCGGCACCTGGGAAGGTGGGATCTATCGTTCGAGAGATGGCGGCGTGACCAATCTCGATGTCTTCGCCGTCTTCGACATGGGCGCGCAGTTACCGCCGTGTGAGAGCCTCATTAGCGGGGATTCGAAAACGGAACCACCGCCGTCTGCAACGCGACCGTGCCCTGATCGCCGCCGGATCACAGGCCTGTGACGGGTGCCGCAGAGATGGAACGAATCAGCATGCGTTCGGCCCTCGCTCCGGCTGTGACTGCCGTCCTCCTGGTTGGACTCGAGACCCTGGCCTATCTGAAGGGTGGGCCCTTCTCGTGGGTCGCGGCCAGGCTCTGGGGCCTCATGGGACTCGGCTTCCTCGTCCTCGCGGCACGGGAGATCCTGAAGAGTGTCGAGGGCGCCCTGCGCGAGCGCAGCGTGGTCTCGCTGGTGATGGTGGTGTTGGTGATCTTTGCTGCGCTGTGGGGCATCGGTGGCGTCGACCGTGTCCAGCTTCAGCATGAGGCCACCATCGAGGTGGCCTGGGGTCTGAAGGCTCTGGAAGACTCGAGTTGGTCGTACACCGGGAACGGCCACATCGGCTACCCGGGCCGACAGTTTCTGATCGTCGCCGCCCCTTCTCTGGTGCTCGGGCGCAACTTTGTCGCGTTGCGCCTCGGATTTGCCCTCGTCTTTGTTCTTGGCGTCCTTCTGTTCTGGTCGGGCGCTCGGGCGGCGTGGGGTGATCGTCCACGGGGCCGGGCGGCCGCCGCGTTGGCGGCGATCTCCGTGATCGCGTTTCCGTATGCCGTGAAGCACCTCCACTGGTACGAGCAAACCACTCTTCCGTTGGCCTTCACCCTGGCCGCGGTCGGCTGGCTGATGATCACTCTTCGCCGGCCATCCGACCTGAACTGGATCGGCATGGCCTGGATCGGGGCGCTCCTCGGAACCAGCTACACCCCGGCTTTGGGAGCGTGGCTTCTGTTGCTGGTCGCCCTCGTCTGGTTGGGTGGCGTTGCCTGGCGCGATGGGGACCACAGCGCAATGGTGCGCCCCCTCGCGGTCGCGGTGGTGGTTGCCGGATTTGGTGATTTGAGCTTCTTGACCCGGGTCGACCTCATCAGAGAGCACGGCGACGTCTTGAGACCCGATGCGTTTGAACCGCTTGTCGAGGCCTTCTCGATCTTTGTCCTGGGCTCGCCGACGGCCTTCATCCCGGTCGTTCTCGCCCTGCCGGTCCTGGCCGTGCTGGTGCTTGGTTTGGTGGGGCGGCTTGGGGTGCCGGGCCTGGCGATCTCATGGTGGACACTGGGGATCGTCGCGGCCTCCATCGGATTCACCGGTTACATGGTTCGAAGGCCGGACTTCGAGATGCACCGGGCCCAGGTGTTGATCCCACCGCTTCTGTTCCTCGCGGGTTGGTCCATCCTGCAGCTGAAGGCGTTGGGGTCGACATCACGCGTTGCACGGATCGGTTTTGGATTGGTGGGTCTTCTGATCATCGGACAGGCGCTGTGGACGGTGGCGTCCTCGTACCGCAGCTACCGGCCTACGCTCCACGAGATGGCGTACCTCGAGTTGTTCGACCGGGCGAAGGAACACGGGGTCACGGGAGAGGATCCCGTTGCCCTGCTCATCCTCACGCAGAGGGGTGAGTTCCTCAACTCCCGCGACTTTCTCCGGTACTTCTTCCCCAGACACACTACCGTGACGACGATCCAGGAGGTTGCTGGTCTCGATCGCGATGTGGATCTTCTCTTCGTGATCGCCGACCCCGAGGTCGATCTGACCCATCTCCCGACCTGGATCGACTCCGGGTCATGGACCACCCTCGGGCGTGTCAACCCGAATGACTCCCGCAATATCCTCGTCTGGGCCGGGCCTCTGCCGCCCGTGTGACGTCTGATTCGATGAACGATGCCGGGCGAGCCGATCCGATCGGCGATCCTTCTCACCACCGGTCGGCTCCGGGCGCCGCGCCGGTTCGAAATCAGGGCCGGTTCAGAAACTCGATGATCGCCGCCGCATAGGCCTCCGGTTGCTCGATCCCGATGAAGGCGCCGGCGCCCGGGATCAGCGGATGCACCTGACAGTTGGGGAATATCGTGCAGGTGTAGTCGAGGCGCTCCATGTTGACGAAGAAATCGTCTTCACCCGAGAGCAGGAGCGTTGGCGCCGCTACCGTTCGATAGTCCGACCAGCCGTCGTAGCCGAAGATCGCCAGGTGCAGGTCGTATGGCTTGGTGCGCGCATCAAGACCGATGATGAAGGCGTCGAGGACGTCCTCCAGCGGTGTTTCGGGTGAGGCGAGGGTGACGTATCGTTGCCAGGTCGGAGCGAGGAAGTCGCCGTCCGGGTTCAACGCCAACTCCCGGGAGTAGGGCTGGCTGAGGAACTCCTTGGCCTTGACGAGTTCGGTCTTCGGATCGGGCGGGTGGCGGGCCGAACCGCTGAGCACGATCTTCCCGGTCTTGTCCGGGAAGGTAGCCGCGTACTCCCGGGTGAACGAGGCGCCCGCGTGATTCCCGACGATGTGAACGCTCTCCAAGCCGAGCGCCGTCACGAACTCGTCGAGGACGCCGAGATAGTCGAGAAACTCGTACTCCCGGTCGGGGATGAACGAGTTGCCGTGTCCCGGCGCATCCCACGCGATGACCTTGAAATGACGGGCGAGCAGCGGAATGGTCTCGAGGAACTCGGCGTGCGACAGGGGCGCCTGATGAAGCAGCAATACGACTTCGCCCTCGCCCGCCGCGACGTAGTGAAGCTGTCCGCCGCTGAGCGTGATGTAGTGCTTCTCGATCATCGGAGCCGTTGCATCGACGGCGATGGCGGCGGCGGACCACCCCGTCAGAATGATCACGGCTGCGAGAATCTGCAGGGCGGATGGGGGTTTTCTCATGGATCGTCTCCTCGTCTGTATTCCGACGGTTGTTCGCGGCCCTGCGGACCTCAGTTGAGCCAGCGGCTGACGCGATCGAGCAGCTCCTTCATCCCCGCCCGCGTCTGCGGCAGCTCTTCCGGTGGAAGATCCATGTGGTTGAGCGGCGACTCCTGCTGGTACTGGGCGTAGACGGGTGCGACGACCTCCATGGGGTAGCGGGGTATCCGTCGGTTCTCGCGAAAGTCGGCGATGGGGATTTCCGCCTCGATGATCGCCTCGACGTTGCCGGGGGCGTCGGCCAGCACCTCCGCGTCCGGGCTGACGATGAGCGAGTTGCCGCCGAACGGCGCCCCCCTGCTTTCCGGCGGGAAGACGATGTTCGACATGGCGGAGTAGAAGTTGTGGAAGCGGGCCGTGGCCTTCACATCCTCGGTGGAGAAGAGCGTCGCAGTGCGGAACATGATTTCGACGCCGCGCATGGCGAAGGCCGCGTAGACGAAGGGGTCGAGCTGGACCGTGCTGACGGCGATGTTGCCGAACTCGGTCTGCAGCACCGGAAACTCCGCCTCGATTCCGTAGCGCTCGCGGTATCTGTCGCGGACGCTCTCCACGGTGGTCGTCGGAATCTCGCCATCGTCGTGGAGCCGTTTGACGTTGCGGGTCTTCCAGAACCTCTCGGCGATGGTGCCCTTGCGGTCGATCACCGTGTTGATGCTCAGGATGTGGCCCGGCCACTCGCCGTCGCGGGCATAGCTGCCGAAGATGATGTAGGTATCGCATTGTTGTGCGATCTCGCCCAGGCGCTCGGTCTCCGGTCCGGGCACGGTGATGGTGAATTCCAGCTTCTCGTCTCGGGTCCCGAAAGAGTACCCGGTCAGCGGAAACTCGTTGAAGAGGATGAAATCAGGGTGGTTTCCTTCGGAGCAGGCCCTCTCCACCATCGAGACCATGTTTTCGAGGTTGGTTTTCAGACCATCCGCCACGTTGTCGAAGTCCTGCAGATTGCTCACCCCGCTCTGGACCACCTTGACGACGATGGTGTCCTTCTCGAGCGGTTTGGTGGGATAGCTCCCATCGGGGCGAACCAGCTGCGGTATCTCTTGTGGGTTGGCTGCCGCGTCGTCGTGACGTTGGGTGCCGGCCGGACCGCAGGCAACGGCCAGAGCGACCACCACCACTCCCAGGGTTGTTAGCACAGATGCGCGCATGGTTGACCCCCTCAATGGATTCGGTTCGATTGTACGAATCATCTGACCAATTGTCGGATCAACTATACCCGCACCGCGATGAGAGTCACCGCGAGCGGCGGGCGACTACGGGGGGGCCGACGTCACCGCCCGCGGAGACCAGAGGTTCGCAGTGGCATTTCACCAGCACCTGGGAACTGTGCCGGTCTATCTCCGCCGCAACAACGACTATCAGCCCTTGGGCTGGGAGCCCCGGGTCGTGGTCAACAACATCGATGCCAGGGTCGAGAGGTCTACCAACATCACCTGGCTGCCACCGCACCACTGCGGCATTGCGTACATCGGAGGAGCGAATTTCACTCCTTTCTTTGACCTCTTCGACGCGTCCTTTTTCTCGGACGGCTTCGAATCCGGTGACACTTCTGCGTGGTCGGTGGTGGTGCCGTAGGTCTTGCTTCGAGACCTGCCGGGCGAATGTTACGGCGCCGCCGGGATGGTCTCTCAAAAAGGTGCCGGAAAAACGTAAACAACAATAACAAGACGCAGAACGTGCCAGTCACCCACTCACGCGACCGCGCCCTGATTGCGGCCGGATCGCCAGCCGGTGGTAGGCGCCACAGCGGTGCGAGCTGTAACATTGCTGAAGATGGAACGAATCAGCATGCGCTCGTCCCTCACTCTGGTTGTGACCGCCGTTCTTTTGGTTGGACTCGAGACCCTGGCCTATCTGAAGGGTGGGCCCTTCCTGTGGTTCGCGGCCAGGCTCTGGGCCCTGATGGGGCTCGGTTTCCTCATTCTCGCGATACCGGAGATCGCGAGGTCGGTGGCCGGCGCCGTCCGCGAGCGCAGTGTGGTGTCGCTGGTGATGGTGATGCTGGTGGGGTTCACCACGTTGTGGGGCATCGGCGGGGTCGATCACGTCCAGCTCCAGCACGAGGCTCCGCAAGAGGTGACTCGTGGGTTGAACGACCTGGAATTTCCGGACTGGTCCTACACAGGAGCCCGCCATTTGGGTTACCCGGACCGGCAGTATCTGATTGTCGCCGCCCCGTCCCTGGTCGTCGGCCGCGGCCTGCTCGGGTTGCGCCTCGGCTTTGCCCTCGCCTTTTTTCTCGGGGCGCTCCTGTTCTGGTCGGGCGCCCGAGCCCTGTGGGACGAGTATCCGCGGGGACATGGGGCCGCCGCGTTGGCGGCGCTCGCCGTGGTCGCGTTTCCCTATGCAGTGAAGCATCTTCACTGGTACGAACAGACGACGTTACCTCTTGCTTTCACCATGGCCGCGACCGGCTGGCTGATGATCACTCTCCGCCGGCCATCGGTCGTGAACTGGCTCGGTGTGGCATGGATCGGCGCCCTCCTGGGCACCAGCTACACCCCGGCCCTGGGCCCCTGGGGTCTGCTGCTGGTCGTCCTTCTTTGCTTGAGCGGAAGCGCCTGGCGCAACGGGGAGCCGAGCACCGGTCTGAACCGGCTCGCCGTCGCGGTGGTGGTGGCAGGCTTCGGTGCTCTGAGCTTCTTGACGCGTACCGATCTCGTCAGGGAACACGGGGACGTCGTGCGACCCGATCCGATCGAGTCCATCCTCGAGGCATTCTCCATCTTTTTCCTGAGTTCGCCGACGGCCTTCTTTCCGGTCGTGCTCATTCTGCCGATGCTGACGGTCTTGGTGCTCGGCTTGGTGGGGAGGCTTGGACTTCCGGGTCTGGCGGTTTCCTGGTGGACGGTGGGGATCGTCGTTGCCGGCATCGGTCTCGCCGGTTATGCGGTCAGTGGGCCGGACTTCGGGATGCACCGGGCACAGGTGGTGATCCCCCCGCTTCTGTTGCTCGCGGGCTGGTCCATCCTGCGTCTGAAGGCGGCGGGATCGCCCACACGGCTCGCCCGGGTCGGTTTCGTAGTGGTCGGGCTCGTGATCACCGGTCAAGCGGTGTGGACGGTCTTGGAATCCTACCGGCGCTACAGGCCCATGCTGCGCGAGTTGGTGTACTCGGAGCTGCTCGATCGCGCGGCGCTGTGCGGGCTCGAGGGAGAGGACCCCGTTGTCGTCTTGATCCTCTCGCAGAGAAACGAGTTCCTGAACACCGGCGATTTCCTGCGGTATTTTCTCCCCGGGCACGTCACCGTGAGGACCCTGGAACGCTTTGCCGCCCTCGAGAGCGAGGCCGACCTCGTGTTTCTGATCGCTGATCCTGAGGTGGACCCGAGCCAGGTCCCTGCCGTGATCGACCCTGCCTCGATGACCACCATCAGTATCGTTAATCCGTACGATCCCCACGAGGTCTTCATCTGGACCGGCACCCTGCCGGGTATCTGAGGCCGATTCACGCGAGATGAGCGATCGTGGAACTCGATATGAAACCGACAACGGAAGACGTGCCAGTCACCCACTTGATTGTCACCTTTTCACCGGGATGCGAAACCCGTCACTTCTTCCACAGTCCGATGGTGAGATGGGTGGCTCAGTCGTGCCGCTTTCTGCTAGTGGCCGGTCCATTCCTGATCGCTTCTCCCCGACCGGATAGGTGTGTACAATAGTCCGTCCTGAGGGAAACAATCTGTAGTCGCGATCTTACTGAGATTTCATCTTGATTGAGAGGAGGATGGAAATGCGACATGGGGTTTGGACGGTGTTGTTCGTGCTCGTGCTCGCCGGGGTCGTGCTCGCCGACTCGGAGCAGGAGGTGTTCGATCCGAACGAGGTGGTGGTCTCGAACCCGGCGCCGCTGACCGCGTTCGAGTGGCCGGACGTCGTGCTCTATGACAACGGGCCGCTGGTGACCCACCCCGGCGGCGGCGCCGGCGGCGCCGACGTGTCGGCTGTGCAGAACGCGCTCGGTATGACGACCAACGGTTTCGGCAACCAGTTCTCGGCCGGTTACAGCCTGGCCGACGACTTCACGGTCACCGACGCCGCCGGCTGGCAGATCGACGACATCACCTTCTTCGGCTATCAGACCGACTCGACGACGACCTCGACCATCACCGGGGTCTACGTCCAGATCTGGGACGGTCCGCCGAACGCCGGCGGCACCGTGGTCTGGGGCGACCTGACCACGAACCGGTTGCTCACCACGGGCTGGTCGAACATCTACCGGGCGGCCGATACCACCCTCACCGCTACCAACCGGCCGGTGATGGAAAACGTGGCCACCATCGGCACGACCCTCGCCCAGGGCACCTACTGGCTCCAGTGGTCGGCCGACGGATCGCTCGCGTCCGGTCCCTGGGCGCCGCCGATCACTATCCTCGGCCAGACCACCACCGGCAACGCTCTACAGTACACAACGGCGTGGGCTGCGATTGCCGATGTCGGCTCCTTGACCCCGCAAGGTCTTCCGTTCATCATCAACGGTGCGGTGGTGCCGGTCGAGCTGCAGAGCTTTTCCGTCGAGTAAGAGCGAGCCGAACCACCGCGGTCACAGTAGCCCCCCGACCGGGGGGCCGCTGGTCCTCGCGGCTGCCGAAGGTCACCTCGCCACCGGCGGGATGAAAGTGGTGTTTGGCACCTTTTTTCCGTATCCTTGTCCGGTGCCCATCATGAGGTGGGCGAGTATCTGAATCCGCCCAAGAGAAGGAACGCCATGAGAAAACTGAAGCTCCGTCCCCTGTCCCGACGAATGATCGTGTCAGTCCTCGCCGCCATTCTTCCGGTGGTGATGGTCGCAGCCACCGAGTCGAGCCCTCGGACTTCGGTCAGGATCGAACCCGAACTCGAGCTCTCCATGCTGAGGCATGGCGAGGCAGCGGTCCTCATCGATTTTGCTGAACGGCCGGATCTGAGCCCCGCCCTCACCATGGACTGGGAAACGCGCGGGCATTTCGTGGTCGATGAGTTACGGGCCACCGCAGATCGTACCCAGGCGAGAGTTCGGGCCCACCTCAAAGCCGAGGGCGTGGCGTTTCAGTCGTTCTGGATCGACAACCTCATTCTCGTGCCCTCTGCATCACGGCGGGTCCTGGATGATCTCGCGGCGTTTGAGGAGATCGAGGTCCTGAGGTCCGATCGACAGATGATGGTCATCGAACCGGACCGGAAGACCCTGGCACCCGAAGGGGTTCTGGCCGTCGAGCCCAACATCGCACACGTCAACGCCGATCTGGCGTGGGGGATGGGTTTCACTGGGACCGGGATGGTCGTGGCCGGGATCGACACCGGCGTCCGCCATACCCACGAGGTCCTTGAGCCGCGCTATCGCGGCAACCTCGGCGGTGGCCTCTTCGACCACGACTACAACTGGCTCGACGGGGTTGACGGCTCCGCCTCCACGCCGCTCGACGACCACGGCCACGGTTCGCACACCGTGGGGACCATGGTCGGCGACGACGGCGGCAGCAACCAGGTGGGTATGGCGCCGGGGGCGATGTGGATCGCCTGCGACGGGTGTGAAGGTACGAGTTGCTCCGGGATCGGGCTGCTGACCTGCGCCCAGTGGATCGCGGCGCCCTATCCCATCGGCGATCCGTCGTCGCCCGACCCGTCAAAACGGCCGCACGTGGTCAACAACTCCTGGGGCGACTGTGATCAGTCTTATGACCCCTGGTACCGTGGGGTAGTGAACAGCTGGCATGCGGCCGGCATCTACCCGGTCTTTTCCAACGGCAACGCCGGCAACTGCGATTACAGCTTTCCTCCGGGCTGCAATACCGTCGGCAATCCCGCTCGCTATGGCAACGTCACCGGCGTCGGTTCGACGGGCGAGGCCAACGGAATCTACGCGCCCCACTCCAACTGGGGCCCGACCGACAACGCGGACACCGTGAACCCCAACGGCTACCCGACTCTGAAGCCGCAGGTCGTGGCGCCCGGCCGCCACATCCGTTCGTCGCTCAACCTGAGCGACTCGCACTATGGCAGCTGGGACGGCACATCAATGTCTGCGCCGCACGTGGCCGGGCTCATTGCACTGCTGTGGCAGGCGGCGCCCTGCCTCGTCGGCAACTACGCCGAGACCGAGAACATCATCCAGTCCTCGGCCGTGGCCATCCCGTACGCCACCAATTGTGGCGGAGAAGGACCGGGTAACGTCCCCAACATGGCGACCGGCTGGGGTGAGATCGATGCCTTCGAGGCGGTGATTCAGGCAAGTGCCTTCTGTGGCAACTCAACGCTGATCTTCTATGACGGTTTCGAGGATGGCACCACGGGAAGTTGGTCGAACTCGGTACCGTGATGAAAAGGGTGTCACGTCACTCGATGCCGCGGAGAGAGTCGGGCGACTGAGATCCCACAAGGGCGTAGGATTGGATAGGTTGTACCTCAGACTCCAAAACACGACAATACCCCCGCGGAGCGGGGGCTAAGTCATTGATTATAATGGTACGCCCGGCGGGATTCGAACCCACGGCCTATAGCTCCGGAGGCTATCGCTCTATCCAGCTGAGCTACGGGCGCACGATACGAGAAATTTTGGGGTGAGCGAAGGGGATTGAACCCTCGACCACAGGAGCCACAATCCTGTGCTCTACCAACTGAGCTACGCCCACCATAAAGATATATGCGGTATGGCCCGCCTGAGAGGACTCGAACCTCTGACCCACGGATTAGAAGTCCGTTGCTCTATCCGGCTGAGCTACAGGCGGAAGGATTTCGGTCGGAGTGTATTGGTCGGGGCGAGAGGATTTGAACCTCCGACCCCCTGCGCCCAAGGCAGGTGCGCTACCAGGCTGCGCTACACCCCGACGCTCGAGTCCGCTCAATTCGTTGCCAAAGATCACCGCCCGATGGCGGAGAGTGAGTATAGGTTCAGGTCCCTCGAAGTGTCAATGTCTTCTCGTGCCTGTGCCGTGCCCGTACCCGTGCCCGAAATCTCAATCTGTTGACCGTCGGAGATCCCGTACCATCCTCAGTACCCTCGTATCCTCCCGGTGACGCGGATGGTCGATCGCGCTCTTGATCTCGATCAGACTGTCGAGATCGATCCAATTGGCCGGCGCCTCACCATACCGTCCTAGGATCCGGCGATCCCAGGCGACTTCAAAATCGAGCTCCACCACGTTGCGGAGGATGTCGATCCGGTGCGGCGCATTCCCGAGTTGGAGGATCTCATCCGGGTCTTCGGCATCGATGGAACTCGGACTACCGAACTCGGTCAGTGCCTGATTGACGCGAGCGACGTTCTCCGATGTAGGATCGATCCACAGATCGATGTCCTTGGTGAACCGTGGCTTCGCGTGGAAGATGAATGCGAGTCCGCCAACGATGAGGTACCGGACATCAAACTGGGCAAAAAGCGACAGCATGTCCTCGAAATCGGGAACGGTTTTCACGATTCCGGCCCCGATGACTCGGCGGCGATTCGAGCTTCGATGACGATCCCGACGTCCTCGTGAATGGCCACCAGGGCGGAGAGTCTCGCGTCCGGTCCGGCCTCCTGCCAGAACTCGAGATCCCACGCCTCAGCTTCGTCATGACTGTGGGCCAGATTGGCCACCATTCGCTTGCGGCGCTCGGCGCTGCGTTCTTCAAGAGTGCTCATAATACCCTTTTCCTTCAGTATTATAGCATCACACGCCTGACCATTTCCGATGTGCAGCGCACATCGACAGCAGCGAGCACCGCCCGCCCGGCTACGCTGGACCGGGCGGCGCTCGCTGCTACGGTATCGCCAACCCGAGCGCCTCCAGCCGCGGCCCCACGACCTCGAGCTGTTTCGCCATCACCTGCTGGGCGCCGATCCAACCCATGTCGAGCATGGCGTCGAACTCGGCTCTCGAAAAGGCGGCGCCTTCGGCGGTGCCCTGGACCTCGACCAACTTGCCGTCGTCGGTGAAGACCAGGTTGAGGTCGACATCGCAGTCGAAGTCCTCGCCGTAGTCGAGATCGGCGCGAGCTTTGCCGTCGCTCAGACCGACGGCCACGGCGGCGATCTGCCGGGCCAGCGGCCACTCCCTGATCAGTCCCTGCTCGTACATCCGGCCGAAAGCGATGGCCATGGCGGTCCAGGCTCCGGAGATGGATGAGGTCCGCGTCGAACCATCGGCCTGGAGGACGTCGCAGTCGGCGGTCAGGGAGCGTTCGCCCATGAGGTCGCGGCGGACGGCGGCGCGCAGGGAACGGCCGATGAGGCGTTGAATCTCCTGCGACCTGCCGCTGGGCTTGCCCTTATTGACCTCGCGGTCGGAACGGGTGTCGGTGGCTCTGGGGAGCATGGCGTACTCGGCGGTCACCCATCCCTCACCCGAGCCGCGGAGGAACGGGGCGGTCTTGTCACTGAGGCTGATGTTGCAAAGCACGACGGTGTCGCCGGCGCGCCAGAGGACGCTGCCTTCGGGGTAGCGGATGAAGTCGGGCTCGATGGTGATGGGGCGGATTTCGTGAGGTTGACGGCCATCGGGACGCATGGGTGCTCCTTTCGAGGGGACGCAGCTTAGCACTGAGCTTCCAAGCAAGTCCCAACTCCAAGGTTGTTCCGAGCCTCGAAGGTCTGGTCGGGAGGTTGTAAAACCCTCCCCTACAAGGGTCTCTGGTGGAGTTCGCGGGGGGCGGGTTCATCCTCGCCCGCGATCGCGCTTGGTACTGCGACAATGGCGGCATGCGGTACACACCAACCTCGCACATCCTCCTCGCGGCCCTCGCGATCGTCGCGGCTCAGTTTTTAGGTGCGTGCGGGGCCGGGCATGTCGAGGACCGGTCAGATCAAGCCCATGAGCTCACGGTTGAACTCGAAACCAAGAGCAACCGATTACGGGGGTATCTCGTCATCGGCCATGAGGTTCGGTCCTTTCGACCGTGTGGATCTGACGAGGAGTACTGGGTGAGAGCGGAAGAAGGCACTCTCGACGAGTTGCGGGCCTCGGTAGCCGAGTGGACGTCCGAGCCCTACCAACCGGTCTTTGTCGAACTCGAGGGTTGCCTGTCGGCTGAAGTAGGAGATGGATTCGCGTCCGACTATGACGGCACCGCCCATATTGAACGACTTGTAGGGGCTGCCCCGGCCGCTGAGGGCTGCACGGAAGAGAATCCCTCCGCAATCCCGGTCCGGATCGACTAGAATCTCTCAGATCGCTCGATGGGAGCGGGGGACCCACGTGACGTTCCAAAGTTCGAAACGCCTTCTCGTTGGTTTGCTGGTAGCACTGGGTGCAACCCTGAACGCGGGTGCCCAGGAGCTGATCCCGGCTGCCTACACCCCGGCGCCCTATGGGGTCAACTTCGTCGGACTGTCGGCTCTTTCCAACCGCGGGGATCTCGCCTTCGACCCGTCGGGGCCCATCGAGGAGGCCGTAGCTGATATCGTGGCCTCATCCTTCACCTACGCTCGGACCCTCAACCTCTTCAAGCGCTCGGCCAGCGCAACGGTGATCCTGCCGTACGTCGTCGGCGACCTCGAGGGCCTCTACCTCGGCGAACCCGCCTCGGCCAATCGATCGGGTACCGGGGACCTGGTCATGCGCCTCGGGGTCAATCTCTATGGCGGACCGGCCATGAGCCCTCGCGAGTTCGCGGCATACAAGCCGAAGACGATGGTCGGCGCAAGTCTGATGGTCAAGGCGCCGACCGGCCAATACGATTCGACCAGACTCATCAATATCGGTACCAACCGATGGGGTTTCAAGCCTGAAGTCGGCGTTGTCCACGTCATGGGGAAGTGGGCCATCGATGCCTATGTCGGAGCCTGGTTCTTCACCACCAACTCGGATTTCTTCGGTGGAACGACGCGAAAGCAGGAGCCGATCTTCTCTAGCCAGGTCCAC
>Ga0316194_10000483_pt1 | contig 25540 bp, 23 predicted proteins | sample CroRivsedime1_MG_FD_204936 | JGI IMG/M metagenome (GOLD analysis project Ga0316194, IMG submission 204936) | Coastal sediment microbial communities from Maine, United States - Cross River sediment 1 | ecosystem: Environmental > Aquatic > Marine > Coastal > Sediment | place: USA: Maine...
CATCAACTGTGCCAGGGACTGCAGCAGCTGGTCGGCCAGCTTCGATCGCTCGAGCATTACGCCCATGAACACGAACACCGGCACGGCGATCAGCGTTTCATTGGTCATGATGCCGTAGATGCGGTTGGGAAAGGCCTCCAGGAACACCGGGTCGAAGCTGCCGGTCAGGATGCCGATGCCGGCGAACAACAGGGCTACTCCGGCCAGAGTGAAAGCTACCGGGAAGCCGGCCATCAGCGCGACACCGATGCCGGCGAACAGACCCAAGGCCATCAAACCCGCCATTCAGGCCTGCTCTGCAAGATAGAGGTTTTTCAGTCGCACGTAGTGGGCGGCACTGTAGGCCTGGTAGGCGATCTCTTGCGCACTCAATTCTCGCGCCTGCCGGGCCGGGTTGCCGCGCCAGAGTGTGCCGGACGGAACCACGGTTCCGGGCGTGACCACCGCCCCACCGGCGATCAGCGAATCCGCCTCCAGCACCGCCCCGTCCATCACGATCGCACCCATGCCGATCAGGCAGCGATCGCCGATCGTGCAAGCATGCAGGATGGCGGCGTGCCCGACGGTCACGTCATCACCGACCACCAGCGCCCGGCCCTCCGGCTGTGCGACGCTCTCGTGCGTGACGTGCAGGATGCTGCCGTCCTGGATGTTGCTGCGGGCACCGACCGAGATTCGATTGACGTCGCCGCGGAGCACGGCCATGGGCCACACGGAGACATCATCGCCCAGCCTGACCGAACCACTGACATGCGCCGACGGGTCGATATACACGCGCGCGCCAAGCTGCGGCCGATCCTGCATGAAACGATAGATATTCTTTTGCAGCACGGACTCCATGAGGCAGGGATGGTACCACCGATCCGGATTCTTATGCACAGCAGGGTAGCGTGACTAAAAATCATTGAGTTACTTAACTTCTCATGCCTCTTTTACAACAAAAACGTTATATCTAACTGTTTTTACTATATTTGTTTTTTTACAACATCTGGCTCGAGCCAGGTCCGCACACATTGCCACAGACTCCGGCCCACTCCAGTCCGAAATTACGCACAAAGTTATCCACAGGTTTGTCCCGCTGCGGCGGATAACGAAGGCACTGTTTATTCTGTTATTCTCAACGGTTTACAATATGCCGTTCAGAACAGCTCGATTTCCGCGCCGAACCTGGCCGAGCAAGGGAAAATCACTTCGTGAAAGAACATCTGGAAGAACTGCTCGCACAGTCGCTGTTGCACCTGCAACGTGACGGTGTACTGCCCGCCGGTGACGAGCCCGAGGCACAGCTGGAACGCTCCCGTTCACCGGAGCACGGTGAATTTGCGTCCAACGTGGCCATGGTGCTGGCCAAGTCCGCTGGCTGCACCCCTCTTGAGCTGGCCCAAACCATCATTGATCGGATGCCGAAGTCGCGGCAGGTCGAGCGGCTGGAAATCGCCGGGCCCGGTTTTATCAATTTCTTCCTGCATCGCTTCGCCATGACGGGAGTGGTTCGCGACGTCCTGCGGCAGGGCGACGAGTACGGCAACCTCCTGCAGGGGGCGCGCAACCGCGTTACCGTCGAATTCGTATCAGCCAACCCAACGGGTCCCTTGCACGTTGGCCATGGACGGGGGGCGGCCTACGGCGCCAGCGTGGCGAGCATTCTCGCAACCGCCGGCTTCACTGTTCAGCGCGAGTACTACGTCAATGACAATGGTCGCCAGATGGATATCCTGGCGGTGTCCGTGTGGTTGCGCTATCTCGAACTATGCGGGGAAAACGTCCCCTTCCCCGAAAACGGCTACCGTGGCGATTACATATACGACATCGCGCGCATTGTGCGTGCCGAATACGGCGACCGCTGGCGCTACACACGCACCGATGTCGAGCACGGCCTGCCGCCCTCCCCTGCGGCTGGCGGCGAGGGAGAAAAATACATCGACGGCCTGATTCAGCGCGCCCGCGAACTGCTCGGCACCGAGGGCTACCGGGTGTTCTTCGATGCTGCGCTGAACAATATCCTGGACGATATCAAGGAAGACCTGGCGGAGTTCCGGGTGCATTTCGACGTTTGGTTCTCGGAGCGTGAACTCGAAGAAAGCGGCGCCGTGCAACACGCCATCGACCGTTTGCGGGAAAACGGCCACCTGTACGTCAAGGACGGCGCCACCTGGTTCCGCGCCTCCGCCCTGGGCGATGAAAAGGACCGCGTGGTCATTCGCGAGAATGGCCGCACGACGTACTTCGCCTCGGACATCGCCTACATCCTGAACAAGCTCGAACGGGGCTTCCATCGAGCCATCTATATCCTGGGCGCGGATCACCACGGTTACGTGGCACGCCTGCGAGCCGCCGCGCTGGGACTCGGCGAGGACCCGGACAAGCTGGAGATCATGCTGGTGCAATTCGCGATCCTGTTCCGGTTCGGCGAGAAAGTGCAGATGTCGACGCGCTCGGGACAGTTCATCACGCTGCGCGAGTTGCGCGAGGAGGTGAGCACCGACGCCGCCCGTTTCTTTTACGTGATGCGTTCTCATGACCAGCACCTCGATTTCGACCTCGACCTGGCCAAGTCCCGCTCCAATGAAAACCCCGTGTACTACATCCAGTACGCACATGCGCGCATTTGCAGCGTGTTCCGCAATCTCGAGCAGATGGACGAGCGTTACAACCAGGCCATCGGCATTGCCGCACTGGACCTTTTAACGGAAGACCACGAGATGCAGTTGATGCGGACCATCAGCCGCTTCCCCGAGACCATCGATGTTGCGGCACGCACCTGCTCACCGCACCAGCTGGCGCATTATCTTCACTTGCTGGCCACCGACCTGCACGCATACTACAACGCCCACCAGTTCCTGGTTGACGAGGAAAACCTCCGCAACGCACGCCTGAACCTGATCCTGGCCACCCAAACGGTACTGAAAAAGGGCCTCGGACTGCTCGGCGTTTCCGCGCCGGAGGAAATGTAGGTGGCGGCCCGGCGCAGATCCGGTGGACGAGGTGCCAGCCGGGGCCAGCAGGGTTTGCCCGGATGGCTGTGGCTGTTGGCCGGCGTACTGATCGGGCTGGGCCTTGCCTGGTACCTGTTTGGCAAGGGTTACATCCCGCAACCCCGGGAGGAAGCAGCCACTGAAAAGGCGCCCGCCGAAACGGCTACCCCCGCGACCGCCGAAGAGGTGGCTCCACGGGACAAAAACAGCAAACGCCAAAAGTATGACTTCTTCACCGTGCTGCCTGAAATGGAAGTGGTGGTGCCGGAGCAGGAACTGGCCAGCAAGGCGCGACCAGAATCCGCCGCCACGCCCAGTGCGCCCGACGGCGCCCGCTACCTGCTGCAGGTGGGTTCGTTCCGTGCCTTGAGTGATGCCGACCAGTTGAAGGCACGCCTGGCCCTGATGGGCGTGGTTGCCCGCGTGCAGTCCGTCACGATCAACGACGCCACTTGGCACCGTGTTCGCGTGGGTCCGGTCAGCAGCGCGCGCGAGGCTGATGAAATGCGCAGCCGCCTGGCCAACAACGGAATAGACAGCCTGGTGATGAAAGACCAGTAACGCGGACTCAGGGAGTGCGGTTGGCCCGCGCATAAAGGTCGGTCAGAGAAGGCTTCCGCTCACGCTCCTGCGCTCGCCAGGACTTGCGCCAGTTTTCAAACTGGCCCCAGAACGCCCTGCCCGCCCAGGCCCCGGTCGCACCCCGCGCCGGATCCTCGACCGCCTTCTGCCTGAAACCCCTGGAATCCAGCTCGTAGATGCCATCGCGGAGCGCTGGGTCGCCGCTCCGGATTGCAAACTCGAGGAGACTGCCGTGGGCCGGCTCCGGACCGAACTCCCGCAGCCAGGCGAGCAGGCCGAGCCGAGCCGCCGTTACATCACCCCGTTCACAGGCGCGCCGCAAGCCATCCAGAAGTTCTGTTTCGCCCGCCACCATGGCGCGCACCGGCGTGGGGGACCCTCCGCGGCGCCCCCGAAATCGCCAGAAGAACAAAAGGGTCAGCAGCCAGAGCCCTGCGAACAGCAGGGTCAGCCAGCGCCAGTAAGTCGAAGTACCTGGGCCTGTGGATGGCGCAGGCTGTCCGCCCGGGACAGCGGTTTCGGAGGTTGCACCGGACAGCGCTTCCGGCACGGGCGGAACCAGTGCGGAAGGCCGAACATTCAAGACCTGCGCCGGCAGCACAGCGGTCTGCTGACGGTCGTTTTCCGTGTCCCACCAGTGAACGGTCAGTTCCGGCAACACCAACTCACCTTCCTGTTCCGGCACGACCGCATAGCGAAACTCTTTGTGGCCCAATACCCACTCGCCATTATCCCGGCTGATGCCCTGTGGCTGGTCGGGATAGATCCGGGCACCGGACAATTCGGGCCAGGCCGGCTCCGCAATCATGTTTTCTTCGAGGCCGACCGCATCGATGATGACGGTCCGGGTCACCGGCTCACCCACACGCAGAGCGTCTGTGCCGGATATCCGCTGGCTCAGGTCGAGGCTGCGGGCAGGTTGCCAGTCAGAGCCCGTGTATGACGCCGGCCGGGGCTCGATCTGCAGCTGCTGTGGTTCACTCTTCACCGTGATCCGGCGACCCTGCACCGTAGGCTGCCAGATGCTGCTGTCGCGGCGCTCCACCAACCTTCCGCTGAGCTGCATTGCCGGCAGGACCAGCTCGCCCGATCGTTCCGGGAAAATGGCGTACCTGCGCTCCAGCACACGGTACCGTTCGCCCCCACGCTCGGCCTGGTATGGCGTTTCCTGCAGCAGGCGCACGGACGCCGGTGACGGCTCGGGTTGGCTGATGGCTGCCTCGCTCAGGTTCTGCTGGTAGAACACACGCACGACCAGGCCCAGCTGGGCGTGCACATAGTAAGGACCCTGGCGGGGGGCTACCTCGACCTCAATGAAGACCGGCGGCAGTTCACCCGGCGCCAATTCCGGCGCCTTGTCGACTTGAAGCACCGTCTCCCGGGTGCGCGAGTTGCCGAATTCGATCACTGGAATCACCAGCTCCCCTGCCCGCCGCGGCTCGAGGGTCAGGAGCAGGCGCACAACGGCTGCCTGCCGCCCATTGACGATGGAAAGCTGGGTCTCGGAGCGCCGGTCGAGGATTTCGAAGTCCTTTTCGAGCGGGCTGAAGTCCGCCTCCAGGCTCTGCCTGGGGTCATCGGTCAGGAATGTGAGCGTCACGGTTTCGCCCTCGGTGATCCGGCTGCGGTCCAGCTGCAGCTGGACACCCGCCGCCGCCGGCAGCGATAGCAGCAATAACCCGGCCGCCAGCAGGCACGCCGCCAGCAGATTGCCCGTTTTTTTCCTGTCCGTATGTTTTCTCACGCGATCACCACGCTTGCGTTTCGTCTTCGGGTGCGCCCCGGCGCTGATGCTGGTTCCTGAACTTGCGGCGTAACAGGCCGCCGGGGTCATCGGGGATCCGGCGCAACCACTGTTCCATGGCCTGGGCATCCTCCTCGGACCATGCTTCGGCGTAATCCGGCTGCGGCTCACCCTCTTGCTGTTCGCCTTCGCCCGCCTGCTGCTCCCCCTCCTGCTGGCCTTCCTGCTGCCCGGCATCCTCGCCCTCTTCGCCTTGCTGGCCCTCTGTGTCCTCGGAAGCTTCCCCGTCCTGCTGCTCGGACGATTCACCCTCCTGGGAGTCACCCTGTTCGCCCTGCTCCTGCTGCTGTTGCTGCTGGCGTTCCTGCTCCTGCTGTAACTGCTCCACGAGCGCCCGGTTGTGCAGCGCATCCGCCATGCCGGGCTGCAGTTCCAGCGCATCGTCGTAGGCAGCGATCGCGGACTCGTATTCACCCAGCTGGGCCAGGGCGTTGCCCCGATTGTAGTGTGCGTCGGCCGTGGCGCTGCCGGTCCAGGCCTGCTGTGCGTTGGAAAATTCCCCAGCGCGGTACCAGGCCTCGCCCGACAATTCCGGATCTACAGCCAACGCGGCGGCCTGCGCCGGGTCTTCACGGGCCAGGGCCTGGAAGGCTTGCTGATCCTTGCGCTGCCACAGGTCGTCCCACCAGCCGGCCTGCGCATCCCGCGGCAGCATCACACCGTTGAACAACAGCAACGGCAGCACGAAGAACAGGCCGCGACGGAAGCCGGCCGCGGCCAGCGGCAAGAGCAGCAGCACCAGCCATGGCCCGGCATCCTTCCAACGTTCGCCCAGCGCGCCGTCGCGCAGCGCGAACTCGCTGCCGTCCTGCTGGGCCCAAGGCGCGGCTGTCCCGGCCTCGGATACCAGTTCCGTGTAGCGGCCACCGCCGGCATCCGCCACGGCACGCAGCGCGGCCCGGTCCATCCGCGCGATGACGACGTTGCCGGAGCGATCGCTGACAAAGCCGCCGCCGCTCGGTATCGGAGCGCCCTCCGGCGTTCCCATGGCCAGCACCGAAGTCAGCACGCCGCTATCGCGCAGCTCGCGGGCCCGCGCGGCGTCCCTGGAAGTTGCAGAATCCGTGACCAGCAGGATTTCGCCGCGGCTGAGACCGGAGCGTTGCAGCAGTGCGGCCGCCAGCTCGAGTGCACGGTCCGCGCGGCTTCCTCCGACCGGGATGATGTCAGGCTGCAGGGCCGGCAGCAGGTTGGCTATCGTGTTCATGTCATTGGTCAAAGGCGACACCACGTAGGCGTCGCCGGCATAGGACACCATGCCGACCTGGCCCTCCTGGGTCGATGCCAGCAGATCGGACAAACGGTAGCGGGCACGCGTCAGGCGGTTGGGCCGCAGATCCTCGGCCAGCATCGAATTGGACAGATCCAGCACGATCACCCGCGCATCGCGCGCCGACCATGACGCATCCGGCAATTTTTCCCAGCTCGGCCCGGCCAGGGCCAGGATCACGATCAGCAGCGCCAGCGCCGCCAGCCACGGACCGGGCCGGCGCCCACCGGCCTTGCCCTGCTCCACGCTGAGCCAGCGCAGCAGATGGGCGTCGCACACGCGGCTCCAGTCACCCGCCGGCCGCCGCGTGCGCCGCCAGATCCAGGGCAGCAAGACCACCAGCGGCAGCAGGGCCAGCCACCACGGGCGGATGAAATGTATGCCCTCCAGCCCGTTCATGTCGCCACCATCCGACGGCGCGGCGCCGGCCACATCGCGGCCAGCGTGGCGGCCAGCGCGAGGCCAAAGGCCAGCGCCAACGGCCAGTAGAACAACTCATCCACTGGCCGGATTGCCTCCTGGTCGCTTTCCACCGGCTCCAATTCATCCAATTGCTCATAGATCCGCGCCAGGGCCTCGGCGTCGCGGGCCCGGAAGTACGCACCGCCGGTGCGCTCAGCGATGGCCTTGAGCGTGTCCTCGTCCAGATCGGCCGAAGGGTTGACCAGACGGCTGCCGAAAAAGTCCTGCACCAGCATCTCGTCCGCGCCCACGCCCACCGTGTAGATCCTGAGTCCCTCGCGCGCCGCGAATTCGGTTGCCTGCAGAGGTTGCACTTCGCCGGAGGTGTTGGCGCCGTCGGTCAGCAGCACCAGCACGCGATCACTGGCGGCGTCTTCGCGCAGCCGCTTGACCGCCAATCCGATAGCATCCCCGATGGCCGTCTCGCGCCCGGCCAGGCCGATCTCGGACTCGTCGAGCAGGATGGCCGTGGTCTCGGTGTCAAACGTCAGCGGCGTCTGCAGGTAGGCCCGGCTGCCGAACAGGACCAGGCCGACCCGGTCACCCTTGCGGCGCTGGATGAACTCCCCCGCAACTTTCTTGACCACGGCCAGGCGATTGACGGTCTTGCCGCCCAGCACCATGTCCTGCGTATCCATGCTGCCCGATATGTCCACGGCAAGCAGGAGGTCGCGTCCGGTGACGGGCAGGGTCTCGATTTCACCGACCCACTGCGGGCGCGCAGCGGCCAGCAGCAACAACAGCCACACCAGGCCCGCGACAGCCGCCAGCAGGGGCTGGCGCATCCAGCCCCTGCCGCTATCGGCGACCTGCGCAAACCACGGTACTTTCAGTGCCTGCACCCCGGTCCGCGATGCGGCGGAAAGCCAGCGCCGCATCAGCCAGGGCAGGGGCAGCAACAGCAGCAGCCAGGCCCACGCCAGGTTGAAGCCTGCGCTGGGCATGGCCTCAACCATAAAGGGTCACCCACCGTCGCGCCTGCTCCCGCAGCGCAGGCGCGTCGAATTCCGGCAACGGCTCGTAGGGGCCGCGCGCCAGTGCGCTGAGGCACTCTGCCGCCTTTCCCTCCGGTAACAATGCGCTGATGAAGGCCACCCACTCATCGCCCTGCAGGCGACCGCAACGGGCCTCGGGGAAGGCCTTCAGAGCCACGGCCCGGAACAGGCGATTCAGGCCGGCCAGGTAGTCATGCGGCTGGGCCCGCGGATCCCATTGCTGGTCGAGCGCTTCCAGGGCGCGCAGCCAGGCACGGCGCCGGCGCAGTCTCACCCACTTCCGCGCCAGTGCGCGCAGAATGAAAAACAGGCCGAGCAGCGCGAACGCGGCCAAACCCCACCATCCGGGCGCGGGCGGCCACCAGCCCGGATCGCCCGCGGCGTGAATGTCCCGCAGTTGGGCCAGCAGTTGCGCATTGTCGGGGGTCGCGGCCTGCATCGCCATCCGCCTTTACAACGGCCGGCCCACGAGCACCCGCAATTCGCGACCGAGTACATCCACCGGGTCATCATCCGTGCGCAGGGTCATCCATCCGCACTGGTGCTTTTGAAACAGTCGGCGCGGCTCGTTCAGGTGCTCGTGTCCCATGGCCTGGTAACGGCGGCCGGAATCGCGCTGGCCCGTGTCCAGTATCGCGGCGTGCGTGCCATCCGAGATCGGGTAACGTCCCGGCGGTAACTGGTATTCGGCCGCGTCGAGGACCTGGCAGCCGATGATGTCGTTGTGCTGGCGCAACCTCGAGAGATGCCGATTGCAGTCCGCGTCCAGCGTGAAGAAGTCGCTCAGCACGATGACCAGGCTGCCGGGGCGTACCGCGTGACGCACGCGCTCCAGCGCGGCGGACAGCGGCTGCACCTCGCCGCGCGCCGCGGCGCCGGGCTCGAGCCAGTCCACCAGGCCCTGGATCATCCGCATGGCGCCGCGCCGGCCGCCTGCGGGCCGCAGTTCACGATGCCGCCCGGGGGCGAACAGGAATCCCCCGATGCGGTCGCCGCGACGCACCGCCGACCAGGCAATGGCTGCCGCCAACTGGCCCGCCGCCACCGACTTGAGACAGCGGCGGGTGCCAAAATACAGGCTGGGCCCGGCGTCCAGCACCACCAGCACCGGCCGCTCGCGTTCCTCCTGGAACACCTTGGTGTGGGGCCGGCCGGTCCGCGCAGTCACCCGCCAATCCATGTTGCGGATATCGTCCCCGGGTTGGTAGTTACGGGATTCCAGAAAATCAACGCCACGGCCACGGAAGCGTGAGCGGTATGCTCCGGCAAGCGCCGAGGCCGCTGCCTGCCGCATCGGCAGGCGCAGAGCATGGCAACGTGCGCGCAGAGCGATCAGTTCCGCCGCCGTCAGGTGGATGCCGTCACCGGCATGGCCACCGGTCATGGCACGGGGACCCGTTCCAACAGCCGGTCGACCAGTTGATCCACCGTGACCCCGTCCGCTTCGGCCTCGTAGGACAGCAGGACGCGGTGACGCATGACGTCGTGGATGACCGCATGGATGTCATCGGGAGATGCGTAATCCCGCTGGTCCAGCCAGGCCCGCGCGCGGGCGCAGCGGTCGAGCGCGATGGTCGCCCGGGGGCTGGCGCCATAACTCACGAGCCTACTCAGTTCACTGTCCCAACTGCCGGGGTCGCGCGTGGCCAGCACCATCTGCACGATGTACTCTTCGAGCGCCGGCGCCATGTACAGGTCGAGTACCGCCCGCTGCGCCAGGAACACCTGGTCCTGGGTCACCAGCACCGGTGCAGCCTGCCGTTCGCCCAGCTCGTCGCGCGCCTGCTGGCGGGCCAAATCCAGTATCAGTTGCTCCGCCGTGGCGTCAGGATAGCCGATGGACACGTGCATCAAAAAGCGGTCCAGCTGGGCTTCGGGCAAGGGATAGGTGCCTTCCTGCTCGATCGGGTTCTGCGTAGCCATAACCAGGAACAGCTTGGGCAGGCGGTAGGTGATGCGGCCAACGGTCACCTGGTGCTCTCCCATCGCCTCGAGCAAGGCTGACTGGACTTTTGCCGGCGCCCGGTTCACCTCGTCCGCAAGGATCAGATTGTGGAAGATCGGGCCCTGCTGGAACTCGAAACTGCCCTCCTGCGGCCGGTAGATCTCGGTGCCGGTCAGGTCGGCTGGCAACAGGTCCGGGGTGAACTGGATGCGGTGAAAATCGCCCTCGATACGGTCGGCGATGACCTTGATGGCCGTGGTTTTGGCCAGACCGGGCGCGCCCTCCACCAGCAGGTGGCCGTTGCTGAGCAGGGCAATCAGCAGCCGCTCCATCAGCCGTTGCTGGCCGATGATGAGCTCGTTCGCTGCCACGCTCAGCGCTTTGAAAGCCTGGTGCGCGCCCTGTTCCGATCCGGCAAGCGTGTCCTTTTTGTTCTCTGCCTGTTCCATGAATTAGTCCTGCCTCGTTTGCCGAGTATTCCGGTGCGGGGAGATTGAAGTTCAACCTTTTACCAGATGGAGCCAAAATGCCTAGTGTCAATGGTCACGCCAGGGCGCAACCCTTTACTCTTGCGCGCAAACACTTAGCCCCGCCTCGTGGGCAGGAAATCATGGAGTGTATTCTTTCTCTCGTCTATTCGACGTAGGGATGCGCCGTCATATGTTCCAGCTCGGTCGCCGTCAGAATGTCCACCAGCATGGTCAGAGCATGAATGCTCACCAGGGTTTCTGTGGGTGAAAGCGCGGCGCCCCTCTTGGGGTCCAGCGCATCAAATCTGCCGTTCATGTACTGCATCAACTCGCGGACACTGGTGAGAAACTCTTTTCTCGCCAATGCAGCTTCCGAAGCCTCCGCACCACAGGTATCGCAGAACCTGAGATACAGCTGGTCGAGCTCCTGCATCTTTTTTTCAACGAATTCGGTGTAGGCCGCCTCGTCGTACATGACTGCGCCCATGGGTTCATCTGCTGCCTGGACCGTGGTGCCTGACAATGCAAGAACAAACAGTCCGCTCACCGCGGCGAGCCAGAGTTTGCGCCTGGTCTTCATAGATCTTCTCCTCATTGACTCGAACGCCAATACTTATTGCGTACTCGCATTCGCATAGACAGTCAATGATGTACATCATTGATTTAATTATCAATTAATTCAGATATTCCGCCTGAATCATTACCAGGGGACAGACCAGGATCCGAGTGTAGCCGGGCGTTTGTGATCACATGGGCCCACCGTCGGTAGATGGCCCCGGCTTACAACTCCTGCGGATCGAGGTCGATGGCCCAACGCGCCTTGCGTCCGGATTTCAACTCACGCAGGCACGGGAGCCAGGGATCGATTTGCCCGTGGAGTTCGCTGCGGCTGGCTGCCTGCAAAACCAGGTACATGCGCGAACGCCCGCCCAGCCGCTCCATGATGGCCGGCATCGGGCCGAACAAGCGTGTTCCACCCGGGGGAAAGAGCGCGGCGGCTTCCTCGAGAAAGCGCTCGACCGAGCCGCGGTCGTGCGCATCGGCCCGCAGCAGGGCCTGGTAACCGGCCGGCGGCAGGCCGGCGAGCCGCCGTTCCTCCAGCAGCCAGCGGGCGTAGTCTTCGTAACCCTTGCTCAACAGGAGGTCCAGCGCCGGGTGTTCGGGGTGCAGGGTCTGCAGGATGACGGTACCCGGCTTGTCGCTGCGCCCGGCCCGGCCCGCCACCTGCTGAATCGTCTGCCCCATGCGCTCGAGGGCCCGATAGTCAGCGCTGTACAGGGCCTGGTCGATGTTCACAATCACCACCAATGTCATGCCCGGAAAGTGGTGACCCTTGGCCAGCATTTGCGTGCCCACCAACAGGCAGGGGTGGCCCCGGCGCACCTCCTCGATATGTTGGTCCAATATGCCCTTGCGCGCGGTGGCGTCGCGATCGAAGCGTAGAATGGGTACGTCCGGGAAGCGGCGTTCCAGCACCTCCTCCAACTGCTGGGTTCCTTCACCCGCCCCCACCAGAGCGTCGGCCTGGCAGTCCGGGCATAAACGGGGTGCGCGACGCTGACTGCCGCAGTGATGGCAAACCAGGCGCCCCGCCGAGCGGTGCCAGGTCAGGTTGGCGTCGCACCGTTCGCAGCTGCCATGCCAGCCGCAGGACTGGCACATCAACACCGGTGCGTAGCCACGCCGGTTGAGAAACACCATCGCCTGCTCGCCACGCTCCAGTGTCTCGGCGATGGCGTCCAGGGCCGTCACGGCCAGCCCCCCGACGATGTCCTGCTGCCGCACATCCAGGACCCGCCAGGACGGCAGCGCGGCCTGCGTGGCGCGTTCGCGCAGGCGGTGCCAGGCATAACGGCCTTCGCTGGCATTATTGATGGACTCCAGCGAGGGCGTCGCACTGCCCAGCAGGACCGGAATCTGCAGCTCCGCCGCCCGCTTTACCGCTACATCCCGAGCCGAATAACGGAATCCGTCCTGTTGCTTGAACGAAGCGTCATGTTCCTCGTCGAGGATGATCAGCTGCAGGCGGGGCATCGGCGTGAACAGCGCCGAACGCGTGCCCACCACCAGCGCCGCCCGCCCTGAACCTGCCGCGCTCCAGGCTTCCAGCCGCTCACCGGCAGCCAGCCCGGAGTGAATCACCGCCGGCTCGAATCCAAGTCGATGCCGGAAACGCCGCAACAACTGCGGAGTCAGGCCGATCTCAGGCACCAGCACCAGCGCCTGGCCACCTCTTTGCAACACCGATTCGAGCAGGCACAGGTATACCTCGGTCTTGCCGCTGCCAGTAATGCCATCCAGCAGGTGACAACGGAAGCGCCCAAAATCGGCCAGTACCGCAGCGACGGCCTCGTCCTGGTCGCGGGTCAGGGTCGGGCCGGATACCGGGTGGGGCTGATCCGGCGGCGCCGGTTCGCTGATAACCCAGCCATTCTCCGCAAGGATGGCAAGGGTCTTGCGCCATTGGCTGCCGATCGGTGTCAGCGCTTCGTCGCGGCACGGACCGTCGGCGAGGACGGCCAGCATCTGGTGCTGGACCGGCGCCCGACCTGGCCCTCGCTGCAGCCGTTCGCGGCCGGCGGCGGTGAGCAGATAGCGTTGCGGGGGGATGGGCAGCGTGGCCGTGGCGTTGCGCAACGCCGGCGGCAGCGCGCCGACCACGACTTCACCCGGGGCATGTTTGTAGTACTGCCAACACCAGCGCAGGAGGCTCAGCAGACCTGCATCCAGGATGGGTTGGCCCGCATCCAAAGCCTCGATAACCGGCAGCAGCCGGCCGGCGGCCACTGCGCTGCGGTCGCTGAGTGATATCACCACACCCACCAACTTACGGCGCCCCAGCGGCACCAGGACGCGCGAACCGGGTGCCGGCAGCGGACCGTTTTGGGGCGGCAAATAGTCAAACAGCTGCGGCAGGGGAACCGGCAAAGCGACCTGGACGAAGCACGTGTTGCTCATAGCGCAGGATTCTATCAGCAGCAGCGGACGGCAGCCCGCTCAGCAGGGCGCGAATCCGGTATCATGAGAACGCTTGGAATAACACAGCAAAAAGAGGAGAGAGCAATGAGCATGATGAGCGAGTTTCGCGATTTCGCGATGCGTGGAAACGTGGTGGACATGGCCGTGGGTATCGTCATCGGCGGCGCCTTCGGCAAGATTGTTTCATCTTTTGTCAGCGACGTGTTGATGCCTCCCATCGGCATGGCGCTCGGCGGCGTGGACTTCAGCAACCTGGCGGTCACGCTGAAGGAGGCCAGCGGAGACGTAGCCGCGGTAACGCTCAACTACGGGTCGTTCATCCAGACCGTTGTCGACTTTGTCATCATCGCCTTCGCCATCTTCATGGTGATCAAGGCCATGAACTCTCTGAAAAAGAAGGAAGAGGCAGCGCCTCCGGCACCACCCAAGCCAACCGCCGAGGAAACCCTGCTCACGGAAATCCGCGACCTGTTGAAGAAAGACTGAGTGCAAATGGAAAAGCCGGCCCGAGCGCCGGCTTCTCCTTGACCGCTGCTGGCGGCTGGATCAGTTGAGGACCGGGTCCGGTTTTGGTTGTTGCGGTGATTTCTCGCTGATCTGAGCGAACTGCTGCTCCAGCAGGTCGCCGTCGGACTCCAATTCCACCATGTCGGATACGATGCGCGCGGCCTCGCGCAGTAACAGGTCAGGACCTGCCTGCTCGTCTTCACCTTCGGCCCCTTCACTTTCGTCAGTAGCCTCAACGGCTTCGACGTCCGGGCCGTTGACGAGTAGGTCGTCCTTCGCCAGCAAGGGACCCCCGGGGTCCCGCTGCTCTTTGCGCTGCGCCCGCTTTTCTTCGGCTTCCTTCATTTTCTCGCGACCAACCGACTCCAGCAGCGAAACGCTCTTTTCATTGGAATGCTGGTTGAAATCATCGATGTCGTTGAGTAGCCAGTCGAACTCCTGGTCACCAGCCATGCGGCCCTGGTAGCGGCTGTCGGCCACGACGACCAAGCGGCTCAGGTCACCGCTGGGATCAAAACGGGCTGCGTCAATACTGGTCCATGGCAAGGCGTTGTCCAGCGAACGCTCACCATAGTCCGCCGGGTCTCCGGCCGAGGGGAAGCGGATGTCGGGGACTACGCCCTTGTTCTGGGTGGACCCGCCATTGACGCGAAAGAACTGCGCCATGGTGATCTTCAGCTGGCCCATGCCGGGCTTGTCCGAAGGCGCATAGTCGTCGAGATCCAGCAGGCTCTGAACCGTTCCTTTGCCAAAGGTGGTTTCGCCGATCACCACGCCTCTGCCATAGTCCTGGATGGCGGCCGCGAAAATTTCGGAGGCCGACGCGCTGTAGCGGTTGACCAGCACCGCCAACGGGCCGTCCCATGCCATGCCCGAGTCGGTGTCTTCCTCGAGCGAGATGCGGCCGCTGGAGTTGCGCACCTGCACCACCGGCCCCTTGTCGATAAACAGGCCGGTCAGCGTGGTGGCTTCAAGCAGGGATCCGCCGCCGTTGTTGCGAAGATCCACGACGATGCCTTTGACACCTTTCTCTTTCAGCTCGCCAATCAGGCGCTGCACGTCACGGGTGCTGGAGCGGTAATCCGGAAGATTTTGCGCGCGGCCGTTGAAGTCGAGATAAAAGACCGGCAAGTCGATTACGCCGATTTTCACGGTTTCACCCTCGCCGTCCCCAACAGGAACATCAATGATTTCGCTCTTGGCGGCCTGCTCTTCGAGCTTCACCTCGTTGCGCACAATGTCGATTACGTGGCTTGGCCCGCTGATGCTGGCGTCCTCCGGAAGCACATCCAACCGAACCACCGTGTCCTTGGGGCCGCGGATCAGATCGACGACATCATCGATGCGCCAGCCGATCACATCGACCATCTTGCCGTCGTTGCCCTGGCCCACCGCGGTGATGCGATCGCCCGCCTTGAGCCGCCCGTCCTGGTCGGCGGGCCCACCCGGAACGATGCTCGAGATCACCGTGTACTCATTTTCGCGGCCGAGCAGTGCGCCGATACCCTCGAGCGACAGTTTCATAGAGATCTCGAAGTTCTCCGAGCTGCGCGGCGACAGGTAAGCGGTATGTGGTTCGATCGACTGGGCGAAGGCGTTCATGAAGAACTGGAACACGTCTTCGTTGTTCAGTTCGTGGATGCGGCGCTCCTGGTCTTGATAGCGCTCATTCAGCGTCTGCACGATGGCCTCGGGCTCCTTGTCGGTCAACAGCAACCGCAGGTAGTCGTTCTTCACCCGCTTGCGCCACAACTCGTCCAGTTCGGCACTGTCCGCCGCCCAGGGCTCGCCCTCGCGATCGTACTGATAATATTCGTCAATTGTGAAATCGAAGGGCTGCTGGACGCGCTTGCGGGCATAGTCGATCCGCTGCTGGACCCGCTCCGCATACACGTTAAACATCTCGTAGGCCGACAGCAGATCAGAGTGGCGCAGCGCGTCATCCATGCCAGTCCGGTAACGCTCGAAGCTCTCGATGTCGCCCGCCAGGAAGTAAATCCGGTTGGGGTCGAGCAGTTCCAGGTAGCTGTCGAAGATCTCACTGGACAGTTCATCGTCCAGCCGGGTGCGTTTGTAGTGGTAGTTGGTCAGGAAGCGCGTGGCAATGCTGCTGGCATAGCGCTGATCCATGTCGGGCTCGAGCTTGAGCGCCTCGTGGGAATCCACGGCCGCGTAAGCGGTACACGCAGCCAGCAGGAAAATGGCAAAAATCGTGAAGCGTCTCACCTGTTCAACTCTCCAAAAAAAACCAACGCAAAATACCCCGTGACTCACGTCCCTGAGTCATTCGGGAGTCCTATTAATGCATGTTTCAGACAAAGTTTACAACGAAGAGGTTCAATTTGACCGCCGCATCGCGACCAACGGCAGCATCTGGCCGGACCGTCGGGACCGCTTACAAGAGGCCTGAGGCGTGGGCACTCTGGTCCGCGTGATAGGAAGAACGGACCAGCGGACCGGAAGCCATGTGACCGAAACCCAGTGCATAACCGAACTCGGCAAGGCTTGCGAACTCAGCCGGAGTCCAGTAGCGCATGACCGGATGATGGTGCGCGGTCGGCTGCAGGTATTGCCCGATCGTGACCATATCGACATCGTGCGCCCGCAGGTCGCGCAACACCTGCTCGACCTGCTCGCGCGTCTCGCCGAGCCCTAGCATGATGCCGGACTTGGTAGGTATATCCGGGTGCCGGGCCTTGAACCGCGCCAGCAATTCCAGCGACCAGCGGTAATCGGCGCCGGGGCGCACGTTGCGATAGAGCGGCTCCACGGTTTCCAGGTTGTGGTTGAACACGTCGGGCGGAGCTTCCGCGAGGATTTGCAGGGCGCGTTCGAGCTTGCCCTTGCCGCGAAAGTCGGGGACCAGTATCTCGATACGGATACCCGGATTCAGTGCGCGCACCTGCCCGATACAATCTGCGAAATGAGCGGCCCCGCCATCCCGCAGGTCGTCGCGATCAACCGAGGTAATCACGATATAGCTCAGCTTCATGTCCTGGACCGTGCGGGCCAGCTGTTCGGGCTCCGCAGGGTCGGGGGGCAGAGGCCGGCCGTGCGCCACGTCGCAGAAAGAACAACGGCGGGTACACACTTCGCCGAGAACCATGAACGTCGCCGTGCCTTTCGAAAAGCACTCGTGGATGTTCGGGCAGGTCGCTTCTTCGCACACCGTGACCAGTGACCGCTCGCGCAGTTTCGATTTCAGATCCTGCACCGCGTTGCCCGTGGGCAGGCGGACACGAATCCATGGCGGCTTGCGCAGCCGCGGTGCCTGCACGTCGAAGCGGGCCGTGTTGCGCGCCATTTTATCGGCACCCACTTCCCTGGCCAGCGGCTCGACGGGGCCCGTCACGCGGATGGGAATGTGGTCCCGCTGCTTGTCCTGTTCGCTCATCCCTTGGGTTCCCGGCTCCAATCGCCTGCAATCTCACTATACCCCAGCTGGCACACCAGGCTCGCTACCAGCCGGTTTTCAACGTCACGGCATGCGACGCGCGTAAAAGCCGCCAGCTGCGTCACCTGGAGCCCTGCGTAACCACATGGGTTGATACGCCCGAAGGGCTCGAGGTCCATGTCGACGTTGAACGCCAATCCATGATAGCTGCGGCCACGCCTGATCCGCAGACCCAGCGACGCGATCTTGGCGCCGTTAACGTAAATACCAGGGGCACCCGCAAGCCGCTCGCCGGTCACGCCGTAATGCGCCAGCACGCGGATGATGGATTCCTCGATGCGGTGCACGAAGTCGCGCACGCCGATGCCCTTGCGGGCGATGTCGATGAGCGGATAAACGACGATCTGGCCCGGGCCGTGATACGTCACCTGGCCGCCGCGATCCACCTGGATCACCGGAATTTCGCCTGGCGCGAGGATATGCTCCGCCTTGCCGGCCTGCCCCTGGGTGAATACCGGCGGATGCTGCACCAGCCAGATCTCGTCGTCACTGCTTGCATCACGCCGATCCGTATAGGCCTGCATGTCGTGCCACACGGACTCGTAACCGGCCAGGCCCAGGCGTCGCACACATATGCGCTCGACGTTTACGGCGCGTTCAGCTGCAGCGGGTTTCGATAAAACGCTCATGCCTTCAAAGCGCCATCAGAACCTGCTCGCAATCAGTCAGCGCCTGGTAAATCAGGTCCAGTTGCCGCTTGGAACGGGCCTCGATCACGGCCGTGACGGATACGAAATTGCCGGCCTTGCTCTGCACCGAGCGAACCGGCTCATCCGGCCACAATTCGGCATGCGTGCAAACGATGCGGGTCACCAGCGGTTCGAAGTCCGCGCTTTGCCGCCCCATGGCCTTGATCGGGAAGCGGCAGGGGAACTCCAGCAAGCTGGGCTCATTCAGGCTTGGTTTCTGACTCGTCATCGTCGAACATCCCGTCAAACCAGAGTTGCAAACCATCCCATGCGGAGCCAAAAAAGCCGGCCTGCTCGACGCCTGCCAGGGTGATAAGATCCCGGCTGGCCACCTCTTCACCATCCAGCTTGACGATGATTTGCCCGACCTTGGTGCCTGCGTCCAACGGCGCCGTAAGCTGGGACTGCATCTTTACCTGCGCTTCCAGGTCGTCATAGCGGCCGCTGGGAATGGTGACGAACAGTTCCTGTCCGGGCCCCAGCGCGACCTCCGGGACAACGCCTTTCCATACGCGGGTGCGCGTCAGCTCCTGGCCCGCCTGGTAAAGCTGCACGGTTTCGTAGAAACGGAAACCGTAGTTCAGCAAGGTCTGGGTTTCGCTGGCCCTGCTCGACTCCGAGGCCGAGCCCATCACCGCGCTCAGCAGCCTCATGCCGTCCCGCTTGGCCGAAGCGGCCAGGCAATACCCGGCCGATTCGGTATGGCCGGTCTTCAGCCCGTCGATGGCCGGGTCACGCCACAACAAGGTATTACGGTTGTGCTGCCGGATGTTGTTGAACGTGAACTCCTTCTCCGAGTACCAGGGGTAGTAATCGGGGAAATCGCGGATGGTCGCAATACTCAGTGTCACCACGTCCCGGGCCGTGGTGTAGTGCTCGGGATCAGGCAACCCGGTGGCGTTCATGAAGTGCGTGTCGTGCATGCCGAGAAGCTGGGCATAGTGGTTCATCAGCCCGGCAAACGCCTCTTCGCTGCCGGCCAGATGCTCGGCCAGGGCCACACTCGCATCGTTGCCCGACTGGATGACCATGCCGTGTATCAGGTCTTCCACGGTGACCTGCATGTTCGGTTCGATGAACATGCGGGATCCACCGGTACGCCAAGCCCGCTCACTGACGTTTACGGGGTCTTCGAGCCTGATCTTGCCTTCGGCAAGACCGTGGAACACGGCATAGGCGGTCATCAGCTTGGTGATGCTGGCCGGCTCGACTCGCATGTCCGGGTTGTGCTCCACCAATACCCGGCCGCTGTTGAAGTCCACCAGCAGGTAGCTGTTGGCGCCGAGTTGCGGGGCTGCGGGAATGGGCGGCGCAGAAGTATTCGGTGCAGGCGCAGGCGCAGGAGCCTGTGCAACGACGCTCCAGCTGGCGAGGCTCAGGAGGATGGCTAGGATTTTTTTCATGTCTCGGATGGATTCCGTGGTCTGTTGGTGTTTCGCTTCAACGATTGACCCTATGCGGGCGCTCGAAACCGAGTTCAATAGCTCGCTGGATGACGGAGTCGGCTTCCGCCTGGCTGCCGTACGGACCCAGCCACACACGGAACAGGTCGTCTCCGTCATGGATGGATACCGGCTTCAGGTCTGCCCGCTCCAGCCTTTCAGCCAGCTCCCGGGCGCCATCACGCTGGCCGTAGGCACCTGCCTGCAGCCAGGTCGGACCCGACGCAGCGGAAGCACCGCTTTGCGCCACGGCACGCGGGGCGGGCCCCACATCGATGGCCTTCACTTCGACCCGTGCCGTTCCTTTTGCAATCATGTCCAGCCGCAGCGCCGCGCCGTAGGAGAGATCGATCAGGCGATCATCCTTGAACGGCCCGCGGTCATTGATCTTGACGATGACCTTGCGGCCGTTGTCCAGGTTGGTCACTTCGGCATACGTCGGCAACGGCAGCGATTTGTGCGCCGCGGTTGCCAGGTGCATGTCGTAGGGTTCGCCGCTTGAAGTCCGGCGGCCGTGGAACTTGCTGCCATACCACGAAGCCGTGCCACGTTCGCGATAGCCTTCGCTGCTTTTCAGCACATGATACTTCCTGCCAAACACCTCGTACGGGGAATGGTTGCCGTAGCGCGCTCGCGGTTCCGCCCTGGGCGTCGCGTCGGCGACGTCCGAGGCCTTCAAATTGAGGGTTGAAGGCCCATCCTGCGGCTCCTCCACGCGGGTGGTTTCACCCGCACAGGAAATCAGCAGCATGGTCGCCATCATCAGCGGCAGATAGCGCAGCCCCCGCTGTAAGAAACGGTTCACTCGCCGTACCCGGCCCGGATGGCCTCGCTCAGCTCGTACACCGCCATGGCGTAAAGCGGGCTGCGATTGTAACGGGTGATCACGTAAAAATTCTTGAAGGTGAGCCAGTATTTGTCGCCGTCGGTCTCTTCGAGGCGGGCGACAGTGGCAAGCGCCGTGTCGGGAATACCGTCGGCCGCACGGGGATCGGCGGCGCTGAACCCTCCCGCCGCCAGCTCCGCGAGGCCTTTGTTCGCTTTGTAATCACGGTCGGCCACCAGCGCCATGTCGGCACCCTGCGCCACTCTAGCCGACCAGGCCACCGGCTGCCCCGGCTCCCAGCCATGGCGATGCAGGTAATTGGCCACGCTGCCGATGATGTCCGGCATGGAACTCCAGAGGTCGCGGCGACCGTCCTTGTCCAGGTCCACCGCGTATTCCCGGTAGCTGCTCGGCATGAACTGGCCCAGGCCCATCGCGCCTGCATAGGAACCGGTGACTTCGCGCAACGGCAGGTTCTCTTCGCTACCCAGCAAGAGGAACTGCATCAGTTCGCGCGAGAAGAAATCCGAGCGGTCATTACCCGTGTTCGGGTAATAGAATGACAACGTGGTCAAGGCGTCCAGCACACGGTAACCGCCCGTATTGCCGCCATAGAAGGTCTCCACCCCGATGATTGCGACAATGACCTGGGGATCGACTCCGTACTCCTCGGCCGCCTGGCCGACGAGCTCGGCGTTGTCGCGCCAGAACTCCACGCCCCCGCGGATTCGCTTGTCCGTGATGAAAATCGGCCGATACTCGAACCACGGCTTGGCCTCGGCAGGCCTGCTGATGGCGTCGACAATCGATTGCTTGAAGCGTGCATCGTGCAGCAGCACCATGACCTGCTCCTGGTCCAAGCCGTGCTCTTCGGCCGCACGGGCGGCGAACTCTTCCGCGCCCGGATGCTGTTGCGCCAGGCAGGACGTACTGAGTATCGACACCAGGGCCAGGGAAAAGATTCGTTTCATCGGGACGGGTCTTCCTTGTTGTGTGGCAGAGGGCATTTTAAGCGGAATTGCCTCATCGTATGAAATTCCGGTGTCCGTGAAGGGACATCAATATGCCAAAACCGGCCAGAAGCGTCACGATCGAGGTCCCGCCGAAGCTGACCAACGGCAATGGCACGCCCACGACCGGCAGCAGGCCGGACACCATGCCTGCGTTGACCAGCAGGTACACGAAGAAGGTCAGACTGAGGCTCCCGGCGAGCAGCCGCCCATAGGTGCTGCTGGCCAGACTGGCGATGTGCAGGCTTCGTCCGACGATGAACAGATAGAGGGCGAACAGTAGCAGCACGCCGACCAGGCCGAATTCCTCCGAGAACACGGCGAGAATGAAATCCGTGTGGCGCTCTGGTATGAACTCCAGCCTTGACTGCGTGCCATTCATCCAGCCTTTGCCCAGCAGGCCGCCGGATCCAACGGCGATCTTGGACTGGATGATGTTCCAGCCGCTGCCCAGCGGGTCGGATTCGGGGTCGAGAAAGGTCAGGACCCGCTGGCGCTGATAGTCGTGCATCACGAACCACAGGGCCGGAGCCGCGGCGGCCGCCAGTCCGGCCATCCCGAGAATCAGGCGCCACTGCAGCCCGGCCAGGAACAGCACGAAAAGGCCGCTGGCGGCGACCAGCAGGGCCGTCCCCAGGTCCGGCTGGCGGGCGATGAGCAACGCCGGAATACCGAGGATCACCGCTGCCGCCAGCAGTGATCCGAGATTTGGCGGCAGGCGTCGTGGGTGCAGGTACCAGGCCATCATCATGGGTACCGCAAGTTTCATGATCTCGGAAGGCTGGAAGCGGAATACGCCCAGATCCAGCCAGCGGCTGGTGCTGCGGCCGGTGCCGAAAACCCAGGTAGCAAAGAGCAGCACCAGGCCGAACGCGTACAGCCACGGTGTCCAGATCCGCAGAATGTGCGGTGGAACCTGGCTGAGCACCAGCAGGACCACGAGGCCCAGCGCAACGCGGGCACCCTGGCGATAAACCGTGTCGATGTCTCCCCCAGATGCGCTGTAGAGGACGCATAAACCCGCCCCAATCAGGACCAACAGGCCCAGCAGCAGAGGGACGTCCAGCTGCGGCCAGCTGATCCAGCCCGGTAGCCAGCGCCTCACGGGCCCTGCTCCAGCCAGGCATCGATCACGGCCCGGGCCACCGGCGCTGCCTGGCGCGAGCCTCCACCGCCGTGTTCGACCACGACCACCACGGCGATACTGGGCCGCCCGACGGGTGCAAAGGCAATGAAAAGCGCATGATGTCGCAAGTGGCTCGCGGTGTTTTCGTCCATGTCTTCGTCCGCCGCCTGGGCGGCGACCTGAGCCGTGCCGCTTTTGCCGGCTATCTCCAGCGGCGGCTCGGGCTTGATCGAGCGCGCCGTGCCCTGGGGGCCATGGACGACGCGATGCATGCCTTCGCGGATGACATCCCAATTGGCCGGGTCTCGCACCGGCACTTGCAGAGCAACCGGCGACCGCTCCTTCTCGGCCTGCTCGTCACCTGGCCGCTTGCTGGCATACAGCAGCCGCGGCATGAAGCGGCTGCCGCCATTCGCAAGTGTGGCGACCGCATTGGCCAGCTGCATTGGCGTGACAACGTTGAAGCCTTGCCCGATGCCCGCAATTACCGTTTCACCCGGATACCAGGGCAGCCCGTACTGACCCCGCTTCCATTCGCGCGAGGGCAGCACGCCGGCCTTTTCGCCCAGCAGATCCAGGCCAGTGGGCGCGCCAAAGCCGAACTGCACCAGGTAATCGTGCATCCGGTCGATGCCGAGGTCGAGCGCCAATTCGTAAAAATAGGTGTTCACCGACTGCTCGAGCGCGCCATAGATATTGACCCATCCGTGCCCGCCTCTTTTCCAGTCGCGGAAGGGCTTGGACACTCCGGGCAGGAAAAACCGGCCGCTCGAATAGACGCGGTCGTCGATGCCAATCACGCCCAGTTCCAGGCCCGCCAGGCCCAGAAAGGGCTTGATCGTGGAACCGGGCTCGTAGCCGCCCAGCAGGGCCCGGTTGAACAGCGGCCGGCCGGGTGCATTCAGAATCGCACGGTAGTCTTCGCCACTGATGCCGCTCACGAACAGGTTGGGGTCGAAAGCCGGCTTGCTGACGAGGGCCAGCACCGAGCCATCATTCGGGTCGATAGCCACTACCGCGCCCGGGCGGTCGCCAAGCGCGTCCCAGGCTGCTTGCTGCACCTGGACATCCAGCGACAGGATGAGGTCATCGCCGTGCACCGGGGCGTCGCGCCCCAGCACGCTGAGGGCCCTGCCCTGGACATTCGTTTCGAGACGCTCGAGGCCGTTGGTGCCGTGCAGCCGTGTCTCGTAGTAGCGTTCTATTCCGCTCTTCCCGATATGGCTGGAGCCGCGGTAGTTACCGGCATCGACGCGCGCGAGGTCTTCGGTGTCGAGCCGGCCGACATAGCCGAGGACATGCGTCAGCAGAGCACCATATGGATAGAAGCGGGCCAGGTAGGGCACCACCTCGACGCCGTCATAGCGGTGGCGATCGACGGCAAAGCGGGCCACCTCGTCCTCGGTCAGGTTGAACTTCAGGGGCACACTGTCAAATTCCCGGTAGCGTTTGCGGTCCTCCTGGAAGATCTCGTATGCGTCTTCCGGCAACTCGATTATGCGGCCCAGCGACTCGATCGTTTCCCGCAATCCTGCCACTTTTTCCGGCACCAGTTCAAGACGGTAAGCAGGCCGATTTTCCGCGACCGGCCGGCCGCGACGGTCGTAGATCAGGCCCCGGTTGGGTGGCACCGGCACCACGCGAACCTGGTTGCTGATGGAGCGTGTTGCGAACTCGTTGTGGCTGACCACCTGCAGGTAAATATAGCGCAGGCCGAGTAGCATGAGCGCCAGCAGCACCAGCAGGAAGGCCACCAGCGCGCGTGCGCGAAATTGCCGCGACTCCAGCGCATGGTCCTTGAGCGGCTGGCCGGCGACCGGACCGGTGCGATTGCCGAACCTCACGTCACTGACCGCTGGCGCATCACGCCGCGGTATCGATCCAATATCAGGAACAGCCAGGGCCAGATCGCCGTGCCGACAACGGGCGCCGCCCAGAAGTCGATCGCCGGCAGTGGCTCACCGCGCAGGCTCATGATCCACAGCAGGATAATCCGGTCGTTCACGAGCAGCGCGAGCACCGACAGGGCCTGTTGCCAGGGCGGGAAAAACCGGATCCTGGCCCGGAAACGTGTCACCAGGTAGACCAGCACAACCAGGCTCAGGGCATGCTGGCCGAACAGGCTGCCGGTCAGCAAATCGAGTGCCAGGCCGACCACGAATGCCAGCCCCAGCGAGATCAGGCCCTGTGTTTCCAGGCACCAGTAAATCAATACAAGGGCAACCCAATAGGGCCGTAGCGGATCGACGAACGCCGGCAGCGGTATTAGCGTAAGCAGCATGGCGACGGCAAGCGTCACCAACACCATCGACAGGCGATCACGGCGCAGGTTCATTCCTGCACCTCCCCGGCAGCGGCTTCAGCCGAAACTTCAGGCGACTCCGCGGGACCCGGTTCTTCCGGCTCGCCCACGTCTTCCGGCAGGCTGATCAACAACACTTCCCGCCCGCGATCGAGCGCCGCCAGTGGCGTCGCCTCGACCCGTGCGAATGTGCGGCCTTCCTCACGATCGATCACGGTGACGATGGCAACCGGGTAACCGCTGGGGAAGCGGTGTCCCAGGCCGGAAGTCACCACCAGATCGCCCTGTCGGACATCGGCCTCGCGGGGTACATTGGGTAGGATGAGGCGGTCGGTCTCGCCCATGCCGAAAGCCACCGTGCGCAGACCGGAACGGTTGATCTGCACCGGCAGCGCATGGCTCGGATCGGAAATCAGGCGGACGCTGGAGAAGTGGCGCTGGACATCTTCTACCTGTCCCATGACGCCGTGGCCGTCGATGACCGCTTGTCCGCGCTGCACACCGTCGCCGGAGCCCCGGTCAATCATTACCTGGTGCGAGAAAGGATCGAGCGCCACGCCCACCAGTTCAGCGAAGCGGTACTCGTAGGGCTGGTTCCTGGCACCGTCGAACAGCGCACGCAGGCGCCGATTCTCTTCTTCCAGCGTCTGCAGTCGTTGCAGGCCACCCTGCTGGGCGAGCAGCTGCCGCGTCAGTCGCTCG
>Ga0316194_10000492_pt1 | contig 25341 bp, 23 predicted proteins | sample CroRivsedime1_MG_FD_204936 | JGI IMG/M metagenome (GOLD analysis project Ga0316194, IMG submission 204936) | Coastal sediment microbial communities from Maine, United States - Cross River sediment 1 | ecosystem: Environmental > Aquatic > Marine > Coastal > Sediment | place: USA: Maine...
TCTCTTCGGAGCTGAGTGTAAGGTTCTTCGTTTTTTCCAGAACAAGATCCAGTGTGCTTTTTATCTCTCCCATTGGAAATTACCCTTTCCGTAATAGATTCCTCTTTAAGCCCGCTTTTGTTCCGCTAAAGGTTTAGGTGCAATATTAGATTTTGGATTTAAGGTATTCTGTCTATTATAAATTTGACAGAGCGTAGCGATTCCACAAATCCAAAATCCGCAATCTAAAATCCAAAATTAAGACCAATAGCTCCTTGGGAATAAAATCGGGATAACTTTTTAAAAGCGGATTCAGCATCTTTTCACCGCCCTAGTCACGGCTTAACCCGGCTCTATCAGACGATCCAGTATCAATCCGTGAAAAATATCGCCCCCCTTCAGACTAAACATCCATCCCAAATGCGTCAGGCACATGCTGCAGAAACAGACCCGCCAGCTATAGCCGGCAAACCAGCTGAAGTCATCTGAGGCGACTCCGGCATATCCGCATCCTTTTACACTTCTGAAACATCCGATTTCAAAAACAATACCATGGGGATTGGCAAAGGTATGCCGGTGCGATCCCTGCATCGCAATACGTTCGGCCGGTTTGGTGATCGCCCGATGGCACTGGCGGCAAAGTATATATTCCTCTTCTTCAGGCGATCGTTCCTCGGCTTCTTTTTCTACGGTTGTTGTGTCACCGTCTTCCCCCGGCTTGTCTGCGGGAATGCGAAAAAAACAGGCACAATCTGGCGTGGCTGAAATCATTGTTAAGGCTTTTTTGGCACTTGATACTTAGGATCGTGAATTTTCTGTCAGAATATTTTTTAGCTGATTAGTTTCACTGTCCTGAATCGATTGAATTTTGAAACAGTGATTTTTTAAGCACGGCTTTCTCATAGGCCCCGATAACATCCCGCCGGCTGACGATACCGACCAACTGCGCGGGATCGTTGGGTGAAACCACCGGCAGGGTCGAGAAATCATAGCGGCTGATTTTTTCAAGCGCGGTGTAGAGATTATCGCTCGAGGATACGGTGACAACGTCGGAGGATGCCAGATCCTTGGCCACTACGATAAATTTTAAATCTTCATCAAATATAGCTTCACTATAATCGTTAAAAGAAATGATACCGGCCAGTTTGTTCTCTGAATTGAGTACCGGAAAGCTGTTGTATTTGCTTTTTGAAATTTTATCGGACATTCTATCCAAAGACCAGTCCTCAGACACGGTTTCCACCCGGGGACTCATCACGTCCTTGACGTGCATGGATTTTAGCACATTGACCTCTTTTCCTTCTCGGATGTCAATGCCGCGCCTGACCAGCTTGAGCGTATAAATCGACTCTTTCATCAACTGGCCGCCGGCAATCGTCGCGATGATGCAGGAAAACATCAGGGGCAGAATAATTTCATAGCTGCCCGTCATTTCAAAGAGAATTAAAATGGCCGCCAGGGGTCCATGGGTGGTGGCACTGACAACCGCCCCCATTCCGACAATACTGTAAGCACCGGGAGATGCCGTCACATTTGGAAACAAATGGTGTACCACCATCCCAAAAAATCCGCCGGTCATCACGCCCAGATACAGCGATGGCGCAAAAACGCCCCCAGACCCCCCGGAACCAATGGTGATGGAAGTCGCCAGCAACTTGGCCGCCACCAACAATAGCATTAACCACCAGGCAAGCTGTTGGCCTAGCGCCAGGTCCATAGCGCCATAGCCCACGCCCAGAATTTGAGGAATATACAGACCGCACACTCCCAGGATTATCCCCCCGATAATCGGCTTTAAATATTCGGGAAACTTAAAACTATCGAATAAATCCTCAAAACGGTACAAGGTTTTGGTAAATGTAACGCCCACGGCGGCACAAAAAAGGCCAAGGACCAGATAGATGGGAAATTCCCAGGCGCTGACCAATTGATAAGCGGGAACGATAAATGCCGGTGTATCACCCAGAAAAGCTCGTGAAACGGCGGTGGCCACCACGGAAGAGATCACGATCGGACTGAATGTGGCCAGTCCGAAATCTCCAAGGACAACCTCCAGAGCAAACATGGAACCGGCGATGGGCGCATTGAAGGTCGCGGCAATTCCGGCCGCGGCGCCGCATCCTACCAGGGCCCGCATTCGATCCGCCGATACATTCAGTGCCTGACCGAGGGTGGATCCGATGGCGGAACCGATTTGAACGATGGGGCCTTCCCGGCCGACGGAGCCGCCGGTACCGATACTGATCGCAGAGGCCAAGGTTTTTACGAGAACGACTCTTTTTCTGATAACCCCGGCCCTTAGGGCAACCGCTTCCATCACTTCGGGCACGCCGTGACCTTTGGCCTCTCTTGCAAAAAAATACACAAGTGGCCCGACTATAAGTCCGCCGGCAGCCGGAATGCCCACTTTATAGCTCCAGGGGATCGTCTTTACGACCTCGAGCAATTCACTGGGAGACCCATAGGCAAGGGTTTGAATAAAACTTATGAGATAGCGAAATCCGACGGCCCCCAGTCCGCCGGTCAAGCCCACAATAACCGCCAGAATGGCCATTACGGTATGCTCGTTGGTTTTTAGCTGACCCAGTTTCAAGAATTTTAAGAAAGAAGATTTTTGATTCATACGAACAGCAGCCTAGTTTCTAATTTAAAGATTTATTCATTTTCCCCCCGGTTCGTCCGGGTTAGTTGGTATAAAGTGACCAATCCAGGGTGATCGGAGCCAGCGATGGGTAATTGAAGCGCTTAATATCTGAAAATATTTATGATTTTTATATTGCCAGCGGCAATCCTGTCAAGCAAAATTTCAATATAACAGGCTTTCCAATTGAGACAAATTTCATAGCTTGATTTTTCTTGACAAAAAGAATAAAATGAATAGAATTCTACCAGAAAATAAAAGTCCAAAAGCCCGGGATTTGAACGCAGATATCCGGATATTAGCCATTTCAGGAGGATGAACATGCCGGTTTACGAATTTGAATGTACAAACGGACACATTTCCGAAAAACTCGTTCCCATGGGAACCAAATACTGTCAATGCTCCACATGCAAAAAAAAAGCCAGAAAAATTCTCTCCACCTGTTCCTTTGAGTTGAAAGGCGGCGGGTGGTATGCCGACGGGTATTCATCCACTAAGTCCAAAAGCACCGGTAAATCAGATTAAACCGTAAACTGTCGGCAAAACGCCTTCGATAGCTCAACAGAAAAACACCAATCTTCGTCAATATCAAACAAATCCGACTGCGTGTTTGCTCACGGGTCGGATTTTTTGGATTTATGTTTCGGAACCCCCGCCCTTAACCCGGACGAGGTCGACCTTATAATTTCTTTAAATTGGCTCCAGACCCACACAGAAATACACAGACGTCTTTTTCCCTCAAATAAATTTTCCGTGTGCGTCGGTAGATTGTTTGGGTCATTGGACTTTCGAATTTGGATATTGCCTGCCCTGTTAAATAGGCACTTTGGAATTTCCCTGCCCTGATCCCGCGTTTTATTGACACACCGCCGACAAAATGATAGCCGTTAATTTTGAAATTTCCGCATAATCTATCTAACCCCGGAAAAGCCGGGAAAATGTTCAATTCAGATTTATAAACCTGCCGACTGATGCGAGGTCCTATGAGTCTCTTTCTGAATCGTTTGATTCGTGCCGCAATGCTCGATGCCAGCCTGTATGAAGAAGTCATTGCGGACCCGAAAACCATGTTTCAAGCCATGATGGCCGTTTTTATTTATAGCGCAGCCTCTGCATACGGCGGCTTTGGCAGGGCGGGTGTCACCGGGATCAATTTCGGAATGATTACCACCCTAATTGGATGGTACATCTGGGCTTTTTCAACCTATTTTATTGCCGTGAGATTATTACCCGAAACCGAAACCAAAGGAGATAGAAAAGCCGTGTTGCGCGCAATGGGCTTTGCCAGTTCGCCCGGGTTGATTCGCATGCTGGGTCTTATACCGGGTTTTACAGGTGTTACTCTGCTAATCGCCTCCGTTTGGGTGTTCGCGGCCACCGTTGTGGCCCTAAAACAGGCAATGAATTATCAAAGCATCTATCGTGCGGTGGGCGTTTGCATGATTGGTTGGATCATCAGCGCAATTTCACAGGGCTTGATATACGTCTCATTGCTTTCTGTTTTCGGTATTTCCGTTCAATAGTTCTAACAAAAGGCACCCATGATCATCTGCTTAAAAAAATACATCCTGCCTATCCTAATTATATTGACTATTGTACCTGTATCTCACAGCAAAGTAATCGTTTTTGACCGTGTGACAACTATTCAGACACCGATCAAAATCAGGGTGCTGACCCGGGATGGATTCTTTTCTGCGGGTGGACGGATGGTGGACATCTATCTGGAAAATAATCTTCTGAAAAAAATATTAACCGGTGGCGATGGGTATGGTTACTTAAAATATACACCCGGGGAAGCGGGATTAAAAAAGATTACCGCCCGCTCGAACACCGACAGCGCCTCCGGGCTAATCCTGGTGATGGACGAAAACGAAAAGGCGATTATCATTGAAATCGAAGGGGCATTTAAAGATACCGTATTTTCAGATGAAATCAGAGCAAGCAGCCTAAAGGCCGTCAACGCACTCAGCGAAAATTATAAAATCATTTACCTGAGCCGGTTTTTGGGAAAAGGCATCACCGGAAGCTGGCTGGAGAAACAAAACTTCCCCAAATCCGTCATTCTCCGCTGGCGCGGACCAACAACGTTGGAGAACTTGAAAAATAACAGCGTGCATCTGCACGCTATTATCGGTTCTGCTGAGGTTATATCGGCGGCAACAGAACGAATTGAGACGCGATTTTCGTTTGAGAAAACCGAAGACGGTAAAACAGTAAAAGATTGGGATGAAATCTTAAAGCTGCTGCAGAAATCCCCCCTGTCTCACCCCAAGGAGAATGATTCTTCAGATGAAGGCGGCGAATAATCGGTGTAGGAGTTCATCGCCCCGATGAAATAATAAGTGCAACAGAGATTTAACCCCGATGAAATAAGGGCAACAAAGATTTCATTGGGCAGGTTGGGCAGGCAGAGACGTAAAGGATGCTGAGGGTAATCTTTATTCTGCTAATGTAATGTCGTAAATTATCGGTTTCAGGCGTCAGCCTGAAACCTGACAACTAATCTGCTTGCCTACCGGCATATTTTCGAATGGTACCATCCGTGGCAATCCCATAAACAGCGCCATCGCTGCCGACAATTACAGATGATAGCCCGTTGCCATGAAAATTGGTGTCATGACCTCTTGCTTTGAGATCATAAGTGGTGGTCAGCATTTCGAAGGCCGAGACATAAACCCGGTTTGCGGTGACAGCTGGTGATGAATGTGTGCTCTCCATCAATTGAAGTTTGCGCGGCAAGTTGTCGTCTTGGATCAGGGTGCCGTCCAGGGCGTTGATCACCTGGATCTGATCGTTGGATACAACAAAAAAATACTTCTCGCGGGCAGCGGCCGGTGTGGCGAAAACAGCCTGCCCGGCGCTATACTCCCACATTTTTACCCCGGTCTCCAAATCGTAGGCCACCACCTTTCCATCCCGTCGTCCAAAAACCATCAAACCATTGGGTGAAACCATGGCGGAAGAATGCTTATCAAAGTTATGTTCCTGATGCCAGAGCACTGATAATTCGAGCCCATTCCACTCAAACACGCCAAGGCTGCATAGGTTGTCTGCAATGGCAATCAGTGGTTTTTCCCGATCGGTGACAACCGCAACGGTTGGGTCTAAAAAATAGTCTGAAATACCGGCATTGTGTTGTTCATCAAACGAAACGGGAAAAGTGCTGAGCAGACGCCAGGTGTCTTCCCAAGAATCGACAAAACTCGTGTAGCGATCCGAAATATCAAAGTGACAGGTTCCCAGTGATTTACGATCAAGCAGGTGGGCCTTGTATCCATCATCCCGCAGCACAAAAAGCTCACCCTGGAAGCCGCTGTTGATGTCCACCGCCACATACACAAAAATAAGCGTATCGTTTCGCACGGTGGCAACCTTAGGTGATCCGGAGGTAAACCCTTTGTTCGGAAATGTGTAAGACCATTTCGGATCGCCGAAATGATCAACTTTGTGAAGCGTGCTCGAAGCGCGTCCATCGCCCACCTCGCGACTGGTGATGACATAAATATTGCCCTTGTCTGATACAGAAGCAGAAGAAATGATGCGGGTCTCTGAACCGGCCGGTCCAAATGATCTTTTCCACTTTTCACTTCCATCTTTTGACCTTACTGCGACCAGCATGCCGTCGGAGGTGCCGATGTAGACGATCTCTCTATTCTGTAAATCTTTGCCGATAACCGGTGATGCGCCGGTAATTTTATAGGACTTAGAAACCCAGCTGGAGGAAAGCGCAAATCCGCTGTCTATCGCCTGGAAGCCTTGATTCGACAGATCACCATGGAAGTGTCCCCACGTCGAGAACTTACCGCCGACACAGCCGGAAAAAACCGCCAGAGTACAAAATATAAACAAACTTCGCATAAAGTTGTTCATGATGCCATCCTTCTCTTACGGAATATTAAAAAGCGCGTATTGGGCAATCCGGCTGTTAATATATTCCAATTTGGATGGATTAATCAAGCCCGGATTGTTCTTTAGCTGTTTTTATGGGGGATGGAAATCGGAATTTATTCTAGAATTGCAAAAGCCGATAGGTCAACAACTTTGGGATTAATATGCTGGATGGAGTAGGTCTGGTTTATTTCAGGATCATTCAGTCGGTCGGCTAAAATCACCGACCGACTCAGAATCCCCATACCGAATCAGCCCATGTCTGCGAATTCAGCCGCCAGATCCTCGCGCACGTCGTTGTTTAGAGATTCAATCTTCGGGAAAAGATCTGATAGAATTTTTTTTGCATTTTCAATGCTGCTGATGGCTTGTAAAATTTTCTGAACCTCGGATTTGGTCAGATCAATTTGCTCTTGGAGTTCGCCAATATCTTCACAAATAAATTCAAATTCAGTGATTACCCTTAAAAAATCTTCTGATTCCATAATTGTTCCCCTTTATTAATAATTTTCCCCCGAAAATTAAAAAATTAATCCAAATTCAATAAGCTAAACTAATTTTCATTATTTGCTTCAGCCATGGTGGTTATCGGCACCATGCCACAGAATCTTGAGTTTTTTCTGGTTTAATCGGCTTTTATTTTGGATGGTTTGGGCCGTTTCAGATCGTTCGGAAAAATGACCGAGACCGGTTTACGGCTTGACAAAACCCAATGCATGTTGCAATCAAAGCATGTTCCGGATCTAAAGATTCTTCAACGCCTCACAACGAGGCCCATCGCCCAATTGGAATCAGCATGTTGTTGGTAAGTTGTAGAAATTGCGATTCGTTAAGATTCGCGGAAATCCTGAAACAGATGAAACGAAAATGAATGTTGAACCTGTCGAATTAGCAGCTCAACTGGCCGATGCAATTGACGGGCAGATAGGGACCGGCAGACCCCTGGCACCATTTACTTCGTACAAAATCGGCGGTCCCACAGCCGTCTGGGTCGCCCCGGTCTCGGAAGCCGGTGTGGGCCGCGCCCTTGAAATCATCCACGAAAAAAATGCACCGCTGTTTATTCTCGGTCGGGGTTCAAATCTGCTGGTTTCGGACCACGGCTGGGATGGGGTGACCCTTTACCTGGGTGAAAACTTCAGCAACTCGACCTTTGATCGCAGACAGGCGAAAGTGATGGCCGGCACACTTTTAATGGATTTAATTCATGCTGCGGTGAAAAGGGGCCTTTCCGGTTTGGAGCTACTGGCGGGGATTCCAGGGGGGGTGGGCGGAGCGCTGCGCATGAATGCCGGTGCATTCGGACAGGAAATCGAGCAGGTTACCGTCTCGGTCAGCGGTTTCAGATGGGACGGGGCTCCTTTTTCTGCCGATCGCTGCAAAATTAATTTCGATTATCGGCGGGCTCCTCAACTGGATAAAGTTGTCATTACTTCTGCTCTTTTTCAATTCACCGAAGGAGATGCGGGGGTTTCAAGGGCACGCATGGAAGACATCCTCGCACTGCGTGCCGGGAAGCAGCCGTTGAACTACCCTTCCTGCGGCAGTGTGTTCAAACGTCCGGCCGGCTACTATGCGGGCGCTTTAATCGAGGAGACCGGTTTGAAGGGCAAACGCATCGGCGGCGCCATGATCAGCCGGAAACACGCCGGATTTATTCTGAATGTGGACAACGCTAAAGCCGTCGATGTCTACGCTTTAATTCAGCTCATCGAAGCCAGGGTGCTGGACCGCTTCGGGATCCAGCTTAAACGCGAAGTTAAGTTAATCGGAGAATTTTAGAACGTGCCGGACAATCGGACCCTCACCCGTTTTTTTATACCACTGGCAATCCAGGCAGCCTCCCAGGCCCTGAGTTATCCCCTGGTAGCCATGGTCGCCTCGCGCGGCCCCGGCGGTCCGTTGAATCTGGCCGGCCTGGCGCAAGCGAGTACCGTCATGTTTTTTCTCGGGATGATCGCCATCAGTTCCGTTACAACAGGCATGGTTTATGCCAAAACACGTGAAGGCTATCAAAGGTTTCGAAAAGTTACCCTGTTTACCGGTTTGGGAGTTATAGCAATCCAGGCCTGCTTGTGCATCCCGGCTCTGTCGCACCTGCTGTTTGGTCGACTTATCGGCCTGCCGCCTTCGATAGAGCAGCCGGCCTACACCACCTTCGCGATCAGCATTCCGCTGCAATTTCTTTTTTTTCTGCGGATTCCCTATTTTGTTGTCATGTACATCGGCAAAGCCACCGCTAAAGCCAGCCTGGCAACCATCGCCCGTATCCTCCTGACCGCATTGCTGTCTTGGCTTTTTTGCACCCTGGAACGGGTTGGTCCAATCTGGGCCGTCGTGTGTCTGACGATCCCGGTTGCAATGGAAGTTCTGTTTTCCAGGATATTTGCAGCTCCCTTTTTAAAATCCCTTAAATCCTGCCCGGAGGATCCCCCCGGGGCAAAGGAAATCTTTTATTTCAATCTTCCCCTTTCGGTCGGCGGATATTTTCTCTCGGCCTCGGCCATCATCCTGGCAGGATTTATTGCCCGTTCACCCGAGCCCGATCGCATCCTCCCGGTGTATTACCTCGCATTGGGTCTCGCCAATCCTGTCGCATTCGCGGCGACCCGCATCCAAACCATTGTGCTCGCTTTTCCTCCGCAATCAAGCAAGGATAACCGGACATTTCGATTTTGTCTGACGGCCGGCGCCGTCCTGGGTATTTTACCCCTGATATTCATCCTGCCCGGTCTTGCAGAATTTTACTTTATCAAACTGCAGAAGCTGGGCGCGCAGGATCTGCACCTTGTCAGAATGACCGTGTTGTCTCTGATCTTTTTCCCCTTGAGTGTTGCCATACGGGCCCAGAGCGAAGGTCTGGCAGCCTGGACAAAAAAGCCCATAACGGTTCTTACTGGACATGCAATGTTTATGGGTACCATCATCGCAACCGGTTTTACGCTGCTCTATTTAGGGGCTCCGGGGCAATTGATTGGACCGCTGGGACTGACTCTGGGAAGCCTGTCGTCTTCAGCCACCATGCGAATTTTACTCGACAGGGGTGAGGAAAGCGCCATACCAGTGGGGCAGACAACCACTTCGATAGGACAGATACGCTAACATAGGTTGAGCTAAAATTCAGGCGCTTTTTCAATCTTCCTCCCAGTGAATACACTCCACCGGGCATGTATCCATGGCCTCTTCAATGCAATCCTCGGGGCCGCCTTCGGGCATGGCGACTTCCGCTTTCTCTTCCGCTTCGTTGAATGTAAAAACATCCGGGCAAAGCTCCACACAGCTTTCACAGCCAATGCATTCATCGGCGTCTATCACAACTGATTTTCCCATTTTCGATCTCCTCGTAATCATTTCCAGTTTTATGAATCCAACAGCTGTCGCCGTCTATTATCATTACTTATACGTCTCCTTGGAGAAGCATACAGATCAAGTTAAGCTTATTTTCAGAATAATCAAGGCTCCTTTTCCGGTTGACAGCGCATCGACAAAATTATAGTTGCTTTAGTCTTTGCCGCAATGACGGTATTACCTGAGTTGGGCGATTTTTTGCGAAGAGATGTGCCAAGATCTTGGTGCCGTCCGCCTTCGACGGAATGCACAAAAAACCAGGGCCGATCGAGTAAAATTCGCTCAATTTAGGCCCTTATCGCGGATCTTCTGACAACATGTTGTAAGGAACGTTTGGTTATGGTGTCTAAAACCGATACACAAACAAATAAAAAACCGTATGGCCGCAGCAACCGCTTTCAAGCCGGAAAAATCCTGGCCCTCTCAATCGGCCATTTTATCCACGACGTCTATTCCAGTTTTCTCTCCCCGCTCTTGCCCCTTTTGATTGATAAGCTGTCCTTAACCCTGACCCAGGCCGGTTTTCTCTCAACGGTCATGCAGTTACCCGCGCTGTTGAACCCTTTCATCGGCGTGTTGGCCGACCGCATCAGCGTCCGCTATTTTGTTATTCTGGCTCCCGCCATGACAGCCGTTCCCATGAGCCTTATTGGAATAGCCCCCAGTTACGGTGTTCTGCTGCTCCTTTTATTTATCACCGGCATCAGCGTTTCCATTTTTCATGTGCCCGCGCCGGTGATGATTTCACACCTTTCCGCTGCCAGGAAAGGCCGCGGAATGAGTTTTTTTATGACCGGGGGAGAGCTTGCCAGGACCATCGGTCCCCTGGTGGCGGTGGCGGGGGTTTCTCTCCTGGGTCTCGAAGGATTTTATCCGGTGATGATTTTTGGTTTAATTTCAACCGGTTGGCTGTATTTAAAACTTCGCGATGTCCCGGCAAACAGTGTTCACACAAAACGCAATTTATCGGCGCTGCAAACTTGGCGCCAGCTGCGCTACATCCTTGGGCCCTTGTCGGCAATCCTGGTTGCTCGCGGGTTTATGCACGCCTCCCTGACCGCATTTTTACCGACCTATATCAACCTGGAAACCGGTAACCTCTGGCTGGCCGGCATAGCATTGACGTTGTTTGAATTCGCCGGTGTGGCCGGAGTTTTGACGGCCGGCTCCATGAGCGACCTGTTCGGCCGCCGCAAGACACTGCTGGTTTCTCTGATCGGCGCACCGGTTTGCCTGTTCGTTTTTACAATAACCGGCGGCTGGTTTCGGATAGCTGCTCTGCTTGTTACCGGCTTCACCCTCTTGTCCACGACCCCGGTCATGCTGGCCCTGGTCCAGGAACACGCCAGGAATGCTCCGGCTGCAGCCAATGGATTGTTTATGATGATATCGTTTATCGCCCGGTCGGCTGTGGTTGTCCTGGTCGGGTTCACTGCCGACCGCATCGGGCTGCAGGCCACCTATTTAATCAGCGCCGCCATGGGCCTGATTGGTATTCCGTTTATTTTTAGATTACCTGGGAAATAATGAAGCTGGTTCTGAGACTACGCCCGGAAAAAGAGACCCCTGAAGGGCAGCCAGCGCGATGATTATTTATATAGGTGTCGGGTGCCAGGTGTCAGTATCTAACACTTCCTTTCCCTGACACCTGAAACCTGACACCTTACGTTCCTTACAACATGTTGTCAGAAAAATGCCACCAAGAGCCTAATCGAATCGTTCTTCCTTCCAGGGATCCGCGCTGTTGCTGTAGCCCGCACTTTCATAATATCCCGGCTCATCAACGGCGGAGAACTTGATTCTTTTGAGCCATTTAACACTTTTGTAAAAATAGCGATCGGGTATCAGAGCTCGTAGAGGGGCGCCATGGGCCTGGGGGAGCTTTCGATCGTTGAAACCATGGGCCAGGATCACATTGTCCTTTAGGGCCTCAGTACGGGGAATGCTGCTGGTATAAACTCCGGAAGCTTCTAAAATAACAAAAGCGCCGGTTTCTTTGACCTTTGCAAGGCTCATAATCGTTTTCATTGAGATCCCGCGCCAGCGAGAATCCAGCAGGGTCCAACCGGTGACACAATGGACATCACAGATCAGATCGAACTGTTTTAACTCCATCAGATCCGAGATCATTAAGGTCATCGGCTTTTCGACTTCACCTGTGATCTGCAGACGCCATTCCGGCACGTTTTCGTCTGGCTGCCCGCCCCCCATGTTGGGGAGTGCTTTTACGGCATGCTGCCCGGGAGGGATGCGCGGTCTTCCGTCCGGCCTAAGCTGTGCCGCCAGCGCCCGGTTCCCGGAATCCATTAATTTTACAAACACACCCGGCAAACCGATTGACACCATGGTTCCACCGGCAGAAGTCATAAATTCACGCCGGGTTAATTTTTTGAATATTTTCATAATGAACTCCGTAATCGTTTATTTTTCCAATCAATCATTTTACATATTCCATGAATTTTAATAGTTGGATGAATTCGATTGTTAATTTCTTATATTCTTTTTATGCTAGAATCCATTCCCCAAGCTTTACGGTCCTGTATTTAGGAATCTAGGTACGAAGCTATTTATAAAGCTAAGACCCTCAGCATTCCAAATCAACCCTTGATCAGCTGCCAAAATTTATCGAGACGGTTGCGTTCTTGATCTTGATCTGATACGGTGCGGCATAAAAAATTAGTGATAAGGAGAGCGTATTACATGACGGACGAACAGCCAAATAACCTTGAATTCACCATCGAACGATCAAACCTCTACCGCGAGGAATCATTTACCGATCTGAAAGCCGGCACCGTCAAACGCCTCACACCGGTGCGCGCCGATGGCTCGCAGGACAATACCCGTAAAACTGTTTTTGTCGGACACACCAGTATCCTTACCCCCAACGGACCCCTTCCGATTCAAAACGTCATTGCCGCCAAGGAACTACAGCAGGCAATAAAAAAATTCCCCGAGGCGATGCACGCAGCCATGGACCGGTTGATGGAAGAAGTCAAGAAATACCAGGAACAGGAACAATCCCAAATCCAGAAGCCCGACTCGCGTATCATCGTCCCTTGAAGGACCTAAACGAGAGTAAGTTTTCAACCTGATTACTATTTCTTCTTTGTCATATTTATTTTTACTTCAGCATTGCGCTATAACGAATTGATATAACATAATAAACGAATTCCTAAATTGACCTAAATTGCCTAAAATTATTGAAACGCTGCGCTCTATCTGTCTTATGAAATTGATCGTTCGACCCAGAGGCTCTCGACCGGCAGAATACCAAAATTTTAGATCATTTTAGCTCATTTTAAAATTTAGATCATTTTCTCAATTATTTCTAGGGTACCAATATGGGATTGTTAAACATATTTTCAGGAAAAGACCCCGAAAACTATGAGCAAAAAGGAGATGCGCTCTTTGAAGCCAACGCCTATGGAAAAGCTATCGTGGAATATGAGCGGGCCCTGGACAGGCTGGAAAAGACGTCACCCTGGGATGAAGGTTACCGGCAAAATCTCCAGGATAAAATTCGCACCAGCAAAGAAAGCCTGGCGCTTGAGCATCAACAAACAGCCGCAAGCCTGATGGAGGCCGGCCATGATTACGATGCCCGCCAGTACATTGATCTGGCGCTGGAATTAACCGAAAAGCCGGAATTAAAAAATGCCCTTGAGCAACAACTGCAAAACAAGGAAGTAAATGAGGCTGGAGAATTAGAAAGCGACCTTTCGGAGGTTGAAATTCAGGATCCTGACCCGGAGTACGAAGATGAGCCGGTTGAAGAACCGGTTAACGGAGAAGAGGATGATGAACATTTCGGTGCACTTGTCGGCACCTTGCCGGATGATGTTCAAGACGTTTATTTGGGTTATGGAGAGGCATTTAAAACCGGCTACCTGGCTCTGAACCTGGGCGATTTCGAAAAAGCGGCCGAGCATTTGACCACCGCCATGGAAGAGCATCCCGATCCGGCAAGTTACATTCCCCTGGAGCTGGCCACAGCATACCTGAACCTCGGCAAACATGACGAAGCCCGCCGGCTGCTGGAATCGTTCCTGGAACACCATTCAGATGCCCTGCCGGCCTATCAGCTTCTGTGCGAAGTTTTCTGGGAAACAAAGGCTTTTGATCGTGCCACAGAGCTTCTGGTTTCTCTGCCACCGGAACTGGCGCAATCCGTAGCCGGTTATCTACTGCGTGGCGAAACCCTTTTTCAGGCGGGCAAATACGGCGAGGCAAGATCCTTTTACCGCGAATTTTTAAAACGCTACGACTGGCATGAGTCCATTGCCCGGGCCCTGGCCAAAACCCATGAAGCATTGGGCGAAATGGCTAACGCCCGCAATATATACAGCGAGATCATGGCTCAGTGCCACAGCTGCCACGCTCGTATCGATCCTTACATAAAACGGAGATTTGCCGATCTGAGTTTTGCATCCGGTCTAAATACGACCGCCGTTCTGGAGCTCTATCTTTCACTGGCCCGCGAAGATCCGCAGAATGCAGTCGAATATTATCAAAAAATCAGCAGAATTTATTCGGCTCAGGGTAACCTGGAAGAAGCCCGTCGGTTTCAGCAAATTTCCGAAAAGTATGAAGGTATAGAATAGATATCAGATCTCGTCATTAATCATCAAAAAATTGCGACGTGCCTTATTGTGACATAGGCTTGCGAAAAAGTAAGACATTCATGATGCTTGATACTTGATGCTGGCTACTGGTTGCTGGATGCTGGAAAAAGGAGTCACTCTCGGCCGTCGTAGCCATTGGCTAATATTACGGAGTCGGCTCGCTCGTCATCTATTTATAAAATCGGCAGAATACCTCGTTAATCCAGTATCAAGCATCTTGTTGCACTTCAGACAGAATGCTTTTGTCCAAAAAAGACAGCCCTTTTTTGCTAAATGACAACGATGTTAGGATTTTATACCAATGCCCTTTAAACCTGACTTCACCCTTCCGACAACTGAATCAGCCCGTTCATTGTGGTTTGTCTTTCATGAAGGCCGGCTGTTGATAAAAACCGGTAGCGAGGGTCAGTTTATTCCGCGCGCCCGGGATTTAGCACAACTCGATATCTCCCCGATCCGCAAACAATACCTGGGGACATTGGACGGCCTTCCATGTTATGCCGCTGAATTAGTGCACAATAGCATTGTTTCCGACCGTTTTGCGTTTGAAGATTTACGCCGGCTTTTCGGCCGACTGGAAGAAGAACTGATCTGGGTGGCGGGCCGCGCAAATCAACTGGTAGATTGGAGCCAAAACCACCAATTTTGCGGCAAATGCGGCCATGTCACTGAAGACAAGCATAATGAACGCGCCAAGATATGCCCGCAGTGCTGTCTAATCAATTATCCGCGCGTCTCGCCGGCCGTCATCGTCGCCGTGATCAAAGATCATCAAATCCTGCTGGGCAGCAACAGGCGCTTTAAAAACGGCTTCTACAGCGTGCTGGCCGGGTTTGCAGAACCAAGCGAAAGTCTTGAAGAATGCGTTGCCAGGGAAATCAACGAGGAGGTGGGTATCGCTGTAAAGAATATCCGCTATTTCGGCAGTCAGCCCTGGCCTTTTCCGAATTCTCTGATGGTTGGATTTATTGCGGATTACGCCGGCGGCCGGATCAACGTCGACAAATCCGAAATTGTCGAAGCCGCCTGGTATTCAGCCCGCAATCTTCCGCCTATTCCTCCTAAAATCAGTATTGCCAGGCAGTTGATTGACTGGTTTAGTGAAAATTATTCGATGCCGCACTCGGAAAAAGCGGCCTCTAAGGGGCAGTGACACACTGATAACTTACATTGGCTCTAGACTGGTTGCAAAACCTGCAGCCTGATATCCTGCACATAATCTTTTGCCGCTTCGCGGTAAGCAGCCATATGGGAAGTTCTCAGGTGGGCATGGAGAGCATCCAGACTTATCCAGGCTTCAACCAGGGTGACGGTGTTCGGTCGGATTTCACCTTGAACAGGCAAACCGGAATCCACATCAATCGACGGTTCATAGGCCAGGCATCCTTCTTCAGCTTTTACCTTCGGGACATTCTCGTGTAAAATGGCCAAATACTCGTCCAGACAATTCGGCTTTAACTCAATTGTGGCAATCACCTGAATCATGGATGTTCCCCCTTTACCTAAATAATGTCTATGACAATATACTCGGAAAAGACCATATTTGAATTACTGCGGTTTGTCAAAAATAAACCAACCCGGACAAGCCGGAATTGAATATTGACGATTGAAGATTTGTGGAATCGCTCGCGCAGCGCAGACGCTTGCGCCGCGTGTCGCTCTGTCTTTTCTATTAAAATCGATAGCATTCCTCTCCGAGCCGTAGGATCTACGAGCCGGGGGCTAAAATATTCAATCTGGCTATGGCATAAATCATGTGCAAACATGATGTGATTTCAATAAATAGATACTTAGCTTTTTCCGAGACTACGCTCGGAAAAAGTGGCCCCTGAAGGGCAGTTGTCAATGCCAAAATTGGAACTGCAAATGTCTGACCCATATATACCGGAAATAACAAATTACAAGCACCACCTAATCTTAAAATTGGGCCAAATAAATTCCAAATCACATTAGCCAAATCTCAAATAAGATCAAAAGCCAATTGTTTGGTCCCCCGCAGGCGGATCGGTCATTGTGTTTTGTTATTTGAGATTTTTATTGCTAAAACATGAACACTGACACCTGACACCTTTTGTTCCTTACAACATGTTGTCAGAAAAAGGCCGCTAAGGGCCTGAGCGCTTTGTTTCACAATTTTGGTTACGCAATTGGGTCAATTATGGTTAAACCACAGAGCGCTGAGTTCATAGATGATTGATTATTTTAAACAAAGGTTTCTTGACAAAAAACATATAATAGCTTAGTTTATAGCTAAACTACATAGGGGGTTTAAAATCATGAAAGTCGGAATACATGAAGCTAAAACCAAGCTTTCCAAACTCATTCCTGCCGTGCTGGCAGGCGAGGAGGTGATCATCACCAAGGCCGGCCACCCACTTGTGAAACTGGTTCCTGTTGCCGAACAGGGCAGGGAAAGACCGCTGGGTGCCTATGCGGGCAAGGTCCGGATCAATGGTGACCTTTTGGAGCCCCTGCCGGAAGAAATTTTAAATCGGTTTTGGCTGGTAAAGGATGAAGATGCGCTATCTACTTGACACGCATACGTTTCTCTGGATGGCGGCAGATCCGGCAAAGCTCTCCGCAAAAATTATACGGATTGTCCAGGCATCAGACAACCACTTGTTGTTGAGTGCGGCAAGTGGTTGGGAGATCGCCTTGCTTTGGCATCTCAAACGTTTGGTGTTGCCGGATCAGCCCCAACGGTTCATCCCCGAAGCTCTGCAAAAACTCAGTGTAATTCCACTGCCCATTGGCTTTGACACTGCCATATCGGCAGCAACTCTGCCTCTTGTTCACCGCGACCCGTTTGACCGTATCATCATCGCTGACGCCCTCAAAGAAAACGTGTCTGTTCTTACCAAAGACAGAACCTTTGCGGATTACGGTACCCGTATACTGTGGTGACGTATTGGCCGGTAAATTTCACCGGGCGGAAACCGGCGGCCTTTTGCATGCGGATAGTATACGCTTGGTTCAAAACGCGCATCGCTTCAATTTTATAGGCAATGAAAATGTTTAAATTCATTCACGCCGCCGATGTTCATTTAGATAGCCCGTTGCGCGGCCTATCTCGCTATGAGTCTGCGCCGGCGGAATCCATTCGCAATGCCTGCCGTAGGGCTTTTGAGAATCTTGTGGATCTGGCCATTGAAGAAAAGGCCGCATTCGTTTTGTTGGCAGGCGATCTATATGACAGTGATTGGAAAGATTATAGTACCGGCATTTTTCTTAGCCGGCAAATGGGCCGACTCGGCCAACACAACATCTCAGTTTTCACGGTTGCCGGCAACCACGATGCCGCCAATCAAATGACCAAAGCCCTTGATAACCCCGCCAACATGAAAATCTTGTCGTCGCGCAAGGTTGAAACAATAAGGTTGGATGAATTGGCCGTTGCGATTCATGGGCAGAGTTTTGGAAGACAGCATGTTGATGAAAATCTTGCGGCCGGGTTTGCTGCTGCTGAGCGAGGAATCTTTAACATTGGCCTGTTGCACACCAGTCTCGATGGCCGCGAAGGCCATGCGGTGTATGCCCCCTGTTCGGCAGGTGATCTCCGCTCCAAAGGCTACCAATATTGGGCGTTGGGGCACATTCACAAGCAGGAATTTGTGTCCGAGGACCCATGGATCGTGTTTCCCGGCTGTATTCAGGGACGTCATATCCGAGAAACCGGTGCTAAGGGATGTGTGCTCGTCACCGTCGAAGACAATGTTGTGAGCACAGTTGAGAAGTGCCCCTTGGATGTCTTGCGCTGGGTTGAGTGCAGGGTTGATCTAACAGCGGCTGCTGAAATGCGAGAGGTATTTGAACTCGCTCGAAAATCCATTGAAAACCATAGCGCATCAGCAGATGGCCGGCCGATCGCCATGCGCATCCGTTTTGAAGGTGCAACCTCAATATCGGATGAGCTGTCAGCGTTTCCAGAACGATTTGATCAACAAATCAAAGCAATTGGCGCGGAAATTGCCGGTGATGATTTGTGGATCGAGAGGGTCGAAAATGCAACGGTCGGCAAACTCGATTTGGAATCTACGTTGTCCGAGGACAGCGCATTCGGAAAACTGCTTAAGGACATATTGGCGACACCTCCCAATCCGGACGAAATCGTTGGCCTCAAGGATGTGATTGCCGATCTCAGGCAGAAAATTCCATCAGAGGCTTTTGGCGCTGACTCCATCTTGAATCTTGATGAAAGTCAAACCGTCGATCGATTGGTCGATGAGGCCAAACATATGTTGATTGGCAGGTTGTTGACGGTCGGAGGTGCCAAATGAGAATCGACCGACTTGATTTAATTGCATACGGCCCCTTCAGCGATAAATCATTGAATCTATCAGACGGAGCTGCGGGACTGCACCTGATATACGGGGACAATGAGGCGGGCAAAAGTACCTCGCTGAGGGCCCTCATCGCGTGGTTGTTTGGCATTCCAATGCGTACCAACGACAATTACCTTCACTCGAACCCTCACCTGCGAATTGGCGGTAAGCTCCGCCTTTCAGGCGGCGCAGAAATAGAATTCGTTCGAAGGAAGGGTAAAAAAGGCACCCTGTTGGAACCGGACACCGATGCTAGCCTCGACGATTCGGTCTTATCTCCGTTTTTACCGGTTGGGATTGACGAGAATCTATTCACGAAATTGTATGGTATCGACCATGATGGACTGGTTGCGGGTGGCCAGGAGTTGCTCGACCAGTCCGGCGACCTCGGTCAGGCACTCTTCAGTGCGGCGGTCGGTACCGCAAGTCTTCGTGAAATATTGTCCGATTTACAAAATGACGCCGAAAAACTTTTCAAGCCCCGAGCTTCTAAGAAAATCGTGAACCGGGCGATATCGAGTTTCAAAGAAGCGCAAAAGCAAATCAAGGATTTGAGTCTTCCGGTTGCAGAATGGAAAAGGCTGCAAAAAGAACTCGCTGACACCCGCTCTGCCATTCAACAGGTTGAAGAAGATATCCATGGCAAAAGCAAAGAAAAAAGCCGCCTGGATAGACTCAATCGCGTAAAAAATGCGTTGGCTGAGCGCCGTGCGGTAATGGCTCGAATTGAAGAGTTGGGAGACGTATTGCTTCTGCCGCAAGATATCGACGACAAACGAAAAATCGCCGCTGACAAATTGCACAATGCCGCTGAAACTAAAGCAAGAGCTGAAGCCAAGCTATTGCGCTTGAAACAAGAATCAGAAACGTTGGATGTTCGCAACGAATTACTGGATAGCGAAGAGGCCATTCTGACCATTCACAAAGAACTTGGCGCTGTTGAAACCGCAATCAAAGATCGTCCCCGGCAAGATGGAAAACGGCGTTTGTTGCGCAATGAGGCGGAGCAACTGCTAAAAGGCGTAAGTCCTGATATCGGTCTCGATGAGGCCGACCGGCTGCGACCGCTGATCAACAACAAAAAGTGGATCTCCGGTTTAGCTCACAAGCATGGTCTCCTGAATCAAAACAAGGAAAAGGCCGAGGCAACCCTGCGGGATGTCGAAGACGAGCAAGAGAAAGTCAAGCAAGAGCTGGGGGCACAGGCTCAGTCGCATTTGGACCTCAGCGAACTGAAAGCGGCGGTCGCCGTTGCCCGCAAGCCCGGTGACCTGGAGCAGCGCTTGGCGGATTCACAAAAACGCGCTTTAGATGAGAAAGCGACCTGTGAGAGTGAACTTTCCAGGCTCGGAAGATTTTCCGGAAGCATCGAAGCGCTTTCAGAAGTTGCCATGCCTGTGCCGGAGACGTTGGACACTTTCGAGCGACGCTTTGACCAACTATCCGAGAAAATAAAGGATAATGGTCGCAGGCAAAACGAAATCGAAGCGGAGCAGAAACAGGCTGAGCAGGACTTAAAATCGTTGTTGTTGACAAGTGACGTGCCGACAATTTCGGAACTTGATCGAGCACGCTTGGAACGGAACACCGGCTGGAATCTCATTAAGCAAAAGTACATCGAAAAATTCGATGTGGACAAGGACATTGCAGAGTTTGCGCCGGATTCCGATCTCCCGACAATTTATGAGCAAAAAGTCGACTTTGCAGATCACGTATCGGATCGACTCCGGTCAGCCGCAGACCAGGTGGTGAAACGGGCAGATCTTGAGGCCAAGATTGAAAATCTGAAATCGCGTCACGACGGTATCACAAAAGAAGTCAGCAAGGCAGATGCGGACAAGCAAGCGCTTCAAAAGGAATGGAATTCAATTTGGGAACCATTGGGAGTAGCTCCCGGAACGCCAAGGGAGATGAAACAATGGCTGCTTAGAGTAGCTCATCTTCTAGCGAACGTTCAGGCCGCGCATACGGTTGCGGGTGATGCTAAAAAACTAGCCGCCGATTGTAAAGCCCTCAAGGAATCTATCTCTCTACAGATATCAAAATTCGATCATTCAATAAACCTGCCGGAGATGAGCCTTGGGGGCCTGCTTAGTATATGTGAACAGCGAATCGAGCAAGAGGACGCCGCTCTCGAACGCAGGCGCCAATTGGAGCATTCACTGGGCGATACCGAGGTTCGCATCAAAAGAGCACGCCAGGAGCTTTCCTCAATCGAGAACGATCAGGCCGGCTGGGCCCAGGAATGGGGTCAGGCAATCGATGGCTTGGGCTTGAAACCGGATGTCCACCCCGAACAAGCGACTGGGGCCTTCGATCAACTGCTGGCATTTTTTGAGAAATTGGACAAATCAGAGGAGCTGGCCAAACGAATTTACGGCATAGACCAGGTATCGGAAAAATTTGAAAAAAAGGTGTTCGAGGTCGCCGATAGGATTGGCTTCAGAAGTGACGACCAGGCGGCGGTCACGATTGCCGCCCAGCTAAATCGGGAACTGAATGAGGCGCGCGAAGCGCGCGCAAGCCTCAAAAAGATAAGGACCCAGGAAAAAGAAATCGCGGAAGAAATCGAAAACGCTGACATAACGATTCAAAACGCACAGGATCAACTTGCTGCTTTGAGAGATCAAGCGTGTGTTGAGACAGACGGTGAGCTGGAATCGGCCGCTGAAAGCTCCCGAAAAAGGCGTGCGCTGCAGCAGAAGTTTGATACGCTTGAACAAGAGCTCACCCGCAATGGGGATGGCCTGAGTATTCTAGAATTGGAAAAAGAGGCCGGCGAGTCGGATATCGATGCAATCGAGGGCGAACTGGAGAGAGTCTCATCGGAACTGAAAGCGCTGCAGGCAGATCGAGACACGCTGCGCGACAAAAGACAAACGGTTCATAACGAGATAAAGGCCAAGGATGGCAGTGCCTTCGCTGCCAAGGCATCAGAGGAGGCCGAGCAGCAACTTGCCACCATGGTTTCGGGTGTCGAGCAGTACCTTCGTTTGCAAATCGCAGCACTCATCCTTGAACAGCGCATAGAGGACTATCGGAAAAAAAACCAGGCGCCAGTTCTGGCGAGGGCTGGTGAACTTTTTTCCAAGCTCACCCTGGGGTCTTATGCGAATCTTCGGGATGAATTGGACCAAAGCGGTAAGCCCATCCTATTGGGTGTTCGTCCTAACGATGCAGAGGTATCTGTCGATGGGATGAGTGACGGAACCCGCGATCAGCTCTACCTGTCGCTGCGGCTCGCTACCCTCGAGCAACATCTGGGTAAGGGAGAGCCGATGCCCTTTGTCGTCGACGACATTCTCATCGGCTTTGACGACAATCGCACCAGGATTTGCCTCGAGGTCCTCGCGGAGCTGGCGGTCGGTACCCAGGTCCTGCTTTTCACTCACCACCGCAGGGTCCTTGAGCTGGCAGGAGAGCTCGAAGCGCAGGCAGGGATTTTTAGACATGAGCTGCATTGACGATATGGAATTGTGGAATGATGGGTTTAAAGAGCAGGGAATTCATAGCGCATATTTTTGCATTGATTTTCTTGTTCTGATGCACTATTCGGTGTGGCAAAAGTAGAAAATGGCTGCCTGATGAACATCAACAAAAAATGTAGACTCAACATTTTTTATAGAAAGTGCTATTTTCCGCTTTCCATTCCCAGTAATCACTGGCCCAGATCAATTACTCTAAGCCTGGCTTCAAAAAGTCTTTTGCATGAATATTATTGATTTACAGCAAAGGTTAAATAAGTCGCGCCGGGGTGGGCCAATATTCCACTATTCCATCATTCCATGTGGCTTACAAAAGAAATGGCCACAAAAATCAACATAATTCCAATAAGTTGTAGAAATTACGAGACGTATGAATTGATATGACGACCACCGCCAAGAAAATAAAATTGCTGGTCACCGGGGCTTCTGGTTTCATTGGCCATGAGGTATCTCGCCAACTTTCGCTCGGAGATTACCGGCCAAGGCTGATGATTCGCCAACCGGGCGATGACTGCGAGATCTGCCATTTCGATGCGGATTTTTCTCTGGCCGATCTGAGAGAGCACACCAGCCTTCGGCAAGCGGTTAAAGGGGTTGACGGTATCATTCACCTCGGAGCAAGGGCCACCTTCGAATCCTACGCCACACTGAAACCCTCCATACTGGATGGGTCAATAGCCCTGATGAGGGCCGGGATCGAAGCGGGAGTTCGCCGGTTTGTCTACAGTTCGAGCCTATTGGTTTACAGTGGGAGTGCATCCCTCGTAAATGCCGATACTCAGGTCAATCCGGTTCTCGATTATGGCCGGATTAAAGTGGACACTGAAATGCAGCTGTCGAAGATGGCCGCATCCGCAGGAATCTCTTTCGCTGCGCTGCGCCTGCCGCATGTATACGGGATCCGAGATCTCTATTTTCGTCAGCTGCAAGCTGGCCGACTCATCCTGCCGGGCCTTGGAAAAAACGTCTATACACACCTTCACGTGGCTGATGCGGCCGCGGCCATCATCGCCTGTGCCGAACAGTCTTATTCGGGCATCTTGCCCTTTGGCGACCGCCTTCCATCTACCTGGGCCGCATTCCTTAAAGTTGTCAGACAGCACTATCCGAAAGCCCGCGTCATTTTGATGCCCCAATGGTTGGCTCTGCTGTCCACGGCCCTGCTGACCCCATTCCGAAAGATTCGTCCCAACCCAGGCTTAGAAACACCGGGTGCCGTTCGCACCTACAATTTTAATCTCGCCGTCGATCCGGAGCTCTTATGGAAGGACCTTGGACTATCACCACGGTATCCGACAATTTACGATGGAATTCCCGCTGCGGTTGCCTCGGGAAAAGAGACCGGTATTTCTATAAACCGATTTGGATGAAAGGAATACAATTATCAGTCCTTCATTGGCTAAGGTGGGATAGGTATGCATGCATCTGCAGCCCCTCATCTTTGTTTCACAGCGGTGAGGATGTACAATTGCGGCTCGTCCACAAAAGATTGGATGTCAAAACCATACGGGGCAAGCAGCTGTTGCGCCTCGGGGGCATCCGGGAAGTCGTCGAGGGGATAAGGAGCGTTCTTTCAATTTCGCAAAATTATTTGTTTCAATTTGACATTGCATCGTGGCTGTCCAATTATTGTTATCAAAGCAGGGTTACATACCTTATCGACAGGAGCGGTGTTATCCGGTTTGTTCAAAAAGGGGTTCCAGAAAATCAGGATTTTTTAAATGAGCTTGAAACAGCTTAGGTAAGATCCTGCAACGCCGAGCCGTCACTATATCCGGCCGGCAGTTATCTTATTTGCAGAAGCTTTCGGATTGACATGATAAAAGATACTTTTTATAACCTAGTTACCACCATAATGTTTTGACACTCATAGGATGGGAGAAATGACCGAAAATGATAAGAAAGATGTCTGGGTGCGGGTTAAGGACGATGCCGGCAATGAGTTTATCTGCCCTCTCAATGCCCTAAAAGACCGAGGATCGGCGACGGATGAGGAATTGCAAAATTGTGTGGATGATGCCGTCGCCGGTCGATATGCCGGTAACATAGACATCGTGGATTAAGCAAATATTTCAGATTTCCTAAAATCTGAGGATCGGGCGGCAGCCGTCCACACAACTCCGATCGGCACCACACCTTCATCCTGGAGGGTGCTGTGGATGTTCAACAAGAACTGAGGGGCCTCGCCTTTTTTTTGCCTGAACGCCGATGTCGTCAGTCCCTCACCGCTCAAAGAGCTAATCGCAAGGGCGGCGGGAGTCGAAGCCGCATTTACGGTGATGATAACCGATGATAAATGATGATAACAAATGAACTATAATGATGAAATAATTAGCTTTTTAACCACCACCCTTTCCGGTTGGGATGTCACTGGTTATCACTAAAGATCATTGCTTATCATTAAAAATAGACACAATTTTGGTCACAATTTGAGGGTCAGTGATTTTAATTTTTCTTTTGAATTTCTAAGTGTAATCTAAAACCCATGGTAAGTGCGGTGAGTTGTGTATTAAGCCGTTATATATCATCCAGCCAAATTTAATATTGTGTTATGAAATCTAAACAATGAGATTCTAAATTTATATCTTGCCTCAATGGCCCAAATTTTTTCCGTATTTTCGGCGGAACAAAGACGCCTGGCTATTTTCCGTTAACATCCTTAGAATCCTTCTCGACGGGTTGCGCACTATCTTTGAGTATTTTCAACGGCACAGCGTCTTTAATATGCAGGTCGCGTTGGGGAAAAGCGATTTCAATCCCATTGGCATGGAAGCTGTCCCAAACCGCCATAAAAACCGCATCCTTTACATTGCTAATCCCATTTTTGGGATGACTTATCCATACTCTTAACTCCAGATTGGCTATCGTTCGAACAATTTTTCTTAAAAGCTTACCGAACCGGATTACAATGCTTCTGTATTCAGTATTTATTTGATTATCCGGGATTTCCATGTTATTTTTTTGGCTATATTCGGAATTCCCAACTAGTAAAGAACCTTTGAAATCTTACAAATACTGTCATTGAGATGAACTTATATTGTACGAAAATTCTTCGG